>JFJP01040909.1_pt1 | contig 10468 bp, 22 predicted proteins | sample 431651 | NCBI WGS metagenome assembly JFJP01 (sample SAMN02602958, study PRJNA72255) | Microbial mat metagenome, whole genome shotgun sequencing project. | biome: fresh water; feature: sink hole; material: water; isolation source: purple microbial (photo- and chemosynthetic) mats found in... | reverse complement strand
CTTAACAATTCTTTTTCAAGAAGACGAGATAATTTAGATTTTATTTTTGAATTTCCGCTGAAGAATTCAATAGCTCGTAAATGACAATCTGTAATTAAATCAGTTACAGTCACTGCTTCTTTAAAAGTAGTTGCTTTCCAAACGCATGCAGTTAAATTGTCTATCATAACTTCGTACCATCTAAGTGTTAACAGTAATTTAGTATTACCCGGATATCTATAGTTTGAAAAAATTATTAGTTTATTTTCATCGATATGGCGAATATTTGGCAAAGTCTGTCTATCGAAATAACATTCAATCACTGGATAATTACAATTTTTTTCTATTCTTAACTTAATAGGTTTATTATCTTTTGGAAAAAATATAATGAATGAATCTTTTTGGTTCACATTATCTAAACGCAGATACAAATTCATTAATTCATAAATGTGTGTTTTTCTAACATTGTAACTTAAAAGCAAAGCAATAAAATATTTTGTTTTTTCGATTAATATCTCACGTAATTCTGTTCCAAATTTACGATAATCAAAATTATGATTAATTATATGATTTAGTCGCGGTTTTAATTCTTGTTTAAGATCATCAAATGTTATTTCAATTTCTTCATCCATTCCGATTTCTCCAAAATTGTATTCAAAAAATAAAAAACCGCAACGGTAATTGCGGTTTTCTTTTTGATTAGTTCTCAGATATTTTTCTATTTTCTAAAAGTAATTGGCGAGTATATTCAAGTAATGATTCGATAAGTTTAGCAGCATTTTCAAATAACTGTTTGTTATAATTATTATCAGTATTATCTGCTTCTTGACGAAGTAATTTTGGTATATCAATTTGATTCATTCTACTTCCTCTACATCGGACTGTAGCTTAAACTCTTCAAGTTCGATTAATTTTTTAAGTTCATCTAAGTAAATTTGTCTGCGAACAGTAGGAAGAACTGTATCAGTAATCCAATCTAAAAATATATCAGCATCTGATGATTTCGATTTTAATATTAATCTATATACATCAGATTCTGATAATAATATGGCTTTTGAGTTAAGCATATCGATATTACTATTAACAATAGCTTTTTTACAAATATCTCCTAATACTGTGTCTCTTTTATATTGTAATACAGAAACTATATCTCTTCCTACAAAATAAATAATGTTATTAATTATAACAACTTGAATAGAATCGTGTTTAAAATTAAAAGTTTGAATTTTATTCATGTTCTTCGGAATCATCATCGGTTGGATTCAGAAAACTTTCAAGAAACTTTAAATTCCATTTCAAATTATATCCAGACTTATTCTTCTTAGTCCAAGCATGTTTTTGACAATGAGGTTGGCCGGTAATAGTCGGTTCCCAATCACCATTGATATTAGTTTGAAGCCCAAACCCTTCTAAAATCTTATTGACTTTAATTGCACTTCCAATATTAAAGTGTTTTCCGATTTCAGTCGGTTCTAACATCATAGTGCGAGGAAGTATATTTTGTTGTGCAGCTGCATGTTTTAATAAATGTTCAAAATCGAATCCAGTATCTTTACGAACTGATTTTACAATTTCTTGTTGAATAATATGCGGAGGACACTGAAGTAAAGCTGCTACTTTACATTCTCCTTCGAATTGCTTAACTGCAATTTCATGTGGTGTAAATGGTAATAATTTAACATCAGTATTAATATTGGCGACAGATTCTAATTCCTGCCACCTATCAATAATAATTGCTCTCATCTGAATATTATAACCAGAAACAAGAATCAGTGTCTCGCGTTTTGGAAGATTGTAACATGGATAGGTACGTCCGCCATCGTCAACGTAATCTCCCAAGAATTGGGGAGATGAAATATTTAATGAAATCAACATGTTACGAATATCTGCCAATACGTGATCATGCCGCTTCCCAGTCAATTCAGCAATTTCTTTACTTGACATCGACAGAGTTTGATTTAACACTTGCAAGTTTGTATTCAAAATTTACTTCTCCAAAAAATTAAATGGTACTTCGCACTTAGAAATAATTTATTCTTCTTTTTTAAATGCTTCAATTTCTTCTTCTAATTCAGCTATTGTATCTTCCAAATCTTCATTTTCTGATTTAAGTTTATCTAATTCCGTTTCCAAATCTTCAATAATAGATTTTAAATCGTAAAGTTTCTGTTCGATGATATCAATAACAAATGCGCTATCTGAATTCATTTTAAATTCTCCAGGTTGAAAAAGAAAATACTGCGATCAAATATATGTATATAAGAAATTAGAAAACTAGTTTTTTAGTATTTCTTTTTCTAATGTATCTATTAGTTCATTTTTAAATCCACTATGTTTTGTAATTAATTCGTTAAATATATAATCATATCTAGAATCATATTTTGGAGTAGTGTCTTTTTTTAATAATAAATAATTTTCATATAACGTCTCATCTCTGTCATAAATAAATATTTCAATTACATTTGGTATTATACTTGGATCTAACTTAAAATTATCAGAACGATAAGCATTACATAAAATTATCCTATTTTCTCCAATAATAATTACGATTTTTTTATTATTGTTTATTTCAAGAAATGATAAAAATAAATCAAAGAATTCATAAATATTCATATCAAATTCTCCTTTGAGAAGTAGATTCTGCAGTATATTTGTATATGAAAAAATAGAAAAGAAAAAAGGAACCCGAAGGTTCCAAAACTAATTCTCCCACTACGAATCGGCGGCTCTCGCCGCTTCTATCAGAAAGTCGCTCTTTTCGAACGACCAGTCGAAGTGTTTAGACAAAAAGTCAATGATTGGTATTCTCTTATTGATAGTTATTACCAATTCTTTTACCAATGTCCATTCGTCCATTTTTAAAATGAAAGAATTAGATTCATTTTCGATCCCAACACAACCAACGAGTTTTCTTGCCCGCGGTTCGTTGTTAACAATATCAATATCAAATTCTTTCAAAAGGTTTTCCATAACCTCTTGGTTGTTCGGGAACAAAGCTTGAGTTTGTTCCTTCAACCGTCGAAGATTATGAACTTGCTCATTGGCAATGATATTGCCAGAGAATACAACCGGGTTTTCAATAATGATTGTTTTCATCTCGATTTTCCTCAAAAGAAAGTGGTTGAATAATCAAAATATATGTATATCAATTTTTTAAAAACACAGGACCAATTTCATGCCAACACCTTTATTACCTAGTATTGATTACAATAATGAACTAAGAGAAAATGCGTTAATTGAATTAACGAAATTATCTTCTGATATATTTAAAATGAAATATGAAGTAGCTTGTATTTATAATGTAAAAGATAATTACACTTCTGAAATGGATCAAGAGATTCAGGCGACTGCTAATTACTTTAATTTTACTAATGAATGGAGATTTTTTTATTTCAAGAGTATTAATTGGCACGGCTGTAAATTGAAGTACTTATTACTAAATTATTTGAATCAACCGGATATACTTTATCCAAACGATTATTTGTTTGTGAAAGTGAATTTGAATAAAGTTTTCACCAATAAGTATTTTATTGATACAATTGAAATTCGTGGAGAAATGGTTGATAATCCAGTTGGATTAGAAGCAAGATATAAAGTTTTATATAATTTAATTAACAATCCACCATTAACTAATTTATCAATTCACTGCAATATCTGCAATACTTCATTACCTTTACATAGTTTTGATACTGCTCATAGTTCTTCTTTACATTGTCCGCATCATCATCATATGATTTACGACCCGGTTTTAGATATGGAAAATAGTAATTTAGCGGTTTTGTAAGTTTTGATATACATATTATTAGATGCTAAATTTATTTTTCGGAGAGTAAAATTAAATTGAAAATACCTGATGAAGAACATATCGGTAAATCAATGGTATTTTATTGTAAGATGAAAAAAATATTAGGGTTTAGATTATTAGACAAAATCTATATCATCCATAATGCTCCCGAAGATGATTCTAAAATTACTAATAACTTGTTCTTATTCAAATGTTTAAACACCAGAGCATTACAAACTGCGTTTCATCTTTATAATGGCACAATTAAGTATGGAAATATCAACCCGGTTGAAAAATTAACATTTAAAAACTGGGTGGATTTTGATGATTTAACTTATAAATCAGATTTTTCAACTTTAGAAATTATTAAACTTAAGATTCCGCCGCCAAACAGTAATACTAATATTAAATTAAAAACTTTTAAACTATTATTTTACAATATGATAGAATTGAATGATTATTCTAATATATGGTTAATAAAGACTTTAAATACAAAATATTATTTTAATAAACTATTATTATCTGAAAATATTAATAACTGTATTTTAAATTTAGAAAATAATATATTAAAATCTTTTAATTCTATTAATAACTTAAATAATAAATTAAATTTAAATTTATTAACAAAATATAATAACATGATAAGTTTATCTTCTAAATATTATATTACAAATACTTATGTCTATACTAGTCAAATTAAAAAATTATTAAAATTAAATAATTTATTAATAAATATTAATAACAAAAATAATAATATATCAGAAGAATTATTAAATAGTTTAACTAATAACTTATATGAATTAATCAAATTGTATTATATTGACATAAGTAATTTAATTATTAATACTAAGAATACTTGTAATTTAAATCATTATGGTAATAATCTTTTAGTAAAAAGTGATGACTTTGATAGTTTAATAAATTTAAATAAAAATGTAGAGACTAAATTAAAAGGAAACTTACACGGAAATGAATTATTAAATAAGATATTTAAATTAGCTATCAAAGATAATTATACAATAGAAAATATAGATGATAATAATTTAACAGTTCACTTATTTAATAATAAAATTAGTTTTCAAGATAAGACCGGAAAATTTATTTACGGAGATGTTATTAAAAAAAGATATGTTGATTTATTTAAATTTAATTTATGGGAAGTTGATTTGAAAGAATTCATTAAATTTTTATATAATTTAGATAAAAACTTAGATATTTATTATAATATAATGACAACAATAGAAAAGAATATTTTAAAACTCAAAATATTGTGATGATTTTATATATTATTTTGGCGGCGGGATTTGAAATTGGAGAAATTAAATTGATATGCCCAAACTGTCATATAGAACAATACTGTGGCTGTGATACTTGCAGAAAAGAAAAATTAAAAAACGATCCAGATTTTGATCAAAGCCATTTTCAAGTTTACTGTGATAATACAGATTTAATAGCTTGTGGTAATTGTGATCTTAAACTAACCATTGACCAATGGTTTAATTTAGATATAAAAGAGAACTTGGAGAAAGTGTTTTGAATAAAGAAACAGCAAACAAATTAGGAAAAAACATGATCAAACAAATAATTTTAGATACAATAAAAAAAGAAACAATTTTGACAGAAAATCAACTCTTAAAATTTGAAAATTTTTCTATAAATGGATCAAAAGAAGTTAAAATTCCAATAGAATTTCTATATAAAATAATCAAAGAATTAATTTCAGAAAATAAAGTTGAATATAAATTGTATACTGTCGATGATATTGATACTTACAGTATTTTCATTGATGCTGAAAAAAATATTAAATTTCTTTAGGAGTTAATTATTAGATGTTAACACCAACAAATCAAGTAGTTAGTATAAATAGTTCTGATGGAAGAATTTTTGATTTTAATACTCCATCTTCAAGAGTATATCTTGGAGAAACTATCAATAGTCTATTAAAGCCATTCGGAAGAACTTGTGTATTAACTGGATTAACAATTAAATCTGCAGAATATAATATTAATACAGATACAGTAAAAGTAATTTTAAATAAAGGAGAATTTGTAATAGATAATACATTTATTACTTATACTGCTGAAAATGAAATTGAACTAGATGTATCTGGCTATGATGAAAATAATGGATTTCTAGTATTGTCGATAATGTTTAATTTCATTGGGATCATGAATAAAAACTATTCAAAATTACTATTAACATATGTCACAAACGATGGTAATGTTCCGAATAGAGTTTGGTATGATGATTGTGAAAATATAGTATTAGGTAAATTATATTTTGACAAAGTAAATAAAACAGCAAGAGTCAAATCATTAAATATTATGGATAATGAAAAATTATTAATAGAAAATAAACAATATGATATTTATCCATTGGATCATATCAGTAAACGAATTTTGCTTCTATTCCAACAGTTTGTGTAATTAACCGGGAATAATCTGATGACTAAACTTCTGAAAGTTCAAGCTTGTTTCGAATATGTAATTGCAGTAGATACTGATATCGAAGATGATTACGATTGGGATCAAATTAACGCTGCATCTGATATCGCAATCAAAGATATTATGATGAATCAAAGTGGATATGATATCGATGTATTTGATGTTGAAAATGAAAGTGACGACGATTTACCAGAAGGATGGTCAGGCATGGAAGTTCCATATTCGGTGTATGAGAATGATAATAGAACCATTCGTGAAATTTTAGAAGGGAATTCAAATAATAAAACTTTCAACATCAATATCAAAATCACCAGATGAGTGAGACAGTCGTAAAAGTATCAGTAAGTCAAATACTCGCAGAAATTCTTTGCCAAGATAATGATAATTTAGAAAATCGAGAAAGTTATAATAGTTGGACAAAGGACTTTAACAAGTTGTCCACAAGTGATAGGAAGTTAATGATTAAAAGTGTTGAAACTTACTTAATCTCAATAGTTGGAAAAGATTTAGTTGAAATTTAAATTTTAATCACATACCGCTACTTTTTGTAGCGGTTTTTATTTTTTAAAAAAATAATTCCGCCGCCAAAACAGTATTAATAATATACTGTCTGGCGGCGGTTTTTAAAGTTACTTGAAAAATTCTTTTTCAAGTAAATTATTTACTTTAATTAAGAATCTAGGATATTTATTAAATACTTTTATCAAATTAATATAATCAAAATTATCTTTTACACTTTCTCTCGGAACAAACGAATATTGATTAATCACTCCCACGAATAATCCATTAGCTCTATAGTGTTTTTGTATTTTCAAATAATTACCAGACATATAGTGAAAATCAGTATTACTAAAATTTATTCTATCAATAAGAATAAATTTAGTACTATAGTGTAATCTTATAAATTTATTATTATCTAATCTCAAAAAGTTATCTATTAACTCTTCAAATCTACTAATCATTATTAATAATTTTAAAATAGTTAATTACTTCTTTTAAAAATTTATTTTTAGTATGTATTAGTTTTATATAATCTTTGTTGTTAGAATAATAATATGGTTTATCTAAGTGATCTAGTACTAGCCAGTCTGTTGCTTTTTTATTTTTTTTAATTATAATGAAATTTATATACCCAGTATTTGGGTGTCTTATATTCACTTTAAATTTAATTTTCCTTGATTTATAAAATATAGTAATAATAGAAAATCCATGACCTACATTCTTTCGTTTTAGAAATTTTCCAAATTCAAGATTTAATATTTCGATGTTAGTCATTGTTGAATATTTCCTTATATCTCTAAATATCACAGTAATAGCTCCTTTTCAAGAATGTCAGAAACAATAGAATTATTTATAATTTTATCAATATGAATTTTATGATCATGCATATCTAAAATATAAGTACCTTGTTTATCTATAATTAAAATAGAACTTAAATTTTGTTTATGTGCTTCTAGTTTAATAATTCTGATATCGTTATTATTTAAATTGACATGTAATATCTTTCGAAATAATGATTGTTTAAAGAATAATTCTACTAATTCAGTAACATTAGATTTAATCATATCCGTGCCTCAATATTTCCATTTCAAATATACTATTTACTTTTTCTAAAAACATACTGTCGTCATCAAATACACGAATTAAATCTAAATATAGATTTCGTTTTTTATATATAGTATCGTTATGTATTACTCTATCATAATCAGAAATGTAAAAGGTTAATCCTGGTTTTGGTCCAATTAATGCGTCAATTCTATTATATCTTATGTTAACACAGTTTTTATTTGAAATATTTATACTGGGTTTTCCATTTACAGTTACATTTACTTCCTTAGATTCATAATTGATACTAATACATTTGCCGTTATCGTTTATACTAGTATTATTCAAACTTAAAAATGTTTTCATTAAATCTCTAAACATTAATATTTTCATGATCGTAGTATCTCTTTCTCAAGAAATGTATTTACTCTTTTAAGAAATACAGGTTGTTTTACAAATATTTTTTTTAAGTTTAAATATTCGGTCACATTAAGATGAGTGATAAAATTATTTGTTAATATACTTCCAAAATCAATATCGTCAATTACTAAACGACTTTTAGATTCAGTGTGTTTACTAATTATGAAATAATTGATAAACGAAAGCAAGTCGTTCTGTTTATAACAATCACATACTTCTATTTTTTTTATATTATAATAAACTCTAATAAATCTACCATTTTTTATTTTTAAAAATGTATTTAATAATTCTTCAAATTCTTTCATCTTAGTATCTCTTTCTCAAGAAATGTATTTACTCTTTTAAGAAACGCTGGATAACATTCCAAAGAAGAGTTCAGATTTTCATATATTAAATACTGTAAGTTTATATTTTTAGAATCAGATACGCGGGACATGTGTTTTAAATCGTACTCATCCATTAATAGATAATTCTCATCTTTCTTATTTGCTTTAATCAAAACATAATTCACATCCAATCCATTATTTTGATCTTTTATTCCAATTCTTTGAGTTAAATAATAAATATGAATTATCTTGGGATTAAATGTATCTAATTCTAAAAATGTTCGTAGTAATTTTTCAAATATTTGCAAGAATAATCTCCTTCTCAAGTGTATTGATTAATTTATTAGTCATTAAATTATTTCTAACTATTCTATAAAAATCATCATAAGTGTCTATATCGAAAATTAATAATTTATTATTTTTTTGATCTTTATGAAATAATTCAACAGTATTACTAGTTCTATAATCATTAAGTTTGTAAACATAAATTTCATCATTAAGAGTATAAATTTGAATAGTTTTTTTGCTTCTGAGATTTGTAAAAGTAAGAATCAATTCATGAAGTAGTAATTTACTCATATCAAAAATTTACTCCAGTAATCCTTTTTCAAGTTCTGTTAGTACTTCGAATAGAAATTCTTTATCTTCAAATCTAGGAAAGATTTTACTTATTCTTCGATTAATATTACATGGAAAAATGATATCAAATTCTTTTTCGGCTGATACTATTTGTTTTTCTTCTTCAAAATCGAAATAAGTTTCAGTATATTTGAATTTGATATAATTCCGAGTCGGTGTTTCTGAAGTAACAGTTATATATTTAAATCCAGGACGAACGTTGTAGTTTGTTTTTGTTATAATTTTATTATCAATATCTATCACAAGTACTATACTATTAAATTTAGAAATATAGTTTGCTGTGAGAGTTGTTAGTAATTTTAAATTTTCAAATTTAGAATTACCTTTAAGATCATTTATTCTGCAGTTCGTGTTCAAATTCAGAACTCCTTCCAAATAATAATTCACCGTTCATACTTAAATAAGTTTGAATTAATTCTTCTGTTAATTTATTTTTAAAAATGAATCTCATAAATCGTTCAACGGTTTTGATTTCAAATTCAGTTATCTTATATTCAGATATTGAATCTGAATAAAAAATCATATTCGGAACAAATACAGATTCATCGGTAACAGATACGCTTGAAAAAGTAATAGTTTTTGATTTGTCTACTGTTAGAATAGTATTATAATGATTTAGAAATTGAAATAAAATGAATTTGAGCATCTGTTGGTCAATTCTAAATTTAGTATGATCATATTCATCGTTATTTATTTGTACTTCTTTATTATTTACGACTTTAGAACAGTAATAAGTATCTCCAAGTGGTGAAATAAATTTATAATACGTAATTGGTGTTTCTTCTATATGGCTGATAAACGTTTCATAGTACACGATAATTTGTTCTCCATCAAATTGTGGTAGTTCAGGCAATATATCGGAGTCAAGTCACAATTCTCGTTTCGCGTCTAGTCCAACGACACTCAATTTGAACGTGACAATTCGCGTTTCACAGAATCTTCATTTAGAAGCAGACAAATTCTACTTCGCCGTGAACTTTCTTGATTCTCCACGCGCTTAAATTTCTGCGTTTCCGAGGCAGTATTTTGAATCTAATTCAGAATCCAGCTGCTAAGTAAATATTTCTTGCTGCATTTACATCTCGATCTAAAACTGTATTACACTTTTCACAAGTCCAAGATCTTTGATGTAACTTCAAATTCTGATTCTTATTATTACAAACATGACAGAGTTTACTAGTAGGAGTAAATCGATTGATTATCACGATTTTACTTCCATACCAGAGGGCTTTATATTCAAAAGTAATTCTAATGAAACCAAAACTAGAATCTGCAATAGACTTAGCTAATTTCGAATTCTTCATCATACCTTTAACATGTAAATCCTCAAG
>JFJP01040908.1_pt1 | contig 10468 bp, 10 predicted proteins | sample 431651 | NCBI WGS metagenome assembly JFJP01 (sample SAMN02602958, study PRJNA72255) | Microbial mat metagenome, whole genome shotgun sequencing project. | biome: fresh water; feature: sink hole; material: water; isolation source: purple microbial (photo- and chemosynthetic) mats found in... | reverse complement strand
TTGACAGAGGGAGTTGACAATGAAACTAGCGTTTACTTTAGGTTTTGAAAAAACTGCATTTACGTTGATAGAACTCCTAGCAGTAGCGGGGGGGTCGCAAGTTCCAGCCATAGTTAATCACAACATAACAAGTCGTGCGCTAGATCGAGAAGCCAATAGACAAGAGCAGGCTGGTGTGTATGATGAACGCGCATTATCTGATCAGTTTCATGGAGGTAAGCACTACGCCAAAGGTCTTTTAGGCGGTGCTGTCGTTCCATCAGCGCTAGCAGCGCTATCTACGACAGTAGATGGTGGTAATCCACTGGTTTACGGGGGAGTAGGTGGCCTGATAGGAGGCGCTATGGCGTTACCGGCCACAGGACTATCTCACATGCTTTTAAAACGCAAAATGGCTGCGTTAAAGGACAGGCTCAAATCGCTACCGACTAGCGGAGAGCCACGAGTATAAAACTTAGTGATATGCTGGGCAGCTAATGACTAGAATAAATCCACTTGATGTAATCAACAACATAGGGCAGACATTCTCTACCCCCTTTGTTGATTCATTCAAGCAGGATTTGAAGGATACGCCCGAGGGTGATTCTTTTCGTACAGTACGAAAAGACCTACAACGCAGACATGGTGTGGATGCTGGGATCATTAGAACGTACGGCGGCAATTCAGCAGGCTGGACATCTCCTGCAGCATCTAAGCGCTTGATTGAGCATATTGCTAAAGCTAACAATCTAACGGATGTGCAGAAGTCTAAGCTCATGAGTGAAGTAGGCGCAGATGGCCTTATTACTGTAGACAAGGATTCTATTAAGCATGGATTACTTGAGCATGAAGTAGGTCATGCACTTTATGGTAGAACGCCTTTTGGTAGGTTTTCTGCTTCTGAGCCTGTCAGACTCTTTGAGCAGCATTTGGCTTTGCCACTAGCAACAACGCTTGGTCTTGCTGGTGGAATCCATACGGGTAGTGCTTTGAAGGGCGCTGGGCTTGGTGTTTTAGCAGGCTTAGGGCTTAAGATACCTGAGCTTGTGAGTGAGTATAAGGCTACGCAGTACGCTAATAAAGCACTTGCTGATACGGATAAGCCTAGTGTATCTATGTCTAAGCCGCTTATGGCGTATGCAGCGCGTGCGGCTGGGCTTCCAACGGCTGCAGGTCTTTTGGCAGGTTTGGCTACTCCATTGTTTAAAAAGACTTGACAGCTTTGCTCTCTTAGGATAGTTTTAGCTGATGGTTGGTTGTAACCAGCCTGAAAGGCAGCGATGTTAGCTTATGACCTTGGCTTACAATATGGGCTCACCAAAACAGCAGGTCCTGTGTGGAATGGCGTTAAGGCTGTTGGCGGTGTTGGGCTTGGCGCACTTAACCTATGGGGTGGCGCGCAGGGTCTCTGGGACGGCGCTAAGAACGTCTTTGGTGGCGCTAATGACATGCTGCATGGTAAGTTTATACAAGGTGGTAAGCGCATTCTTGGTGGTGGTACAGCAGCAGTGCTTTCTGGCACAGCGATGTCAGGGAATACGCTATCAGGAAAAATAGGCAATAAGCTTGGTACAGGCTTGTTAAACGGGCATCTTGGCATTGCTGGTGATATTGGGTTAGGTATGCTTGCTAATAGATGGGCTGAGTCTGGACAAGAGACGCCACAGAGTCCTGTGGAGCCAGATAAGCATGCGTTCTATAAAAACCCGCAGTTCTATGACCAGTTGATGGATGTTCCGATGTATTATGCGAAGAATGCAGGTAAGGTATGAGCGCAGTAACACTTGGAGAACTGCAAGGGTTGATGCTTAAGTCTGCTGGCGGCATAATGAGCAGCGCACTTAAGCTTGCTGGTGGGGCTGCAAAAGCTGCAACACCAGCGCTTAAAGATGCTGGTAAGCAAGCGATAACAGACGCCGCTACTAACGCGGCCACTGCTAGTGCGCCAGCCCCAGCTGAGAAGAAAGAAAGTGCAGGGGAGTCTGTTGGCAGTACTGTAGGTGGTGTAGCTGGCGGTGCTATTGGTCAGGCGCTTATACCAATTCCAGTTGTTGGCGGCTTGATCGGTGATGCTGTTGGAAGTGCCATAGGCGGAACAGTTGGCGCAGTGGCTAGCAGCAGTGGTGGCTCAAGTAACTTCTAATTGAGGGATACAAGATGTTTGACAAGCACGCAGGTGAAGACAGTAACGGGCTTATTGCTCTTGCTAAGAGCCACAAACCTCTTGTAGCTACTGGACTTGCGTCTGGTGCGCTTGGTACACTTGCAGGACTTGGTGCGTCTAAGCTGACAAGTCCTTCTATGCACTCTATCAAGAATTTGCAGAAAGAAGAGCTGCTTGAGCAGTATCGTAGGGCGATTGATGAGGTAAACGGACGGGTTGCTATCCGCAAAGCAAGATCGCAAAACATCTAACGGAGAGCGAATGAACATTCATCTTGGAGCCGAAGGTGTGCCGTTCTTAACGGCGCACGCGTCTGTGCCCGACTACAAGACCAACAATCCTTTTGAGAAAGGTCCTCAAAACGCGAGAATTGCTCGTGTGAATATATTTGACCTTTCAAAGAAAGAGGATCTCGTACAGTACCAGAAGCTCTGGGAGGCGAGAGGACTAGATGTAGTCATCGTCTTTAATGAGAATAAAGAGTACGATGCAAAAACTGGATCTTGGCGTGTAATGACGCACTGGTATATGCCAGCTTACATGGACAACACAGAGTTAAGAGAGAAGCGTCTTGGGTTGGTGCATGAGATACACAAGACCTTCTTGGAACCAACAAAAATAGAGGAAGAGGTAAAGACAGATGCAGAAGCAGAGCGGCCCCTTACTTAACCAGCTTTTAGTCGGTGGTGGTGTTACTGCGGGCGTAGGTGGCCTTGCTGCTTTGGCGCAGGCTTTACTTGCCAAGAAGGTAGCTATTCAATCGCCAGACACACAGCTCAGTATGCCTATTGCTCGTAAGGCTGAGAAGCAAGCATCTTCCGTTGCGCAGATTGCTGCTGCTGTGACGCCTGCTCATGTTCTTGGTGGAGCGGTTGGTCTTCCTGCTGGATATAAGTTGGTGACACACTTGCTTGAGATGAAGCGTGGAAATCAACTTGATCAAGCGATCAAAGAGCATCAGGATAAACTCACAGCTGCTTTGCTCGAAGAGCAGAACTTGTCTATGGGTAAACAGGCGAACATTCTTACTACACCAATCTCTACGCTTATTGATAATGCGCCTGCAGCTGCGGGGTTAGTAAATGAGATTAAAGGGTCCTCTGACCTGAATAAACTCATGTTGGCATTGCTTGGTACTTCTGGCGCTGGCTACATGGGCGTTAAAGCTTATGATCGTGCGAATGCAAGTGATTTCAATCGTGCTTTGAAAGCGAAGGTTGAGTCTTCTTTGGCTGATCGTCTGCAGACTGGTAAGAAGGATGATAATATGAGAGCGCCTATGGTCATTAAGCTGCAAGCAGGTGATCCTGCGATGAGTCCTATGCGCCCAGGTGCTTCTTCATTGGTTGACGCAAGTAGAGGTCGGGATGTTCTGACCTCTTTCTAATAGTTCGTACTGTACGAGAAAGGAACCGTGCAATGCCGAGATTTTATGGACGCAATAAGAGTGGAGCGCGTTTTGAGGTTAAGCGGGTAGAAGAAGTCAAGAAAGTTGTTGAGCCTGTTGCCAGCAGCAAAGTTGTGATTGACGCGCCAAAGGTTAAAGTGGAGGCGCCTAAAGCTGTGCAGCCGCCTAAGAAGAAAAAGAATATGTCGGATATGGAGGAGACTGTTAAACTTCCACCATCTGATATTCCTGGTTATGATGCGTTCTCTAGTACTATCTCACCTGAAACCGTGCAGTTTGCGAAGGACAACAGCAAATGAGCGGATATCATGTAGGCATACTCCACGGTCTAAGTAAGTCTGCCACATGGGCAGAGGCGCCTGTTGTTGCGCCCCTTCTTCGTGTTGGTAAGGGACTTAAGCACTTCTTGTGGGATGTACCCACGCGGTTAGCAGGCGGTGAAGGTATTGTAACTGCGCTTGAGAACAGTTCTACGCCAGCATTAGATGTGGCAGAAGGCGTTTTCCATGCTGGTGCAGATGCTGTTACTGGCGGAATACCTTCACTGTCTCGTAAGATCATTCAGCTTGAAGGTGGTATGTCTAACAACCTGGAGAAGGTGTTGCGTACTGCGGATGACGTTTCTAGCAACCTGAACAAAGTTACACAGATTGCTGAAGGGCTCAATAAAACAGTCACCAGCACCATACCTAAGAGTATTGCGATTGGTGGATTAGGACTTGGTCTTCCGATTGGTGCTGCGATGTATTTTGGGCGCGGTAGTGAACAGCCACAGCCTAAACAACCACATGACCAAGAGAAAGCAGCAGGTATCTTTTCTAAGCTTAACCCACTATTTGGGTTGAATGAAGATATTCTAAAGCATGTTGCTGCAGCTGGCAAGCAGGTTGATACTGTTGGAAATCTTGTGCAGGAAGGAATACCAGACATTCTTAGGCATGTTGCAAATGCGGATCAAACAGTCACACATACTTCGAATGAGCTGTTAAAGCATGTTGCTGAAAGTAGAAAAACCTTGCGTACAATTATTCCTTTAAGTATTGTTGGGGGTGGTCTTGGACTAGGAGTGCCCGTTGGTACAGCGATGTACTTGAATGGGCATCGTGATGCTGAAGATAAAGGAAAAACACATGCCCTCGCTCTCCGACATGATCAGTTACCCACAGGGTGATAATCGTACTCCTCATAATGTACCTGCGGTGAAGACAAGTCCTGCAGGTACACTTTCTTTTCATGGGCTAGAGGATCACGACTTTACGCGTGAGTCTATTAACAATGGCGTCAAGGATGCGTTGTCTAGTCTTCCTCCTGTTGAGAATGAACGCTTTAAGATCACCCTTAGCAACGTTAAGTTTAAGGGTCCTTCTTCTTTTAACAAAGAAGAGCAAAAAGAAGCGCTCATGAAGCAGACCAGTTTGCACACGAAGCTTTATGGTACGTGGCAGATGCACGATAAGAACACTGGTGCTGTTGTGGACAAACAGGAAGCGTTACTTGCGCACATACCTTACTTCACAGAGCGTGGTACTTTTATCAGGAATGGCAATGAGTATTCGCTAGCGCATCAGTCCAGATTGCGTTCTGGTGTCTACTCTCTACGTAAGCAGAACGGTGAGTTGCAATCTCAGTTCAATGCAGAGTCTGGTCGTGGCTTTAAGTTGGTTATGGATCCTACTAATGGTAAGTTCAACATACAGCTTGGTGGTGCTAAGCTCAGCATGATGCCTATTTTGCATGAGCTTGGGCTGCAGCCAGATCAGATACAGCAGTCTATTGGTAAAGAGCTGTATGCAAGAAACAATGTGTTTGATGATAGTGCTAAGCGTGCTGGTCAGCAGTTTGATGTGGAGAAGTATGGTAATCTTAAGAACGCCTTTGCGCAGATCAAGATGGATCCAGAGGTGAACAAAGTAACTCTTGGCACTGCGTATGACCATGTGCATCCACATGCTATCCTAGACGCAGCCAAGAAACTTATCTCTATTTCCAAGAATGAAGTAGAAGAAGACAACCGTGATGCGCTGCATTTCCAACGCATATTGTCTCCTGCTGATTTGTTTAAAGAGCGAATCACTAATGATGCTGTGCGTGGTATGCGTACCAAGATGCTTTGGCAGAGTACTAATAGAGGTTCTCTTGCTGCCAAGCCTGGATACTTTACACCACACCTAGATAGCGTGCTGCTTAAGTCTGGCCTAGCACAGACTTTGGAAGAGACGAATCCTTTAGAGATTGTGGATCAACATTATCGTGTGTTGCGTACGGGTGAGCATGGTATTGACCCTGATAGAGTGACAATGGAAAGCAGATCTGTACAGCCTTCACACTTTGGGTTTATTGACGCAATAAGGTCGCCAGAGTGCTACACACCAGACACAAAGGTGTACACAAGAGCTGGTTGGAAGTACTGGCCAGAAGTTACTGCAAACGACGAGCTAGCCTGCCTTGTGAACGGAGCCTTGCAGTTTAATAAACCAATTCGTGTCATGCTGCACTCGTATGAGGGCGTTATGTATGGCGGCAAGTCTGAGTATATTGATTACCTGGTCACACCAAATCACAACTTGTACGTGAAACCTTACCACAAGACGAAACTAGCTTTCAGACTCGTGAGAGCAGATAGTGTTGGAAGTAAGAAAACTCCACGCGTGTTTTTGTGTGGTGGTTTTGGCGCGTACGTTGGGGATAATACACTAACGCAGTTTGTAGTACCAACTATCGTACGTAAGTCTAATAATACCAAAATTGTTGCTACACCAATTCCAATGGAAGACTGGGCAGAGTTCATGGGTTGGTACTTATCTGAAGGTGGTATTGACGTAACGAAGAAAAATACAGATGATCAAGGTTATCGTATACGTATATCTCAAAAAAAACCGGAGTATCTCTCCGAGATAAAGACATGCTTAAACAAACTGCCTTTTCAGTTTAGTAAACATGCAGATGGCGGGTTCACTTGCTGGTCTAAGCAATTGTATAGCTATCTGTTTCAGTTTGGTGACTGTTACAAGAAACATATACCGTCGTATCTGTTTGATGCGCCTATTAACGCAAGAAAGAAACTGTTACAAGCTTTGCTAAACGGTGACGGTAGAACTATCAAGCTTAACTCGAAGAAGCACACACAGAACTTTAGAGTTGCTAGTGAGCAGCTCGCTAGAGATGTCCAGCGACTTGCGATTTCGCTGGGGTACTCTACTAATTTTACGTTCCACAAGGATACCAGACAGCTGTCGTATGTTGGCTGTTGGAACGTGTCTATTCATACATGCAACGAACGTGTTATAAACAGTTGGGCGGCAATACAACGTGCAGGAAAGCAGCAGTACTACACAATAGACTACAAAGGCTTTGTGTACTGCGCAGAAGTACCTGGTCACCTGTTGTACGTTCGTCGTGGCGTGGGGCTCGCTCACTGGTCAGGTAACAGTGGCGGCGTAGGTACAGACTCTCGTTTCACTTCAGCTGTTGTGCGTGGTTCTGATGGTCAGATGTATACGCACCTTAAGAACAAAGCTGGTCAGGTTGTTCCTGTCAATCCTAGTGTTGCTGCTAATTCTATTATTGCTTTTCCTGGCGAGTTGCAGAAGGATGGCCGCAGGATTAAGGCGATGGTACGTGGCAAGATGGAGTATGTTGATCGCAGGTTTGTCAATTATGAGATGGCGAATCATACGCACATGAGCACGTTAGGTATCAACTTGATTCCTATGGTGTCTGCAGTTTCTGGTAATAGAGCGTTGATGGGCGCTAAGTTCTACAACCAGGCGCTTTCTCTTGTTACTAGGGAAGCTCCTTACGTGCACGCTCTCACAGATGATGGCAAAACTTCTTTTCAGGAAGCGTATGGTACCAAGGTAGGCGCCATGCGTTCTGAGCACACTGGTACTGTCACCAAGGTCACAGATAAAGCCATTCACGTCACAGATAAAGACGGGCAGAAGCATGTAGTTGAGTTGTACAACAACTTCCCATTCAACCGCAAGTCTTTCATACACAACACGCCGCAGGTACAGGTAGGGCAGAAGGTTGGCAAAGGTGATTTGCTAGCGTCTAGCAACTTTACCGACAATAAGGGTACGATGGCGCTTGGTAAGAATTTGCTTACTGGGTACATGGCGTACAAAGGGCTCAATTGGGAAGACGGCATAGTAATATCTGAGTCAGCGGCTAAGAAGCTAACGTCAGAGCACATGTACACTAGGAAGATTGATCATGATGCTGTAACACAGCGTGGTAAGGGTGAGTTCTTGTCTTTGTATCCTTCTATGTTTAAAGACGAGCATTTGAAGGGTATGGGTGAAGACGGCGTTGTGAAGCCTGGTACTGTACTGAAGCAGGGACATCCTATTATTCTGGCTGTACGTCAGAAGCCTATAACTGATCTGCATAAGGGCAAGAAGCCTGGTTGGATGGACGCTTCAGAGATATGGGAGCATGGCACAGATGGGCTTGTAACAGATGTTACGAAAGACAAGCATGGTATACGTGTTACTATTAAAAGTCATGAGCAGATGCAGCAAGCGGATAAGCTCGCCGCGAATTTTGGGGATAAGGGCACTGTCTCTAAGATCATTCCAGATGCGCAGATGCCGCATACAAAGGATGGTCGTGTACTTGATGTTTTGTTGAATCCTATGGGTGTTGTGTCGCGGTCGAATCCTGCTCAGCTCTACGAATGTCTGCTTGGTAAGATTGCTGAAAAGACTGGTCGTACATATAAGCTCAACAGTTTCCGGCAAGGCAAGGACAAAGGGTTTAGTCAGTTTGTCAAGAATGAGCTTGATAAGGCTGGTGTGAAGGATACTGAGGAGCTTGTGGATCCTGTAACAGGGCGTGTGCACAAGGACATTCTTGTTGGTCAGCGCTATATGTTTAAGCTGCATCACATGGCTGAGCATAAGTTGCAGGGGCGTGGTGTTGGCGGGTACACTGCTGAGGGTTTGCCAGCGAAAGCAGATACTGACAGTAGTAAAAGATTAGGTCTAGCAGATCTATCAGCGTTAATTTCGCACAATGCCACAGCGGTCTTGCAGGATGCTAAGGTTGTGCGTGGGCAGTCTAATCATGACTATTGGAAAGCCTTTCAGCTTGGTCAGACACCGAAGTCTCCTGAGATACCTCTTGTGTACAAGAAGTTTCATGCGCATCTAACTGGTGCTGGTGTCAACGTCAAGAAGACTGGCAGTGGTATGCAGCTCATGGCGCTTACTGATAAGGACATTGATCAGCTTTCGCATGGTGAGATTAAAGAGGCTAGGGGTGTTGATGCTGCGACTATGAAAGAGATACCAGGTGGGCTTTTTGATAAGAGTATTACAGGTGGACATTCGGGTTCGTCATGGTCACACGTTAACTTACATGAGCCTATTCTCAATCCAGTTATGGAAGAGCCTGCTCGTCGTATACTTGGTGTAACGCAGCAAGGTCTTGAGGACATTATCTCTGGTAAGACGCCGCTGCATGATAGGCTTGGTGGGGAGGCTCTTATTGAGGCGCTTAAGCGTATTAGTCCTGATCAGCTCAAGAAGAAGGCTGAGGACATGATACGTTCTGGCTCACGTGCTAAGCATGATGGTGGTATCAAGTTGCTTGGCTACGCGAGTATGTTCGCTAAGACAGGGCTTAAGCCTGTTGATATGGTTTTACATAAAGTACCTGTGTTGCCGCCTATCTTTAGGCCGATCACTACAACGCCTAACTTTGTCATGAAGGCAGATGCTAACTCTCTGTATGTTGAGATGATGAAGGCTAATGAGGCGCTTAGAGATGTTAAGAAGACGCTCGGCAACGATCAAGCTGGAGATGAGCGTTTGAATGCGTATAACGCGTTTAAGGCTGTTACTGGGCTTGGTGATACTACCAGCACTAAATTGAAGCAGCAGGGCGTAGCAGGTTTGTTGGGACATGTATTTGGAACTTCAAGTCCAAAACACGGCCTCACGCAGAGGCGCATTCTAGGGGGTGCATTAGACACCGTAGGACGCGCTGTGATCTCTCCAAATCCACAGTTGGACATAGACCACGTGGGTATCCCAGAAGAGGCTGCCTGGAAGATGTACAAGCCTTTCATGGTTCGCCGCTTGGTGAAGCGTGGTATGCAGCCAACAGACGCGATCAGGAATATAGTCGGTAGAACAGATGTTGCTAAACAGGCAATGTTGGAAGAGATGAATGAGAGACCTGTGCTGTACAATCGTGCGCCTACGTTGCACAAGTACAGTATTATGGCGGCAATGCCTATATTGTCTAAAAGTCACTCTATGGAGCTAAGTCCTATGCTTTGCAGGGGTTTTGGCGCTGACCATGATGGGGATCAAATGAACTTCCACATCCCCGTTTCAGACAAAGCAGTGGTAGAAGCTAAAAAGAAGATGCTGCCTAGCCGGAATTTGTTTGCAATTAAGGACTTTGACGTACATTATCTACCAGAACAGGAGTTTCAGCATGGGCTGTTCCTGGCATCGAAGAAAGCGGACAAAAACGCTACTACGCACGAGTATAAGACAAGAGAAGAAGCGTTACTCGCATTTAAGCGTGGGGAACTCGAGCTAGACTCCCCAGTAAAGATCAAGGAAACATAAGTCTCGTACTGTACGAAAAGGACAACACCTCATGAAAACAGCGTATGAACTTGGCAAAGAAGGCATCAGCAAACAAGCAGATGGACTGCACAACTGGCTTGGCCGTTTCCATGGCTGGATGCAAGGTGGCGGTGGCGGTGGTCTTTACAACAAGGTCACGCAGGGTATTAAGCATTACATGCCAGAAACTCTTAAAGACAATTTTAGGAACTTTACACCAGCGGGCTTACGTAGGAACGTTGGTAGTGCTGTAGCGAGGGGTAACGCGTTCACTGAGATGGAAGATCTAGCTAAAACCGAAAATCGTGTACTTTCTTCCGATGAGCGCGCTAA
>JFJP01006047.1_pt1 | contig 10468 bp, 10 predicted proteins | sample 431651 | NCBI WGS metagenome assembly JFJP01 (sample SAMN02602958, study PRJNA72255) | Microbial mat metagenome, whole genome shotgun sequencing project. | biome: fresh water; feature: sink hole; material: water; isolation source: purple microbial (photo- and chemosynthetic) mats found in... | reverse complement strand
TGGACGAGGCGCTGATTGCCAGCGCCAAAAGCTACGCCGCCGCCCACGGCAGTTCGGTATCGCAAATGGTGGCCAATTATTTCGCTGCGCTAAAGCTCACGACTGCTGATCAGGCACCAAACCTTGATATAGATTCTGCCACTCCTGAGGACGACCGCTGGGAACAAGAGTTAGGGCCGTTCACACGGAGTTTGCTGGGAATTGCCAGACCGACCGACGGCAGCCCAGTACCTACTGAAGAAGACTACTACCGTTACCTCGAAGAAAAGCACTCCCCAAAGTAGGCTGATCCACACACCTTAGGGAATGATCAAAATGCTCATTTGTTTTGATACCAACATCATTCTTGATGTCGTATTGCGGCGTGAACCTTTCAGCAAAGAGTCGGCGCAAGTTCTGTCACTGATCGAAAAACCAGGCCACACAGGGGCGCTGTGCGCCACAACCTTGACCAACCTGCATTACATGACACGACGAACATTAGGCGAGGCTGGAGCACGCCAAAACATTGCCCACTTTTTACAAGTCATGGAACTGGCCATGGTGACGCGCGCAGTGGTAAACGCTGCCATCCAAAGCGACATGCCCGACTTTGAAGATGCGGTGCTGGCTTACTCAGCCCACCTATCGGGCGCGCAAGCCATCGTCACCCGCAATCTGCGCGACTTTGCCAAAAGCCCGGTGCGGGCCTACACACCCAGCCAATTTTTGGCTTTGCAAAACCCTATAACACGCCCATGAACGCTCTCTGGACTGACCATGAAACCCCTGCCGACGCGCCACCGGACCGGCTTTACGCCATGCCAGCGGCACCGGCACCCACAGCATCTCCAGATGCCAGAAGTGAGCGTGACGCAGCACTGCGCGCCAGGCGCGAAACCCACAAGCTCGAAAAACGCCTGTGCCGCCAGGTGGGCGCCGCCATCATCGACTTCAACATGATCGAGGAAGGTGACCGCGTGATGGTCTGCATCAGCGGTGGCAAGGACAGCTTTGGCATGCTTGACATTTTGCTCAAGCTACAAAAGCGCGCGCCAGTTCATTTCGACCTCGTGGCCGTCAACCTCGACCAGAAGCAGCCCGGTTTTCCCGCGCACATCCTGCCCGACTACCTGGCAAAGCTCGGCATCGAGTTCCACATCGAAACGCAGGACACCTACAGCATTGTCAAAAAAGTGGTGCCCGAGGGTAAAACCATGTGCAGCCTGTGCAGCCGGCTGCGCCGGGGCATTTTGTACCGGGTCGCCGACGAGCTCAAAATCACCAAGATCGCGCTGGGCCATCACCGCGACGACATGCTGCACACGTTCTTCCTGAACATGTTTTTTGCCGGCAAGCTCAAGGGCATGCCGCCCAAACTGGTCAGCGATGACGGTGGCCACATCGTGATCCGCCCGCTGGCCCATGTGGCCGAAAAAGACCTGATTGCCTGGGCCGCGCACCGCCAGTTTCCGATCATCCCGTGCAGTTTGTGCGGCAGCCAGGAGAACCTTCAGCGCCAGGAGATCAAACGCATGATGCAGCAGTGGGAGCGCCAGTACCCCGGTCGCACCGAAACCATGTTTACCGCGCTGCAAAACGTGGTGCCCTCGCACCTGATGGACGCCCGCCAGCATGATTTCAAAAGCATTCAGATCACCGGTCTGGCCGACGAGAACGGTGACAAGGTGTTTGATGAGGAAGAATTTCCGTTGCCAACGCTGCCTGGCATAGGCTTGGTTCAGCGCGTGGCTTGAGCTAAAATTGCACTCTAGCCCTTATGAATAAAGCGCTATCAGCTATACTATTAATAGTAATTTTGCTTTCGGGCTGTGCCGGTGTGCGGCTGATCGACAACCAGGTCAGCAGCTTTTCACCCAAGTCGGTGCACCCAGGTGCCACCTATCGTTTTGAGCGCCTGCCCTCGCAGCAGGCCGATGCCACCGCCCAGGACCCGCTTGAAGCCATGACGGCCCAAGCCCTGGCCAGGCGGGGTTTGCAGCAAGTCGACCAATCTGCCGAAGTCGTCGCCCAGGTGCAGCTGACCCAGCGGGTGGAGCGTCCTGTGGTTGACCCACCAGCCTTTGGCTGGCGGCGCGGCGGGTTGGGTCACCATGGTGGTGCCGGCCTGGGCAATGGGCCGCTGTTTCCCGGCCTGGGTGAGCGGCCCAGCTACTGGCGCGAAGTCCGGTTGACGCTGCGCGAACCAGCTACCCAGACCGTGGTGTTTGAGTCAAGCGCCAGCCATGACGGCCCCTGGCGTGACAACGCTGCGGTGGTGCCGGCCATGCTCGATGCCGCGCTGCAGGGCTTTCCGAACCCGCCCCCGGGTTTACGCCGCGTTGGCATCGAGATCCCGCGCTAGGACATTTGGCGGTTGCCCCACACCACGTTGCCTCACCCCCTCGTGGTCTTCCATAGGCCAGGGGGCAGTATGTCCTAGGTATGATAGGCTGCTGTCTTAGCAGTCGCCATGGACGAAATTTTCCGTGCTTATTGCTGCTCAATAGAATTTCACATGAACCAAGCCCAGTCCGAATTGATTGATGTCTCGCAGTTGAAAGTCGGCATGTACGTCGAACTTGAGTTGGGCTGGATGGCACACCCCTTTCCCACCAGCAGCTTCAAAATCACGTCGGTCAAACAGATCGACATCATTCGATCGCTTGGACGCCAGCAGATCCGCTACGTTCCGGGCAAAAGCGATTTGCACGCCCCAAGCACTGGACTGGCGGCGCCGACCAACAACAAAGCACCAGTCATCCCCCAGGCGGCGCTGGCCAGCCCCAACCCAGAGCAACTTGCACGCCAACAAAGAAGCGAACTGCTGGGTGCCCAGCAGCGGGACCTGATCGCCTGCGAGCGGCGATTTGGACAGACCGTTCGTCAGTACAAGCAGGCCATTGAGCAGATGCACAACCATCCCCGCGCCGCGATGGAGCAATGCCGTGAACTGGTTGACGGCTTTGTCGGTGAGATGCTGGCCTCGGGTGAGTCGGCCATTCGGCTGCTGTCCGACGGCATGGGCGACAAACTGGCCATGCACCCGGTCAATATCACGGTCATCGCGTTGCTGCTGGGCAAGTACATGAAGCTGCCCGCCAGCGAGATGGCCGACCTGGGCATGGCGGCGTTTTTGCACGACATCGGCAAATCCAAAGTGCCTGACCGGGTGCGCTGGCTTGATGACAGCTTTTCAAACGCCGAGCAAAAGGCCTATCAGGACCATGTCGCCCAGGGCGTGTCGCTGGGCCAGCGCATGGAGCTCACGCCCGGGGCATTGCAGGCGATTGCGCAGCACCACGAAATGGTCGACGGCAGCGGTTTTCCGATGCGCGTCAAGGGCGATGCCATGTCGCTGCCAGCCAAGATCCTGGCACTGGTGAACCGGTATGAAGACCTGTGCAACCCCAGTCGCCCAGCAGCGGCGATTACCCCTCATGAGGCCCTGGCGCTCATTTTTGCGCAGCTCAAGGCCCGCTTTGATCCGCTGGTGCTGGGTGCCTTCATCCGCATGATGGGGGTGTATCCGCCGGGCTCGGTGGTGCAGCTCAGTGACGAGCGCTATGCCATGGTGGTGTCAGTCAACTCCTCGCGACCCCTCAAGCCGCGGGTGATCGTGTTTGACGCCAAGGTTTCCAAACACGAAGCGCTGATCCTGGATCTGGAGGCCTGCCCCGAACTCGGCATCCGACGCAGCCTCAAGCCGGCCAGTCTGCCGCGGGCCGCGATGGACTATTTGTCGCCGCGCCAGCGCATCTGCTATTTCTTTGAACGTGCGGTGAACACACCTCAAAAAGAGGATGCGCCATGAAGCGCATTGCCTGGGGCCCTCTGATCGAAGGCCTGCTGGAGTCGGTCTGGCTGGTCGACCCGGTCGATTTGCGCATCCTGGCGGTGAACCAGGCCGCCTGCCATCTGCTCGGAATGAGCAAAGAGGCCATGCTGGGCAAGCCGGTGATTGAACTCACAGCGACCCCGGAAGACCAATTTTTCTGGGAGGATGTGGCCGCCGGTCTGGTTGACAGCATCCGCTCGGAAACCTTGCTGCGCGGGGCCGACGGCGTGGCGGTCGCGGTGGATCGTCGTGTCAGCCGAGTTTGGCCAGAGGTTGACCGTGCGGTTTACCTGGTTGGCATTCACGATTTGCGCCAGCAGCGCCAGGCTGAAAACGAATTGGAAAAACTCGTGGCCGAGTTACGCGCCACGCTGGAATCAACAGCAGACGGCATTCTGGTCAGCGACCTCAATGGCGACATCCGCAATTACAACCGCCAGTTTGCCCACCTGTGGAATGTGCCCGAACATCTGTTGCTGCACCGCAACGACCACGCGCTTTACGCCCACTTGGCCGCTCAAGTCAAGGACATGGCGCATTACCAGCAGCGTTTGCGTGACTTCGACAACCATCCGCTGCTCGAAGCCACCGATGTGCTGGTGCTGGCCAACAGCCGTGTGCTGGAGCGGACCACCCGACCGCAGTACAGCCGCGGCCAGCCCACCGGGCGGGTGTATTCATTTCGCGACATCACACAGGAACTGCAAAATGAGTCACAGCTCAAGCTGGCGGCCAAGGTGTTTGAGTCGAGCCTGGAGGCCATCTTTATCACCACGGCTGACTTCCTGATACTGGCGGTCAATCCGGCCTGCGAGAACCTGACCGAGCGGTCTCAGGCCAAATTGATGGGTGTTTCACCCTCCGACATTTTTTTTCACCCCAGTAACCCTGGGTTCTTGACCAGCGTTCAAGCCACCCTGCAAGCCCAAGGTTTGTGGCGTGGTCAGCTCTGGATTCAGAAAAAAGACCTCTTTGCCTGTGCTGTGCAAGCTTCGTGGGTGCTGTTGCGCAACGATTTGGGTGAGGTGTCACACACCATTGGCTTCTTTCGTGACCTGACTGAAGAGCTGGCCGCCCAACAGCGCATTGAACAACTGGCCTACAGCGATGCCCTGACTGGCCTGCCCAACCGCTTGCTGCTGACGCAGCGGGTCGAGTTTGCACTGCGCCTGGCCGAACGTAGCGCCGGTGAGTGTGGCGTTTTTTTCATTGATCTGGACCGGTTCAAGAACCTTAACGATTCCATGGGCCACAGCTTTGGCGACCGGGTTCTGATCGATGTGGCTGAACGCCTCAAAAATTGCCTGCGCGAGGTTGACACCCTGTGCCGGCTGGGTGGGGACGAGTTCGTGATTTTTGTGCAGGACATTGACGCCCATGGCGCAGAAGTGCTGGCGCGACGCATTCAGGACAGCATGACGCAGGCCTTCCAGATTGGCGAAATGACCTTTTCGGTCGGCTGCAGCATGGGCATTGCCTTGTATCCCGAAGATGGCAAGTCGCTCGACGCCCTGATCAAGTGCGCCGATACCGCGATGTACCTGGTCAAGGCGCGTGGGCGCGGCAGCTTCCGGTTTTATCAGCCGCAAATGAATGTCAATCTGCTCTCGCACATCAAGATCGACCATGCGATGCGTGGGGCCATGGAACAGAATTTGTTCCAGTTGCATTACCAGCCCCAGACTTCGCTGGCGAACGGCAGCTTGCTCGGTGCCGAGGCGCTGATTCGCTGGACTGACGCCGAACTTGGCCAGATGTCGCCCGCGCTGTTCATTCCGCTGGCCGAAGAGTCGGGTTTTATCACGGTGATTGGCACCTGGGTGCTGGAGCAGGCAGTGCAGCAGGCGCGGGTCTGGCAGACCCGTGGCACGCCGGTCATTGTGTCGATCAACGTGTCGGCATTGCAGTTTCAGCAGCCGGATTTTGTCGAGACCGTGTCTGGCGTCATCAAGGCAGCCGGGCTTGCCCCACAGTTGCTGGAGCTAGAACTGACCGAGTCGATCCTGATCCAGGACGCCAACGAAACACTGGCCCGCCTGCACGCGCTGGCCGCGCTGGGGGTGGCGTTGTCGATTGATGACTTTGGCACCGGTTATTCGAGCCTGGCTTACCTGAAGAAATTCCCGATTTCAAAACTCAAGATCGATCGTTCGTTTGTCACTGGCCTGCCTGATGACGAGGGCGACCGGGCCATCGTCAGCGCCACCATCGGCATGGCACGCGGGCTCAAGCTCAAGGTGGTGGCCGAAGGGGTGGAAACCCAGGCCCAGCACGATTACCTGGCCAGTCTGGGATGCGAGTCGTATCAGGGTTTCTTGTGTTCGCCGGGTCTGCCCGCTGCAGAGTTTGAGAAGTTGATGACCAAGCTGCCGCACACGCCGGCCTGAAACCCTTTGTAAAACCATGCAAGCCACCCGAATCATTGCCATCCGCCATGGCGAAACCGCCTGGAATGTGGATGCCCGCATTCAGGGCCATCTTGACATTGCGCTGAACGCCACCGGCAGGCTACAGGCCCAACGCGTTGCCCAGGCACTGGCTGATGAGGTGGTGGACGCGGTTTATGCCAGCGATTTACAGCGCGCCTGGCAAACCGCCGTCGCCATTGCCAGCGTAACGCACAGCCCTCTGACGGCGGATAGGGGCTTGCGCGAGCGCTGTTTTGGCGAGTTTGAGGGCAAATCGTACGCAGAAATCGAAACCCTGTGGCCACAACATGCGCAGCAGTGGCGTACGCGTGACCCGCTTTGGGCACCGCCCGCAGGGGAGTCCTTGCTGGCCATGCGTGACCGCGTGCTGACCACCGCCACCCGGCTGGCTGGCCAGCACCTGGGTGGGCAAATTGTGCTGGTGGCCCATGGCGGCGTGCTGGACCAACTCTACCGGCTGGCTACCAGCCAGGACTTGCAGGCACCGCGCACCTGGGAGCTTGGCAACGCTGCCATCAACCGCCTACTGTGGACGCCAGACGGCTTCACGCTGGTCGGCTGGGCCGACAGCGGGCATCTGGACAACCTGGGTCAAGACGAATCGTTCAGCTAAATTTGGTGCGTGGTCAACGGCTGCGCCCGGCCTTGTAAGCTGCCTTTTGCGTTTGCTGTTGCACGCCGCCCAGGCCTTTGGCCTGCGCCAACCTGGCCATGCCCTTGGCGGCATGGGCGTGGGTGATGGCCAGGCCCAGAGCGTCGGCTGCGTCCGTTCCCGGCAGGCCAGGCAGGTTCAACAGGCGGCGCACCATTTCCTGCACCTGGGTTTTGTCGGCTCGGCCATAACCCACCACCGCCTGTTTCATTTGCAAGGCGGTGTATTCGGCCACCGGCAAATCGCTTGATACCAGGGCAGTGACCGCGGCGCCGCGGGCCTGACCCAACAGCAAGGTCGATTGGGGGTTGACGTTGACAAAAACGATTTCAACCGACGCTTCATCTGGCTCATAACGGGCCACCACTTCGCGGATGCCGTCAAACAGCACCTTGAGCCGTGCCGGCAACTGGTCTTTTTCGATGTGCATGGTGCTGATGGTGCCGCTGGCCACATAACTCAGCGCGGCACCGATGGCATCGACCACGCCAAAGCCGGTGGTGCGCAAACCGGGGTCAATGCCAAGAATTCGCATCAGATATAAAAATAATAGCGTACAACGCTTATATTGAAAGGGCTAGAGGTCAAAATACCATCGAACAGAATGGAAAAACACGGGTGCTGCAAAACACAGCGAGTCGATCCGGTCCAGCATGCCACCCGCGCCGGTCACGCCTTTGCCCTCGCCACGCCAGATCGGAATGCCACGGTCGCGCTTGAGCGCTTTCATCACCAGATGGCCCAATGAACCCGCTGCGCAGGCAATGAACGCCATGGCAAACGCCTGCCCCGGCACAAACGGGGTAATGCCTGCCAGCAAGGTCCCCAGCAGGCAGCCGGCGGCCATGCCCACCCACCAACTGCGCCAGTTAAAACTGTGACTGACCAGCGGCGCCGAGGCGGGCCGGTAAAACCGTCGGTTCAGCAGATGCTGGGTCACCATGCAGGTTTGCACCACCAACACTAGAAACAGCATCAAAAAGGCACTTTTCTTGTCGTAACGCGGAAAGTCCAGCAACATCAGGGCCGGCACGTGGCTCATGCCGTAGATGCAGACCATGATGCCCCATTGCAGCTTGGCATTGCGTTCCAGAAAGCGCTGCGGGTCATTGGCCAGCGCGCTGGCCACTGGCAAAGCCAGAAACACATAAACCGGAATGAACACTGTGAACAGGTCAAAGTGCTCCGACCAAACCAGCCAGTACTGAAACGGCAGCACGCCAAAAAAAGCCAGCACCAGGCTGCGGTGGTCGCCCCGGCGGGTGGGTGAAAGCGTTAAAAACTCGCGCAGCGCAAAAAACGACCCGACACCAAACAGCACCAGCCGCGCCACGTCTCCCGACAGCCAGGCGACCCAGAAGACAAAAATCATCATCCAGCTGATGCGCAGCAGCTTGCTCAGGTTGCGGATGTCGCCACGGCGCCGATGCTCCAGCATCACATCTTCAGACTCGCGCATGGACAGCAAAAACACCACCACGCCGGCAATCATCAATAGCCCAAAAACAATGATGAACAAGGCACCCACTTGCTGGGTGGCGCTAAGATTCTTCAGGGCCTGGTACACAACAACGCCTTTCTCTTACACATCACGCAGGGTGATGACGGCGCTGCGCGCCCGCGCCAGAAAGTCCTGACGCGCTTCGCCGGGCAGTACCCGCATCGGCACGCCAAAAGTGACCGAGCACAGCACCGGCACCGGCACCACCTCACCCTTGGGCATGACACGCTGCACATTATTGATCCAGGCCGGCACCAGCTCGACCTCGGGAAACTTGAGCGCCAGGTTGTACAGGCCGGCCTTGAAGGCCTGGGGCTCGTCGGCATAGCCGCGTGTGCCCTCGGGGAACAGAATCAACGAGTCGCCGGCGTTCATGGCCTCAATCAGCGGCTCGAGGGGGTCTTCCTCGGCATGGCGCTCGCGCGAGACATAAATCACGTTGAACACAGCGCTGGTCAGCCACTGGCGAAACGGCGACTTGGTCCAGTAGTCGCGCGCTGCGACGGCGCGCACGCTGCGGCGCAGCTCCTTGGGTAGCGCCGCCCAGATCATCACCAGGTCAGCGTGGCTTTGGTGGTTGGCAAAGTAGATGCGCTGCTCGGCCTTGGGCGGGCAGCCCCACCAGCGCGCCTGCGAACCGGTCAGCACGCGGATCAGCCCGAGCAAAAAATAGCTCATCAAGGTGGTGGCCCAGTCCAGCAGCATTGGTTTCATGGTGCGTACACTTGGTGTGTTGGGTGGTGGTGCATGGTGTTCACGGCAGTTCTGCATTTTGCAGACGGTTGGCAATCACCCCGGCGCGGCCCATCACATAGCTGGAATTGGGTAGTTTCTCAAAATACTTGGGGCGTGGCAGCATCACCGCCAGGCGTGCTGCCTCAAAAGCGCTGAGCTGGGCTGCAGGCTTGCGGTAGTAGTGCTGGGCTGCGGCTTCGGCACCAAAAATGCCCTCGCCCCATTCCACGCTGTTGAGGTAAATCTCCAGAATGCGCTCTTTGCTCAGCAGGGCTTCAAGCAGCAGCGTCAGCACAAACTCCTGGCCTTTGCGCAAGAGCGTGCGCTCGCCTGACAAAAACAGGTTTTTGGCCAGCTGCTGGGTGATGGTGGAGCCGCCCACCACCTTGGGCGCTTTGGCTGGCTTGGGCGGCGCAACGGCCGGAGCTGATTTGCCAGGGTTTTTGGCAGCAAGTCTGGCTTGGGCCTGGGCGGCTTGTTCTTGCGCTTTGGCGAGTCGTTCCTCGGCCTTGGTGTTTTTTTGCCAGGCTTTTTCCAGTGCATCCCAGTCCACACCGTCGTGGTTGGCAAAACCGTCGTCCTCGCTGGCGATCACGGCGCGTTTGAGGTTGCCCGATATCTTGTCGTAGGGTTGCCACTGCTGACGCCAGCGCAGACTGCCTTTTTCGGTGGTCACGCGCCAAGCTTCGGAGCGCTCAAACGTGGTGGACTGCGGGTCGATCACCAGCATGGTGGCAATGCGGGCGACAAAATACAGCTGCAGCAGCACACCCGCCACTACCACCAGAACCAGCCAGCGCAGCACAGCTTTCATGGCGTCTCAGGCTGTAGCCAGCTTGGCCCGCAACTCGTCGAGCACCTGGCGCGCCGGTGGCATCACACCCCGCCAGATCAGAAAGGCTTCAGCCGCCTGGCTCACCAGCATGCCCAGTCCATCACGCGGCACGGCGCCATGGGCACGGGCCCAGTTCATAAAGCCTTGCGCTCCTGCGCCGTACATCATGTCGTAGGCCAGGGCGCCGGGCTTGAGCACCTGGGCATCCACTGGCACCTCGTGCCCGCCCAGGCTGCTGGCTGTGCCGTTGATGATGATGTCAAATTTGCCTTCCAGCCCTTTTATATCATGCGCTTGAAGCTCTACTTTTTGTAGTACTGCGAGGGCCTGGTGGCGGGCCACCAGATCGCTGGCCTTTTGCAGCGTGCGGTTGGCCACGCTGATGTGGGCTGGGCCGGCGTTGATCAGCGGCCCCAGCACGCCGGCCGCAGCACCGCCAGCGCCCATCAACAACACACGTTTGCCGTGCAGGCTGACCCCGGCGTTTTGCTCCATGTCA
>JFJP01027650.1_pt1 | contig 10469 bp, 9 predicted proteins | sample 431651 | NCBI WGS metagenome assembly JFJP01 (sample SAMN02602958, study PRJNA72255) | Microbial mat metagenome, whole genome shotgun sequencing project. | biome: fresh water; feature: sink hole; material: water; isolation source: purple microbial (photo- and chemosynthetic) mats found in... | reverse complement strand
TTTATCAAACAAAATTGGCATAGAGCTTCTGTAAATTTGCAAGAATTTGATAAACATAAAAAAATTTTGGGGGATTCATTATGATTTATTTGTGAACAAAGCCCTAAATCAATAAATTTGTTTTGTTTTGTTTTATTCATTGAAAAAAAGATATTTTTTTTTAAATTTTAATGTATAAATTATTATAAAACAGCTAAAATTGAAAATTATTTAAAAAAATAAATAAAAAATAAACGCAAATTTAAAAAAATATTGATTGCACAAAGCAAAACTTATGAAATTTTTGATCATAATCTCTTTGGCCTTGAGTTTTTTGGCTTTTAATGAAGGCAGAATCTGTCCTGATATTCAAATTTCTTCAAACATTACAAAAGTAAAGGATGATATGGTAAAAAACGGAGTTACAATACAAAAATGGACTGAATTATCTTCAACTCCTATCATAATAGGCTCTTCAAAACAAATTGATTATATATATGTGACTATTGACCGCCATATTGAAGAATCAATGAATGTAAAAAAAAAATTTAAGATAAGTTTTCGACGATATTTTTAAAAAAGGTAACACAATTTGGTTTATATTTTGATGATCACCAATATGCGAATTCATCGATAAAATTAGATGTTTCTCACCCTAAAGCAAAAGAAACTGAATATGCAGTGGAAGTCAATTATCTTTGCAATGATTATGGTGGATCTTTGATTAATGTTTCAGAAAACTTATAAAAAAGTCATTAAAATTGCGTTTTATAGTATAATTTGGAGGTCAATCTAACTGATTGTGGAACTGCAAAAGTCACTTATTAACAAAAGTTTCAAATAAATAAATTTATTCATAATTTAAATGATTTAAATTATTTTCAAAATAAATTTTTTTTTTTTTGAAAGAAAAAGTTTTTTCTTTTTTTTAAATTTTTTTTTTTAAACTAATTAAATTTAAAATTTAATAATTTAAGATTTTTTCGGATTAAAAATATAAAGTAAACAAAAAATAAAAAGCATTCATTTACATTTGCTTCTTTACAAATTTTTTGCTCAATTCCTTTCTCGATAACCCTTTTCCTCTTCCAAAATATTCAAAAACCATTTTATTTGTGTTTCCTTCTTGTTCGTCAATAATTGGTTTTATTTTTCTTTCAGGTTGTACTGAATTTTTAGATCGATGAGATATTTTCCCCATTCCTAAATCTTCATATTCAGCCAAAGGATCAATGTTTGTCGCTTTTTGATGAGGTAAATTACTTGTCGGTTTTTTATGAAGTGAATGTGTTATTTTTCTAAAAACAATATGATTTTCTGGGTTTTCTTTCCTTAATAATTGAGCCAGTTCATAGCTTTTTAGCAATTCTTTTTCTTTTATATTTAACCTGGCAGATTTTTTCACGTTTTCTTTAGAATTTTTTTCTTCTTTTAAAATGTAAGGGTTCAGGTTTTTTTTGTTGGGAGCCTGGTGCTTTTTAAATTCTTTTGGTTTCTTCAAATGAAAGGAAAGATCATTTACGTTTTTCAATGAAACATTATTTATATTTGGCATTTTTTGGAAATTTATTGATGTTGTCTGATTGTTCGGATTATTTTTTCTGTGACCTAAAGGCTTTTTATTTGGTAGCAATTGAGTGTTTGTGGCTTTGAATGGGGTCTCATTATTTTCTTTATTCAATTCAATTGATAATTCGTTCGGAGATGAAATAAAATCGTTTCTGTCATTGATGTAATGATAAGATTTGTTTTTGCCTTGAAATTTAGAACGACCCCTTGTGTAAATGTCAAAAGTTTGATCTACTTTCATGTCTTTTAATTGAATCACTTTGAAATTTCCGCCGAAATATTTGTCTAAAGTTATGCCTGGATTGATTCCTTGAATGAATTCAAAAGAATTATTGTTGAGATCTGGCAGTTTTGGAGCTTCTTCATTACAAAAATAGGGAGAATGTTCACGATCTAAGGTTGTTGTATTCTCGAAATTTATGGAATATACATATTGATCGATCGAATCCATGAATTTAATATTTTTCTTTCGATACTAGACAATTTTTTCCAATATTTTCTTAGAAAGAAAGTATTTATTTTTTTAATTTTTTTTTTCTTTCAAAATATCAATTTTGAAAATTTTAATAAAAATATTTTATGTTTTGTAAAAAAAAAACAGCAAATTTAAATTTTTTGGATAATTTCCTTTTAAAATTTTAATAATCCTGTTGATTCAAACTAAACATTTTTTGAGCATGACTCGGATCTGCCACGATATTAATTTCTCCTTCTGAGCAACCAAACAAAATAAACTTCCTATCCTTAGAAATCGTCATTGTCAAGATTAACACTCCTTTAATCACAAGTTTTTTCCTTATCTCCAAATAAGGTAGATTTCTAAATATCAATTCCCCTTTACTCGTTGTATAAATCTAATTCTTTTATAAAAAAATCTTATTATTAAAAAATTCTTTACTAAAATATCCAATCCTTGAACAGTTTTACAAATGGTGAAATTATTGAGTGCAATGCTTTCTTCTTTAATTTTTTCCAATAATTGCCCATTAATTGAATAGCTATATATTGTTTGATCTTGATTTGAATGAAAAACAATGATTGGCAAAGGGCTGCTCGACAGAACAGCATTATTGATTGGATGTTGATCAGCATGGGAAAAACTCTTTAAAGTTTGTCCATTCATATAATTATACACGAAAACCTTCTGATCTGCTCCAGCAGTAACAAAAGCTCTCATATTTTCTGAAATATGTATATTGGCTATTTCTCCCTCATGATCATAGAAAATGTATTTAGCCTGTATTCTATAATCCGAATAAATTAGCCAATATATGCATTCTCCTGATTTGCTTCCTGTGATTAAAAACCTCTCCTTTGGATCTATTTCTAAAGCAGTTATGGCCTCACGGTGACGATAATATTTTTTCGGAGAATCTTCCATGAAATCCAAGAAGAATACTTTCAAACATCCATCAAAATCACCACCACTCACTACAATTTTCCCTTTTTTTAGAAAACCAACCTTTAAATTAGTATAAGGAAAAATCAAATTTCCTTCGAATTCTCTTTGTTCGAAATCCACAATTTCATCTCGTTCAGGAGTTATTTGAAATGGATTTATGACTTCCTTCTCTTTCTCTTTAAATCCGAAAGGAGAATCTGACCAGCTATAAAACGAGACTAAATTATTTTTCTTTATAACACCAATGCGATGATCTGATATAAATTTTATGGCTATTATACCTTCACTTCCATCATTTGCTTCATTACCAATTTTTTTCATATTCGTTTGAGATTTATTGTATTTGTATGATTTATCTTGATATTCTTTATCTGTGATAATTTTTCCATCTTTATATATCTCAAATAAAGAAGGGCGAGATAAATGTGGCTTCGCAAAGATTTGTTTCGGTGTTTGTCCGAAATGAATGATTTGTGATTCATAAGAAATTCGATATTTATCACTTTGTAATTTCTCTAGATCAATCCCATCCTCATAAGTCAAATAAAAGAATGTGTTCAAACTATTAACAGCCTCTTTTCCCCTTTGCTTATACCCGAAAATCAAATCAATCCAACTATTTATCATTTCATTCACATAATCTCCCTCCAAAAGTTCTCTATGCATTTTGATGAAATGATAAGGATTACTATTATCAACAGGTTTCTGACTCCAAAGTGGCAACTTTACATTATGAACTCGGTTTCCAGTCTGCTGCAATCCGAAATCATATCCTTCGAGATTCAATAGAAATTCCGGACAGAAATAGAACTCGGGAGTTAATTCTCTCACGTCAGAAATCTCTTCAGTAGCTCCTTTAAAAGATTCTTGTAAAGAAAAAAACAAACGGTCAGCTAAATCAAATTTGCCACCTTGTAATTCTTTATGACCATAATTATAAGGAGCCAACCTTATTAAATATTGCAAAATTATCGCTGGACTCGAATAATGACTGCCGAAATGATAGTTGGGCACTGGATCAAAAACATCTGTATGTTCAAATCTCTCTTTGAAGGTATTTATTCGTTCTTGATCACCTAAAGCTCCCATGCTTTTGGATAGATTTCTGAAGATTTTCTCAGGTGACAGCACTTGTAGAGGAAGTTCTTTGAAAGAATATGTCCTGATAATCCAAGGAAATACTGGATATTGAGTGATATCATAGTAACTTCTTCCTGCAAAAGCGTTCAAATTCATGAGATATTCGAAATTTGTGATTTCATATCGAAGCCATTTCTTATAGAATTTGGTTTTTTCAATGATTTGAGGTAATTTTATAGTGTTATAAAGACGGGTGTTTATAGATAAAAAGATTTCGCCTTTAGTGAAAGAGAGAATTCTTTGAAGGACAAAGGTGGGATCTATATCAGGGAAATTTAAAAGGAGAGAGGTTCCGTCTTTAAAAAGGAAGTTTAAGGCACTTTTTCTGAGGATAAAACGATGACGAAGGATATCTTTCAAGGAGCTGAGAGGCCATTCTTTATAGAAGGGGGTATGGGAAGGGAGTTTATAGCTTATAATTGAGAGATGGGTGCTTTTTTGCTGCAAACAATCGTGATGAAATCTTGAAAAATTAAAAAAAAAATAAAAAAAAATTAAAAAAAAAAAAAAAGCATTTAATTCATTAATTAATAAAATTATTACATAAGTTTTGTGGGAGTTATAGTGAAAACCCCAGTTTTTAGAGTTAAAGTTGAAATCCAATAACATTTTCTTTGAAATAAATATTCAGATGGAGGTTTTAACATAGGAGAGCTTTTTTGATTCACAATTGCCTTTAATGTATTGAAGGCTTTCTCTCCTAAATTCATCAAATTTCCTGTGATATTTTGTGTAGATTTCTCATATTTTTCAGGAGAATCATTGCCATATTGAAATTTTACAGAGAAATTCTGATGAATTAGATTAAAAACCTGTTGATAATTCAGGAGATTTTCGCTTTGCGTGTTTTTTTCAGGTATTTTCACCTTTATATTAGGCTCTTTTAGAGTCATTTTCAAATACGGTCGAGCTTTATTCTTGATTTCATATTTCCACATTTCATAATAAAAATACTTATTTGGCTTATAATTCTCAAATGAATATTCCTCATTCCAGAAAAGGTTATCATTCTGAGTTTTCATATCATCAGGTTGCCAAATATTTTCAAAAATTCTGAGTTTCTTCCAACATTTTTTCCATTGATGCTTCGCATGACGTCGTTTTTTCTCCAAAAAATACCAATCATTGTTTTTTTTTTCTTCATTAGTCTCCAAAATCGTTAAAATCAGCTCATAAACGTCCATTTCAATCCTTTGCTTAAGCTTTTTATTACTTTCTTCCACCAAAATCAGACATTTTTTTCTCGAATCTCGGTTTTCATTGGCAGTTTGATGAGCTAAAGATAGTTTTAAATAAAAATTCTGGAGGAAATGCTCAGAAATTTGATTAAGTAGCAATTTATTGTCCATAAAAGCATAGATCCAATTATCAGATAAAACCACATTATGAAGATCTGAAAGATCTTCATTTTTAAGGGTTTTTATCTCAAGTATTGAAATTATTTTGTTGCCTTTAACACCTAATAAGAGTTTATTAAAAATCTCGTACAAGAGAAAATTATAAGGAGGCATTGTATTTGAATTAGTGAAGCTTGTTTTGAAATCTTTGGTGAAATTGGCAAATCCACCATATGTTTCATTAATATGATCGATCATAAATATGATAAAAAGACCTAGATCCTTAATAAGCTTCACAAAAATGTGGTGAAATGTTTGATTTTTATGGATTTTTTCCTTCGTTAAGTAAATGAAATGTTGCATAAAAATCAAATTCGAAATTATGGTCTTTTCTTGAAGATGAGAAAGAGGGAAAAGTCTTTCTCTGGCATTTTCTCCAATTACTAATAAGGATTTGAAGATTAATTGGAATTTTTCTAGCCAGAAACTCACATGCTCCAGATTAGAAGATTTTATCGAAAATTCTATCATCAGAGTCAATAAAAGCAAGATCAATTTAATCAGAGGGCCTTTTGTTTGATTCAAATTAGGATCTGTGAGAAAAGGCTCATATAAAAGATACTATAGCAAATTTATAGTTTAATGACAAAAGAATTAAAAATTAACAAAATAAAACTAATAAGAAAAAAAATTAGAAAAAAAGAAATGTAAAAAACCTCAATTTTTCGAGTGCATTCATGAGAAAGCTTAAAGTCCATAAGATTTATGATTTTATTTTCCAATTTTTGGACTTCTCCATTGAGTAGAAGATTAACCGGCTTATTCAATTCGCCTTCCAGCCAAATAGGATCCAATAACTTGAAAAGACTTTCTATCATTTTATAATCGATTTGATCATATTCTTTAATAATTGATTGAAAATCTAATAAAATTATTAATCTAATTTTTTTTTAATGAAACTTTGAGGTATTTTTTCATTTTCTTCTATTTCTGATACAAGATGTTTTAATGTGGGATAAAATTCTTCGCATTTTTGCTTAAAACCTGGAGAAATCGGTTTGGGAGTATATACAGAACAAACAATTTCTTGTGTGAAATATATGACATATGCAAGATTTCTCCATAAAGTGTTTGAAAGAAGGGGTTTGCAAGAATGAACGAATTCGCTATAATTCTTAAGCTTAAAAATATCCATGTTTCAATAAGAAATTAAATGTACCTTAGGCTTTCAAGCAAACCATTCCAAACATGTCTTAGCAAGTATTTAGCTGCCTCCGCATGATTTTTTTCCTTTTCATTATTCTTTTTGTTGTTATTGTAATAGCTTTTTAATTGAATGTATTGCAAAATAAAGTTTAGTTTTTCAGGAGCATTATTATGATTGTTTTCTACAGTAAAACGCATCAACATCAATAGAATTTTGTTTCCAAGATCCCAAATCTAATTAAAAAAACATATATTAAACTGAAAACTAAAAAAACATCTCTTAATTAATTAAGAAAAAAAAAACAAAAGAAAAATCAAAAAAAAATATACTGCAGCATCATAAGCACTTCTCTCATTTTCTTTTAACAAAGTTTGTTGATCTAATAGAATATCCAAAAGCCAAGCTATAAACTCTTTATCATCCAAATATATTTGAATGTTTCTATTATTCCATTTCACAAGCATATACACATCCTGTATTATTTTGGCTTTGAGACAGCCTGGGCTTTTCTTATAAAAATCTAATACTAATTCGATGATTTGGGGGTTGTGGATTTGATCAATATCATCAATTAATAAATCACTTTCTAGACTTGCAGGATTTCTCTTCAAAAGCCATTCCATAATCGAATTATATAAAGGCTCACAATCCCATTCAATTTCTTCAAGATCAATATTTTGTGGTTCTTCCTTCGATTTCTCATTGAAATAATCAGTTTTTATTAATGATTGAAAAGATAATTTTTTAAGATTTTTTCGCATATAATTCACACATTCTGTTGCTAAATGAGTAATTTCAATATATTCTTGATCATCATTACCAAGACAATGCTCTTTTTCATCAATTTTATCGCATTTATCAATATTATCACACTTTTTACCTCCAATGTCGAACTCTTTATTCATCTCTTTTGTGTTTAATTCTAATTTAAATGAAGGCTTTTTTGTTTTTTTCAGAGAAAAAGATGATATCATTTGTGTGTTAGAAGTGGATTCTGCAGTATTTATTGGTAAAATAAAAGGTTTTGTCTGATAAAAACTAATTGATTTTGGTTTAGAAGTCTTTGAAATTAAAGGCATATCCAAGATTTTTGAATCTTTTTTGGAAGAATCACAAGATTGGTCAAGATTGGAATTAATCAAAGAATCTGCGTTTTCTTTTGATCTTTTCGTAGTTTTTGGACTTAGATTCCATAAAACCATCGATAAATAAGTTGAAATTTCTTTTGTTGTGTAATTCTCATATAAAATTAGCTCTTTGTTTGAAAGGAAATTGATTATCTTGATGCAATAGGCTTTAATATCTGGACAGAGGGTATTTCCAACAATATAAAGCATTATATAAACAAATTTTGACTCAATTATTGTCTGAAGCAACTGATCAAAATCCTTATCTACTATGAGTTTTTTCAATAATTTTAAAAGAGTGATTTGGAAACAAGGAGAGGACTTTATTATAAGCATTTCTATTATATTCTTCAGAGATGAGCAAAAAATTTCTTCAGGGATCCCTTCATTATTTAAGACTGATTCAACAATGCTCATCAAGGGTGACAGCATTTTTTCGGCTTCCCACCATTTATATTCCTTATTGTGCTGATTGTTTGGCTTCATTAACCCGATATTGAGACCATGGGATAAACAGCATTCCATATTTTTGGCATCAAATTTGTATATCTATTAAATCATTTTTTAAAAATTAATCCAAAAAAAAGCAATAAAACAAATATTCAAAATTAAAAAAATCATTCTAGTTAAAAAAAAAGATATACCGAAATTCTCAATAAATTTGGTATTGGTAAAAGATTCGAATAAACTATAGGGTTTTCTGCATAAAAGATTTTGACAAATTTAAAATATTCATTAGATAAATTGACATCTTCAATTCTAACAATCAAATGTATATTCCAAATTATTTCTAAAAAAAATTGATCTCTTAATCTATAATCCTGAATAACGGCTCTGAGTTCAGCCAGAGACTCCTTACTGGTGTCAGAAATCAAATTATAAGGTGTTTCAGCTAACAGCATTCCTACGATCTTAAATAAATTAATTTCTCCTGCTTCTTTTTGATTTTCAATTGTTATTGTAAACAAAATGATCAAAATTCTTAATAATTTATTATAAATGAGTAAAACAGTGTTTTGATCAGTCATATATCGTAGGAAATAGAAATATGGTATTATTCCAGCCATACCTCCAAAATAGCTCATTTTTAATCGGTCTTGTTCTTTTGAAACAAAGCCAGTGTTTTGTAGAAATCGACCATGATTTTGATCAATAAGATCAATAATCAAATTGTCAAGAACTCTATTAGGTAAATAAAGCAAAGAAGGCTTTATTTTATTTTTTTCTAAAAAGTTTTTGAGGTTTTCTAATAAGTAATTAGTATAAATGCCTATTGGAAACTTTGAATAGAGCTCGGTCATTCTTTAAAAATTGTAAAATTTTAGGAAACTATTCAAATTAATTTAACTTTTTCTTTATTTGAGAGGGGAAAAGAATTAGGCTTGTCATTTTACCAATAAATTTTTTGCCAAATGACATTGTGGTGATCGTTCTTCCTGGTTCCATTTTCAAAAATTCGAAATTGAATTTTTTCGGAGTTTGATTATCAATATAAACCTAAGAAGTTTTTTAGAAAAAATATCATTTTTTCTTGATTCTACAGTAAGATAGCTTGATCCAAATCCTAAAATGTGTGTGTTTTCATGCTCGAGACCAATAAAATACCATTTTCTAGGTAAAAACTCTCCTATTTCGATTCCATCAGTTTTATTTGAGGGCTTTTCAAAATTTATCGTTAATAATCTATAGAACAGTTTTCTCCCTTTAAAAAAAGCTTCAACTCCACCCCCACCTTTTTGAAAGCAATGAATTAGAAAAAGACTAGGAAAATCTGAATAAGGAATATTAATCTAATGTATTCAATAAAATAAATATCATACAAGATTCATAAGTATCCAATGATTCCATATAAAACCAAAGACATAGACTCAAACAATTATCGAAAGGCCAGTTCATTGATCTCTTATTATTTGCAAAATAGCCTAACCCACTTTCATGATAGTTAAAATAGAAATAGCTTTGTGGAACTACTTGTGAAATTGTGAACAAATCCTAATAATTTTCCAATTAAAATTCCATATAATAAATTCTTACGTGCAACATATTCAATGAGTCCTCAATGGTCTCTTTCGAAACAAATCCCTGATAATATTCTTTAAGATTTGATTGATAAATAGCCCGAATTATCGATTTCTCCAAATAATTGTTCTGAACCAGTAAAAATAACATTTTTTTTACTTCATCTGTGAGCTGTTTCTCCATTTTTTTTGCCTTCAAATCATAATAGAATTCTATTAAATATCTGGCAAGACTTTTTCTTGAGTTTCCTGAATAATGAAGCACTCCTTCTGAATAAACATTCAAACTATTGATCGATTGCTTTGAAACAATCTTATTTATAAATTTCAATAAGCCTAAAAGATCGATGTTTTCTTTAGGTGAAGAAATTCGAGCGATAAAGAAAATGTCTATGAGTGCTGATGGGTTTATTATGATAAGGTTGGCTTTGGCGAAGGGATTTAAAACTTTTGATAGTTTATCGTGGAAAAGCTGATCTAATTTTTCTCGAATGAGAGCTGAATCATTGATGGTGTTTTGCATTTGAGGCAAAAATTTTTTTATGTTTAAAATATTTATTTATTTTTCGTTTAAGTTCTTTTTTTAAAAAAAAAATTTCGCAAAATTTTTAAGAAATTGAAATTGAAATTTTAATAATTTTTTTTTTAAATTATAATTTCAAAATATCAACAAACAAAAAATTAAAATAA
>JFJP01022144.1_pt1 | contig 10469 bp, 12 predicted proteins | sample 431651 | NCBI WGS metagenome assembly JFJP01 (sample SAMN02602958, study PRJNA72255) | Microbial mat metagenome, whole genome shotgun sequencing project. | biome: fresh water; feature: sink hole; material: water; isolation source: purple microbial (photo- and chemosynthetic) mats found in... | reverse complement strand
GAAATGTTTGGCAAGGGTCGTACTGTTTCCTTTTGCTCTGGGACTTCCCAGCACACAGACAATTTTTTTCACGTTCTCATTCCTCCTGTATGGTTAAAAAATAGTAAAAAGCTATTCGTAAAAAATAAGAAAAAAGTGAATGTAATTCATTTAATAAACATGCTGATACCGTTTCTTTGTCATCGGATACGACAGAGACAGGATAATGTAAAATTTCTCTTTTACAAAGACTGTACGGCAATTGTCAAGTCCTATTTAATAAATCAGCGTATCTGAATCAGAATTTTCAGGATTCAAGATACGCTGATAATCAATAGGGAGAAGCAGAGAATGTGAAAAAAGATTCCGACTTTTTTTTTAAAACCTGCTGTTATTTTATAACTTCCTATTACTGCATTCCCACGCGGAGCGTGGGAACGAGAACTTCACCCTACTTGTTTTTCCATTCGGCTCTGCGTTTTTCCTCAAAGCTTTTGATGCCTTCCAGCGTATCATGAGTTTTCATCAATGTATTCAGGAAATAATCGCTGACCACTTCAACCGCTTTGGTGAAAGACATGCCGATGTGGCGTCTGACCGCTCGTTTGTTCATGCGGATAATCAGGGGGCTGTTCACCTGAATTTCTTTGACCATCTTTTCAACAGCTTCTTCAAACTTTTCCTGCTCAACCGTATGCGCGACAAATCCCATAGATTTTGCTTCTTCTGCCGAATATCGTCTGCCGGTGGTGCAGATTTCAATGGCTTTGGCGGGACCCACCAGTTCCGGCAGGCGCACAGCCGCATAAGGCGGGAAGAATCCGAGTTTGATTTCCGGCTGACCGAAAGCCGCTTTTTCGGACGCGATCACAATATCGCACGCGATGGCGACTTCCATGCCGCCGCCGAGACATGCGCCGTGTACTGCCGCAATGACCGGCACATCCAATTTGTTTATCGTCTCAAAAATGCGGTTAAATGTGGAAACCATCTGATCCACCATTTCAGGCTTGTGATCCGATACTTCCACGCCCGCGCACCAACTCGCTCCCTCTCCTGAAATCACAACGCATTTGAGCGAATCATCCGCAACAAGCTTTTCTAATTCGCCGATAAATTCGTTCATCATTTCAATATTCAGCACATTGTGTTTGGGACGGTTAAAGACAATACGGGCAACGCCGTCGTTTTTTTGAATCTTGAGATTTTTGAGTTCAGACATCCTGTTCTCCTTCGGGAGGTGTGGGTTTTGTTTTCATAGGGTGGGCATGAAATCAATGTCATTAAATTAAGGGCATCTGTCTTTAGCTTTGTCCCCCCTTGAGGGGGGCAGGGGGGGGTCTGCGCCGTGCGGCATCACCGCTACGGAGAAATATCTCCCCCGCGCCGGACCACCCCCCTGCCCCCCTCAAGGGGGGAATTTTTAATGACATTGGAGCATGAAATGCCCACCTTTAAATCATTGATTACGCCTTCTGAAAAACGTAGTTCAACTGATTGTTCGACAGCGTGTTGACCACTGTTTTCATTTCCATGCCCACTTTGATTTCAGCTTCCGGAACATCAGAAGCGATTCTGCCGAAAACCTTGTATGTGCCGTAATCCAGCAGCGCGATGCTGTAAGGCAGGTCTTTGTCAAAGCCCACCGGCGCATATTCCAGCTTGCTGTAGCTCACAAGTTTTCCTTTGCCGGAAACTTCAAACCACTCCATATCGCTGGAAAGGCATTTGTAGCAGTCGGCCCGGGGTGGAAAGAAAACCATGCCGCATCCTTTGCAGCGGGTTCCCATGACCTTGCCCTGTTCCAGACTGCCGATAAAGTCATTCACTTTTGTGGTGGCGGTAAAGCTTACGGTGCCGAATTTACTAAAGCGTACATCTGTATCTTTCTTGCCCATTTTTCCTACCTCCCTAAAATCGTAACATTTCCGTAAAGCCCGACGCCGCCGATGTTGTGAACCAGCCCAAATTCGGGGTTTTTGACCTGAATTGCCCCGGCTTCGCCCCGGAGTTGCAGCACAACGGTTCTGACCTGAGAACCGCCGGTCGCGCCGATTGGATGACCTTTGGAGAGCAGCCCGCCGTCCACGTTCACGGGAATGCTGCCTTCTTTATAGGTCTCTTTGCTCCGAATCAGGTCTTTGCCTTCACCCGGCTTTGCAAATCCCAAGTTCTCATACGCCATCATTTCCGCAATGGTGAAACAGTCATGAACTTCTGCCACGTCAATGTCTTTGGGACCGATGCCTGCCATTTTATATGCCTGCTCCCCTGCCTGCTGTGCAACCGTGAGTCCGGTGAACAGGTCTCTTCCTGCCAGATTCACCGCGGTGCTTGCCGCGCCCAAGCCTTTAACCCAGACCGGTTTTTTGCAGAAAGATTTTGCTTTTTCCTCATTGGCAACGATAATGCAGGAACTTCCGTCAGCGTTGGCGCAGCAGTCGCCGGTGCGCAGAGGGCTGGCAACCGGAGACGCCATCCGGTCTTCGGGATTGGCGAACATTTCCAGTGTGACGCCTTTGCGATACGCGGCTTTTTCATTCAGTTCGCCGTAAGTGCCTGCTTTCACACGGATGAGGGCGAGGTCTTCAGGGGTGGTGCCGTATTTTGCCATGTGGGCGCGGGCATACATCGCGTAATAAGCGGGCATCATGGTGCCGAAGGGGCTTTCCCACTGAATATCCGCGCCGCGTCCCATGCGCTCCTGCGATTCTGCCGAAGAAATTTCCGACATTTTCTGAAAGCCGATCACTGCCACCACATCATGAAGCCCGGAAGAGATCAGCGAATAAGCCAATCTCAGTCCCATGCTGCTGGAAGAACACAGCGTTTCCACATAAAAAGTGGGCTGCGGATTCAGTCCGAGATATTCTGCAAAAACCCCTGCGGGTGAACGCTGTTTGTCATATTCCGGAGCAGAGCAGATAACGGATGCGCCGATGTCTTTGGTGCTGATCTGAGCGTCTTTCATGGCGTCTCTGAATCCTTCAAAAGCCAGTTCCCTGACGGATCCCGGATATGCCCGGGTAAAGGTACTCTGCCCCACGCCTATAATTGCTACTTTTCCCATGTATCAATTCTCCTGTACTGATAATTCCGTAGGGGCGCGCCGTCGGCTCGCCCGCTTTAACTTAACGCCTTATACCGATTCGCTTTCAAAGATCGGTCTTTTCAGACCGTAAAGCGATTTTTCAAATCGCTTAAACCGCTTGAAAAGCGGTTTTACAGAGAACACCGTTTCTGACAGCGAATTGGTATTAGATATACTGCCCGCCGTCCACTTTGATGACTTCGCCGGTGATGTGTCTTGCTTTGTCCGACGCCAGAAAGGTGATGACATTTGCCACATCTTCGGGTTCGCCCACGCGCTTGAGCGCCATTTCCGCCATTGCCATATCAACAATTTTGTCACGGGCATCTGCCCCCCGCAGCATGGAGGTTTCAATCAGGCCCGGCGCGACCGCATTCACATTCACATTGAAACTGCCCAATTCTTTTGCAAGGGCTTTGGTATAGCCGATGATACCGGCTTTGGACGCGGAGTAGTTGGTCTGACCGAATTTTCCCCGCATACCGTTGATGGATGTGACATTGATGATTTTTCCGTATTTCTTGTCTTTGAAAATCGGCGCGGTATGGCGGACAAAATTGAAATAACCTTTCAGATTCACTTCGATAACCTTGTCCCACTGCTCTTCGGTCATTTTCCAGCATACGCCGTCCCAGTTCATCCCCGCGTTGTTCACGAGAATTTCAAGGCTTCCGAATGCTTCCATCGCTGTTTTCACCACGCGTTCAGCGTCGGAGAAAGATGAAATATCGCATGAAACCGCAATGGCTTTCCGTCCCATTCCCTGAATCTCGGCTGCCAATTTCTGAGCCTCTTCTCCGTGTTTGCGGTAAAGAATACAGACATTTGCGCCTTCACGGGCAAACTCCAAAGATGTGGAATATCCGATTCCCTGCGAACCGCCGCTGACAATTGCACTTTTTCCCTGTAAAAGCATTATGATTCTCCTGTAAGTCGGAGCCGAAGAATCTTTTAAAAATTCAAAAAAACTCTCCGGCTCTCAATATTTAATTTAACATATTGGAAAAACTTGTAATATATTTTTTATGCGATTATCCGTATTTTAAATAAGCTACATTACAGCTACATTGCAGTTAAGTCAAGCAAAAAGAAAAGCGGGGATTTATTTTTTGTGGAAAAAAATTTCTCGCAAAGGTCGCAAAGGTCGCAAAGTTTTTTTTATAAAAAGCTTTCTTTCTTTGCGCTCTTAGCGTGCTTTGCGAGAAACTTTGGATTTCAAAATAAAAAAAAGCTGTTCCCCTAAGAGAACAGCTTTTTTTATTTACGAGCTGAAACCGTTATTAATGAGCGCCCAAAAGTTTGGCAATCACTTCTGCCTGCGGATGAGCATAAATAAGGATCAGGGCGACTACGAGTGCATAAATACACAGAGACTCGATCATAGCCAGACCGATCAGCATGGTAACTGTAACCTTACCTGATGATTCAGGATTTCTTGCGATACCTTCCACAGCGGATTTCAGACCCAGACCCTGTGCAATGCCGCAGCCGAAAGCTGCAATCGCAACGCCGAAACCGGCAGCCGTTACGCAAGCGATAAAAAAACTCAATGCCTGTGCTTCCATTCTTTACTCATTACCTCCTTTTAAATTTTAACCCTTAGCTTCTTCCATCTTCCCATAATTATAAAATTGATAATTGTACTTTGCCGGTTACTTAGAAACTTCCAACAAATATGTCCTGTAGAGCGATTTTTTAAATCGCTTTAAACGAATTGAAAATTCAGCTTACAGAATATATAAGTTTTTGCCGGCAACTGACAATTAATGTGCATGTTCCATCGCGCCGGAAAAATACATGATTGAAAGCAGAAAGAATACAAATGCCTGAACAAAAGCGACAAAAATGCCCAGCGCCATGATCGGAAGGGGCGCAAAAAACGCGCCTGCCAGCGCAAACAGAATGCCCAGCACCAATTCATGTCCCATCATGTTTCCGAAAAGACGGAAAGACAGCGACAGAATACGTGCCAGATGTCCGATGACTTCTATCGGAAGAATAATGGGAACCATCCACCAGATCGGTCCCATAAAATGTTTGATATATTTTACGCCGTGATATTTTACGCCGATAATATGCGTAAAAATGACCACGGTCAGCGCGCATGACCCTGTGGTGTTCAGACTTGCCGTGGGCGGAAAAAAACCCGGTATCAGACCGATCAGGTTACAGGTCAGAATATAAAGGAATACGGTCGCTGCCAGCGGAAAAAGCCAGCGGCCCTCTTCTCCTGTCACGCTGACCATAAAATCCTCGATGCTGGAGATAATCACCTCCAAGACATTCTGCGCTTTAGAGGGAATCAGCCCCAAAGCTTTTACCGGCATGTAACAAAAGACAATCAGCACAGCGATCACCACCCATGAGTAAATGACATGGGGATAAGCATGGGCAAAATGCGACAGCCCGATCCACTCAAAGATTTTGACAAAAAAGAGATAAGGATGTTCCACTTACATTGCCTCCTTCAAAAAAAGTTTTTTAAATTCAAGCATCGTTCCCAGAATGATGCTGATGACCACAACAGAGAGACCGATAAACAGTCCCAGAGGATTGACATAATGTCTTGAAATAAGAACAAAAATGATAAATCCGCTCACAACAAAACGAATGTAATATTTGGCAATCACCACGTTGTATGATGTCAGGTAGGGAGGGGTCAGAGATTTTTTAAGTGTCCGATATAAAAGGTGAAAATTGACAGTGACAATCAGCCCGCCGAAAACAATGCCTCTAGCAAAATCCGGCGGCGACAACAAATATCCCCCGATACTTGTCAGAACCAAGAGTACCCAATTGGTAATTGTAACAAATTTGAGAAGATGTTTCTGAATGTTCACGCTGTCAGTATTTTCTGCTTTTTTTTATTGCAAGTCCGATATTTCTGAATCCTGCCGCAATGCCGAAACCGAGAAATAGCAGGGTCAGCCAGGGGCTTGTGTCAAAAACTTTTCTGTCCAACCAAACGCCGATGGCAAGTCCGATAACGATTGAAAGCGATACCTGAAATCCCAGACTGCTGTAATAAGCAAGTTCTTTTATATTCCGTATTTTTTCTTTGTCCATGCAAAAGGCCGCTTTCCTGAAACACCGTCTTCAATCCTTTCTTATTGATTGAAAGGACATTCTTTAACACAGGATTTGAAACAAGTCAATTAAAAATGTTAATCACCAAGCAAGATTTTAAATCTTTGACATAACACGGCAAATAGGGTAATAAATTCTGATTTCCGCACTCTGTGCGGGAACGGGAAAATTTATACAGCGTCTTTTGTAAATTATAAATTAATATCTTTAAATTAATTCAAAAAATGAGGATTCAGCATAATGAGCGGAACAGAGCGCGCCAAAATAAAGCCGGGCTTACGGGTTCAGATTGTTTTAAAGAAAGATCAGCGGTCAGGAAAACTGACAGAAGGTGTTGTAACCGAAATTCTTACCAATTCCCCGACACACCCGCACGGAATCAAAGTCCGTCTGCAAAGCGGCGAAGTCGGTCGGGTGAAAGAAATATTATAATAGAAATCTCTCGCAAAGGCGTAAAGAGCGCAGAGATTTCTCGTTTCCCGTTCCTACGCTCCGCGCGGGAACGGGAGATTCCAAACTAAGTTTCTTCAAGAAACTTAGTTTGTTAAAATACGGACGCAGAGCGTGGGAACGAGATTTCAGTTTATAATAAGGATTGGAATTAAAATGCTATCTTCAACGCTTCAAGATGCCATACTTTCAAGAATAAAAGAAATTCCCATTGTTGACACATTGCAGATTGAAATTGTTTCGCTTTCTGAGGGATACTGTGAAACAAGAGTTCCCCGAAAATCAGGCTATGACGGTGTTTTCAAATCATTTCACGGGGGGCTGCTGATGACCGTTGCGGACAGCACCGCGTGTTTTGCCATTTTCACGAAAACAGGTCCCGATGTCCGCTTGACAACAACGGATATGAACATACGTTTTCTTGCGCCCTGTCTGAGCGATGTGACGGCAAAAGCAAAGGTGATAAAAGCGGGGCGCACGCTGTGTCCGGTGGCGGTTGACCTTTTTGATTCGGAAGGCAGGCATGTCGCGGTTGCACAGGTGAATTACATTCTTCTCGGTTCGTAAGGACATGCCGGCGGCGCGCCCTCCGGAGTGCTAAAATGAAATTTTAGCACAGTAAAACAGTAAAGCAAAAATTTCGCTTCGCTCATTTTTGCACTCCGGAATTGTTCATTAAGGAGTTCGCCAGCGGTTCGCCCTCCGGAGTGCTAAAATGAAATTTTAGCACCGTAGCAAAGTAAGTCAGGGCAGGCCGGCGGTGCGCCCCTACATGTCAATTAACGCGATTGCCAGCTTGCCCCGTAACCGAATGTGTCGTTCCCACGCGGAGCGTGGGAACGAGATAACGAATTGAAAAAAAATATGAAACTGACCGACGAACAGAAAAAAGCCGTAGAATTTATCGGCGCGCCCACGCTGGTTGTCAGCGGCGCGGGTTCAGGAAAAACGACCGTGCTGACAAACAAAATCGTGAGCCTCATTCAGAAAGGCTTCCGTTCCGAGCGGATTCTGGCGATTACCTTCACCAACAAAGCCGCAGAGGAAATGAAAAGCCGCCTTCTGACTTTGACAGGCTTGCCGGAAAATAAATTTCCCTGGGTGAGAACCTATCATTCAGCGTGCTTCAGGATTCTGAAAATTCGGTGCGGTCTGCTGGGATATAAATCGCCGCTTCAGATTTACGACGCGTATCAGCAGGAAAAGCTGTTGAAAGAAATTGTCATCGGCATGAATTTCGACAAAAAGCATGTTTCGCTTGTTCAATATCATATTTCAAGGGCAAAGAACACGGGAAATCCCTTGAAATATTTCGATTTGCGTCCCCGTGTTTATACGGTGCCGCTGGTTCAGGTCTTCAATGCTTATGAAAAAGAACTCTTTGCCAGAAATGCTGTTGACTTTGACAATATCCTGCTGAAAACACGGGATTTGCTCAGAGATCACAAAAATGTCAGAGAATATTATCAAAACCTGTTTGAATATATTCTCTGCGACGAATTTCAGGACACCAATCCGCTTCAGGCTGTACTGACCGATATGCTTGTGAAAAACGGCAATCTCTTCTGTGTCGGCGATGATTATCAGGCGATTTACGGCTTCAGGGGAAGCGATATTGACCAGTTTCTTTCTTTTCCCAAGAAATATAAGGATGCAAAAATATTCCGTTTGGAGCAGAATTTCCGTTCCGCTGATGAAATCGTGCAGATTGCCGACAGACTGATTTCACACAATACGCAACGGATGGAAAAGAAATGTTTTTCCGAAAAGCACGGCGGCGATGTGAAATTTCAGAAATTTTCGGACGAAGAACAGGAAGCGGAATGGGTCGGAAAAAAGGTAAAAGTCCTTGCAGATACGGGCATTTCGGTTGACAGAATGGCGGTGCTGTATCGGACCAAATTCTGTTCCCGTGTGTTTGAAAAAGCGTTCAGGCGTCTCGGTATTCCGTATCAGATGATGGGTTCCAAAGGCTTTTTCGAGCGCAAAGAAATCATGGACATCAACGCCTACATCAAATCTGCCGTGTTTCCGAAAGACGATGTGTCTTTTGAGCGCATCATCAACATTCCGCCACGAGGCATCGGCAAAAAAGCGGTTGAGAAAATCGCAGAGACAAAGGCAGCCGGTGTAAGTCTTCAGGGAGCCACGCGCAAGTCGCTGGCGGAAAAACTGATGAGCAGCAAAAATCACAATGCGCTCAGTCAGTTGATACAGACGCTTGATGAAATACAGAACATGCCGCCTGAAAAAGCTATCCGTAAGGTTTTATCGGAATTTGACTACATGGCATATCTCAGAAAATATGTAAAAGACGATGCGGCGGATTATGTTTCAAGAGAGGAAAACATCAAAGAACTGCTCTGGTCCGCGTCAAAAAAAGAGACGCTTCTTGACTATTTGGAAGAAGTTGATTTGATTCATGAAGACAAATCCGAAGAAAATGAAGACCGGACGCGGGGCGTGAAACTCTCCACCATACACGCCAGCAAGGGATTGGAATATCATGTTGTTTTCATTGCAGGTTGCGAGGAAGATTTGCTGCCGCACTGGCGATCCAAGTCTTCGGAAAGCGAGTTTCAGGAAGAAAGACGCCTGATGTATGTCGCGATTACCCGTGCGGAAAAATATCTCTTTATGAGTTATGCCACTTTCCGAATGGGCAACAGCGCGAAAAAAAGCAGATTTTTGGATGAAATCATACTGGAATGAACTGAACCACGAAAACACGAAAGAACAATCTTCGTGGATTTCGTTTCTTTCGTGTTTTTCGTGGTTATCTTTCGTGTTTTCGTGGTTCATTTTTTGGATTGAATTTTTTTTGAGAAAAAGGTGTGAAAATGCAGATTTATGTATGTGTGAAACATGTTCCGGACACTGCGATACCTATTAAAATCACAGGAAAAAACAGCTTTGACGAATCTGTCAATTTTGTTGTAAATCCTTATGATGAATTTGCAGTGGAACAGGCGGTTCAGATTAAAGAAAAACAGGGCGGCGAGGTGGTCGTCGTGACGGTAGGCAAGGAAGCCGCAATGAAAAGCGTCCGTTCCGCGCTGGCGGTAGGCGCGGATCGCGGCATTCTCATCAAAACCGATGCCTCGTTTCTTGACAGCGCGGTGGTCGCGGCGGCAATCAGAAAAGCGATTGAGCAGGACGGAAAGCCGGACATGATTTTTACCGGAAAACAGTCGGTTGACAGCGAAGGAATGCAGATGCAATATCGGCTGGCAGCCGCGTTTGACATGCCGGTTGTCACGGAAGTGGCGGCGTTTTCCATGTCCGACGGCAAGGTGACGGTTGAGCGGGAAGTCGGGGGCGGCGCACGTCAGGTCATTGAAATGACGCTGCCCTGCGTGGTCGCGGCGACAAAAGGGCTGAACCAGCCTCGTTACGCAAATATGCCCGGCATTATGAAGGCAAAAAAGAAAGAAGTGAAGCAATTCAATCTTTCTGACATGGTTCCCGATTTCAATATCGCGGGGACAGAACTGCTTGAATTGGAAATTTTTCCCGACAAAGGCAAGGCAAAAATGCTTCCGGGCAGTCCCAAAGAAGCGGCAGAGCAGTTGGTGAAACTCTTGGCATAATTTTGGGTTGCCCTTGTCCCGAAGGGACATCTGAGAATAGCCCGGCAATTTATTGCCGGAATAAGATAGTCAGAAATTAATCAGAGTCCCGTAGGGACGACTGAGACTATTTTCTAAATGAGGAAATATGGCAAATATAGGCGTACTTATTGAAACAACGGATAAAGGTGACGTTAAAAAGGCGAATTTCGGCGTCATCACTGCCGCACGGGGAAACGGCGGCAATACGGTTTTCGGTCTGCTCATCGGAGGGAACGCTGCGGCGTGCAAAG
>JFJP01015356.1_pt1 | contig 10470 bp, 8 predicted proteins | sample 431651 | NCBI WGS metagenome assembly JFJP01 (sample SAMN02602958, study PRJNA72255) | Microbial mat metagenome, whole genome shotgun sequencing project. | biome: fresh water; feature: sink hole; material: water; isolation source: purple microbial (photo- and chemosynthetic) mats found in... | reverse complement strand
TTGACTAAAATTGCAGGAATACCAAACTTTTCGGCACGGTGCTTCACAAAAGCATCAGGTTCGTTATAAATTACTACCGCGATTTTGGCTTGCAATTGTCCATTATGAATCGCTGTGGCGATCGCTTCTAAATTACTTCCACTACCCGAAGCTAACACACCGAGGATCGGCATAGAACTGGAACCAAATGAATTAGGAACTTCAAGCAAAATCTCTGGCAAACTCACGAATCTTCGATGCCTCTAAACAAAAAATGCAGTCACAAGTTTACTATATAAGTAGCTAGTTAGAAGTAACCTTAAAACCAAGAAGCGTGGGTCGTCCGCGTAGTGGGCGACTCACGCTTTTTGGTTTTGGGTTGTGTATGGTGCTTGTGTCGCCATCGTTTCCGTTGCATCTTTATTCACAGCCTTGACAGACTTTATTCACAGCTTGCCATGACTCTATCAGAAACCCTAATTTCTAAACAAGAAATAGGCGATCGCCTTACCTATCCCCTCAGCATTGCGCCGATGATGGATCGCACCGATCGCCATTATCGTTATTTCATGCGCCAGATTACGCGGCGGACTTTGCTCTATACGGAAATGGTCACTAGTGCGGCGATTAAGCATGGCGATAAAGATTATCTGTTGGGCTTCTCACCAGCAGAAAATCCCTTAGCTTTGCAGGTGGGTGGCGATAATCCTCAAGATCTGGCGGAATGTGCGCGAATTGCCGAAGCGATGGGCTATGACGAAATTAATTTAAATGTGGGATGTCCTAGCGATCGCGTCCAGATTTAAATGTGGGATGTCCTAGCGATCGCGTCCAGAGTGGTCATTTTGGCGCTTGCTTAATGAAAAATCCCGATCTAGTCGCTAAATGTATAGAAGCCATGATTGCTGCCACCAAGATTCCTGTATCGGTCAAACATCGCATCGGGGTTGATGATTTGGACAGTTACGAAGATATGCAGAGGTTTGTACGGATTCTCTCAGAAGCAGGCTGTCAGCGTTTCTCTGTCCATGCGCGAAAGGCTTGGCTACAGGGGCTAAGTCCCAAAGATAATCGCGAGATTCCACCCTTACGCTATGACGATGTACATCGATTAAAGAAGGAATTCCCTCATTTATTTATTGAAATCAATGGAGGATTTACGACTCTAGCCCAAGCCCATGAGCAGTTGCAGTCTGTGGATGCGGTGATGATTGGTCGGGCTGCCTATGATCATCCCTATCTATTTGCCACCAGCGATCGCGAGTTCTTTGGTGATGAGTCTCTTATTCGCAGTCGCATCGAAGTTGCGGAAGCGATGATTCCCTATATTGATCGATGGAATGCTCAGGGATTGAAGTTACATAAAATCACGCGCCATATGTTGCAGTTATTTCATGGTCAAGCGGGTAGCCGTATTTGGAAAAGGATAATTACGGATCGTTCTTGTATCGCTGACGCAGGTTCTGAGGTGATTCGCGAGGCGATCGCCGCAGTTTATCAACAAACCTAGAGCTTGTGTCGTCCGCGTAGCGGACGACACAAGCTCTAGGTTTGCAATTTACTCACGCTGAGCAACTGATAAAACTTTGAGAATATGGCAAAATTGTAAAAACTGTAGAAACTTATATGTCAAATAGCTTCAGCGATCGCAAGCAACATATTTCTAAACCGATTTCTAAACCGAAGCGAATTTCTAAAACAAAACGCTTTTTTAAATGGCTAGAATGGCGGTTTGCAACACCAGAATTTATTGGGGGGATTTACACCGTTTTGACGCTGTTCTTCTTTATGGCGGCGACAAATACCCTGTCGGGATGGTTGTATGTGATTAGCGGCGTGAGTTTAGCACTGATCATTGTGGGGGCAGTGATGCCGCAGCGATTGCTTGCCGAAATTGCTGTGAGGCGATCGCCGATTGATCCAGTCAGTGTCGGTGATGATTTATGGATTGATTTGACTATTCAAAATACTGGTCGAACCGAGAAACGTTTACTAGAAGTTCATGACATTTTGCCAGAAAATCTCTCAAATATTTTACAACAAGATCTGGTGATTGATCTGATTGCGCCGCTTCGAGAATACCATTGGCGCTATGAGGCGAAAACTACGAAGCGGGGAGTATTTTTATTTAGATCGACGGAAATTGCAACCTCTAGCCCCTTAGGGCTTTTCCGCAGTCGGCGCGTTTGTCCTTCAGGACACAAAGCGATTGTTTCTCCCACCGTACTGCCCCTTGATCATTGTCCATTGGTCGATCAATTAGGGAATGATACGAGTCCGCGTCAATATAGTGATGAGCATAATTATAATAATGCCACGGAAGGACTAACCAAGACCCTGCGCCCTTACCGTTGGGGCGATCCGACTAGATTAATCCATTGGCGGACGAGTGCCAAATTTGGAGAATTGCGGGTGCGTGAATTGGAAGTAACTCTCGGTGGTCAAGAGGTGGCGATCGCCCTCGATACTTCCGCAGGGTGGCAGCCTGAAGCCTTTGAGGAGGCGGTAGTGGCGGCGGCTTCCCTATATTTCTATGCTCAAAAATCAAAATTGAGTGTCAGGCTCTGGACTGCGGCGACAGGGATAGTCCAAACCGATCGCGCTGTTTTAGAAACCTTAGCGGCGGTAAATATTGATGACACCTCAACACAGGTAGACCTGATCAAGGATCTGCCAGATTTGCCTGTGGTATGGATTTCCCATCGTCCTGATGACGTTTCCTATCTGCCCTTTGGTAGTCGTTGGGTGCTATGGCAAAATGAAGTAAAAACAGATATTCCGAATCTGCGATCGCAGGGTTTAATCATTGAACCGATTTCCGATGCTTCCGATCCTAATGATGGGAGCTATCAGTCTTTGCGATCGCAACTTCAGGCAATAGTTGCTCGTACAAGTCACTAATGATCATGTCCGAAAATAGCCAACCTTGGGGGGAAACTAAGAAGATGCGAATATCTTCTGATTGCTCTTCTGGTTGTTTAATGAAATTGACCCAATGCTTATCACGATAGCGATCTAGAACTTGCAAAGCGCGATCGCATAACTCTTGACCATACTTTGATTGCAGCAGATTTAAACTCATGCCTTCGGCTAGGCGCAAACCCTGCATGAGGCTATCCATTAACTCTTCGGCATCATCAACGATGGGAGCCGTGAAGCCAGTTCCTTCCCTTTGCCATTGCGAAACTGCATCTAAGTATTCACGCATTTTGCGAGGTCGATCAATCCTTTGCCGATTAATATAACTGGTTGCGCCCATCCCCATTCCATAAAAGGGTTGATTATGCCAATAGGTCAAATTATGCTGAATTTGATAACCCGATCGCGCATAGTTAGAGATTTCATAATGCTGATAACCTGTGGTGGAAAGTAACTCATGGGCGGCGAGATACATTGCCGCCGTGGACTCGTCTGTAGGTAATGGCTGATCCCCTGCTCGATAGCGCTTAGCAAAGGCCGTTTCTTCTTCGATAGTTAGATCATAAACAGATAGATGTTTGGGTTGTAAAGCGATCGCCTCTTTTAAAGAAAATTCCCAATCCGCCATCGATTGATGGGGCAGCCCTGAAATTAAATCTAAGTTGAAGTTCTCAAACCCAGCTTTCTCAATTGCGTCCACGGCTTCATAGATTTCCTTGACACTATGTCCTCGCCCACAGATATCTAACAATTCCTGCTGGAAAGCCTGTGCGCCAATACTAATCCGATTGATGCCTAAACTACGATAACCTTGCAAACTTTCAATGCTAACCGTCCCTGCATTGGCTTCAAGGGAAATTTCGGCATTAGGGGCGATCGCGAAATACTTGGCGATCGTTTCGAGAATTTGCTCAACTTGCTTTACCGATAACAAAGATGGCGTACCACCACCAAAAAAGATCGTTTGTAAGGTTTCTACAGGAGGAATGGCGGTAACGGTTAGCTCAATTTCTTGACATAGCACATCCACATATTGCTGTTTGAGATTTTCGCCACCAGTGGTAATGGCGAAATCACAATAAAAACAACGCCGCTTGCAAAAGGGAATATGTAGGTATAGAGATTTTGGAAATGAGTTAAGCATTATTTGTTGTTGATTGCAAAGCGCTATAACTCATTGTAGATAGAATTTGCGATAAGTAATTTTACTCATCACCCAAATTATTGTGCCGCCCGCGTAGCGGGCGGCACAATAATTTGGGTTTTAAATCAAAAAAGTGTAAAAGAGAGGGATGTAATCGGGTTTAATTAGAGATATAAACAAGCAGTGCAGAAACCAATAAGCTAGGGAATTCACGGCATAAATATGGGGATTGCAAGGCGACAATTCTTGCAGGCGGGACTAACTAGCCTGATCGGATGGCAATTTCTCACCCGCGATCGCGTGGCTCTTGCCGCCGAGCAGTATGTCAATCAGTTGACGACATCGACACAACGCAAAAGAGCATTATTGATTGGAATTAATCAATACGCTGCTCAGGAAGATAGCAATTCCCAAAATCCTGTAAGTGGCTGGTTGCCTCTGCATGGATGCGTCAATGATGTGGAATTGCAAAGGGATTTATTGATTCATCGCTTTGGGTTTACCCCACAGGATATTGTCAGTTTGACCGATCGCGAGGCAACCCGCAAAAATATCGCCGAGGCAATCACCGAACATTTAACCGCCCAGACCTTGCCCGATGATTTGGTGGTGGTGCATTTTAGTGGACATGGTTCACGGTTGGGGAATTACAATACTTTGGTTCCTGTGGATAGTGGCTTACCTCAAAATCTGGAGAATCTGCGAGATATTACGTTGCAGGAATGGCAAAGCTGGCTCAAGGCGATCGCTACCGACAAAATTTTGAACGTGATTGATGCAGGGTTTTATTATCCCAATATGTCGGCGATCGGTAACTTTCGCCTGCGATCGCGAGTTGGGCGTAATGACTGGAAACTGCCCTTAGAAATCGAACAAATTGAAAAACAGCCGTTCACTGGCACAACTTTGAGGGCAGCTTCAGGCGAAATGCTCTGTGCAGATGCCCAATGGTCAGGGTTTAGTAGTGGCGCATTTACCTATTCCCTAGTGCAGCAACTGTGGCAGATCACACCCTCGACAACAATTCATGTAGTTATGGGCGATATTGCAACTACGCTCGATCGCCGTGCTTTGCATAATGAAAATCTCAGCATTGATAAACAAATTGCGGAAATGCTGGAGGTTGATATCGCTAAACAAAAGGCGATCGCCACAAATACCTTTAGTGCTTTTACCTTTAGTTCATTTTTACCAGTTCCTGATGTTGCTGCTGATGGCGCAATTGTGGTCAGCAGTGACGATCGCCGTACTGCGGAAGTCAATCTTTCAGGGCTACCCATTACAGTTTTGAGCAATTACATGGCTGGCTCAATCTTAAACGTGATCGCAACAAATCCGAATCCTTCAGCGATCGCGCCGAACGCTCCCGATCGCCCCGATCAACAAATAGAAACCTCACCAGCCAAACCAATTTCTCCTATTCCTCAACCCCCCGTCCAAAACCCTGTCCAAAACCCTGTCCAAGCCACCGTCCAAGTCAAATCCCGCAATGGATTTAAAGCTAAGGTCGAAGTATTGGGCGATCGCAATATTAATCCTAAAATTAATCCTAAAATTAATCCCAAACTTGTCACGGGGCAATTACTGCAAGAGGTGATACGGGGCATTTCTTACAATGTGAAATTAGCGATCGCCCTTGATGCAGGGTTAAGCAAAATTGAGCGCATCGATGCCACAAGTGCTTTTTCCACCTTGCCCAATATGTTTGGAGTCAATGTCAATGAGCAATGCGCCGATTGTTTATTTGGCTTGCAGTCCGCCAGCTATGGATTATTTACGGTGGGACATACGCCAATTTTGGGTTCCTTTGGCTCCGTTGGTGAGTCGGTCGGTGTGGCAATTAAGCGCTTGCAACCATTTTTGGAAAGTCTGCTTGCCGCTAAACTGATTCGCACCACAGAAAATCAAGCTTCTTCACATCTTGATGTGCGCGTTACCCTCAAAGCGATCATCGGTGTCGATGAACGAGCTGTCACCATTGCCAGTAAAGCTTCCGCCCGTGCGAATTCTATTCCTGCAAATAAAGCGATCGCCAACGCGATCCGCACCAAGCCGATTAATATCGGCGATCGCCTTGAATGTCAGATTGAGAACTTTAGCGATCGGCCCCTATACACCCGCATTTTTTGCCTCGATCAACGCAGCAAAGTCCTTACACCCAACTTTGTCAGTACACCCTATGCTAACGATGGCGTAATTTCGCCCTTAGAAACCCTCACGATTCCCTACCCCAAAGCCCCAATGAATTGGGCGGTTTCTGCGCCCAAGGGCATGGTAGATGTGCATGTAGTGATTAGCCGATCGCCGCTTTTGCAAGTTACCAAAACCCTCGAAACATCTCAACGACAAGCATCATCGATGAATGGACTGATTGCCATTCCCAATTCGCTGCAAGTTGCCCAAGATCTCCTCGCTGATCTCGATCACGCAAGCAAATCACCAGATTGGGGCAATTTAACAAATGTTGCAGATACATGGATGTTAGATGTTCAGCAATGGGCTACTTTTAATTTTAATTATCAAGTTATCTAAGCAGATTTACAGCGCTTTGCGCTTAAACCCAAATCCAGAAAATTTTTAAAAGTGTTGCTCCGCAACACTTTTAAAAATTTTCTGGCGGTTCAACAATCTGGTTAAAATGTAAGTACAGTGCGGATCGCCTCGCCCCTATGCAGGAGATCAAAGGCTTCATTGATCTCCTCAATGGGCATCACATTAGTAATTAAACTATCAATATCAATTTTGCCTTCCATATACCAATCGACAATCTTAGGAACATCAGTCCGTCCCTTTGCGCCACCAAAGGCAGTTCCTTTCCAAACACGACCTGTTACTAATTGAAATGGACGGGTGCTAATTTCTTGCCCTGCCCCTGCCACACCGATGATCACGCTCACTCCCCAACCCTTGTGACAGCATTCAAGGGCTTGGCGCATGGTTTCAGGTCTGCCAATACATTCAAAACTATAGTCTGCACCACCTTTAGTCAGATCTACAAGATAGGAAACAAGATCGCCTTCTACTTCTTTGGGATTTACAAAATGCGTCATGCCCATTTTTTCCGCAAGGGCGCGTTTTTTGGGATTAATATCTACGCCGACAATCATATTTGCGCCGACCATCCGACAGGCTTGGATCACATTTAAGCCAATGCCGCCTAAGCCAAAAACAACGACATTGGAACCATATTCTACTTTGGCAGTATTAATCACAGCGCCAATCCCCGTAGTCACGCCACAGCCGATGTAGCAAACCTTCTCGAAGGGCGCATCATCACGGATTTTGGCTAAAGCAATTTCAGGAAGAACGGTATAATTGGCAAAAGTGGAAGTTCCCATATAGTGATGGATTTTTTCGCCATTAATGGAGAATCGACTAGTTCCATCGGGCATTAATCCTTGACCCTGCGTAACCCGAATCGCTTGGCAGAGATTAGTTTTGCCACTCAGACAATAGGAACAATTACGACATTCGGGGGTATATAGGGGAATAACGCGATCGCCTGCTTTGAGGGATGTCACGCCTGCGCCCACCTCAACGACGATCCCTGCGCCTTCATGTCCAAGGATAGTGGGAAATAGTCCTTCAGGATCGGCTCCTGAGAGGGTGAATGCGTCAGTATGACATACACCTGTAGCTTTAATTTCGACTAATACTTCGCCAAATCTTGGCGGCTCTAGTTGGACGGTCTCAATTTTGAGGGGTTGTCCTGCGGCAAAGGCAACGGCGGCTTTTACGTCCATGAATCTTATGCTTTCCCTAAATTTGTTATGGAGTAATCGTGTTATTTGTGGTGAGGCAAAGCCGCACCACAAATAACGATTCTTTATTTTACTGCAATCAAAGTAGAGAGGCGACAAGCCACCTCTCTACTTTGATTTGTATAGCAACTGATTCTTATAAACTTAAGGGATATCAGCATTTCCTGTTTTAGTAGTTGAAATGATGTGAATATCCACATTTTTGAGCGATCGCAAAATCCTTTGGGTGAGCGATCCTTTAAACAAGATCTGCCAGCGTGATTTTTGGCTTTCACCCATCACAATTTGAGTAATCCGATAGCTGCGTGCTGTTTCGACAATTGCTTCTAAAGCATGACTATTCCGCAACCGAATAAAATTACCTGCAAATTCTTTGCAAAGTCGCTCACAAGTCTCAATATGCAAACTTTCGGATTTAGTCAAAAAGCGATCGGGATTATCCACAAATAGAATATAAAGCTGTGCGTGCATATATCCTGCAATTCTTGCGCCTCGGCGGAGTAACTGAAGTGAATTGGGATAGGTGGAAACACAGACTAGAACCCGTTCATGAATATTACAGACTAGATTTGTCGAAGAACCTGAGCGATCGTGGGCTTCCAGATCATCTTCGATATTGTCAGCAATTTCCCGTAGTGCTAACTCACGCAAGGCAATTAAATGACGACGTTGAAAAAAATTATTGAGAGATTGATCAATCTTTTCAGGGGCATAAATTTTGCCATCACGCAGCCGTTCTTGAAGCGTTTCAGGTGTCACATCGACAACCACAACTTCATCGGCATTCTCTAAAATGCGATCGGGTATCCGTTCGCGCACAATTACACCTGTAATCTTTGCCACCGTGTCATTGAGACTCTCAATATGCTGAATATTCACAGTGGAATAGACATCAATTCCTGCTTCTAAGAGAACTTCTACATCTTGATAGCGTTTCTCACGCAGTGCATTGGGAACATTAGTATGCGCTAGTTCATCTACGAGAGCGAGTTGCGGCTGACGCTTGAGAATTGCCTCAGTATCCATCTCAGTTAGAATTACCGATTCCCAATTAATTTGTTGACGGGGAATTAGTTCCAAACCGATCGCTTTTTCCTGAGTTTCCACCCGATTATGGGTTTCCAATAAACCGATAACCACATCAGTTCCTTCAGAACGGAGTCGATGCCCTTCCTCTAGCATCCGATAGGTTTTACCAACCCCAGGACTCATGCCGATAAATATTTTATGCTTACCGCGCCGATGGGTTTTAATCATGATTAGGGGACATTCACTAGCTGTAGTTTGGACTGTTCAAATAGATATCTCAATGCCGCGAATAATAACTTTAAGTTTTGGATTGTATAAATGGGAATCTCTTTTATAAAATGATTCTTACCCTGATTTTCACGAAGTATGGCAAATTCCCAAATTACACCAGTTGAGACAATGCCAAAGATCGGTGGGGATGTTGAATTGGGTCTTTGATTGATTCTCTGGTTGATTTTCTGAGCGGCGATCATTTCCGCAATACATTGCGCCCAACCTTCTTCAAAGTTATCCTTTTTAGCCTCAACGATAATCAAAAATGGATTTTCAAGGAAGATTCTGCCCATAGGCGATCGCTTTGCCACCATGTAGTCTGGAATACCGCATAGATTTTCATCATAATTGAGGGGCTGATGACTCCAGAGTAACAAATCGTTTTTATAGAGTTTCCATACTTCTCTAAGGGTGGGATAAATTAAAGTTTCGCAAAGGGCATATTCTGAATTTTTATATACGCTTTCTCGCAGGGTTAACTCAATCTCAGATGCAAAGTATGTAGGAACTTCTATTTCAGATATTTGAATAAAGTTCTGCTCAGCATAGGTAACTTCAAATTCGCCTAGTACTTCATCAATCTTTTTATAATTGTTGTATGGCATATTTGGGCTTCAATATTTTAAGAATTACGCAAAGAAATGTAATGGTAAGGGCAGTTATGGTAAGGGCAATTCATGAATTGCCCCTAGGTTTTCTATTCTAAACCTTGGATATCGAATCGATCAATTATCTAGATGCTCGTGAAATGGGTGTTGAGCAATTGGCTAGGGTGATCTGCGTGGGTAGCCGTAACGTTTACCAAAAGTATATAAAAATGCACTTAGGAAGTTTTTAGGTATGTCTTAACATTTTGTCTGATTGTAAGAAGGCGATCGCTTTGTCATCTCATGGTTAAGCGCATAGGCGATCGCTAAGTTTTTGCATCTGTATTCATCGTTTACGATGTTCTTTATTCTAGTTAAAATATAATCCCTTCATAGAGAAGCTCGATCGCAAACTCAAATTCAAGACTTGATAGGGTAATCGTATCGCCAGCAATATAGGGATAGTACAGCCACATTCTGCCTTCGCCGCGTGCGTAGCGTTCTACTGATATTTTGTCGGAATTAATGAGTAGATATTCTTGTAAGCTGGGGATAGTGAGGTAACTGGTAAATTTCTCTCCACGATCTCTGGCACTGGTTCCAGGTGAGAGAACTTCGGCAATTATGGTCGGACTTTGGATAAATTTACGGGCGTTGAGATCTTGAGGATCGCAACTGACAACGACATCAGGATAGTAATAGGGGCTATTGGTCGTAACTTGCACTTTGACATCGGCGACGTTGATGCGACATCCACGCGATCGCACTTGGGGATATA
>JFJP01012425.1_pt1 | contig 10470 bp, 10 predicted proteins | sample 431651 | NCBI WGS metagenome assembly JFJP01 (sample SAMN02602958, study PRJNA72255) | Microbial mat metagenome, whole genome shotgun sequencing project. | biome: fresh water; feature: sink hole; material: water; isolation source: purple microbial (photo- and chemosynthetic) mats found in... | reverse complement strand
GCGGCGCAGGGGCAAGGGCAGCCAGGTTTTTCACTGTGCCGCCTTTTTGCACCACCACGCGGTCGCCAGAAATGGCGTTGAAGACCTTGCTCGGTTTTTGGTCAACCGCCACCAGGTTTTTGGAACTGATATAAACCGTCGGCTGGGCGGTTTTTACCGCCGAGTACACGGTTCCGCGTGAAGCGGCAAAGCCATTTGCCTTGACCGGGTCGCCGCCGTTCGGGCAGGTTGTTGTTGGCGGGTAGGTGGTCGTGTTCAGGTAACTGAATCCATCGCCATTGATGGCGACTCCCAACTTGAACTCTTCGAGGAATTTTGAAGTGATGCGCGTGCAAAGAATTCCGTTTGTGGCTTTCGTGGGCGTGACCAGGAATTCAAGCCCGACGGTGGTCAGGTCAATTGCCATGACGTACATTTGATTCTTGCGCGGCGAAACCAGGTCTTTTTGCAGGAAGGTGACTCCCTTGAACAGGTTTTGTTTGATTGCGGTCGGGCGGGTGGCGCTGAGGAAGACCAGGTTTTTCTTCTCGCACCAGCCGCTCAGCCCGTCTACGCGGCGGATTTGAATCCAACTGGCGTTGCTTGTGTCATCGAGGGCGGGCAGGGTGTCGTCGAGGATGACTGTGCCAAGCGTCTTGCCCGTCGAACTGGGGGTTTCGCGCACAGTGACGGAGGCAACGCCCACGCGATACCATTTTTTGTCGTCGTCATCGGGCACGGGGGTGGCAGAATCCTCATCGGGCGGGGTGGGGTTATCTTCATCCACCAGCAGCAGGTCTTTGCTTAAACTCCAGCCGACCAGGCTTCCATCTGCCTTTTGGATTTTCAGCCAGGCGCCGTCTGCGCTTGCGCCCAGCCCTTCCACAATCTCGCCGAAATAAATCAGCCCAACCAGTTTGGCAGAGGCGGCAGCCTCTTCCAATACTTGCAGGGTGGTGGTGGTCACGCGGTATTGCTTTCCCGTTTCATCATCGGGGATGGGGGTTGTATCGCCGGTGTATTCGAGGTATGTGGCAAAACTCCAGCCGACCAGGCTGCCGCTCGAATTTTTGACCTTCAGCCAGGTGCGGTCTACATTGGCTGCGAGTTCCTGTACGATGGTTCCGTAGGGATATGTGCCAAGCGAAGCATAAGTAAGACCGGGACCCTCGCGCGCCTTCAATGATGGAGATGCGGTGACCTTGTACAGTTTTGCTTCTGGGGTGGGCGTGGCGCCGACTTTTTCGAGGTATGTGGCAAAACACCAGCCGACGAGGGTATTGCCGGCTTTGCGAATTTTCAGCCAGGTGCGGTCGGCGTTGGCGTTGATTTCTTCCACAATTTCATTTGGATACAGCAGCCCGATGGCATCGTAACTGGTTCCGGGTCCTTCGCGGACTTTGAGCGAAGGCTCGGCGGTGACGAGGTAGTTGATGCCGGTTGGGGTGTCGTCGTCTGGAATAGGGTCAGGGTCAGGGTCGGGGATGGGGGTGTCGCTCAGGTTGAAGCGCGCGCGGAAGGCGGTCAGGTCGCCGTTGAAATAGTTCAGGTCGATGCCTTTGCTTTCCACGCCAAAGAGCGCGCCGTCGCCGGTTTCGGTGTATTGCCAGAAGAGCCATTCGCCTTTTTTCCAGGGCAGGGGAACCAGCGGTTCGGTTGCGCCGTAGTTGGCGATCCACAGCGGGTATTGCTTGAAATAGTCGAGACTCGAAGCCTGGGTGGAGGCGTTGGGCGCGTTGTCTCGCCAGTAATAGTAGGCGGTGTAGAGGGCAATTTCTTTTGTGCCAATGAGCGTTTTGAGGCGTTCAAGGAAGGTGTACCAGTTCTTCCAGCCTTTGTAGGCTCCGCCGTAGGCTTCTTCAAAGTCGGCAAAGAGGGGCAGTTCGCCAAAGTCGCCGTTGAATTGTTGTACCCATAACTCAGCCTGTTTTTTGGGTTCGGTGCGGCTGTCGTAGAACCAGTACGAACCGCGCGGCAGTCCCGCAAGTTTGGCTTCGCGCCAGTTGACCTTGAAATCTGAATCCACCCAGGTATTTTGCCCGGCGCGGATGATGACGTAGCCCGCCGACGCGCGCATCTTGACGAAGTCGATGCCTTGCGGGGTTTCGGGGTCGTCCTGGTAAAAACTAACATCAGGTCCGATGACGTTTGCCATGTTTCTCTCCTTGTTCTTGGACGTGTGTAAAAAAATTATACCAAACGGGCGGCGGCGTGGAGGTAAAGATTTTGGGGGGAGGAATTAGATTGCATTCTCGAAGTGAGTAATGAGCGGTTTTCTGCCTGGCTTGCCTTCGATGGCGATGACGTCGATCTGCCAGTGGTTGATTTCGTTTTCGGCGGCGTAATGTTCGGCGGCAGACAGCATGTGCTGACGCTTGCGCGGGGTGATGGCTTCTTCGGGCAAGCCCATTTTGTCTGAGGTGCGGGTCTTGACCTCGACGAAGAGGGTTACGTCCCTCAGCCTTGCGACGATGTCGATTTCGCCGTAGGGCGTGCGGACGTTGCGGGCGATGACCTCGCAGCCGCGTTCCGCCAGCCAGTTTGCGGCGGCTCCTTCGCCCCACGCGCCGATTTGTTGGTTGTGTTTCGTCATTTGTCGAATTCTTCCAAAAGTTTTTTCAACTGGCTCGACCAATTTCCCTTGCGCGGTTTGAATTTGCGCCGGAGCGTTTCGTATTGCTCCAGCATGAGTTGGGTGGCGCGCCCGATGTCGTAGGCAGTAGATGCGCGCCGCGCCGCTTCGCCCATTTGTTTTCTCAGGTTTGGGTCGAGGCATAAGTGGGTGAGTTTGGCGGTAAAGGCGGGCAGGTCATGAGAGGCAAGCAGACCCGTCACGCCGTCCTGGACGGTGTCGCCCACGCCGACAGAGTGAATGCCCATTACGGGCAGTCCCGCTCCCAGCGCTTCGATGACCGAAAGCGGATGAACTTCGGTGACTGAGGCGGTGACGAAAATATCGCACATGGCAAGGTGGGCGGGGATGCGGTCGTAGTCTGCTTTTCCCAGGAAGCGGACTTGTTCGTTCAGCCCCATTTCAGCGGCAAGGCTTTTTATCTCCGTCTCGAATTGCTGGCTTCCGCCGCCGAGCAGCAGAAGCCGCGCATGGGGCAGGGCTTGCGCCACGCCGCGAAATGCTTCCAGTAGAAAAGGCAGGTTCTTTTCGGGCGCTAGTCTGCCGGCGTACACTAAAAGGAGGTCGCTGGCGGTAAAGCCGAGTTCGGCGCGGGGCAGCGGCTCTGCCTTGTGGAATTTTTTCAAATCGACCCCATTGGGGACAACTGCAATATGCCCTTTTACATCGAGCTGACGCAGAATTTTTTCCATGCCTGCCGAGGGCGCAATGACCAAATCCACCGCTTCGCAGAAGGAGGGCAGGTAGGCTTGCAGGAGTCCCTGGCTGATCTCCTGCGGCATCATCGGCAGGTAGGCTTGCGCGTACAAATCGTAGCGAGTGTGGTTGGTGAATACGATGGGAATGCCTGCCGGGCGGCAGTAGCGCAGGGCAAGGCGCCCGCTCAGAAATGGGTGATGCGCGTGGACAATGTCCATGCTTTGCAGCAATTTCAGCGCTGCGGTCGAATATCGCAGGGACAGATAGAAGCCCGAATCTGCCAATGGCACGCCCTTGTTGTAGATGACGCGGGGGTCGTTTTCACCTCTTTCAGCATCGCCGAAGGTGAAGATAAATACCTCGTGTCCCGCCGCTTCGAGATAACGCTTGTTGATGTCAATGTAGTTTGTAATCCCGCTGACGTAGGGTTTGTAACTGTCAACCATCATTCCGATTTTCATACATAAATCCTAAGACATGGCGGGGCGAATGTCAAGGAAACAAAATCGATTTTGCTGCCGCTTTGCAAAAAGCCTTCGCGTTCTTTGCTCCTTCGCGGTAAAACTCTTTCGGCTAGTCCGAGTTAGGGAATTGTCGAAGTAAAAGGATGAAGGCGGGGCGCGTAAGTTGGCGTGATAAAATCGGCGCGAGGAAAAATATGGTTGCAAAACTGATTTTGCGAGATAAAGTCTACGAAGTGCGCGCGGGCATGTCCCTGCTGGATGCTTTGCGAAAAAGCAATATTGTGCCTGAATCGGTAATTGCCATTCGCAACGGCGAGATGATTACCGACGATGAAATTTTGCGCTCTGGCGACGAGGTCAAACTGGTCGCCGTGATTTCAGGCGGATGAAATGAAATGCCGCAGATGCGAAAATAAAGCCGCCATTCACATGCGCCAGCATAAACTGGCTTTGTGTACCGAACATTACCTCGACTGGATTCTCCAACAGACCGAACGCTTCATCAAAAAATACGGCATGTTCACCCGCGAAGAAAAAATCCTCGTGGCGGTTTCGGGCGGAAAAGATTCGCTCTCGCTATGGGATATTCTTGCGCGGCTGGGCTACCAGGCAGACGGCTTGTACCTCGGTCTGGGCATCGACGCGGGTATCGAATATTCCCACGAGTCCCAGCGGCTGACAGAGAAGTTCGCCCGCGAGCGCAATCTCAAATTGCATGTGGTTGATGTCGAAAAGGAATACGGCAGTTCCATCCCCGTCCTGGCTGAAATCAGCCACCGCGGGCACGGACGCCCCTGCGCCGTGTGTGGACTTGCCAAACGCCACGAGATGAATCGCATTGCCCGCGATTTCGGCTACGATGTTCTGGCTACCGGGCACAACCTCGACGACGAAGCCGCCGTCTTGTTTGGCAACACACTGAAATGGCTCGACGAATATATTTTGCGGCAGGGACCTGTCCTGCCCGGGCGGGACGGGCTGGCGCGCAAAGTCAAACCGTTATGCCGTTTCTACGAGCGCGAAATGACCGCCTACGCCATCGCGCGCGGCATCGAATATATTTATGAAGAATGTCCCTTTGCCGATGGGTCGCAGTCCATCTTTTACAAGGAATCCTTGAACCAATTGGAAACGGCGAACCCCGGCACCAAATTGACGTTTTACCTGAGTTTTCTCGAAGCGAAGAACAAGGGGAATTTATTCATCGAACAAAGCGCAGGGCAGTCTCAACTGCACCCATGCCCCCAATGCGGGCAACCCACCTCCACCCCCGATTTTTGTTCGTTTTGTCGGATGATTGAAAAAGCGAACGGGTCGGCGTCTTGAAGTTCTACTTCAAGACTATCTCGCCACCGTTGCCAGAAGCCCAATTGCAAACAGTCCCAGCGCGGCATAAACCGCCAGTTTCTCCTGCGGCAACAGCGAAAAAATGGGCACGCGCAGCCCCGCCCTGGGGAAGTCGGCGCGGTCGGGAATTGCCTGATTGCCGAGCAGGGCATCGCGGAATTCGATAATGCTTTGGGGACGGTCGTCCGGGTGCAGCGACATCGCCCACAAGATGGCTTTTTCGACGCGCGGGCTGATGGCGGGGTTGATTTCTCGCGGCGGAGTCAGGGTACGGGTATCCAAAAACCGTTTGCGGGCTTCGGCGGGCGGTTCGTTTGTCAACAGGTGATAGAGGGTGGCTCCAAACGAAAAAATATCGGCGCGGACGTCGGTATGCGAATCGTCGCTGCCGTATTGTTCCAGGGGCGTATACAATGCCGTTCCCTGTCCCTGAATAATGGTGATGGTCACTTCATCGGGCGCCAGAATTTTCACCAGACCAAAATCTACCAGTTTGATGACTCCGCTGGGGGTGATTTTCAGGTTGCTGGGTTTGATGTCGCGATGGATGATGGGCGGTTCCTGCTGGTGCAGGTAATTCAGCGCGTCTGCCAATTGCGCCATCCAGCGCAGCGCTTCATCTTCAGTCAGGAAGGTCTTGCTATGCCGCGCTTCCAACATCCGTTCGCGCAAGTCCTTGCCTGGCACATAATCCATTACCAGGTAATCGCGGGGACCCTCGGAAAAGAAATCGGAAACTTTGGGCAGGTTGGGGTGGTCGAGGCGCGCAAGCACAGACGCCTCGCGAAAGAACTGTTCGCGCGCCTGGGCAATGAATTGGGGCGGGAGGGCGCGGTTGTGCTCGACTTCTTTAACGGCACACAACCTGCCTTGCAGGCGGATATCGTCTGCAAGGTAAATACTGCCGGTGCCGCCTTGTCCGATTTTTTCACGGATTTTGTAACGGCTGCGCAGCGCCTCCCCTTTCTTTAGCGATTGGGGCAACTCTTCTCCTTTGTCCAAGTGAATTGGGAAGCATCCTTGCAAGCGATATTTTCGGCGTGTATCGCTCGATATACAAAAGTAAGGATGCACAGAATTACACTTTTCTGCTATATTATACGCGTCTTTATCATGATTATTCGAGGCAATTATGAAACACGAAGAGGAATTTCCAATTCTTATCGCGCAGGACGGACCGTTGAAGGGACAGCGCTGGTCGTTGAGTCGCACGCTGATGATTGGACGCGACCCAACCTGCGAAATCAACGTGCAAGACCGCCAGGTTTCGCGGTTCCATGCGCGCATCACGCCCACCCCGGAAGGAGTCACCATCGAAGACTTGGGCAGCAAGAATGGAACAAATCATAATGGAGCAGAATTGGCAACCCCTGTCATGCTTCAAGATGGCGATTTGCTCGGCATTGCGCTGGCGCAGCAATTTCTCTTTTTGACGTCTGACGCCACCATGCCGCTCGCCGAAGGCGGAATCCGCCCTGGGCGGCTGTTGATGGACCAAAAATCGCATCAGGTCTGGGTCAACCAGCAGCAGGTCGTTCCGCCCCTGTCGGCTCAACAATATAAATTATTGTGGATTTTATATGAATGTCAGGGGCAGGTCATCAGCCGCAGTGAAATCGTCTCTGCCGTTTGGGGCGAGGAGCAGGTGATTGGGGTTTCTGACCAGGCTTTAGACGCGCTCATCCGTCGCTTGCGCGACCGTCTCGCCGCGCTCGACCCCACCCATCAATATATCGACTCGGTTCGCGGGCATGGGGTGCGGCTGGATAATCCGCCCCCGAACGGTTAACATGGACGCGCAATCTGAAAAACTTCTGGCGCATCTCCTTGCCAACGCCCGCATTGCGGCGCTCGGCACAATTCACGATGAAGAACCGCGCGTTTCGATGGTGGCTGTCGTTCCTGCGCGGGATTTCTCGGCGTTTTATATCCACGTCAGCCGCCTGGCGCAGCACACGATGGATATGCAAAAAAATAAATACGTCAGCCTGTTGATTGCCGAAGCCGACGATGGGCGCGTCGACCCGCAGACCCTGGCGCGAGTCTCCATTCGCGGCGGCGCCGAATTTATGGAAAACGGCGAACCCGGTTACGCTCCAGCCAAAGCCCGCTACATCGAGCGCTTTCCCGAATCTGCGCCCCTGTTTCTTTTTTCAGATTTTGGCTTGTGGCGCATCAAAACCAAAGGCGCGCGCTTTGTGGCGGGGCTGGCAAAAGCCTTCAACCTGACGCCCGAAGCCCTGCAAAAGGTTGTGGAAAGATGACTCCCCTGAAACTTCTTGCCGTTTTTGCCCACCCGGACGATGAATCTATGGGAATGGGCGGCGCGTTGGCGAAATATGCCGCCGAGGGAGTCGAGACGAGCCTGGTCTGCGCTACACGCGGCGAGCGGGGTTGGTTCAGTTCGGGGGAGCAGAATCCAGGCTTGGGCGTGGTCGGGCAAATTCGTACCCGCGAACTTCAAAACGCCGTCAATCAACTCGGCATGAAGGAATTGCATTTTCTCGATTATCTCGACGGTGAAGTGGAGCAGGCTCTGCACGCTGAAATTATCGGAAAAATTGCGGCGCACATCCGCCGCATTCAGCCCCAGGTGATGGTCACTTTTCCGCCAGACGGCAATTATGGACACCCCGATCACATTGCCATTGGACAGTTTGTTTCCGCCGCAATTGTCTGCGCGGCAGACTCTACCTACCGTGACGCCGAATCCCTGCCCGCCCATCGTATTTCGAAATTCTATTACATGGTGGACGCCGAGAGTTTTACCAGCCTCATTGCGCCTTTTATGGGCGATATGTTGTTTCAGGTTGGCGACGAGGTTCGCGGCGAATTCCCCTGGAAGGATTGGATGGTGACGACGCGCATCGAGATGGCGGAGCACTGCCGGACTGCCTGGCGCGCCATTCGCTGTCACCAAAGCCAGTTGCCCACGTTGGGCGCGCTGGCTGACCTGCCCGAAGAATCCGCCGCCGCCGTCCTTGCCATGCAGGGAACTTTCTACCGCGTTTTTAGTTTGGTCAATGGCGGCAGACAACTCGAAACCGATTTGTTTGCCGGACTGAGATAGAAACAGTAATTCAAAGAGAACGAATCATCAAGTAAAATTTTACAAGCCTTTACCCAATTATCCATGAAACGCTTCTTTCGCCAGGTTGAAGAGATTTCTCTCGAAAACTCCCCGGTAAACGCGGAGATGTATTTTCGCGGCGAAAATGCGACCGGTTTGATAGAAAAACATCTTGGCGATGAAAAGTCGGCAGTCATGCTCTTTGTCAACGGCGAACCTGGCGCGGCGTATTTGTTCGAGCGCGACAAAGGCAAGCCCATGACCCTGGCGGATTTTTCTGCGCTGGAGGTTTCTCACCCCCGCGCCATTTTCCTGCCCGATGTGGCTGGGCGGCTGATGGCTCTGGCTTTGGAGTCGCAGGCGGAGGACAGGCTTTCGATTGCAGACGATGAATCCTGGGTGAAGCGCCTTGCCCAGTGGCATCAGGCGCGTTGGAGCGGGCTGGTTGAAATCGAGACCCAGGACTTTCATGGTTTTTCGCTTTTTTGGCAGGGCGAACCTCAAAACTCAGATTTGATATTTTCGACCCCGCAGGGATTTTTTGGCGACTTTCCGCGCTTTTCCGGCGCAGGCGCCCCGGCGTGGCAGGTCGTTTCTTATTCATACAACGCTTCGGCGCACGCCTATCAATACGCGGCGCTGCGGCTGGCTGCCATGCGTTGGAGCCGCGCCATTCTCAGCCGCTACCAGGAAATGGTGGGGCAAAAACTTTTGCAAATGATGGACCGCGAATTAGCCCGCCAGATTCAGCCCTGGCGCTGGAACATTGTTTTCGATGGCAGGGACATGCTCGATTTGCACTTCTTCCCCTACCTGGCAGATGCCGCCCATGCCTACCGCGCCCTTTTCATGACCATGGGCGTGCAGATGGATTTTGTCATTGGCAGCGCGCTGACGCAGAGAATATTGAACGAAACCTTCGAGCAGGTTCTTCCCGATGAACGCGCTGTCCTGCAATCGCAGCGATTAATTCCCGCCGCGTTTTCAGAATAGGATGAGGCTTTGAAAAATTCGAAAATCTCCCCTTTGAACGTCATCCAGGCTGGCGCGGCAGTGTCTGTGGCTCTGTTGCTGTTGATCCTTTGGGTGTATTTTGCCGAGCCGCTCACTGAATCTTTTTCCGCGTTTTGGAACGACAAACTAAACGACGTTTTGATTTTGATTCCCGCCTCAGGCGCGGCGGTGGCAGGGACCCTGCTGATGCGCCAATTCGAAAAGGGCGAGTCTCCATATCAAATTTGGCAGTCATTTGCCATTGGTTTGTGGTGTTGGGCGGCGGGCGAAGCTGTGGGCATGGTTTATGACGTGTTTTATTGGTATTCCGCCTATCCTGAATTCAGCCTGGTGGACGCCCTCTGGCTGGCGGGATATTTCTTCTTGGGGCTTTCGCTTTATTATCAACTGCGGCTGGCGTACGACGCAAAAAGCAAATACAGGCGGCGGATTTATTTGGGCGTGGTGGCTTTGGCTCTGCTGGTAACGGCGGGCTTGACCAACCTGACGCAGCAGGCGGGGCTGGGTGAAGGTTATGCCTGGGTTATTTTATTCATCACGGTTCTCTACCCTGTCTTCGACATCACTGAGGGAACCGCCGCCATTTGGCTGTCCTTCCTCTTTGGACGCGGACAGTGGAGCCGTCCCTGGTGGGGCTTGATTCTCTTTGCCTTGGCAGACAGCATTGACTCTTTCTACTGGTTGGGAGGATATGCCCTTATTCCCGAGGCGGCGCAGACTGCATTGAATTACATTACCATCGCCGCTTATCCCGCGAGTTATATGGTGGCAGGACTGGCTCTGCTTGCCAATTATTTTATTGTGCGCTACGGGGAAGAAAGTGGTCTAATGAAATTGACGCGAAAAAGCAGGACATGATGCCGTTGGTTTGCCGGTTGTGAAATCCCCCCTTTTTGGTAAAATAGCCGTCGGTTATCTTCATAACGAAAGACTTCGGAAAGTTTTGTGCATTGAAAAAAATACGCAAGCAGGGGGCTCCGGGGTTTCAAACTTCATCTACGTAGGAGAATTAAAATGAAAAAATGGGTATATCTTTTCAGCGAGGTCAAAGAAGTTGAAAAACTCGCTGGCGGCTCATGGGATGGCGTAAAGTCCCTCGTGGGCGGCAAGGGCGCCGGGCTGATGGACATGACACGCGCAGGCGTGCCCGTCCCGCCATTCTTCACGGTGACCACCGAAGCCTGTAATGCCTACCAGGCGGGCGGAAAATTCCCCGCTGGCATGTGGGATCAGGAATTGAAGGCGCTCAAGGTCATCGAAAAAGC
>JFJP01029822.1_pt1 | contig 10471 bp, 8 predicted proteins | sample 431651 | NCBI WGS metagenome assembly JFJP01 (sample SAMN02602958, study PRJNA72255) | Microbial mat metagenome, whole genome shotgun sequencing project. | biome: fresh water; feature: sink hole; material: water; isolation source: purple microbial (photo- and chemosynthetic) mats found in... | reverse complement strand
ATGTTTCCGACGGAAAGGATAAACATCACGGCGAACGTCGGCAGAATGCCCGGAATGGTGATGTATAGAGTTTGCTGGAGCTTGTTGGCACCATCGATCTGAGCCGCCTGATACTGCTCCTTGTCGATGCCTGAGATGGCGGCCAAATAGATGATTGCGACCCAACCGGATTCCTTCCAGACATTCGCAATCGTCATCATGGGCCAGGAGTATTCGGACTTAGCCAAGAAGTCGATTCCCCTGTCCAGCAAACCCGTCTTATTTACCAATATTTGATTTACCAGGCCTTCATTGACGGAAAGGAGTGAAAAAAACAAGGAGTAAACAACAATCCACGAGATGAAGTTCGGCAGGGACATCAGTGTCTGCACCAGCCGCTTGTACCGGTTGTTCGCCACTTCGGAAATCATGATGGCCAACAGGATGGGGACAGGGGATAGGAGAATTCTCAATCCGCTTAGGACTACCGTATTGCGTATAACCATGAAAAACTCGGATCCGGCAGAGAAAATCCTTGAAAAATACTTAAACCCGACAAAGGTGGACTCACGGATTGGCACACCCGGGATGTAGTCCACAAAGGCAATAGCCCATCCCCATATGGGGATATAGGAGAAAAGAATCAGCAGGATGAACGAAGGAAGCGCCATGAAAAGCAACACATATCGATGTGACAGTCGGCTTGCCTGCATCAGGCTTTGTCTCTTGGACATGTTTCCAATGCTCATCCATTCCTCCAGCATGCAATCCCCAAGTTATTTTTCGATGAACCCATCATATCCCCTCACCCCCGACTTTTCATTCCACAATTCAAATGGATGAAGGTGAAAAATCAAAGATTGCGCATTGATTTCGTGTGTTTTTCACAAATTCCATCTGAGGGAACAGGCATTCTCTATGGAATAGATAAAAAAGTGCATTGCATTCTCCTTAAGGGGATCAGCAAGCACTTTGTGAAAAGGCAACAGAAACATCTGAACAGCTGTCATCCGGCAGGCTGAAATCGCCTTAGGGCTTGGAAGAAAACACCCTCTATAAACTCCCGAAAACAATGGCCTGAACTGGCATTCTTCTCGGGAAAAGAGCAGGAAATTTTCTTCCGGCACCTTACTGGGATGCGACACCCTTGATGCGGTTTCGATACTCGTTTGGAGAATCACCAACCAGTTCTCTGAATTTCCTGTAGAAATGGTCCTTGTACCTGTAACCGACCAACTGACTGATATCTTCAATTTTCAAATGCGAATTTTCCAACAATTGCTTTGCCTTTTGTATTCTGAGCAGATTCAAGTATTCATTGAAACTGTGCCCGGTATGCGATTTGATCAACTGCCCAAGATAGAACGGATGAAAATGGAATTCCTCTGCAAGCTCCGCCAATAGAAGCCTTTGACGAATATGGGTCTGAATGTGCGCGAGTATTTTTTTCAGGCAATCATTCTCATCCATACACAGAACAGTTTTCGCAATTTCCTCGTCGAATCCTGAATTTTTCATCCTTCTGATTTCAAGCTGTTTTGACACCTTCTTCAGTATTTTGGCGAATTCGTCAAAATCAACAGGTTTCAGCACATAATCCTCCACCCCGTACCGGAGGGAGCTTCTGGCGTATTCAAAATGGTTATACCCGCTGATGATGAGGATGACGGTCTCATTATCGGTTTCCCGGATCCTTTTTGCAAGTGCCAGTCCATCCATGCCGGGCATCTTGATGTCTGTCACGACCATATCCGGCTTATCAGTCGCATATGCATGAAGGGCCTCAATCCCGTTGGCATACGCACCAGTAACGGTAAAGCCATTGGCAGCCCAGATGCCGCTCGATTTGAGCCCTTCACGGATGTCATACTCATCATCCACAATCATGGTCTTCCACATCAGCGATTCCTCCTTTCCAGGAAAGGAATCCGCATCTCAATGACTGTTCCGGCACCGGGTTGCGAAGAAAGAACCAGACCGCACCTGCTGCCATAGAGAAGAACAAGCCGGTCGTGAATGTTTTTTAGTCCAATGTGGTTGAGTGTGCCTGACGGAGCACCCTCATCAAGTGTTTTTCGTATTTCGTCCAGTTTGGCGGCATCCATGCCCACCCCATTGTCTTCCACGCGAATCCGCATCGCACCGTCATGACGCTCGATAACGATGCGCACACTCACAAAATGCATGCTGGTTTCCATCCCATGAAGTACGGCATTTTCGACAAGCGGCTGAATAATCAGCTTCGGAATCTCATCCTGCTTGAGGGTCTCGGGTTCACAGAGGATATCATACCCGAGCTTATCTTTGAATCGTAATTTCTGGACAGTCAGGTAACTCGTCACGAGATCCAGCTCCTCTCCAAGGCTTATCCATGCAGAATGCCAGCTTAATGTTTTTCTGAGGCTTTTGGCCAGGTGCAGAATCATTTCATCCGATTCAGCCAGGTTTCCTCCGGACAACTTCATGCGGACCGATTCCAGCGTGTTGAACAGAAAATGCGGTTGAATCTGGCTTTGCAATGCATACAGTTCCGCTTCGCGCCGCTTCGTCTCACTCTCGCTGATACGGACGCTCTTCTCATAATTCTCATGAATCAACCTATCCAAATTGACAACCATCCGGTTGAAGCTCCGGGTCATTTCCCTCATCTCATTGGAGGAGCGGTCGGTCTCAATTTCCCGGAAATTCCCGTTTGCCACTTCCCGCATCTGTTCGGTCAAGGACCTGATCCGGTTGGCGATTCCTTGGATATTGAAAAGATAAAAAGAAAAAGACACCGCCAGGACCACAATCGATATGAACAGAAATTCATTCTTCAGACGGTTGGCATCTTGCGCCACCTGTTGCGTTGAAATGAACGTGACAAATTTCCATTGATTGTTCGCATCATCCGTTTCGAGCGTTTTATGAATCACCTTGTATTCGTTCAAGTAATCCAGCGCAAGGCTTTCTTCCCGGTTCGCCGCAATCGCCTTCAGAAATGCCGCATCCACAGGCAGCGTCGATGCGCTTGACATGATGAGATTCCCCTGTTCATCGATTAGCAGCACTTCTGCCCACTTGAGCGACTCCTCATTGCCCACAATTTCCGTGATCTTCTGGAAACCGGTTGAAACAATCGCCACCCCCGCCCATGTACCATCGGAATCCATGATTTTCCCGGCAAGAAATATCTTTCGTCTCTCCGTATCGTATCCCCATGAATACAGACTGTCTGACTTCTCAACGGAATGAAACAATTCAGAAGAACGCATTGCCTGGTCTGCGTGGACGAAAATCGAATAATTCTGAATAATGGTATCCTGAAAATAGTATATTTTCAAATCAATGTCATTTTTGTACAGATCCACTTCGTATCGTTCAACGAAATAACGATGGTATTCGATGTTGTCGATGGCATTTCTCCGGTTCCGCATACTAAGCATGTCTTTAAGCTTGTAATCGTATAAGCACATCTGGCTGACAATATCCAAACTTTCATTCAACACCTCGGACAGATTGTCCACATTTTGGTCAGCCAGACGTTCGGAGAGGGACACGGTCTGTTCGATGACCTTGTCCTTTGATTTTGTAATAATGACCTGAATCATCACAACAACGGGCACCATCACCGATATGATGAAGATGAGCATAATTTTCTGTATGAGATTGAGGTTCCGAATTTTTCTCATGAGCATTCCTAGCATGGATGGAGGCCTTCGTCATGACCATCCCCGCCAATCCGAATTTCATGCGGACCGAACGATGCATCCATCCGGATGACAGTTGGTAAAAACATTTTACCATGTTAGCACGCTCGCTGTCATCCGACAATTCTTTGTGTGCTATTCCCCTTCATTTTTCAATCGGCAGTCGTATGTTCCCCAAGGCTGCCAAACTTACACGTTTCATACGGGCTTCATAGGTCGCCCCAAGCGGTTGTCGCTGCATGATTTCATCTTCCATCAGCACCTTGACGGTCACTTCGCAGGGAAATGGGTTTTGCACAACCAATGCACCCGTTGCATCAAAAAAGGCTTCGACCCCATCGACAACCTCAAGGATGTCAGTCCCTGAAACAGCATACACCCCAGGTATCTCCATCCATGTCAGCATCTGCGATACTTCACTCCAGCAGGATCCGGCAAAGACACCGCCCACTTTTTCAGAACCTTCCCAATCACTCATGTTGACTCTCTCGCAGATAAAACCGGGAGGCAGTGTGTCCGGTACCGGGTCCCAGGAACGGACAGGGCGTTCTTCTCTGGACATGCAGGGAAGGGTAAATCGGGCAATGTCTCCCATCAGATTCAGATACGCACGTTTCCCGGTTGCGCGATACAGTTTCAGCAATGAATTTCCCGACAATGTGCAGATACCAGGTGCAGCATGCTTGTTCTGAACATTTGCAAATACACTGCCCGTTGTCCTGATGCCCAGACGGTCGAACTCACTGCCCTCTGGAAAACGGTAATTATAATCCACCACCCAGCTCGAGCACTGACACGCTGCATCCTCTGCACAATCCAGCCATCGTCCGGCTCCTGTCACTTCATGCAAGACCACAAAGCTTTCCAACAGGCCAAATGCGCTTTCGCTGTCCGGACACTGCAGAATCTCTCCGGGTCCGCCGGTTGTGACACCCTGGCACAGATCCCTGCGATACAGGAAATCCGCTCCTTCTTCCGCTGCCTGGATGTAGGCAGGATTTCCGAAAAATTGGTATGCCAAAGCCAGCGCGGCAGGAGCCATTGATGCTGCAGATGAGCCGCCGACCATGACCTCACCGGTCCTGACATCGACAAACTGCCCCCATTGAGCATATGTCCGCCATACATCCACAAAAGCGTCCGCACATTTCTGCGCGCAACGCTTCCATTCATTTCTGACCGGTTCTCCCCGCTTCATCAGCAGGTCGATATGCTTGAACAGGAAATAGAGTGTATCGGCACTCTTCCGGATCAGATGAAAATATCCGGTGCCGGGATAATCGAAACCGTCTCCATATGGGATGCCCCGATGGACCATGCCATGAAAAAAGCCAGATGGAGCCTGTACCCGCGTCAGATAATCCATTGTGCTCCTGGCTCGTTCAACTGATTCCGGACTACCCTCAGCCAGCAAAGCCAAGCTGGACATTCCGCCGCCGACCCATCCCGGTTGCCAGTCTTCATACCGGGTTTCCGCCGTGCCGACTCGGTAGTACCCGCCTTCTTTCCGGTAATTCAGGCGGTTGTATTTTTCTTCCTGTATACGCCATCCCATGGAAAAGGAAAGCGCCGCCACGCTGCGCGCTGTGAAAGCACCCATTCGATTCCTTCGCTCGAAAACCAGGCGGTGTAGAAAACGAACATCCTTGCAAGGCAATAACTCCACTTGATACGGGATACAGATTCTTTCCCCTCCACGAACCCTCAACGGAGCATCCCAAGCATCTGTAAGCCGGTTTCCACGATACCACTTCCTTCGCCTTGATGGATAAGAAATGGTCAGAATCGCCTGTCCATCAACCTCTTCGAAAGTGATTCCGAAGTTGGTTTCCCCAATCCCCTGCGTTGTCCTTATCAGGTATGCCGTATGGGATACACGGTCGAACAAAAAAACGCCTGGGCTTGCCAGATCGCCTGTGGTGACCTCCATGCAGGATGGCCCATTCACTGACAGTCTGGGTACATCCGTGATGGTGATGGGGGGATTCAGAAGCCATTCCCCTTCGACGAACATCGGAGGATAGGCTCTTGGAACTGCATGGAATCGATTTCCATTGTAGGCGCATGCAGGCATCAGGACGTAATTTTCCCGATGCCAATCTGTAAAGGCAATGCTGACTTCAAACCACGCCTCCCCTTCATAGGAAGGATTCACCTCAAAACATGCTTCGGATTCGGACAGGAGAACAACGCAATCTCCCTCGGGAGGACCGTTCCGCACACTCACTTCGTATTGCATTCCAAGCTCCCTGCCCCATTGGTGTGAAAATCATTGTACATCGTACTGTGTCTGACAAAAGAATCAAAAGCGGCCTTGTTCCGTTCCGGTGTATGGTGAACCGCTTCCGGCTGCGTGTAATACTTTCCGATGAATCCACCCTTATCCGATGCCAGACAACGAATCATCTTTTCGACATACAGGTCGATTTCCTCCTGTGTGCCATCCAACATGACCGTTTGGATATCGACGGGATTCCAAAAACAGATTTTCCCGCCGAATTCCCTCCCAAGCCTTTCCAGACCCATATTCTCCTGCTGGTCCATGTTGATGACATCAAGCCCGGCTGCCATCATGTCCGGAAGAATGGAAGTGATGTCCCCGCAGGAGTGCAGAATCACATCCAGTCCCTTCGCATGAATGCGGGACCAGACTTTGGCATACCTCGGCAGAAAAAACTTCCTGAAGAGTTCCGGCGAAATCATCAGCCGGTCCTGCAATCCCCAGTCGTCGAACCCCACCACAATGCCATCCACCGGATAACGCGTCCATGTCTCCAACGAAGCAAGCTGAATGTCCACAAGCGCATCCAGCAATTGTTCCATCTTTTCGGTTTCCTCAATCAGATCCCCGTAAAAGTTCATCAACCCCCGTATTTCCCAATAATGCGGGAAAAGCGATGCACTCAGCACGCCCATAAGATATTTGCCCTGATTTCCGCCAACGATTTGCGCAACATGGTCATATCGCTCGGGATCATTGACCGAAGGGAAAACATAGTGCTCATACTGTGACCATTCTTCCACTGCAGGCTTGACGACCTCGCCCATATTCTGCTCGGACACCACATGCCACCAGCTGCTCCATTCCGAAAGGCGATAGGTCTTCCCATCCCTGATTTCGGTTGAGATATCCTTCCCTTTCGGGAATACCCAGACGATATCGCTGGGCCAGGGTTCCGGCAGGTGATTGGGGACCCGGTCCGGTGTCCCGAAGTGGATGGCACGTTTCACACGCTCTTTCGCATTCATGATTGATTCCTCCTATGTATCATTCTGCAGTGAGATGCGGCGTCATGTCTCCTGAGCAATTCCCGGGAACCCTTCATCAATTGCCTATCCTTTCACTGCGCCCAGCGTCAATCTCTGCAGAAAGAACCGCTGCTCCAGAGGGTAAACGTCGAAAATCGGCGGTTTCAGAATATAGTTCTCTCTTCCCAGGGAATCATCGTCATCAGGCTTTCCGGCATGCGTGGTTCATCATCGGCAAGGAGCACTCTGAACATGTGGTTTCATCCACCTTTCCCCCACGCTTCCGGGTGAGATTCCGGATCATGACTGATGCTGTAGATCCTACCATGATTTCATCCCTCGCTGCGGCCAAGGGAGACGGCTCTGTTCTTCACCTTGTCGGCAAGACGCAATGCTTCTTCCTTTATCGGATGATAGACGGTTATCCGCATGCCGCATACCCCATTCGTCGCATCCATCAAGCGGTAAAAAGTCTCCTCATCCGTTTCAGGACGGTTCGCTTTTTTTGCAAAGCCATAGTTGTAAATGTGCCAGATTCCTTTTCCCCTGATGGCATCAAGGACTTTGTCCAGTGCGTTGTAATCCGGCATGGCGTCAAATCCCTCAAATCCTGGCGTGTCTGAAAAATTCTTCAGGTTGAAGTCATGGTTCATGCAGCAGTGAAAACGGATTCCGCCAAATTCCTCGGCCAGTCTGCGGTTGTACGGTGACGCGAACCGCGCGTACAAATCCGGCGAAAGATAGGCTGCGGTGTCATCACTGACATGCATGCCCTTGGGCAGATAATGCGAAGACTGAAAGCCTCCGAAGTTTTTGATGGTCTTCTCGAATACCCGGTTGATCCGAATGATGGAATCCGTCACGCCATCAAGAATCTCAAACATCCTTTCAGGTTCATCGTACAACAGGAGCATAGCCGCTTCACTATGAATCAGGGAGGTGACCACATCGATGGGAGACTGATTGTCGCAGATCGTCAGCGGAATATGGGGCCACCTTTCCTGAAAACGGGCAATCCGTTCCAGTGTCAGTGGATATAGGCCGCGTTCCGCGATATTCGTCGGCGCCGATATGGGCGACAAATCCGAACCCTCTCCGTAACGAGGAACCGCCACGACCAAGTCCCCCTGCAATTTCATCTCGCATCCGTACGCAAGCGCCATCATATAGGCCAGATCTCCAAATACAGCCGTGACAGGCACATTGTCAAATCCGTGACCTGCCGCTTCGCAACCTTTTTCATACTGCGCGGTCATGGAGGCAAACTGTGCCGCTTCGTTCGTCAACGACTCCGCTTGACCGATACCTCCTTCCATGGACCAATCCGCCTCGACGACAATCTGGCCGCTTCCATGCAGCGACGCATGTTTTGTCATATTATTCCCTATTTTTTCATAACCTTGCATTTTATTTCCTGCTCCTGCCTGCCAGGCGTCACTTTCCCATACATCCCGGCAAGTATCATTACACCACTGCTCCACATAGCTGACCTTAATATTTTTATGATAATATAGCAGGATATCACCATGATATTTCCCGCTCACCCTGTGTTCTCCAGGAAACAGCGAGGTTCCGCATGCAGGTCTTCTTCGTCGATCATACCGCCGCATCCCGGTATGACCAGGTTCAAATGCCGAACAAAGCCGGATTGGATGTCCGATTCTCCTTGCTTGCCGAAGATGATTTTCCAATCCACACGCACGATTTCAATGAACTGGTCATCATTCTGGGGGGTACCGGAAAACACTCCCTCAACGAGGAAACATACAGCCTCATGGCCGGGGACGTGTTCGTTCTGAAGGGAACGGACATGCACGGGCTTCTGAATCTGAAAAAGCTTTCCCTGGCCAACATCTCATATACTTCTGCCAAACTCGAAGCGCTGGGCATGGATATCCGGAATCTTCCGGGTTACCAGGCACTGTTCACCCTGGAGCCCTTTTATCGCGTAAAACATACGTTCAAAAGCCATCTCCGGCTCTCGGCCGGGGAACTTGCCCATGTCCGCAGCCTGCTCGCCACCATGGAAAGCGAGTATCAGGCCAATCTCCCGGCAGTCGAGTCCATGACAGACACCTACTTCACACAACTTGTCATTTTTCTTTCGAGACGCTATGCCATGTCACAAAACGAGCATATCGTGCCGGTCCTCGACCTGGCGAATGCCATCAATCGCATCGAAAACGGATATGGCGAGGCGATCAAGCTGACCGAACTATCCGAATTATCGCACCTTTCCGTCAATCAGTTCATCCGCATCTTCAAAACCATCTACGGAGCCACGCCCATGCAGCATCTCCTGCGAATCCGCATGAGACGGGCGTGTGATTTGCTGAAAGGCACCAGACTTCCCGTGACGGAGATTGCCGGCATGGTGGGCATTCCGGACAGCAATTATTTCACGCGCATCTTCAAAGCACAGTTCGGACTCAGTCCGCGGGAATACCGCAACATCATTCCTGCGAAACCCATGGCGTGATGTTCTCATAGTCGATGTCCCCGATATCCATGTGAAGCACTTCCTTTTCTCCGTATGCATGAACATGGTAGGCCAACCCCTCGCGCCCATCGTTCATGACAAAAACGCAGGCATGACCACACAGGATGTTGGAAGTTTCTCCATTCTCCTTGGATATGACCGGGTTGAATGCATGCTTGGTCCAAGTTCCGAGCAGGGTGTCCGAGGAGGCCAGTCCAATATCATAGCCCCTTGTCCAGCTTGAATACCACATGAAATAGCGGCCGTTTTTCTTGACGATGAAATTGCCTTCGACCCCATCATGGTCCCAAGTCCCCTCTTCTCCTCTCTCAATGGCCCGAACAGGGATCCCTTCCAGCTTCCATTCGGTCGTGTCCACCTCGGATATCATCACATCGCCTTGTGCATAGGAGACATAGACTTTGTCGTGGTCCTCGAAAAAACTTGCATCAATGCCCCCTGCAATCAATGGCCAATCAGGATCTTGCATCACATAGGGGCCTTTAACGGAATCCGAGAACGCAAGAAACACCCCGAAAGAATCCTGTGTCCCCGGATGATTGCAGGAGAAGGCCAGAATGAACCGGCCTTTGTATTCAAAAATCTCAGGGGCCCAGAATCTCTCTTTTGCCCATGCGTCCTGCGGAATGCTTTCCCTGTCGATGATCAGACCCTCTTCCACCCAGTCGGCAAGGTTGTCGGACGACCATAGGAATACGCCTGCGTTCGACTTCCCCCAGAAAGGTGGCATCGTCGCCGTCAGATAGTATTTCCCTTCGACATTCAGGATCATCGGATCCCGAACGTTCCCTGGGAGGCGTTCAGCAGGCAGTGTTATTCTATCCATCGCTCATCCTTTCCGCATTGTGCTTGGGAGGAGATCCGTCAGTCCCTATGCTGGCTAACCTGTTTTCCCCGGTTCAATTGACAATTTCATAGTGTCTGGCCATATAGGGCTTGTCGAAAGGGACCGACAGACGATTGAAAGGCACTCCTTGACTTCTCGAACTGGTTCTTTTCTCCCGACCCCTAAAACTCGATTTCCTGCCTGAGCTGAACTTCAAACGCATAGGTC
>JFJP01047328.1_pt1 | contig 10472 bp, 13 predicted proteins | sample 431651 | NCBI WGS metagenome assembly JFJP01 (sample SAMN02602958, study PRJNA72255) | Microbial mat metagenome, whole genome shotgun sequencing project. | biome: fresh water; feature: sink hole; material: water; isolation source: purple microbial (photo- and chemosynthetic) mats found in... | reverse complement strand
GTGCTCAGGTTCATGTCGGGCGCGTTGCCATTGCCCAGGCGTGACCCGGCGCCGTGACTGGCCACGTACACAATCAAATGGTCGATGAATTTGAGTTTGCGGGCATCCACCAGGTACTGCAAAGCTTGCCCAAAGCTGTGGGTATCATAAAACGTGGCGTAGAACGTGGGCAGGCCATCCAGCCGCGAGAGCCCGTCCAGAAAATAGCGGGTCGACGTTTGCCCCGGGTCTTCGTTCAAATCCCACCACGGCTGCTCCAGCACCAATACGGCGTAACGCATGGCATTCCCCTTGTTGTGTGTGGCGCCAAGACAGGGTATCGCTACGCCATGAACAGGAGTATGATTTTTGCATGCGACGACAAACGTCCGATACATTGCAAAGGAGTTGACCTTGGCCAAATTACCGCAACAAGATGGAATGGACGATACGACCCGGCGCAGTTTGGGCCGGCATGGTTTGACATTTACCCAGATAACGCGCCACCTGAAAATCCTGCGCCACCTCACCAGCACCGGCCAGCCTGCCAGCACCAGTGAATTGTGGGCTGCCGTGGGGGGCAAGCCTGAGATAGACAAACGCAATGTTCAGCGGGATCTGGAATACATGCTGGAGCATTACGACCTGGTTTGTGAAGAGCGGGGCCGCAGCAAGCTATGGTCCATCAAGCCCGGCGGTAACCCGAAATTTGTGCTGCCGGTGCTGGACCAAGACGCCGCTCTGGCATTTACTTTGGCCAAGGAACTGTTAAGCAAGTTTTTGCCTGACAACGCCTTCGGCGCGTTGAAACCCTGGTTTGCCGAATCCGAAGTCTTGCTACAAAAAAACAACCCGCAAAACCCGTGGTACCAGCGTTTGGCCAGCAAGCGAGAAGGCATGGCGCTGGCACCACCAGCAATTGACTCCAGCATGTTGGCCACGGTGTACGACTCTTTGCGCCACGGTGAGCAACTAATCATCCAGTACGTCAAGCCCGACAAAAGCCTAAATACGCGACAGGTCTCACCAGCGGGCATTGTTGCGTCCAACCAGACGCTGTATCTGCTGACCTATGCGGCGGACGACGAAGATGACCCCTACCGTGGTTACGCCTTGCACCGGGTTACGTCGGCGGTACGGGCGTATACCCCCGCCACCGATCCCGATGTGCAGGCATTCCATGAGTATGTGCAAAATGAATTCAACCAGTTCTTTCTCTTTGACGATGAAATCAAGCTGGTGGCCGACTTTCATCCCCATGCCCAAAGAAAGCTGCTGGAATACCAACTGTCAGATGGTCAACAAACCGCCGTGCTGGCAGACGGTTGGCTGCGGGTCAAAGCCACGGTCTACGCCACCGGGGCACTTCAGACCTGGCTGCTGGGCTATGGCAATCTGGTGCGGGTAATCGGCCCGAAAAAACTGGTGAAGGCGCTGGGTGCGATGCGCCAGCCCCCGCCGCCGCCGCCGGTTGCCAGGCCACGACGGCGCCCGTCAGCAGTTCAGTCAACCAAGTAGATGCGCCACATGCCGTGGTAGTTGCCCTCGGTCCAGTTGCCTTCCAGAATTTCGCTGTCGCCATAGCGGTGCAGCATGGCGCGCCCCTCTACCTCGGGGCTCACCATTTCAAAGTGCCCGCCGCCCAGATCGTGGCCCTTCCAGTTGACCCAGCCGTCATCGCCCTCGTAAGATATGACCCAGGCGCACCTCATACCCGGGGTCTTTGAGTTCGGGTGTGTCGTCGATGTAGTACAGGTCGGCGCGGCAGTTTTTCCAGATTGTCATTGCAATACTCCTTGAGTTTAGAGAAGCCTTACGGCTCTTTGGTGGTTGAGAAAAGTGTTGAGCGGACAAGGGTTGTCCGGTGCTGTGGAAAGCGATGTTGAGACAAGGGTGCGGCGGTTCGCATACCCACGAAGCCGCAGCACATCCAATAGAAAGCTGTCGCCACCAGCGCGGCCGCCAAAGAGGTCATCGACATCATCGACAGCCAAGAAATCCTCGCCCACAAAGCGATCACGCCAGAAAGATAAATCGCTGAATTCCGTTGCACGCTGCACCTCTTCGGCCAGGCGCCGCGCACTGATGGTGATGCCGCTGCGGATATGGGCATTGCCCTTGGCCAAGTTGGCAGTGGCATGCAGCAAATGCGTCTTGCCCGCGCCCGGGCGCCCCGCCAGAATTAGGATGGGCTCTTGCCACGCAATGCCAGCACGCATTGCGAACTGCGCAGACGCTGATCGGGCGTGGACGCTACCGGGGCGCGATGCGAAAGTGGCAAATGTCAGGCGGCGCTGTGGAGGGAAAAGCATGGTGCTTTGCATGGATTGGTTGGCGATGAATCAATTACAGATCCATAACGCGACACGGCGCGTCGCATATGTATTCCACACTAGCTCCCATGCACTTACAAAGGAGCCCACCATGAGCCAGATGCCCAGTTTTCTCAAGATCGGCAACAAACCCAACGCCGGTCGAACCGAAGGCGAGCCTTACCGCATGCAAGACTACAAGCCACTACTGGGCTTGTGGCTGATTGACCTGAGCCTGACTCGCCGTTGGGTTGAGAAGCCGCCGTGTGGGTCGCTGGGCGGCACGTTTTGCGATAGCGACTTTATCGAGGTCACCGGCCTGCCAGAGCTGATGCCGCTGCTGCGCGACGACATCAGCTTTGATGATGAAGATGACAAGCTGTTTGCGCTGGAGATTGAGGAAGAAACTGACGAAGGCGAGGAGGGCGATGCTGCCACCCCGCAACTACGGCGCAAACCAACAGCAAAGCCCAAGCGCAGCAACCCGCGCATGCTCAAGGCGCGGGTCATGGCACTGCTCAAAAGTCGGCGCAAAGAGTTGTTGATGCAAGGCGTCAGCGCCGATTTGCCCCTGTTTCAAAATGTGGAGCGCCTGGGCCGCATGGTCAGCCTGAACGACACTGAGCGCGCGGTGCTAACCTTCGCCGCCTGCATGGGCTGCTTCCCCATGTTTCGGGCAGCGTTGGCACCGAACACCATACAGGTGTCTGACGATGCGCTGGCCGGTCTGCTGTCCACGCTGACCGGCCAGCCGATCGATTTGGTTCGCAAGGCGCTGCGCCGCGACAGTGTGTTGCGCACATCGGGACTGATTCGCGTTGACCGCGACGATGAAGAGCTGGAAGACAAAATCAGCCTCGTGCGCGACCTGCAGGGCGTCATGCTTGATGAACTGGCCAGCGACGAAGAATTGGGCCGCCGCGTACTGCGCCCCGCCAAGGTGGGCATGCTTGCGCTGGCAGAGTTTCCGCACCTGGCAAGCGATTCCAGGCTGCTGCTGGACTACCTGGCTGGTGTGGACCAAACCCAAGCCGGGGGGGCCAACATCCTGCTGTATGGTCCGCCCGGCACCGGCAAGACCGAGTTTGCCAAAGCGCTGGCTGCAGAGGCGGGCATAAGCCTCTTTGACATTGGCTATGACGACGACGATGGCAACCCCATCGATGGCGAACAGCGCCTGCACAGCCTCAACTTCTGTCAACGGGCACTCAAGGGCAAGAGCAAAGTGGCGCTGCTGTTTGACGAGGTGGAAGACGTGCTGCCCGGCCGGCCCGCGGGCGGCTTGTTTGGCATGATGTTTCGCGACAAGTCAGACGCCAAGGGCGGCAAAGCCTGGATCAACCGCGCGCTGGAAGAAAACCCCGTGCCCACTATCTGGATCACCAACGACGCCAATATCGACCCCGCCTACCTGCGCCGCTTCGACTACGCGCTGGCCTTGCGCATACCACCGCGTGCCGTACGCACCCGCATTGCGCAGGAGCACCTGGGACAACACGCACCCAACACCGCCGCCGTCGCCGCCATAGCTGAGCTGGACGACCTGCTGCCCGCCCAGTTGGAACGCGCAGCCCGTGTGGCACGCCTAAGCGGTTTGGCATCCCCCGCCTTGGCGTGGCAACACGCCGAAATGGCGCTGGCACACATCCGCGCCTTGCTGGGGCAAACCCGTAAAAACCTCAAAGCCAAAGCCCACACGCAGTACAGCCTGGATTTTTTGAACACCAACGCCGACATCGCCAGCATCATCCAAGGCCTGCGCGTGCGCCCGCAAGCCACTTTCTGTCTGTATGGCCCGTCCGGCACCGGCAAAAGCCAACTGGCGCGACACATTGCCGACGAGTTGGGCAAGCCGACATTGATCAAGCGCGCATCCGACCTGATGGACAAATACGTCGGCGGCACCGAAAAGCGGATTGCCGCCATGTTTGAGCAGGCGCTGGATGAGGATGCGGTGCTGTTGCTGGACGAGGCCGATAGTTTTTTGACAGACCGCGCAGGCGCTGGTCACCGCTGGGAGGTGACGCAGACCAACGAACTGCTGACGCAGCTGGAGTGCTTTGAAGGTTTGTTTTTTGCGACTACCAATTTAATATCAATCACAAGGTTAAATCCACCGGCTTCCAGCCGGTCAGCTTCAGCTATGAGCATTTGGGCTTGTGGCATTGATTGCGGAAATGTGCATTTATAAATTGGTTAAGCTGTACGTGAAAGGTTGCGGCGTCTTGCCGTAGCAGTGAAATTATTTGGTGCATGAATCTCTTCTGCTGCAACCCGAATCCGCAATTACAAGACGAGGCCGCAGTTGGACGCGTCGTTCAGGCGACGCGTATCAGGACTTCCAGTGGCTCTGTTGAATTTCGAGTGGGTTGAGGAGGGAGAAATGTTGACCAAGAAGGTAGCTATTCCACGTGCCAGCTCAAGACGAGACGTGGTCGGCACCCCTCTGAATACGCTATGAGTCGTAAGTGAGTTTTGCTTGAAACCGGTTCTGGGCGTGGCTTTCGGCGCTGTTCCCTTTTTGCCAGACAAGAATTTTCGACAGCGTGATTCTGCATTTCTTTTGATTCGCATCCCGACCCAGACCAAAAATGGTGAAATTTCTACCCACTCAAATTTTAAGAGAGCCAATTTAATGGACACGATGGACGCGGCCTGCCTGCGGCGCTTTAGTCACAAGATCAAGTTTGATTATTTGAATCCAGATCAAAGGTGGGCGATGTTTGTGCAGGAGTTTTGCCGGCTGGGGGGTAATCGGGCGGATACTGTTGGCGTTGAAGAGCAGGTGCGGGGGATGGAAGGGTTGGCGCCGGGGGATTTTGAGGTGGTTCATCAAGACTGGCCAATGTGTGGCGATAAGTTAAATACCGTTAAAGTGGTTGAAAGGTTAATGAAAGAAGTTGAAATCAGAGGATCTAAACAGGGAAGGGTTGGATTTCTGTGATTGATAATTCACCAATGAAACTAACAATTGTTGAGGAAAATTATGGTAAATGTGTATTCTACAAACTACGCATCAAGCGTTTCTAAAATAGATAAATTTGAAATAAAAGTCTTGGAGGGGGCCGCTACTGAATGTTCTGAAATTACAATAATAACAGCCTACTATAGTGATACTTTTTTACTTAGTTTAATAAAAAAATGGTGTGAATTTGATTCTTTAAAACGAATCAAAATAATTGTTTCACACCAGGCAAAACTTAATACAAAATTTGGTCTTAAGGAGATCGAATCTGTCGCTAATCATAAATGCAACGATTCAAAGAAAATTGAGATTCGCATAAATACAAAGCATGCAATCATGCATGCAAAATTATATAGATTTAAAAAATCTAATAAAAATGCAAGCGAATACCTTCTGGGTTCAGCTAATGCATCGCATGCTGCATTTTCGACGAATGAGGAGTTAATGGTTCGCTTGCCATCCTCAAACAAACTAAAAATGTATTGTAACGATTTATGGGAAAACTCAATGCCATTGAGTGAATTTAAGACAAATATTAACAGAATTGTACTGAATAGTGTTGAATCTTTTTTTCAGAATGGGCATTTATTTGTTAGTTACAAGCGTAGTTTGACATTAACATACAAGCCTTCGAAATGGATTGCAGATTTAAAAATAATTGAACCGCAAGGAGATGGCTTTGGAAAAGGTGATGTCGGAAACTTTAATATAGAAACCTATATATATGACAAAGCTAAAACTAAAAAAAATGCAACAGAAACAAGAGGTGAGCAGTTGAAAAAATACTCACTTCAAACTAACCTGGGATTGTGGGTGCCTAATGAATATTTGTCTCATTTGCTTAAGTTGCTTGACGGTAAAAAGAAAAAGAATGATAGAAGCAATTTAGTACTTTCGAATAGTTTAAATGAACTTAATAAAGATGAAGTATTTGAAGAAATGATGGTGACGATTGAAAAAAGTGTTCCACCGGGCTCCTTATTCCCACAGGATAAAGTTAAAGAAGAAAGGGTTAAATTTACCGGTTGGCTGGGTGAAATCACAAAAAAGCTAAGTGCATCAACTAATACGAAAGAATCAAATATGACAAAGACGCTTTATATTGAGGGCAGCGTATATTATTTAACCCCGATGTCTAGTATTTGGAGTGATCCGGTTGAGGTGAAAGAATTTTTTGAGACAGTTTTTGAATCTATAACAGAGACAAATGCATCATCATTAGTTTCTAAATCAATTAAAAATTTTCTTGAAGGAAAAAATAGAAAAGTGTCTAAGAATAGATTTGAAGAAGTCATACATGCTTGGAAAAATAGTTGCTGGATGCATGATTAACAAATATGGTATTATAAATATAATCAATATGATTGAATTTACCAATACGACAACAAAACTGCCGGTTAGTCAAGCTGTTTTGGATAGGTATAAAAGTGTCGTACATCCCAAATTTAGTAAATTGGTTGAAACGACATGCAATCAATCGACCCTCAATATTGATTTTATATGCGATAGTGACTTCCACCACTTGGAGGAGATCGAATCAGATATCGATTATCTGGGCGCCTATTTTTCGCACCATTATCTATTGCATCGGCCAAAAATATTTGTTTGTCCGGAATTGATATTGAAAGTGTGTCTTTCATGGAAAGACAAAGTGGCCAATGTTACTCAAATTACGTTCAACGACTTATATGAAGTTATTCTGATCAATGTCATTATTCATGAATTAGCTCACTTTGTTATGGATCCACATGCGTCGAAAGTTCACGATTGCCCTGATGATCGTACTAAGAATTTTTTAGCGATGCTTGCGGAGGGGCGTTTTAAGGATATCGATCCATTGCCTGATTACTTTTGTCACGCGCATTTTAGGTATTATTCTCGTTATAAATTCCATGTCGAAGTGAAAATCGCCGTTAAATTTGTTGAAGAAAGTTTAGCAAATTCAATTGCGTTGAATCAAAACTATAAGTCGACTGAAATGTTGGTCATTCGAATGTTGATGGAAAGCGAGCCACCGGCATACAAGGCGGGATTGAAATGGTCGATGACTTTCGAAGAATTGTTAGAAATAGGTGATAGCTGGAGAGGTCTTAAAGAAAAGTATCTGGATTCTGGAATGTCTTGGGTACGCACAGCAAGTGTGCTAGCGAACATTGGCCCTGTTGCAGCTGACTTACGAGCATCAACTCCAAAGACTATCAAGTTCAAGCAGGCCCTTTCTGCGTTTCAACAGCCAATCGAAATTCCAAATCAAGAAATTAGCTGTTTTAAAACTGCATTAGTGCATGCAAATAGTGATGCCAATTCAGAATATGAACAAATGTGGGCGTTGGAAAAGTGGGCGGTCGCGCATCCGGAACATGGAACTGTGATTTCTTTGTGCTGTCTGCGGACTAAGTTTCTAAGCGTTTCGGATCGTTCCAAAAAGTTATTTGGAAAATAGTTTTGAGTTCAAAATTGTTGTACGGCGAGTCCGAGGCGGGTTTTTTGGGTCATATTGGACTACGACCCAAAAAACCCTATGGCGTTGGCACTCATGGTGCAAATATTAGGCATCATTTGTTGCTCAAGCTTTTTTTTAATGAGCGTGAGGCGCTATCAAAAGCATATTAAACTGGATGAAAGATTGCGGCTCATGTCGCCCGATTTTTCCGGCTGAAAAATGGTATCAGGCTCAAATGAATGCCCCATTCCCTATGCATGGCGCACTTATGGAAGACTGAACCGATGCCAACTTCTCGTTTTTCAATCCGACCGCTGTTCGCCAATAACAAACAGATTCTCAGGTAAGTGGTCGATTTTCTGCCGCTCTTTTCTGATACCGTCCGGTGCTGCTGCATCCGCAGTATTCACAAGCGCGTCAAAATGATGGTCAGCATATTGATCCAGCAATGCCCGCCACTCGGCATCCGCTTCGTTGATATTGTCAATCAGCACAACACACCCGGTTGTTTGCTTTGAAGTAATCTGTTCGATGGCGACAAACATTCTTGTCGCCAGGTGGCTCGACGGCATAAAGGAACAATCCAGCTCAAGCAGTTCAAAACGGCTCAATGCCGTTTTGAGTGGAACTTGACGACCACGGTCAATTTGTGGCAGCGGCCGTGGGTCTAATTCTCGCTCCTGGCGCTTAGGTTCAATCCTCTTGACCGAGGGTGCTTGTAGAACCAGCACCGCGGCTGCTCACCAAGGCTTGTCGCCTCAACCTGTTGATTCGACAAGCCTTTTCCAATTGTCTAGCGTGCTTTGTCTGCGTCAAGGCCAAGCCCTTCGGGTGGACTGCGTCCAGCCTTGACCCAGTTAAACCACTTTGGCGAAGTTCCTACACCGCCGCAACTCAACTGGCAAGTTCCACTCGAAACGGCATTGAACCTTTAAAACCTTTTTGGCTGACAAACCCCTGATGGCCACTTGAAATTCCCCCACCTGTGGCCACCCCAAATTCCCCCAGGGGTGAAGGCGAAAATGTTCGTTTTCCGAGCCGTTGCCATTGCCCCTTCTTGATAACGGTTCCCCTCGCGTAGCGAGCACAAACCAGAGGCGTAGTTGCGGCGATTAAACGCACCTCGGTTCCACAACCGGGTGGGGGAATTTCAGGTGGCCACAGGTGGGGGAAATTGGGTGGCCATCAGGGAAACTGCTTGACGCAGGCGGTTTTACCAATGTCGGTCGGGCCAGACAATACTAGGATTTCAGATTTTTTTACTGCCGATCGATCGACGCTTGCACTGCCATGACTGGCAAGCGGCTTCGAGCGGACAGCCTCGACATGTTGATCGTAGGCCTTGGCAAGCATGTTTTGCATTGTCTCGAAACTCATTTTTCTCTCCTGTCAATCAATGGTTGAATGAGGGTGTGGGTTGGTCTTTGACTTTTCGCTGTGTCAATTTGAGCCCAAAGATGCGACAGGCGAAGTCGCATGACGTTGCCATCGATAGTTTTGTTGGCTACCAACCCAGCCGATTCATGACCCGCCGACACTCGGGCAAGGTGAGCGGAAGCCTGAACAGGCATGTGCACTTCCACGCCAGTGCGATCGACAGGGTGTTTGAGGAATTTGCAAGCGACCATTGGACTCCCCAGAAGCGGGCACTGGCGGTCGTCGGCTTGCGCTGCGGTCCGGTCACAGATTCCCAGGACTGTGAGCGACAGCACGTTCTTGAACAGCAGTCCTTCAAGATTGCACCGATATCAAGCCTGCCAGACTCCAAACCCACCCTCGCGCAGGTCAATGCCCAGTTCAACCTCCAAGCTGCGAGCCTCGTCATAGGTTAGCGGGTTGTAAAGCGCATAGAGTTCCGGTAACAGTTGCAGGCCATAGTCCTGCACGTATCGGTTGGCTTGAATGCCAGCCTTGTGTTTATCGAACCGCACGTCCGGGTCCAGCCCGGTCATGCCAACGTAAACGCACGGCTTTCCTGGCTGGTAATCTGGGTTCGAGCGCATGAACCGGGGATTGAGAAGCACGTCTTTGGACAACTCAACGACGTAGACGTGGTAATGCTTGCGGCGAGCCATCGTTGATTTGGCCGCAGATTCAGGCAAGCAGCGAGCGTTGGGCGGGAGACTCTGCGCCAGCAAGTAGTCGCTCCGCCGGGTACTGACGCATAAATTCCATGCTCTGCTGCGGTGTGGCCTTGAGCCAACGGTCATAACTATCCGGCGGCAAAATGACCACCATGCGTTTCTCGTCGACGGGTTTGTGAAACTGGCACATCAGGTCATGACCGTCGGCGTTGATGGTCAGCATCGTGAAACTGTGAACAACGCCTTTGGGCGATTTCCACGAAGACCAAAGACCGGCGATGCCCATAGGGTCGCCATTGGCGCACGAAATGCGCGTCGCAATAGCTTTTCCGCTGCGCCAATCGGGCTCAAAGAAGGCATCCACCGGGATGACGCAATGCTGGGCGTTTTTCCAGGCATCCCGAAAACTTGGCTTGGCAGCAACCGTCTCAGTGCGCGCGTTGTAGGTTTGACGGCCGATGTTGGTGTCGGTGGCCCAATGCGGAATCAGGCCAAACAGGCCCAGCAAGGCTTCGCGCTCAGGCACCGCATCATCACCAACATCCGCTTCCCTGGGTCTGCGAATGAAAGTTGCCGGGTAGCAAGGCCAACCAATTGTTCTCAAACGGATTCACGCGCAAAGGCTGCGTGAGGTGTATCGCTCGGCTGGCTGGCCGTATCAGGATGTGGTTGAGATCGACCTATTGGCG
>JFJP01034891.1_pt1 | contig 10473 bp, 9 predicted proteins | sample 431651 | NCBI WGS metagenome assembly JFJP01 (sample SAMN02602958, study PRJNA72255) | Microbial mat metagenome, whole genome shotgun sequencing project. | biome: fresh water; feature: sink hole; material: water; isolation source: purple microbial (photo- and chemosynthetic) mats found in... | reverse complement strand
GGTTGATGCCGGCGAGGCGCAACAACGATGGCAGTGAGATCACGATGAGGGTTAGCACCGCGACCGGGATGGCGATGAGCCAGAAAACCTTCGGTAGTTTCATGCGTAGTGTTCCTTTGTAGTAGTTGTTTTCAGCGAACTGAAAGACTGATCATCGAGCCGGGTAATAGTCGCCGGCAAAGATGTACTGGTGGTAGCCCTGCCCGAGGCAGTCGCCCACGATGTTGTAGAATCCTCCTGCGGAAGGCGTGATGACGAGCGGCGAATCGAGCCTCACCCGTTCGAGGCTCCAGCCTTCTGGCAGGTCCACATCGAGGCTGGGTTCCCTGGCTTCTGTTGCGTGCATCACATAGAAGTTGCCCCGGTTGTCTGTCAGGCGGTAGATGGAACCGCTCCAGCGGAGCACCTGCGGTTTGCGTATCGTCTTGACGACGAGATGGCCCGGCGCTGACTTCACCATGTCGACTTCCTGCCCCGCGGGTATGAAGTCGATGGCGACCGGCTGGGCAAGCTCAACCCAGGTATGGCCCGCGATGGTCCTGAACGTGTAGCGGTCGGCACCGGTCGCGTCCTCGGGAGCATACGGCGACCGGATGAAGAAGCTGCCGTCGAAAAGCAGGTTCCGCTCGATGTTTTTCACCCAGGGGAGCAGCGGTTTATACTTGGACCACTGTGCGTCCGGCATCGGATCAGTGCCACCTGACACCACGACGACGAGGTCCTTCATGTTGATCAGTTCATGGGCCTGGCTCCGTGCGCTCCATTCGAGGTCTGCCGGTACCGGAACCGCCCTCGTGGCAAAGCTGATGCCTGCCTCCCTGGCCGTCGGCATCGAGACTGAAGCGCAGGAGGCCAGTCCACATAGAAGCACCACGGCAGAAACAACCATACCCAACCTTCTCGTCACGGCACTACTCATGCACAGCACTCCTTCGTGTTCAATCATGTAATATCAACACTATGTAGATATTACTGAAGTCCTCTAAATATGTCAACACAGTGTTGATATATTTGGCAAGCCAGGATTGGACGTAGTGCCCGATCAAGAGTACACTTCCCCGATATCCCGCTTTGCAGGAACACAGACATGTACTTCAACAAAGACACGATGAAACAAGAGGTCGTAGAAGGTGGCATTACCCGGTACATCTATACCGGGACCAATATGCAGATCGTGGAATACCACTTTCCGCCTGGCAAATCTTTCCCGATGCACCGGCACGAAATCCACGAGCAGATGGGCCTGCTCGTGAGCGGACGGCTGGGTTTCATGCTCGATGGCAAGGAAACGGTGTTGCTGCCCGGCGACTACTACCACGCTGCCTTCAATGTAGACCACAGGGCTTGGACGCTGGACGAGCCGGCTGTACTGGTGGATTTCTTCTCGCCGCCGAGGGATGACCTGAAGTAGGGAATGCTGATCCAGGGTCACCTGCATGGGGGAAGTGACTGGAAGGGTTTCACGGGCATTGAAAAAAAGCGAGGCGCCCCTATGGCGGGCGCCCCGTTTAACCGCTTAGTTCTGGGGCATTATCAGATCGGGTATGAACATGGTTATTTCTGGTACGAAGGTGATGAGCATGAGCACGGCCACCATCGCTCCCCACATCGGGAGCAGGGCCTTCGTCACTTTCTCCATCCTGATGTGTCCAATGGCGCACCCGACGAAGAGGGCAGAACCAACCGGAGGCGTCGTCAGGCCGATGGCCAGGTTCAGGATCAGCATGATGCCAAAGTGTATGGGGGACATTCCCAGGCTGCCCACGAACACGGGGTAGAGTATGGGAGTCGTGATGAGGATGAGCGGCGCCATGTCCATGATCATCCCGAGAAGCAGCAACAGTACGTTGACCATAAGAAGCAGGATAATTTTATTATCGGTAATGGATAGCAGCGCCTGGGTTGCCAAAGCTGGTATGCGAAGATATGCCATGATCCAGCCAAAAGCGCTCGCGGCCGCGATGAGGGACATGACCATCGCCAGGGTCTTGAGGGAATTGTACAGGATGCCTTTCATTGCCCTGAAAGGGATTTCCTTGTAGACGAAGAACGTGATGAAGAACGTGTACACAACGGCAACCGCGGCGGATTCCGTAGCCGTGAATATGCCGGAAATCACACCGCCCATGATGAGCACTGCGGTAAACAGTCCAAGAAACGCGTCCTTGGATATGAGCAGCGCTTCCCTGAGTGAATACTTGCGTTCCTTGGGATAATTGCGCTTGACCGCATAGTAATAGCTCAGGATCATCAGGCTGACACCGAGCAGGATGCCCGGTATGAAGCCGCCCAGGAACAGCCGGCCGACGGAGACGCCGCCAGCCGCGAGTGAATAAATTATCATGTTGTGGCTGGGAGGTATTATGACGCCCTGACAGGCGCTCGTCACCGTGAGGGCGACTGTGAAATCGTCGTCGTATCCCTTCTCCTTCATCATGGGTATGATGATGGAACCGATCGAGGACACGTCGGCAACGGCGGAACCGGAGATGCCCCCGAACAGCATGCTGTCCAGGCAGTTGACCTGGGCCAGGCCGCCGCGGACGCGCCCTACCATCACGCTGGCAAACAGCACAACCCTTCGGGATATGCCGCCCTGGCTCATCATCTCGCCGGCAATTATGAAAAACGGTATGGCCAGCAGGCTGAAGGACCTTACGCCCTGCACCATCTGCTGGACCACGGCCATCAGGGGAATCTTCAGGTAGGTTGCCGTGATGAGTGATGAAAATATCAGAGAGAACGAAATCGGAACCCGTATCAGGAGCAGGACAATGAACGAGCCCAGCAGCAGGGCTATGGCGAGGTTAAGGTCGAACATCGGCGGCTCCTGTGACGTCTTTGAGTGTGCCCTCACCGGAGAGGTAACGATCGACGGCAACGTCTCTGGTTTCGAAATGGAAAAGGTCGGCAAATGCTTCGTAGATGATCACGATGGCACTGATGGGCAGGATGCCGTACAGGAGCCCGGCCGGCCACTTGGTTGCAGGCATGATTGATGACATGGTCAACGCCGTGAGCTTCCATCCATATACCAGCATGGCGAGGCCAATGACCAGGTAGATCAAGCCCCTGATGATGGTGAGCACCCTGTCGATCCGCTCGGTCATGCGGTGTTCCGCAATCAGGCTGAGGTTGATGTGCAGATCCTGCTTCACTCCCAGGCTCATGGCCACGAAAATGAACCACACATCCAGCAGGAGCGAGACTTCCTCCGACCAGATGAGTCCGCTGTCAAAGCCGTAACGCAACACCACGTTCACGAAGGTGATGAGCACCATGGCGACCATCATGAATTTGGAGAGGTATACCATTCCTATGTGCAGCAGATTGAAGAACGCGACTATTCGTTGTTTCATGGGCATGCCTTTACACTAAGACAAGGCCCGGGCAAACAAGGATAAATCCTGCCCGAGCCCTGAATTTGGATTCGACTACTTACTGTACTTCGCCGATGCGCTTGACCAGGTACTGGACGGCGGTGGGTTGCTTGTCGTACAGGCCCTTCATGGCTGCCTGCCAGGGAGCCTTGTCGGCTACGACGGTGATGACAGCACCACCGGCCTTGACCTTGGCCTCGGAAGCCTTCTCGCGCTCGGCCCACAGCATTCGCTGGTAGGGGATGGCATCGATGGCGGCTTGCTTGATCAGGTCCTGGTCAGCCTGTGACAGTTTGGACAGGGAAATTTTAGAGCCAATGATGATCTCCGGTACGCGGGTGTGCTCGTCCACCGTATAGAACTTGGCAACCTCGAAATGGCTGGTGGATTCGTAGCTGGGCCAGTTGTTCTCGGCACCATCGATAACGCCGGTCTGGAGGCCGGAGTACACTTCACCATATGCCATGGGGGTTGCGACTGCACCAAGGCCAGACACCATGCCTACCATGAGGGGGCTTTCCTGGACGCGGATCTTGAGTCCGGCCAGATCAGCGGGAGTGGAGACGGGTCGCTTGGAGTTGTAGAAGTTTCGGGCACCCGGCTCGAACCAGCCAATGCCTACGAAGCCGGAGGGCTCGAGCGCGGAGAACAGTTCCTTGCCGATCGGGCCCAGGAGCACTTTCCACATATGATCCTCGGAGCGGTAGAGGTAGGGAAGCTGGAGGGCGTCGAAGACCGGCACGAAGGCGGCCAGCGGGGATACGCTGACGCGGGTAAAATCAATGGCGCCGAACTGCACCTGCTCGATGACGGCCTTCTCCTGGCCAAGCTGTGAACCGGGGTACACTTCAATGACGATGCGGCCGCCGGAGCGTTCCTTGACTAGCTCGGCGAATTTCATGTCACCAAGAGTCGTGGGATAATCGGCGGGATGGGTCTCCGCAAGGCGCAGCACGATGGCCTTGACGGCTCCGGCCGGAGCGGCTTCCTTGGTTCCATTGGCATATGCCATTGAAGCCATGACGAGCAGCATCATGACGGCTGACAACAATTTCCTGACTTTCATTTCTTCCTCCTGATAGGCTGTGATACTCTGAATACAGCTACAGGATAAGCCCGCCATACAATCCGCGGTTATTGAAATACTTGCGTTATGTTGGATTTTCTTGCGGAGTACACTTCAGCTGGGATTCTATCCAGCGCGGTAATCTGCCGGGCTTACGCCCTCGTATTTGCGGAACACCCGGGAAAAGTAGGCCTGGTCATTGAAGCCCACCATTGAGCACACTTCCTTGACCCGGTACTGGCCGGTGCGCAGCAGATCCTTGGCGGCTGATATCCTCAGGCGGCAGAAAACATGCACAAAGGTATCACCACCCTGCTGGCTGAAAAGCCTGCTCAGATGCGATGGTGCGCTGCCCACCGCCGAAGCTACATCGACGAGGGAGAGGTTCTCAGCCAGGTGGGCATGCATGTATTCCAGGGCCCGCTCGACGGTGCCGCTGCCGTGCCGGTTGATGCCCAGCCCATCTGCATTTGCTATGCCAGGGAAAAGCAACACAAGCGGCGTACCGGGCCGGGCAAGAGCCAGCGCATCCCGCGCCGCGACGAAAGGTGCAACGCCTTCAGCCTCTGAGAGATAGCTGGCTCCAAGGAACGCGCGCAGTCCAAGCCCCGGTAGAATTTCATGCACCAGTTGCTGGAGCACGATCCGGGTGGCTGACGCTCCGCCTGTCCCGGGAACCGGGACTTGATCCGGAATAGCGACCGCACAGCACAGTTCGGATGCTCCCGCTTCCATTAGACAATACCAGCCTGAAGCGGAAAAATGGCGTTCGCACGATTCTTTCAGACGTGCGAGCGCCAGCTTGCGGCTTGTCACATCGGTCTTTGCATCGGCATACAGACGCAATACGATGCATAGTGACTCGCAATGACTCAGACCTTTCAGGTTGAAAAACGACGACAGCCGCCGACTGTCCATCTCTGCCTTGCCAAGGTCAGCCCTGAGTTCTTCCTCGAGGAGAGCCAGTGCGCGCCCGCTATCCTTGTAGCTGCGCAACCCCTCGGCACTGCGACGCCGCTTCTCCTCTATCCGTGCCATCACACGCCCGGCGGTATGGAGTATTTCTTCAGCGGAGGCCGGCTTTACCAGGTATTCATCCACGCCCAGCCGTATGGCTTCCCTGGCGTAATCAAAATGGTCAAAGGCCGTCACGAACACGATATGGATTTCCGGACAGAGCCTCCTGAGTTCAGCCGCAGCCTCGAGGCCATCCATGCCTGGCATGCGAATATCCAGAAAGGCCAGGTCCACCGGTTCGGTTTCTGCAAGAAGCACTGCCTGGCGCCCATTGGTGGCTTCAAGCAAGTCCACTTCGTGACCAGCAAGTCCTGACAGAATGCTCTGCAGGGCGCGGCGCTCCAGTTGCTCGTCATCAGCTATCAGCACGCGCAATTTCATGCCCGTGGCTCCACTGGCGGTTCAGCGGGAAAGGACATGCGTACATGCGTGCCCTTGCCTGCCTCGCTCTTGATCGACAGGTGCGCGGCAGTGCCGTAACGGAGTTCAAGCCGTTTTCTGACATTGGCGATGCCGATGCCTTCCGGGGCTGGTTCTTCGCCGGCAACCTCATGTTGCTTTGTGCCTGGAACCATGCCTACCCCGGTATCCTTGATATCGAGGATGAGGCGGCCGCCATTCTTGTGGGCCTCCACGCTCACACTGCCACCGGCTTCGAGCGGCTCGATGCCATGACGCACCGCGTTCTCTACAAACGGCTGTATGGTAAAGCGCGGTATGAGCGCCGTCCTGGCGGAACCGTGGGCGTTGATGGTCCATGTCAGCCGTTCGCCAAAGCGGAGCGCCTGGAACGCCAGGTATTCTTCTACTATGCCAAGCTCGGCGGCCAGGGGCACCATTGATTCCGGCGCCCCAAGCGCATACCGGAAAAGACGGCCCAGGGCAAGCGATAGTCCCTCGGTTTCCTTTGCGCCTTCAAACAGTGCCATCCTGGCTATCGTATTGAGCGCATTGAAGAGGAAGTGCGGCTGTATCTGGTCCTGGAGGCTTATGAACTGGGCTTCCCGCAAGGCCCGCTCCTTCTCCATGAGTTCACGTTCCTCTTCGCGCAAGCGTCGCTCCAGTTCCGCCTTGCCTTTCAGATCCGTGAGCATGGAGGCTATGCTCTTGCTCATGGTATTGAACGAACGCGCCAGCACTTCGACTTCGTCCCCCGTGGGGGCTTGAACGTCGGGCACATCCAGCTCGCCGGCGGCTATGCGCTCAGCGGCATCCGCGAGCCTGCGTATGGGGCCAGCCACAGAAGCAGAGAATGCGGCGGCGGCCATTCCAAACAGCACAACGAACAGCATGAGTCCACCTATGGTCATGCTGCGTATCCTGCTGATTCGAAATATGAGTGCCTGGTAGCGTGCATCACCGTAGTACATAGCTTCAGACAGGAGCGACGAGAGGTAGGAATCCATGTACCCAAAGATGCGGCCAGCGTACGCCAGATCCTGGAACCACTCCTTGTCATTGGCAATGCGGCGGGCAGCAGCCATGTTCAGCCGTTCAAAATACGCTTCGATACCGCGGCGGGTGGCTTGCAATGCAAAAAACGCATTCAGGGATTCCGGTTCATCAAGCTCCATGCTGCTGACGATTATGAGGAAATCGTGCAATTCCTGCTCCAGGGGCAACACCTCCGGAAGCATCGCAGGAAGCGATGCTTCCCGAAGTAGCCGCTCCACCCTCGTATAATGTTCAGCCAGTTCCAGTCTCAGCCTGTGTACGCTGTGGTAGCGGGACAGGCTTGTTTCAAACTCGTTGATGGCTCCGTAGGCCGCCATCTGTACCGAGAGGTCGAGGAGCACGACGGCCAGAATGGCCACGCTGTAGAACAGGAGGAGCTTTCTGCGGATGCTGTGCCTGATGCTGGTGTGCATGGTCTGTCACCGAATCATAGCCGATGAAGCCACTTCACGCAAAAACATCCTCGAGCGTTTCCAGTGAAACGGTTTCCAGCCGGACGGATTCCATCCACTCAGGCAGTACATACCCCCAGTCCGCGAGCAGGCACCGGACGGGGTGCGCCGAGCCCCCCTTGAAGTGGTCAATCTGGTCATCCACGAAAACAGCCTGGCTGGCACCGAGTTCATCCATCACGCGGTCGATGTATCCGAGCTTGCGCTCCTTGCCAGAACAGTAGATGCGTCCGGAATCCCAGGGTATGCCGTTGAAGGCAAGGATCTTCGCTATAAAATCCGCCTCCTTGGTGGAGAGGATGAGCACAGTGCCATCCCCGCCGTGTTTTTCAAGGAGCGCCTTCATGCCTGGATACAGGGGATTGAGCGCATACCAGCGTCCGGGGTCGGATGCAAGGAGTGCCCGCCGGGCTTCGTAGAAGAGTCTGTGGAAGGTGTCGTCCAGGTCGGGTTCCGCATGTACGACAGCGTCGAATTCCTCCTGGGACCCGATAACCAGTTGCCGGTGCAGGCAGTGCTGGATGAACAGGTAATCTCCACCCCTGCGTATGTAGGGGCGGAGCTGCCTGAAAGTCCGCTCGTCGTCGTCGCCCTGCACCGGAACGGCAATGCCCAGGTGGAGGCCAAAATACGCGTCACGGGAAGCGGCGTAACATTCGGGCAGGCTGTCGCAGATGACGCCGTCAAAATCGAGGAACACAAGCCTGCGCCCCCTGGATTCAGCCATGCCTTGGTACACCCAGCAAGTCTATGTGCTTCCTGAAGTGGTCCTGCAGGCAGCCATAGTGGGCCTCTTCCTGCGCCGCAAGGAAGCCGAAGAACCTGGGCCGCAACTCCGGGTCGGTAAGCAGGCCGCCGTAGCTGATATGCAGAAGCTGCCTGCTTTCCGGCCGCTCGAGATAGCCGGGAAGCTGGTCGTCGGGAATGCCGGCGAGCGGGGGAATCCTGGACAGGTCGGGTGTGATGTGGTACAGCTTGAGCGCCTCGGGATAATACTGGTACGCCTTCTCGAACATCGTCCTGAACAATCCCGCATCAAATCTGGAGCTGGCCCTGAGCGCCTCCAGCCAGCTCGTGCCCGCGGTCTTCACATGGACGCGAAGGCCGGTATGGCGGCCGATGACAGGGTATACGGAGAATTTGTCACTGCCGGAATGGATTGAAATCTTGTAACCGCCGTAGGCTTTGGCTATTTCACAGTGCACGATAAACTGCCGCTCGAACTCTGCAACGTCACCGATGTAGTCTATGCCCTTCTGGAACTCGCCAATAAATCGTGGTGCCAGGGAATTGACCGTCACGCCCCGCCGTGCAAGCTCGGCGGCGATAAAGAGGTGGTGCGAGGGTATCGTCGGCGTGGTAGTTTCGTCGATGCTTATCTCCAGGTCATACGCGTCGCCACGCCGTTTGCGCAGGAGGCTGTCCACCTCGCCGGTAAACTCGAGGGCCTTCCAGTACATGAGGCCGCAGCGTTTCGCCTCGAGTGCAGAAATGGTCAGCGGGTCGCCACCCAGATTGAAGGTCCTGCCCGCATAGTCGGAGAGCACCCTGGCCCGGACCGTTTCCGGCAGCTTGGCAAACGCAGCCTCGACGGCCTGGTCATTCCAGTCTCCGGGAGCGGGGTTCATCACCTCGGTAAGGTCCAGCGTTATCATGGGCATGCCCGCGTCAACAGCAACATCTATGTCAGCCAGGGTCTTCAGGTGGTCACCGTCTGCCCCATAACCGCGGTCAAAGCCTTCCTGGAGCACCGAGAACGCCGCATCCTTGACCACCTCGGGATAACTCCGGCCCGTGAGCTTGAGCTCCCGGATGGACTGCTGGGCCAGCACGGGGTTGATGTCGTATGCGCGGGCCGCCCGGATATGGCCAGGTCCGGCAAGCCCCAGCCGGTCTCCGCAACCGATGGTGGTGCGTTCACCGCGCAGCGATACCGGCGCCAGGAACGGCAAGCGTTCCTTTGCGGCGAGGTAATTTTCGTATGACAGCCCGGCTTCCAAAACATTCAAGCCAGCCAGTGAGTACCGGGATCCGGAAAATCCCGCAGGCAGTTCGCTCCTGGATACGATGAAGAGCTTCCTGACGCCCTCAGTGCCGGCGATGAAGAAAAGCGCTCCGTCAGCCCTGAAGAAGGAACGGGGGTAGTAGAAGAGGCCGGCGCCCGCATCGGTACGCCCGAAAGAACAGGCTCTTCGCCTGGCAAGTTCTTCGTCGCTCGCCCCGGGCAGTCCCTGCCTGTCCAGAATGGCCAGCAACAATTCCCTGTTGCGCTGCTGCGTGAGTCCGCCGTTGGTGTCGATCATCAGGGTTGCTCCTTGAAGGAAATTCCAAACCACGTTGCGGCATTACGGAAACAGATGTCCTTGACCATGCCGCCCGCGAGCTTCAGGTCCGCGGGAATCTCGCCCGAGTCCATCCAGCCGCCCACGAGGTTGCACAGGATGCGCCTGAAATATTCGTGCCGTGGATAACTCAGAAAACTTCGGGAATCCGTGAGCATGCCGACAAATGCCGAAAGCAGCCCCATGCTTGCAAGGGCTGTCAGCTGTCGCTCCATGCCGTCCTTCTGGTCGTTGAACCACCAGGACGACCCATACTGGAGCTTGCCTGCGATGGAGCCTCCCTGGAATGCGCCGGTCATGGCTGCCAGCACTTCGTTGTCCCGCGGGTTGAGCACATACAGAATGGTCTTGGGCAGGCGGTCGTCTGCGTCCAGCCTGTCCAGCAGGACGGCGAGGCCTTCAGCCTGGGGCCAGTCCCCTATCACGTCGTAGCCGGTATCAGGCCCCAGCGTTGCAAACATCCTGCTGTTGACGCTACGCATGGCCCCCAGGTGCAACTGCATCACCCAGCCCTGGTCCGCGTCCATGCGGCCAAGCTCGGTCAGCACGGCACCCCTGAACTTGAGTATCTCCTCACGCGAAGCGCAACCGCCCGCGAGCACCAGCTTGAATATCCGGTCGCATTCCGCGTCCGTGCCGCGCTCCACTGGTACGAAGGTGAGGCCGTGGTCTGATAACCGGCAGCCATGCGCATGGAAATATTCGTGCCGCGCCTTCAACGCCGCGACCAGGGCAGCATAACTTGTCACCGCCATCCCGGA
>JFJP01045981.1_pt1 | contig 10474 bp, 5 predicted proteins | sample 431651 | NCBI WGS metagenome assembly JFJP01 (sample SAMN02602958, study PRJNA72255) | Microbial mat metagenome, whole genome shotgun sequencing project. | biome: fresh water; feature: sink hole; material: water; isolation source: purple microbial (photo- and chemosynthetic) mats found in... | reverse complement strand
CATTTTCGATTGCGTTGGCTATTGCAACAATTTCTCTTGGATTAGGAACCAAATCATCCACTTTTATAAAATCAATTCCCCAGGCTGCAAGTGTATCAATTACTGAATTATAATATTCTTGTGCTCCGGGTTTTGACATATTTACGCCATAGTTCATTCCACTCCACACACAAATATCGGTAGTATCGGCAATATCACGACTGAGATATTTTGTTCCCGGAATAGGCAAATTTAATTTAACTGCTTCTTTCGAAATACCGCGCATCATCCACACACCAAATTTCAATCCTTTACTGTGCGTATATTTTACAAGTGCTTTTATTCCATTAGGGAAACGAGCTGGATTTACCACACAAACCCCAAAAGTCTCTAAACCAAGTCCTTTATGTTTGCTTGGATTATTGCTAACATACCAGCCGGCATCCATTACAAAATAATCATAACCAGAAGGCAGATATTTTTGTGCCATTACATCTACCATAGTGTATGCCTGTTCAGCTTTTAAATCGGATCGATAACTATCGAAACTATTCCAACCTAAAATTGGTTTTGGGGCGAAATTCTGAATACTGGTTTGGGCGAAAACTTTTGAAGAAGAAACTAGTACTAATAAGGATAGTGCAAGGGATAAAAATAATTTTTGAGTTTTCATTGAATTGTAAATTTAAAATTTTATACGTTATTTTATAAGTTATTGAATAAATAATTTTTCCAGCTAATCTATTTAATCACTTTTTCGTAAGTGATAGATTTATCGCTTTGAATATCATCGAATTGGGAAATCACGAAACTATCAATATTTTTATTAACCCCTACTTTCCCGATTGGATGTCTTCCACCTTTAAAATAATTTTTGATAGCAAACCGAACGCAAGGTCGATTAACCGACGGGTCTAAAATGGCCAACGCCAATATATATTCGCCTTGTGGTACATTGGACAAACTAAAGGCTTGCTTTATAATTTGGTTCTCAGGTGCAATAGTGTATGTTTGGGTATTACTATCCCATTTATCTCCGGGCAACCAAGTTCTGACATCTAAATTACTGCATACCTGCTTCCAAACTGGCAATTTTGTTTTATGGTCGAGCAGACTCACCTCCACAGGCCAATTATAATAAAGTGGTGTTGAACCTATGTTTTTTACTTTAAACGAAACTGTAAAATTGTTATCCGTATCAATTCTCTTTGGATAGTTCACTTCCGAAATAACAAAACGATATCCCAAGGCTTTTTGAACATATTCTGCACCTGCTCTAACACTATCGTTATTTTGCGAGTAACTTGCAATCCATCCCATGTGATTTCCATGTAAACTCATTATTTCGTCAATAATATAATTTCGATGCACTGTCTTCAATAATGATTCGTCAGGATTTTTTCCGGGTTGAATCATCCAATTACCCCAGTTGTAGGCAACCTCTCCGCCAATAACCGCAGTTTTCCATTTGGGCGAAGTTTTGTTTAGGTGAAATCCATAATAATTTTGATCTTTATGTGACCATGAATCCCAATAATAGCCAAAATTATAGATATGATCGTTGTAGGTATTTGGCCACCTAATCATTACCAATTTATTTTGAAACGAGTTTGCAAATTGTGCTGCCATTGCCTCCTTTATGTCGTCGCTAGTATCGGGAAATTCCATTTCGCCCCATTCGCCAATAATACCCACTTCCACATAAGCTACCCGCGCATCGTTGTCCCATGCTTTACCCAGTTTTTTTATTAAAGCCACCACGCGTTGTTTAAACTGAGCGCTCATAAAATCGCCTTCGGTCATATCGGCTGGCCATCCACTTTTTTGTTTTGGGTATGACAAAAATACTCGAGGTATAATTTTTATATTTCTGGCCTCACATCCTTTCCATTTTTGATCACAAAATTTCGTTATTTTGTCTAAACCATCACCTGCGTTATTTTCAATATCATTCCACCGGATATACGTTTTTACTAAGGTGCTATATTCATGTTCCTTATCGAGTGAAGCCCTAAATCCTTTGAGTGGATTGCTGAATGCGCGCTCATACTCTTCGGGGTAAATTGTTACCAAGTCTTGGTTAGTTGTAGCGTTTGCATTGTTTGACTCGGTAAATTCAATGTAATCGAACGTTGCAAGCGACCCAGTGCCTGAAAGCGTCTCAATTCGAAAAACATCACCCTTATTAATGGCAATTTTTTTTAATGGATGCCATTTTTGCTCACTCATAAAGTGCCATTTGTCATCGCGATTTTTCCCCAAAAACGAAATAATCTGGGTATTGTTTAAATAGATTGCAAAGGTATTTTGTCCAATTTTTTCAGACATAAAATGTGCATCAATATCATATTTTCCGGATGGAAAATCGAATATAAAACTTGCAATCCCTATCTTATCTGTGAGTTTTATACAGGTTAATACATCAGTTTTCTCAACTTTATAGTTCGTCAAGGTCATACGTTCTGCTTCTACACGATATTGGGCAGCATGCGAAACTGTGGTCGAAAAAAATACAAAAAGAGCGAAAAGAAAGAAATAATTATGCTTTAAATTACTCATGATTATCTGTTTTTATGTTATTATTTTAAATTTATTTACCGTGACTTATTTTGATTTATTTTGCGAGATCTTTAACATAGCACATCCGTGTGTATTTACAGCAATTGAGTAACGCTTTTTAAACACACCGAGCGTTTTATGCTGCCATAAATCACTAACAGTGGCTTGCTGAGATGCAGACAGACCAATTTCTTCCCATGTGAATTCAAGCTTTTGATTTGTTTTTGTTTTATTCAAAACAACAACGCACAACGAACCATCAGCAAGTTTTCTGCTCCAAAGTTCGGTGTTAGCATCTTTGCGAATTCTTTTTGCGGGAATAACTGCTGGATCCTGATTCACGGCAATTGCCTCTTTGTTCATCAAAATTGCTTTAATCTCTTCGTTCAATTTACGGATGTCGTTGCCCATAATTAATGGTGCGGGCAGCAGACACCACATTGTAAATTGCGTTTTGTATTCATCTACTGTTTGGTTACCATTTCCAATTTCAAACATATCAGCATCGGCCCAGCATCCGGGTTTAATCATGTGAGAAACCTGGGCCATCCGGTCAATGATATCCAATGTGGAATAAGCCCAACTTTTTTTATCTTCGGGAATCGATTCGTGATTGTAATAATCCTGAATATCGTTGGTAATTCGCCACATATTCGAAATTTCACAAATATTAGCGGGGTTCGAATCTTCATCGCTAAAGTGAACGCTATGCACAATAGGTTTGCCTGTAGCATTGATGGCGGCTTGCATTTGTGCCCAATGTGCATCGGTAGAAAGTGTTTTCCAAGCATCATTTTTAATCAAATCAATGTTCCACTCAGCCCACTGTTTTACATCTCGTTCTACCTTGCCTAATGATCTCCAATTGGTGTAAAGCCCAAGTTTCAGATTTCGCTTGTGCATATAATCGGCCAGATAGCCAATTCCATTAGGAAATTTTTCGACGATAGCCACGTTTGCCTCTTCGCCACTCCAACCATCATCAATATTAACATAATTATAGCCAACTGCTGCAAGGCCAGAGTTAATGAGCACATCGGCAGATTCTATAAATAATTTCTCATTAATATCCTTTTTAAAAGTATTCCATGAATTCCAACCCATAGGAGGCAATGGAGCTAATATTTTCTTTGCAGGAGCAGGCATAGCCGTTACTTTCAATTTGCCAACTTTGTAAAAATTCTCTTTATCCATTATGCTGGGGTCTAATCCCAAGTAAACAGTACGAGATTCTTGCGGTGAATACATTTTCAACGCCAAATTATATTCTCCTGCAGCCAATGCCGGTATTCTAAATTTGTACTCTTTGAGGTATGTTCCCTTCTCTTTAAACGGTAGCCATTGCTCATTGCCTGATGGCAAATTGATAGTTACCGAATCAGTACCTTTCAGCCGCAATACTAAATCGTAAGGATTGTATGCAGGTGCAACACCACGGTTTTCCCAAACAATGGCTAGGGTTATTTCGTCGCCTCCTTTTACTGTTTTTGGCAGCGCCACCGAGTGTGGAAAATACCAGTAACCACATTGATTGAGCAGTTCATTTGAAAGTTTTGGATTGTCTGTGAGCCACTCGTGCGCATCGCCGTGGTAGCCAATGTAAGTTGCATGTATCAAATCCAAAGACCCGCGAAAAAAGTCGGGACCTGTTTTACCTGGGGCATTTATGGCCGACAATGATTCCGGCTCTGCTGTCCAGTTGCCCTCCTTTTTCACCGATCCGTAATGTTGAAGTTCAAAAACTGTGGGGGTTGAATGATAGACATCTGCAAAAAACTCAGGACTGCGAACCGTGAATGTCTTCGCATAATTGTTATAATAGCCTTTTACCATTGGGCTGTCGTCACGATAGGTAATGCCTTTCGCCACTATATACTGGTGCATTTTTTGACGTTCGTTCTCGTCCTTAATGGTATAAACAAAATCGTCGGAGATGCAAAGTAGCGATTTCTTGAAGTATTTCAGATGCAAATCTACATGAACTTTGCGCTGATCGTAGTTATACGGGGTTCTGGAATGTCCCTCTCCCCAAGGACCAATACTTCCAATATCGACATAACGCAACCATGACTGTCCATCGTATCGCTGTGAAAAGGCTTTTAAAAAGTTCTCTAGTTTTGCCAGAAAAATTGGGTCATCAAAAACGGGCTCCCACGGAGCGTTCGGCTTTCCAACAGTGGTGAATCCACCTTTTGCACCTGCCTCCATTACCCATTTGGGAGTGGCAAATTGCTGCTCAATTCGGTTAATAGTTGACTCCATGCAGCTGATGCGAAAAGATATCCGCATATTTTTAGCCGTCCACTTTTCAATCATTTGGTCGATAATATCCCAATTGAACTGCCCTTCGCTAGGTTCAAGATAAGACCAAGCCAAACGAATGTAAAGGTGATCCATGCCCGGAAACTTTGTCAGGTCTGAATCATTTGCAATGGTATAATGGTGGAATCCATTGTCGGGAAAATGGTGATACCAACCCTTGTGTGGATTTTCGAGCGGAATTTGATCGTTCCATTTACTTTTCAGGTCAATCAGTTGTGCCGCTGTTTTGGTAGGTGAAACTTGGCTTATGCCCATATTCGAAATAAGTAAGCAACTGACCGCAACTAGTATCAGTTTAAAATACGCGCTAATCTTGAGGATACTTCCAAATAGTGATTTCAGATTCTTCATTTAATGATATTTTTAATAATTATTTTTCCTTTTCTTTGGATTTATTTTGTAATACTTTCAAACTTTCCAAGTAATTTTTCTCTACTTCGCTTAAGGTTTTTTGTTGGTATTTCTGATATTCTATGGTTGCCTTTTCAATAGCATTTTCATGACTTATTGCTCCTACGCCATGCAAAAGTTTTTCTCCACTCATTGTTAAAATTTTATCTAAATGTTCAGCCCAACTTGCCATTGTCATTGCTTGTTCGCGTTCTGCTTGACGCTCAGCAAAGTCTAAGTACCCCGAAACTATTTGACCAAGTGAACGAAGTTCTTTTTCATCTAAATAGTTTTTTGCAACAATAACGTCTTTCAAATACGGACGACTACCTGGGAAAGTCATTAAGCCCATAAATTCTTTTTCGGCATCGGCACGGGTATAAATAACTTCAGCGGCTGTTTGTCCATGAACAGCGTAATGAATTTTATTTTGAACTTTCTTGAAAAATGAAATTGAAACTTCTGCTTTGGGATCGTAATCTATGCTTGTTGAATATATATCAAGCACCTGACGATAAAAAACTTTTTCAGAAGAACGAATATCGCGTATTCGCTGCAACAATTCTTTCCAATAGCTTCCGCCACCCAAATTTTTAAGACGTTCATCGTCCATTGTAAAGCCTTTGCGAATAAACTCATTGAGTCGTTTGGTTGCCCATTGTCTAAATTGAGTACCCCGCAACGATTTTACACGATAGCCAACAGAAATAATAACATCAAGATTGTAGTGTTTTACAGATATTTCTTGCAATTTTCCTTCAATAGCACCGTGCTGAGTGGTTAGTCGGAAATTCCGACATACCACTTCTTCGATTAATTCGCCTTCTTTAAAAACGTTTTGAATGTGTTCTGTTATTGTTGTACGGGCCTTACCAAATAAGAAAGCAATTTGTTCTTGCGTAAGCCAAACCGACTCTTCTTCAAAGCGAACATCTAATTTCATTTTAAAACAGTTCCAACAACAAGAATTTGTCCCAGAAAATATTCGGCACCAGCAGGTAAATCGATAATCTTAATCGTAGCAGTATGTTCTCCATTAGTTTGTTCGGGAAGATAAAAAATCCCTGCCTTATTCGTTTTGTCTGCTTGCTTGCGTTCCATGACAAATGGTTTATTCTTGTCAACAGTTATCTGTATTTTACAAGCTTTTCCGGTAGGAATGTCGGAAAAACCAAGGGTTGTTCCTTTCCACTTTATTGTAACAGATTCTCCTGCTTTGCTAGATTTTACTGCTCCGCGCAACATAGCATCGGTACGTTTATAACCTTCGCGGTAAATTGTGTCATTTTTTATATCAACAATCTTCCAAGCTTTGCTCAATTTGGCTTTCGTAATTTGAAGCAAGGTGGTTGTTTCCCAATTGCGTTGATTACTAGCTTCGGGCAGTTGATGCGCTTTTGCCTCGGTAAAATTCTTCATTTGTGAGAATGTACGAATAAAAATATCGGAATAAAGCTTATGACCAGCTTCACCGGAATGTACACCATCAATTGAGAACCATATTTGTCCAGCCACGGGTAAATCGCTTTTCATAGCCAGTTCGGCAGCCATTTCGAGCCTTGCTACTTCTACACCAAAATCAATTGACGGGATGTTATATTGATTGGCAATGGTTTCGATTTCCGCTCCAAACTTGGTATTTCGTCCGGCTTGCATAGCCGTGAGCATATTAAACGAAACCGGGTGAATGAAACAAATATCGGTGCTAGAATTATGTTTCCATATCTGGCGAATAATTCCTTCTACAGATTGCGCTTCGAATCCACCTCCACCATCAATTTTATGTTCAAGAAATACAAGGTCGGGATTTTGTGCCAACACATCAGTATTTATTCTGCATGCAGCAAAATCGGAACCTGTTTCGGCTATAGCGGCATTTATTTCAACAAAATTCACATTGGGATATTGCGATTTAAGCCATTTAAATGTGTATATCCGCCAACCATTAAATTCAGAACTTGTTCCCCCAACATACGCAATTCGGATAGTATCGTTTGAATTCAACTTTGAAAAAAAGTTTGGCAAACCACCACGCATGCGTAATTCGGCAGGTATTGTTGGATCGAATGTGATAATTGCACTGTCGCTATTTGTTTCTAAATTCGTCGCTTTTAAAACAGTACTTCCTGCAGTATTATATTTTGCATCTGTTTTTACAGCTACCATTCCAACAGGATACCATTTGCCAAAGGAAGGCTCTTTTACACTCAATTCCAGACCTGGCTCGTTCTTTTTTGTATCGTAAACGGAAACCGCCAATAGTAAGGAATCCTCAGAAGATCTTACTTGAATCTGATTTTGGTAGGTATAATATCGTCCTTTTATCCAAGTCCCTGGATCAGAATTTTCAACAATTGTTTTCGAAACAACATCTTTATCTTTTGGATCGAGCAATGCAAATGCCACTTTATATTTCTGATTCCAATTGGGATGATTATTTGGCAGAAGCCCCACGCCTGTATTTTTCCATGTATGTGTAACCGTAATTTTTCCACTCGCATTGGCGCACTTTGAGTAAGAAATGTTTTCGGGAACAAATCGGTATCCACCATGGGTTATAAAACGTTGCACTTGGTCAGGCATTTCTTCTATCCAAATTTTCGCTTCCTTTGGCACTCGTAAATTAGCAAAACGCGTATCAAGACTTGATTTTGGATCTTGATTTTCGACTGGATTGCTTAGCCAATAACAACCTTCACCAATAAGAGGCGCATTGGGGAAAAAATAATATTGCATCATGTCACGGTCACCACGCGAAAACCAATGGCTACCCAAACCATCGCGCCGAGGAATAAATCCACGTTGTTCGTAAACCAGTTTCTTTGCCATCTCAAAATCACTCACTACAGTTGGGTCGGGATGACCATGAGCAAGATTATAGACTGTAATAATATTCTTAAAATTATTGTAGTAAAACCCTGTAATCTTATCAATAAGCATGGGCAAATTATTGACATCCTTCACATTATTATGATGACCTTCGCCCCACCAACCAGCACCAAAACCATCCACAAAATCGGTCACATCGGGGTTGTCGTATTCCTTGGCAAAGGCCTGAACAAAAGTTTCAAATTTTTCGAGGAAAATTGGATCGTCCATGTAAGCATCTCTAATTTGATATGCTTTCCCATTTCGAGTCCCATAATCCCAGCTGTATCCCGCACCAGCATCGAACACATATTTTGGAGTACCTTCTTCGGTTCTGCTCTTGGTTGAACAATAAACCCGAAAAGTCAATTTCAGATTTCTCTTTTTTGCTTCTTCAATAAATTGGATATACTCTTTATTGTATTTCCAGGCATATTTTCCTTCTTCGGGTTCCAATGCCGACCACAGTATGCGAATATAAATATGTGTTGCATATTTATGGGCAGAAATAGCATCCATCTGTTTCCAGAAATTAACGCCATTTACTTCTGGATAAATGGACCGCCAAGTGTTTTCAAATTCCCAACCCTCGCAATAAATTGCCCATCCAGTACATGGATTTCGAAGCACAGAAAGTGTATCGGGCGTAAATATTTTAGACGTTTTATTCTGCCCGAATGCCGAAACTAATAGAACAAAAGAACAGATTAACGTAAATAATTTTCTCTTTGAATTCATATTCAAATTCGTTTTTATTGTGTTAACATCATGGTTTTAAAAAATGCTTCATTCAATTATAATACTTAATCTACGCACTCTCAACTCCCTCTTTTGGGGGGTTAGAGGTCTGAATTGTTATCAAATCTTACAGATTAAAATTTTATTAGATAGCACCTTATAGTTTTTTGCTTCCAATTTTGCAGTATAAAAACCAGGAACAATATTAATTTTTGAATTTTGATTAGCCGACCAAATAACTTTATGCTCACCCGGATATTTATATTCATTTACCAACGCTGCAACTCTTTGTCCCATAATGTTATAGACATCCAATTTAATATGTGAAGCGTTGTTTACATAATACGATATTGTAGTTTCATTTGCGAAAGGATTAGGGAAACTTTTTAAAATTTCACCCTGATTCAAAGAAATCGGTTTAATATCATTTGGATTATTATCAACTTCTACCACTTTTATTGCTGATAAATTTGCGTTGTCGGTAATTGCTACCAATTCGATGTTTAACACACATCGAGATTTGAAGACACTTTTACCCCTTCGATAAAAACATCAAATATCCGCTTGCCTACTGAACTATGAAATATTTCGGCATACATAAGGGTTACTTTGTAGGTTTTATTAGGAAGTGGAATATTATATCGGACAGGTTTCCCAAATCTATTTTTTTGATAGAGTGCATCATCATTTGTTCCAGTTATGTCGGTGGAAGTTGAGTATGTTGAGCCGCCAACAAAACTCTTATCGGCAGTATAATAAACACCTTCACTCGATCTAAAACTATTTCCTCCACAGTTGGTGGCAAAAGCAATTTTTCCAGCACCATTGTAAATGAAATTGGCACTTAAGTTTTTGTTGGCATTCATGGACAGTGTCACAGGGTTCTTGGTATCTGTAACGTCACCCGTCCAACTAGTAAATTTGTAGCCAAAATCTGGTTTGGCAGTAAGAGTAACTACAGTATTCTCTTCGTAATTAGGACCTGTTGGCGAAAAATCAATTATTCCATTGGTGGCAGTACTCGTTAATTTATATGTTGGTACCGAAACATAGTTTGCTATAACGCTTTTATTCGCATTCATAGTTATTTTTGCAGGTACAGTTGAGCCTGTAATATCGCCATTCCACGAACTAAAATTATAACCAAATACTTTGCTCGGAGTCAATGTAACTTCATCGCCAGCGTTGTAAACGCCACCAGCAGGATTAAGTAATACCTGACCTACATTGGAAGTTGCTGTGAGTGTGTGTGTTGCACCTGTAACAAAATTCGCAGTTATTGTTTTATCGGCATCTACTACCATTGTCGTCGTTTTCGATGAGCCACTTAGGTCACCACTCCAACTACTGAAAGCATATCCCAAGTCGCATTTTACAGTTACCTTCACAGTAGTTCCCACGGCATAAGATCCGCCAGCTGGTTCTAAAATAATTGTACCATTTGTGGCAATCGTTTTTAGGAATTTTGTTGGGCCGTAAGTATGTACCACTCGTTGAATAGTTTTATCCTTATTGTAATACAGTCGGTCGAAACCAAAAATACGTCCCTGAGACTCTTTGTACAGTGGCATTGGTGGCGTGTCATTAAAAGCACTATGGTAAAAATAGTAGGATTGAC
>JFJP01040906.1_pt1 | contig 10474 bp, 6 predicted proteins | sample 431651 | NCBI WGS metagenome assembly JFJP01 (sample SAMN02602958, study PRJNA72255) | Microbial mat metagenome, whole genome shotgun sequencing project. | biome: fresh water; feature: sink hole; material: water; isolation source: purple microbial (photo- and chemosynthetic) mats found in... | reverse complement strand
TGTTCCCTGAGTGCATCGGGCATCGGCTTGCGATGGGCCTTGTAGTCGGGCACCAGGGCAAGGCGCGCAGGCGGCGTCCCCCCATCGAAGACAACCGCCCGGTGCGTCGGTTTCCAGGCGCGATCAAGCATCTGCATCATGCGCACGAAACCAAACACCGCATTGACCGGCTCGCCCGCCTGCGTATTCAGCCCGCGAATGGCATGGAAAAAACGGTACGCACCCGCCAGTCCATCCACAAGCAGCAGTCTTGTATCAGCCATCAGCGCCTGTTTCAGTTGCTGGGTTGGTCGGCAGCCACAATCCGTTCGGCAATGCTCTTGTCAACCCCGAAGCGCTCCTTATCCAGCGCACGTCCCGACGGATCCACCAGCCGCGCTGTCACGAAGATCAGCAGGTTGCGCTTCTCGCTGGATTCATACTTGCTGCGGAACAGGCGCCCGATCAGAGGAACGTCACCCAGCAGCGGAACCTGGTCATCGACCATGTTGCGCACTTCCGTTATCATCCCGCCCATCACCACCGTCGCCCCATTGTAGATCAACAGGTTCGTCGTCAGCTTACGGGTATGAAAGAAGGGCTGCTCCATGTTCAATTGCTGAACGACCGGGTTTCCTTGCGGATCGTAAGACGTGTAGCTCGAACCGTAGTTACGCCAAGTTGGTTCCGAAACCACTTCAGGCGAAAGACTCAGGCTGATCATCTGTCCTTCCGGACTGACTTCCGGGGTTACCTCCAGGATGACACCCACCTCGCGCGTAGCGAACTCGCTCGGGGTCACGACGGCACCGACAACACCGCCGCCATTGTTGTTTCCTGTGGTCGTCGTGTTATTGTTTCCGCCGATACCCGAGGTCTCGAACTCGGTCGGGTATATGTATTCCGTGACGACCTTGATTGTCGCGGCTTGTCCCGATTGCGTCGTGATCTTGGGTGCGGACAACAGATCGGTGTGACCGCTCTGCTCCAGCGCGTGCAGGACAAGCGTCAACTCAGGATTGGTCAAGACCCCGCTGATGCTGGCGACCGTGTCCGTCATCTTGCTTGCATTGACTCCCACGCCGGCACTCGACAGGAAACGATTACCCGCTGTAAAACCGCCGGTGCCGGAATTCGCGGTCATCTCGATTCGCTCGCGTGAACCTAGGGGCGTACCATCCGCCCCCTTCTTCTGGGCAATCTCCCAATTGTCGTTCAACAGCCACTCGAGTCCCAGCGAATCCACATCGGTCTGGGCCACTTCGATGAAGCGGGCCTCGATTTCGATCTGGTAAGGGACGACATTCAATATCGAGAGCACCTTCTCGAAGACCGTCAGGTTCTCCAGTGTGTTCGCGACAACGAGCTTGCCCAGACCGCTGACGAATTTGATCTGGGATTTATTGGGCCATTCGACGCCCATTTCCTTGAAGAATTCCTTGAGGTCGACCTCTTCGCCACTCCCAGCATTGCTCGAACCCTCCATCACGATGAAATCATTTCCACCGCCACGGCGCGCATTGCTCCCGCCTGAAGTCACGGCTGTGCTTAACTCGCGTAAACGCGTGATGGCGGAAGGAAGCACATCGTACATCCGGTGTTCGATCTTGCCGCCGGCCTCATTGGCAGGCATCACCATCACGGCACTGCCACGAATAAGGTACTTGAGTTTGGCGATATCAACCGAATAATCCAGGGCATCCTTCAAGGTGATATCCAGCGCACTGAACGTCACCAGCGTCTCGTTCGCAGCCCCTGGAGCAGCCGCAACCGGGGCACCAAAATCGAAGCCGCCTCCAGTTTCGACAGGTGCGGCGGCCGTTGTACCCGAATCCCCGTCCAACTTGAGAATGATGGTGACACCCTTGCGATCGGCGGGGTTTGGCGCCGGATCAAACTCGACACTCTGCTCAAAGAGGAATTTGACGACATCACGTATATTCGCCTGCCGGAAATCGACTTCCGGAATCCGGATCTTGCTCATCTTATCCAGGACAGCGGCACGTTTAGCCTCCTCATCCCCGGTGACCTTGGTTGTGCCGCCGGTCTGCGCCTCGATCGGGGTCTCGTGCAAGCCATAATGCCGTGGGTTCCACGTATCGCGCACCGTCGCCACCATGCGGGCTGCCGTCGCATTCAGCTCCATCGAGGAACGGTCGTATTGCTTGTTCGCGGCTGAATTCATCAACCGGGTGGCTTCCTTGTTCTCCGGGTCACGGGCCAGCACGGATTCAAACGCCAGGATCGCGCGATCATATTCCCCGGTCAAATAGGCTTCGCGACCGCGCTTCAGGAACTCTTTTACTTGTGACTGCGTCTTCTGGTAATCCTCTTCGCGCCACCGGTGTGTTGCCGAAGGAGGGGCCACAGTGGGCGGTGCATCGATCTTGCTCTTGATACGGGAGACGGTTTCCTCGGCGCGCACGTAGCCGTCCTTCACCGCACTCTCGGCTGCGATTTTCGCCTTCTCGTAGTCCTCCATGCGTTCCAGCGACAGTGCCTGCAGGTAGTAGGCGGCACCACGCCCCTTGCGAGCTTCGGCGATTACCGGCTCCATATCGGGACGGGGAGGCAGGTTAGCCAATGCCTGATTGTACATCAGAATTGCGCGCGGGTAATCCCTCTGACGCAATGCATTCTTGGCACTGTCCAGTGCACTGGTGGCATGATATTCCCGTGCCACCCTCTTCAGGCGTTCAGCCTCCTCAAAAGCCGCCGCCCCCGTAGGCAGATCACGTTTCGGAGCCCCGCCCACCTCGACCGGTGCGGCCTTGGAATTCTCACCAGACTCGGCAGCAACAAAATCATCGAGCGAGAACGGGACTTCGGCTGGCGCTGCCACAGCGGGCTCCGCAATAGGAGCATCGACCGAGACGGGCTCTGCAACAGGCTCGGCAGCAGGAGCATCGACTTCGGCTGGTACAGCCACAGGCACGGCAAAAAGATCATCGACGTCTGCTGTCACTGCCACAGGCTCGGTAACAGGAATATCGACTTCTGCTGGCGCTGCCACAGGCTCGGCAGCAGGAGCATCGATCTCAGATGGCGCTGCCACAGACTCGGCAACAGGTGTGGCCGGTTGCGACAGCGCATCAACGAAAGGGTCAGCGGCCACCCCCGGGGCCTTCACGGATGGTGGTGACTTCCGGATGTCTTTTTTGCCAACTTTCGCCAAAGACTTGAAAATATCATCGCCTAAAGCCATGGGATCATCGTCGACTGGAGCCACTTCCGCGACGGCCGGAGCCTCAGGAGTCACTTCCGCGACGGCCGGAGTCTCAGGAGTCACTTCCGCGACTGCCGGAGTCTCAGGAGCCACTTCCGCGACGGGGGCAACGCCCTCGGCCTCGCCAGCCAATCCACTGATCAAGGCGTCCAAGTCATCCCCTGCAACCACAGCCGGTTCAGCTACAGCAACAGGAGCGGGGTCTGCTACAGCAACCACAGCCGGTTCAGCTACAGCAACAGGAGCGGGGTCTGCTACAGCAACAGGAGTCTCACCAAAAAGGGAATCGAGAGTATCTGCGGCGGGAGCCCCCTTCTCCTCAGTAACTTCAGCAACCACTGGCGCTTCAGCGACCGGATCAGGCTGTGCCAAAGCAGGCGGGGCATCGAACAGGAAGCCCAAGTCGTCCGTTGCCGCTACGGCAACCGGTTCCGCAACCACCGGCTCTGCCACCGCAACCACCGGCTCAACCTCGGCAACCACCGGCTCTGCCACCGCAACCACCGGCTCAACCTCGGCGACCACCGGCTCTGCCACGGCAACCACCGGCTCAACCTCGGCGACCACCGGCTCTGCCACCGCAACCACCGGCTCAACCTCGGCGACCACCGGCTCTGCCACCGCAACCACCGGCTCAACCTCGGCAACCACCGGCTCTGCCACCGCAACTACCGGCGCAACCTCGGCAACAGCACCGGCATCGCCTGAAACGGCGTCCGGCTCTGCGGCAACCATCTCACCCAACATAGCATCAAGATCGTCGCCCTTGGCGGCCGCGGTATCTACCGCCGGTACGGGAGTATTGGTATCCCCGCCTGTGGCGATTTCGGCTACCGCGGTGCTATCGCCCATCTCCAGCATTTCACCCAGCACGGCATCCGCATCAAACCCCTTTTCCAAAGGAAAGGCATCTATATCCGCCGCGGGTTTCGCTGCGATACCCTCGACCACGGCATCCAGGCTCTCGGGCACGACTTCCGGAGTTACCGGTTGCGCTGCATCCCCGGCGGGCAGGCCTTCCAGCGGCAGGGCCTCCACTGCCGCCCCGAGATCCTCGGGCAGCACAACCTTTTCCTCACCAAAAAGTTCGTTCAGGAAATCCGAGTCACCACTGCCTTCAGCAGCAGGTAATTTACCTGCCACCGTATCGGTGATCGTCATTTCCTCCTGGGCAAACAAGCTGTCATCATCCTGCACCGCCTGCGCGAAGACCGGGCAAGCCGACAGTGAGAATACTGTCGCGATACCGATCGATGCCGCTGCATATCGAAGCTCCATCATGTTACCTTCTCCTTTGAGTCTGTCCTATTAAATCCCGCCAGCAACAAAAACGACCTGCCATACCCTGTTCGGGGCGTGGTGACTAACGATCCCCACCCCCCGGTTCCTGCTCAATGGTGATTGCCGAATCCGAAGCTGTTCCCTTAATTACCACACTCCGTCCTTTTGCGTCAACGTCAATCACCGAATAAGTCCCCCCGTCCACTTCAAACGAATCTCCCTTGCGCACATCGAACCGTTGAACCTCATCCCGCAGCTTGAGCGAAAGATGCGCAATCAGTTCGACATAACTCACGGCACGCCCCATGACCAGCACAATGGGGTCCCCCTTGGGCGCCAGCAGGGTCAGCTCCGAGACGTCCACCTTCCCCAGGGCAGGCGGCTTGGCCGGCTCGCTTTTCTCGACATGGCCCTCTACCTTGAAGCCCTCGACCGTGTCCCCGATCTTGACAAACTCCGTCCGGATCTCTCCGCTCGGCAACCGGTAGTTCAATCCATACTTATAACCTGATGCCGTTCTGACCTTGCTTTTGTACATCAGTCCGAACTGCGGCGCGGTAATACCATCCACTTTAACCCGACCAATCGACGGCGGACGGCTGTTCGGGTCAGTGGGATCCTTGCCTGCATTGAACTCTTCCAGATTCGTGTGATCATCCCCATCGAAGTCCTTCTGGGCATCGGTTGCATCAAACGGGTCCAGCTTGTACTGGCGCTCCCAATCGGTCGGCATGCCGTCTCCGTCATGATCCAGCGGCTCCGGCTTGGCTTCCTCGGCCGGCTTATTATTGCAGAACGGGCAGATCTCAGCCGCGATGGACACCGGATGACGGCACTCCCGGCAGTTGTAACGGGTTTCCGGCACGAACATCCACGTGTTGCTGGACCCTTCCACGCCAGGCACGCCAAGCAGCAACGGGGTACTGAGGTACTGTCGCGCCTGGTCGTAGGCGGTTGGTTCCACCAGCACCGCCTCCGGATTCTGCGGACGAAGGCCCTTAAGCCACCCCTTGAAATCGATTTCATCCTGCCGGAGCATGTTGATCTTGACCGCCAGCAGAGCGATTGACGAGATCAACGCCAGCAGGACCGCGAAGGCAATCACCTTGTCGTAGTGTTCCCTTATCCGGCCAAGGAAACCGTTAATCCCCAGATCCATCGGAATCCCCCTTGAATTTATAGACATCCAGCTCCATCCGGACCTGCATCGGTATCTCCATTTCCAGACCACAGACCGGATAAGCAGGGCCAAGCCGCAACGCCGGTTCCGCAGTGGGCGGCGGTTCTCCCAACCCGGGGATGGTGGTAACACCACCTGCGGCCGCCGCATCCACCATCACAGGCATCAGCACCGGGATATCCTTATTTAAACGCACAACCTTGACAACCGTAAAGGTAGGATTGGCCGCCAAGGCGTTCAAGACCCCGATCAAGGCGCTCTCCTTGGCATTGAATTCAATCACAAAACGATACTTGGCGAACAACGCCCCTTCCCGAATCACACCGGGCTGACTGCCTGAAGGCGGGGGCGGCACGGCTGCTGCTGGCTGCTGAGCCCCGGGGCCTCTCCTCCTCGGCGTGGCGGGCTCCACCACGGGCACGGCGCCCGGTGCAGCGGCAGTCGTCGTGGGCTGACTCTCGAATGCCGCCCTCTCGACCGCGCGAAGCGCCTTGACGCGATTCGCGAACAGGATCATGGAAATACGGTTTACCAGCACCAACTGCTCCATCAGGCGCGGCACATCCTCGGGACTCGGCAGGGTCGGCGTTCCGGCATACTGTCCAAAACCGAAACCGAAATTCGCCGGGAGCTCCGTTCCGGCGGCCTGAGCCTCCTGCAACAGCCGCGCCAGCGTTTTCTCGAGATACACGCTCTTGAACGTCGAAGGACTTCGCTCCGCACTGACGACATTACCCTTGCGCAATTCCGCCGCCAGCTCATCAAACCAACGTGCCAGTGTCACCGTGTTGGTATGCTCCCGGCGCACATTATCGGACGAAGGGAAAACCGGCTCGCGGTAGAACCCTTCAAGCCTGGTTTTGGCCGTGTCAAGCGCCTCGCGCGCCTGTCCGAATCGCGAGATCCCGCGATAAAGGACAAAGCCCGCTGCCAGAAGCGCAATCGCGCTGGTGGCGCACAAGGAAAGGGTGATTATCTGGGCTTTTTTCATGCCTGCGTCACTGTACGTTTATCGGGTTAACAAGTTCAAGCCGTATCGAGAAACGCCGCAGGTAAGCCCCGACGGCCATTTCACTCACAATCTCGCTGTTCTCGCTGAACAGCGTCGTCGACCGCAACCGGTTGCGCAACCGCTCCGAAGCCGTTCCCTGCTCGTCATCCTTCAGGCGATCCGAGAACGCCTGAAGGGTGATATCCACTCGCGGAATCCGGGTGCCCGTGACTTCGGGCGTGATCGCCGTCACCCACATGCCCTCCTGCATGCATCCCCGGACTCCATCCAGGACCTCGATCCAGCGGCTGCGGCTCCCGATCAAATCCGTCACTTCCGCCAGTCTGTCCGCTGCCGCAGCCCGCTGCGCTACAGCCTGCTCCAGCTGCCGCTTGGTCTCCGTAAAGGATTTGATTTCCTTTTTCACGGTATCGACTTGTTTTTCATAGGCAGCTCCGGCACTGAAGAAATAACCGCACCAGCAGAGCATCAGGAGCACGATGCCGGCTGCCGACAGCGCAAAGAACGGTTTACGACGGCGGAAAACCTTCAGCGCGACCAGATCCGGGGGCATCAGGTTGATCTCAACCGGGCACTGACCGGCTCGCCGCAGCGCCAGGCCGACCACTTCCCCCATGCTCTGCATGTCGTCGTTCAAACGCTCCGCATCGATCTCCTCCGACACCGACACCCGCGCAAACGGATTGAAATAGCCAACCGGAACCTTCAACTTGTCCTGGAAGAACGTATCGACATGCGCGATCATCGAGGAACCGCCCGTCAACAGCACCGATGCCGGCGGACTGCCGCCCTGCTGGCTGCGGTAGAAGTTGATCGAGCGGTTGACCTCGGCGTGCAACCGCGTCAATACCGAACGGATAATCTTGGAGACCCGGTCCGCCGTCTCGTTGTCCGCCCCGGCATAGACACCACCAAACGCCACAAAGCCCAGTTCCCGCTTCAGTCGCTCCGCCGCCGCGAAATCGGTCTCGAACTCCTTCATCAATTCCTGAGTCACCGCGTTGCCAGCCACCGGGATGCTACGGCTGAAAATCCGGTTTTCCTCGATGAAGATCAGATTCGACGAGCGTGCGCCGATATCCAGCATCATCACGCAGCCTTCCAGCTCCGGATGGTTGTAGCGCATGGCATTGTAAAGCGCCATCGGCGAGACATCCACCACATCAGGCTCCAGGTCCGCCGCCTGGACGCAGTCGGTCAGCCGCTTGATGCTATCCACCTTCGCCGCCACCAGCATCACGTTCAGCTCTTCCGAATCATCGCCGATCAACTGGTAGTCCCAGACCACCTCGTTCATCGGGAACGGCACATTCTGCTCCGCCTCGTACTGGATGATCTGTGAAAGCTTGTCGCGACCGACCGGCGGCAGTTTGACGAAACGCGGGAAAACGGCCTGGCCCGAGACCGTCATCAGGATCGGGGCCGGACGGATCGCCTGCTCGCGCATCAAATCGCGGATGGCAGTAACAATGAAAGCCAACCGGTCTGTCTCGTTACCGCCCTCGCCCTCAATCTGGCGAATCCCGTAACGCAACAGTACCGGTCCACCCCCCTTGACCAACTGGAACTCGGCCAGCACAATCTTGCAGGCACCCAAGTCAAGAGCAAGTACCCTGTCTCGATCAAACATAGACACTACTTTATAACCTCGTAATCATCCGGATTTACCAAAGCCCACGGCGACTCTGTACGATTCAGAAGGTAGCCCTCGCGAACCGTCAGCGCTGGACTGTCTATCACGAGCGGATTACGCCACCAGAATTCCGGCAGATCAACCGCCGTCTCGCTCTGCTCGTCCACCACTTTACCCTCGACGGTCAAGACCGCCGCGCTGGCGACCACCTTGCCGTAGCGATTGATCGCGGCTGGGCGCAGGAACGCCATCGCCCGGTGATCCTTCCCCCGCTCGATATCCACATATCGTACCGTCTTCTTGTACAGTGAATAGAGATTCTTGCGCGTCTCGGGGTCCGGAATCATCGTCAACACATGAAACTCAACCAGCAGGTCATTCATCCATTCCGGCGCGGAATCATAATTCACCGTCACGACATGCCAATCCTGTGCACGCTTGGCCCCGGCACCGATACTGGTCTGGTAAATAGGAGTCGTGGCGAGCGCACGCGGGCCGATCCCGACAAAGCGACGCACCCGGATCTGCTCCTCCGGTAGCAGTTTCTTTTCCACATTGGACTGGGAAATGGCTTGATCAGCACCCGCCAAGAGGAACAGCGCCACGGCCACGCTACCAAACGTTCGTTTCAGCATCTTCATCCCCTTTCGCATAGTGCCATCCCCGACATCCGCGTCCCACGCAGCCATTGCCGACTATTCGAAAAGCCAGAACGGCGTAATTGATTGGGAGCAACGTTACCGAATAAAAGTAATCAGCGCAAAACAAAAATTAACACAAATAGAATCAAACCAGTCGCCCATCCACGAGCCGCATCGCCCGATCGCAGGTCCGGGCGATTTCATCGTTATGCGTTACCATCACGAGCGCATGCCCGCGGTCACGTGTCAGCGTGAACAATAACCGCAGCACGCTTTCGCCGGTCTCCACATCGAGGTTGCCCGTGGGTTCATCCGCCAGCACGACCACCGGATCGTTGATCAGTGCGCGGGCAATCGCCACCCGCTGCTGCTCGCCGCCGGAAAGCTCAAGCGGCGTATGGCGTACGCGGTCGGCAACCCCGACCGCATCCAGCAGCTCCAGTGCGCGCTTGCGGGACGGCTGCTGCGGATGCCCGGCCGCACGGGCCGGCAGCATGACATTCTCGAGCACATCCATCTCGTTGAGCAGGTGGTAGGTCTGGAAGACGAATCCGATCCGATCCGATCGCATCCGGGTTCGCTTCGCGCCAGACAGCGCGTAAAGGTCCTCGCCATCGATCCGCACTTTACCACTGCCAGTATCCGGACGGTCTATGCCGCCGAGGATATGCAGCAACGTGCTCTTGCCCGCTCCGCTGCGCCCGATGATCGCGACGGTCTCCCCGCTCGCCACCCGCAGATCCGCCCCGCGCAGCACATGCACCTCGCTGCGCTTGAGCAAATACCGCTTATGCAGATTCTCCGCCTCGATTAGCATAATACTACTCCTGCCTGAACGCCTCAACCGGCTGAAGGAACGCCGCCCGCAGCACCGGGATAATGCACGACCCCGTGCAGGCCACCATCACTAGAACCCCGACCTGCACCAGGTCGCCAGCCGTGATCGCCCACGGGATCTCCGCCAGCCCGTAGATCGCCTTGGGAAAGACCGACACATTGAACGAAGCCAGCAACCCGACAATATTCTTAAGGTTGTTCAATATCAGAAGCCCCGCCCCGACGCCAGCCAGAGTACCGACCAGGCACTGCGCCCAGCCGTGGATCAGGAACGCCAGCAGGATCTTCCAGGTCGGCACTCCCAGTGCCTTGAGCAGGCCGATCTCGGAGGTCTTCTGCACGACGATCACGATCAGCGTCACCGTAACGCAGAAGATCGCCACGATCGTGATGAACGCCAGCAGCACGAACATCATGGTCTTCTCGTGTGCCAGGGCATCGAACAGCATCTTGTCGACCTCCTGCCAACTCTCCACAGCATAGAGAGGGCCCGCCGCCTCCCGCACCCGCCTTGCATAATCCTCGAACTGGAAGGCGTCCGCCGTCATGACATACACCGAATAGGCGCCCTGCACCATCCCGACCAGATCGCGCGCAATGCCGATATCGGTCAGCACAAAGCCACCGTCGAAGTCGCGCATGCCCAGGTCAAAGACACCGGTTACCTCGAGCTCCTCCGGCAGAT
>JFJP01024746.1_pt1 | contig 10474 bp, 11 predicted proteins | sample 431651 | NCBI WGS metagenome assembly JFJP01 (sample SAMN02602958, study PRJNA72255) | Microbial mat metagenome, whole genome shotgun sequencing project. | biome: fresh water; feature: sink hole; material: water; isolation source: purple microbial (photo- and chemosynthetic) mats found in... | reverse complement strand
ACCCCCTTTCAACTTTTCACTGGCCAGCCGCAGTCAGGAATCTTAGAATAGAATAGGAAGTAATTAATAAGGAAAGCGGCGCTTTCTGCGCGGGCCTCGGACACCAGCGCGCTCGTGCGGGACTGCCCAGCAGCCACTCGGCCGAGTCCAAGCGAACAGGCCTAGCACTGGACAGCATCTTGCCGCAGCGAGCAGTCGCAAGCGAGCGAGTTCTATTTGTTTGAAGGGACGGGTCAACCCGGTCGCCTGACTATTGCTAATTGAATTGAAAACATCCATCAATGGAAGGCAACAGCCCGCAGCAAGCGCATGAGGGACCAGTCCACGAGCTCTCCGATGTCGATCCGTCGTCGTCGAGCGAGAACCCCTCGCCCGAAGAAGCGGAGGAAGAAGAGTCGGGCTCGGACTGCGAAGAGCAGGAGGAAGACCAGGGCGAAGAGCTCTCCCCCTGCCAGAGGTTCCGCAGAGTAGCCCGCCCTCACCAGTATCGAGACCACATCGGGCTCGGCGCACACAAAGTCGTCTACAAGGCGATCGACCTCGAAAACGCGTGCGAAGTCGCCTGGAACGTCATCGACACGGTCTTCATGAAACAATGTACGCTGCTCCTCATCTCAGCTGAAAAGAAGAAGGTCTTCGATGAGATATCGATCCTTCAAAAGCTCTGCCACCCCAACATCATCAGCCTCAAGCACTTTTGGGAAGACCACTCCAAAAACCAGATCGTCCTAATCACAGACCTCTTCACGGGCGGGACGCTAAGCCAGTAGCTTCTGCTGAGCAGACACCTCCGCAAGATGACGGACCTGCGCTTCAGCGTGCTGAAGAGCTGGTGCACCGAGATCCTGAACGGCCTGGTCTACCTGCACACCCAGAAGCCGGACCCGATCGTGCACCGCGACCTGAAGTGCAACAACATCTTCATCAACAGCCACAACGGGCACGTCGTGATCGGCGACCTCGGCTACGCGACATTCCACTCGAACAAAGAGAACTTCAAAGACATCGTCGGGACTCCTTCTTATATGGCACCCGAGATCTACGACGAGTGCTACAACGTCTCTGTCGACATCTATTCTTTCGGGATGTGCGTCCTCGAGATGTCAACCCACTCCTACCCGTACTCCGAGTGCAAAGGTAACCAGTACCACATCCTCAAGAACGTACGCGGTCCTCACGCAGCTCAAGGAAGGCAGGAAGCCCCAGGCGCTTGCCCGAATCGAGAACCACTGCCTCTACGACTTCATCGCGAAGTGCATCGGGCCCGCAGACAGCAGGCCGAAAGCCAAAGAGCTGCTCGAAGACGAGTAGTTCCGGCTGACCAGATTCCTGCGGCCGAACCCCGACCTCGACAACCAGGTGATCAAGCTGCTGCCCGAGCAGCCCAAGCCGGACCCGCAGCCGGACTCGAGGCACTTCAACCACTCGCAGGTCTCGCACCTGCAGGACCCACCCAGCAGTCTGCAGCTCGAGGTCGAGCTCGAGGAAGAGGACCACGGCCCCGCCACGCAGCCGGCCTCGCACTGCATGAACGGCCCTGCAGACCTCAGCGTGAACACGCTGGGCAGCCACCTCAAGAACCTCAGGGAGAGCGACTTCCGCTTCGAGCTCGAGCCGAAAACCTCCAAAAACACCAGCACGTTCGAGGTCGACAACAAAAGCAGCCCGAACGGTGGCAAGTTTTCGAAGAGCATGCGCAACTACAACCTCCTCTCCGACGCCTGCGACGGAGAAGAGTCCTCCAACAACAAAAACCCACCCGCAGGACCCAGACACCTCCCTCCAGAGTCCGGCAAGCGCCCCAAGCGGATCAGTCCCCAGGCCCCGGCAGCCAAAGAACCGCGACACCGCAGCTCGGCCGTAGACGGCATCAAGATCGAGTTCCGCAGAGACGTCCTCCTCATCTTCACCGACTCCCAAAACCTCGACAGCGTCCCCATCGACCAGCTCAAAGTCTCCAACATCCACGACATCTCCAAAAACGTCCTCGACAAACTCAACCTCGACACCATCGACCACCAAGACTACCTCTTCCTCGAGTCCAAACTGGAGAGCGCGCTGCAGTTCAAGCGCATCGCGGCGAACTCCCTGGAGAGCCGCAAGCCTCCAGCGGAGAGAGACGCCGCCTGCAAGTCTGACTCGAAAGAGAACAGCTCGCTCAACGAGAGCTTCACGCACAGCATGGAAGACCAGCTGACGCTCAAGATCCACCAGCTCTCTTCGATCTACACCAAGGAGTACCTGGAGAAGGTGCTCAAGTCTTCCTGGCGCGAGGAAGGCATGCACGAGATGACGCTGCGACACGAGGCCGAGCTCACGGCGATCAGCAAGCTGCACACGCTGCAGAAGCAAGTGCTGCTGGACGAGATGGCCCGCAGACGCAACAACGTGATCCTCATCAAGCGACGCATGAAGCACGTCAAGAAAGACCGGCGGCCGCCCCACGAAGAGTCCAGCTCGCGCTTCGAGGACTTCGAGAGCCACTCGATCAAGTCCAGCGTCGGCCCTTCCTTCCGCGGCTCCACCTACGACCCCATGCCCGACGACCTCTCCAAAATCCACTTCCAGCCCCACAGAGACCACGGCTTCTGTCCCCGCGAAGACCAAGACCTCGTGGACAACCCGCTGCTCGCCGCAGACATCTGTCTCCCGGCCCCCGGCCCCGAAGACCGGCCCAAGTCCGCCTCGCCCGACCCTCTCGCCAGCCGCAAGCAGCCCGAAGACGCCTCGCCGGCCCCGGCCATCTCCAAAGGCCTCCCGCCGCTATTACCCAATAAGCCTTCTTCGGGCTGCTGCTCCATCTCGCCCCCGCCCCAGCCCCCGGCCGGCGGCTTCTCGAGCAACGCAGACCTGCCTGTGCTCAAACTCAAAACCCTCCTCGTCTGCTCGCACTTCAGAGACTCCTCGCGGGTAGACTCCGCGACCCAGCAGACCCTCACCCAGCGCACCTGCGAAGACCACAGCCTCAACCGCTCGGCCCGTGCAGCCCCGCGCGAAGAAGTCTTCAGTCTGCAGACCCTCTCCCCCCTCCAGCGATCCGGCTCTTTCGGCTTCGAGTCGCTCCTCGAGTCCTTCCAGGTACCCCCGACTCACCAGAAACTCCCCGCCTGGACAGCCTGTCCCTGCACCGGGTCCGGCAGCCGCGAGACCCTCGAAGAAGTCTCGCTACTGCAGCGCGGCCTGCAGCTCCTCTTCCCCGAGTCCGAAGTCTGCGTCAGCGGCGTGCTCGACCCGCCCACGCTCAGACTGCTCGAGAAGTTCCAGGAGTCTTGCGGCCTGCAGCCCCTCGCCAAAGTCACCCAGGAGGCCTGGACAGCCCTCCGCAGTAGCCGCCGCTCACCCAGAAGCCGTCCTCCAGAAGGGCGAAAAGCCTCCGCTGGCCACGACCCGGCCCGCAAGGCCGAGTCCCGGTCAGGCCAGCGAGCCGAGACCAAGGCCAGGCGCGCCAGTCTCGCAAGACATGCGCTCCTTCGAACAGGCGGTGCTCCAAAACCTCACGTTAAAAAGCACTAACTAATTCATATTTGTGAATTCGGCAGGCCCCGCGCGATTAATTCAAACGAGCGACACCGCTGTAAACTCAAGAGGCCGGACAAGGAGGCGCCTCTTTTTGGACAGATAATAACCAGAGCTATTACGCGAGGCGAATCTCCCGGCCGCTAGGCTAGGATCGAGCTAGCTGTGTCCTCGTAAACTGTACCCACTCTAGGATAGACTAGATCGGTCAACTTAACTGGTACGGTCCGGTACGCCCCAAAGGATTAGGATAGTCTCTAAGTAACCGCGGCCTGCCGCTCCTCGCTCCCCGCGAACCTCCGACACCTGCAGGCAGGCGCCCGGCCGGCCGGCTCCAAAGTTTGGCCCGCTGCCTCGATTAATAATCCCAAATGTACGAAGAAGACCGCGGCACGACTTCGGACCCCAACATCGAGATCCTCGAGCTCGGCAAAGAACACATCAAGTTCGTGCTGCACAACGCAGACCTCTCCGTCGCGAACGCGCTCCGCAGGATCATCCTCTCCGAAGTGCCCACCATGGCCATCGAGTACGTCACGGTCAAAGCCAACAGCTCCTCGATGAACGACGAGTACGTCGCGCACCGTCTCGGCCTCATCCCGCTGGTCTCCTCCAACGTGGACCAGTTCAACTTCCCCCACGAGACCTACTACGACAACACCGCAGCCAACAACCCCATCTTCACCGTCAAGTACTCGCTTAAGGTGAAAAACGAAGGCAAAGACACCCTCGAAGTCACCTCCTACGACCTCAAACAAGAAGGCATCGAAACCGAAGACCAGCGCTCCGTCAAACCCGTCGAGTACTCCTCCGTCAACGGAGAGCCTCGAGGCATCCTCATCATGAAGCTCGCCCCCAACCAAGAGCTCGACCTCGAGTGCGTCGCGCACAAAGGACAGGGCAAGTTCCACTCCAAGTGGTCGCCCTGCTCCATCTGCAACTTCCAGTACGAACCCCACATCGAGATCGATCAGATGAAGATGACCAACCTCAGCACCGCGCAGAAAATGAAGCTCGTCGACTCCTGCCCCAAACGCGTCTACTCCTACCACTCCAAGTCGGGCCAAGTCGAAATCGAAAACCCAGGCGCCTGCATCTTCTGCGACGAGTGCACCAAGACGGCCGGCGAGTTCGGCCCGCAGTACCTGGACATGATAAAGGTCGGCTTCACCAAGAACAAGTTCATCTTCACCGTCGAGTCCAACGGCTCGCTCAAGCCCGACGAAATCATCGACTCGGCCCTCACGCAGCTCACCTACAAACTCGAGACCGTCGAAGAAGCGCTCAAGTCCATCAAGATGGGCTACCGACAGGCCAAGTAATTAAGAGTTGAGAGTCCATTAATTCTCGCCTCGGCGATTAATATAACATGAGCAAACTCAACCACAAAGTACGCCCCGCTCACCAGGTCTTCGAGCTCGGACCAGACGCCCTCGGCGCAGGCCTCCTGCACTTCGAGTTCTCGCCCAACATGAACTACATCGCGGTCGTCGGCCCCACCAACAACATAAAAATCCTCGACAGGTGACCTCGACTCAGCAGGCGAGGCAAGGTCAAGCGCGAAATGCCCATCAGCTACGACAAGCAGATCTTCAACATCCAGTGGGACATGGACTCCGACACCCTCAGCATCGCCCTCGTACCCGCCGCTCACCAGGTCGACGCAAACGTCGTCTTCCTCTGGTCCGTCTTCACCAAGCAAGAGCTCGCAGAAGTCGGCCTCGGAGAAAGCGAGCAGGCCTGCTTCCAAAAGTGGTCGGTCACCCACCCCATCCTCGCCATCGGCACCAAGAAAGGCGGCGTCGTGCTCTACAACAAGAAGACCAAGAAGAAAATGCCCATCATCTACCAACACCCCAAGCAGATCAGCGACGGGGACTGGAACGCAGAAGGCAACCTGAGTAGTCTGCGCTGACCGAGTCACCGTCGCCAAAGACAAGTCCATCAGCATCTGCGCGCACAACTCCGAACCCGTCCAAAGCGTACCTGCCGCCTCACCAGGGCTCAAACCTCGGCTTCGAGATCGAGAAAATCCGCTGGACGAAGCTCAAGATCGAGAACCGCGAAGAGAACGAGCAGCAGAAGTCTTTCTGCGGCATCATCAGCCAGCGGAACATCCTGCTCTACAACCTCAAGTCCTCCAAACAGCCCTTCCAGCTCATCTTCGAAGCCAAGTACGGCCGCATCGTCGACTACTGTCTCCTCGGGGACGGCTACCTCGTCATCGGCTTCTCCAACGGCTACCTCAGCCACGTCTCCACGCACAGCAAAGAAATGGGTAGACTCGAGCCATCCAGAACAAGAGATCGAGAGCGAGCGCATCTTCCAGTCCATCGACGCGCTCTGCATCAACGAACACCTCTACAAGTGCGCGGTCGTCGGCGAGAACAACAAGGTCAAGATCTTCAACATCAAGAACTGGAAAGAAATCAAAAAAGAAAGCTTCAGTCTGCAGGAAGGCTGCGGCAAGGCCATCCGCATGAGCTGGTCCAAGAACGGCCAGCTGCTCGTCATCGGCACGACGACCGGCTACCTCATCGGCATCCTCACCTACCTGCCGCGGCTCTTCTCCTACCACCAGAGCAAGCTGGCGATCCTCTCCTCCTTCACGCAGGTCAACATCGGCTTCATCAACGAAGGCAAGCTCGAGCCGTTCAGCTCCATCAACCTCGAGTTCGAGCCCACGCTGCTCACCATCGGAGCCAGCCACCTGGCCTCAGGCATCAACAACTTCGTGTACCTCTACAAGTTCATGGAGAACGGAGAGTACAACCCCAACCTCGAGCTGGTCGTCAAAGGAGACTTCTACACCATGGTCAGCGACATCGCGGTCTCTGAGACGCACCTCGCCGTGCTCACCGAGAACAAGTGCTACCTCGAGCTGCTCGAGCAGAACAAAGCAGAACCCAAGACCTTCCCTCAAGACGCCTCCGACCCGCTCATCAAGTACATCTTCCTCAACGACAAGTTCCTCCTCATGCACGACGCAGACAACAAGATCACCATCTACTCTCCCCAAGACGGCTCCGTCTGCGCTGCCTTCAAGCCCGGCTCGCTCATCCAAAAGATGTGGCCTTCCCCCACAGGCAACAAAGCAGTCTGCTTCGACAAGTCCGGCCGACCCTTCCTCCTCAACTTCGTCTGGGAGTCCGAGACAGACATCAAAGGCTTCAACCCGGCCATGAGTAAGGTCGTCTGGGACTCGCTGGACCCCAACATGTTCATCGCCTGCACCGCAGACACTGGCTACACCTTCGTCCACAACAAAACCTACTACACTGGCGAACGCTGCGGCATCGTCTACGAACTCCTCACCATTGGAGACTACGACAAGACCGAAGAAGTCAGCTTCACCAACTTCGACAGCGTCGAACCCATCTTCGTGCAGGGAGGTAACGTCGCCTTCCTCACAAAAAGCAACGGCATCCAACTCGCCTGGCTAGGCTCACACTCCTCCTACGAAACCTTCACCAACGACCCCAAAGAAAACGACACTAACCTCAGGTACTTCTTCCAAAACCTCATGCTCGGCAACTTCGACAACGCGCTCACTGCCTGCTCCATCCTCTCCGAAACGGACCGGCCTGGCGCGCTCGTCTGTCTCGCCGAGGCAGCTCTCAAGAACATGAATGTAAAGGTCGCCAAGAAAGCCTACCAGCTATCAGGCAACATCTCGATGGTCTACACGCTTGACTCGCTGCTGGCCATCGACGAGAAAAAAGTGCTCCAAGGCTTCATCGCGATGATCTTCTGCGACTACCAGGCCGCACAAGACTTCCTCCTGACCAGCTCGCACCCTGAGTTCGGCCTCGACCTCCGCTGCGATACCAAAGAGTGGTCGCTCGCACTGAACCTGGCCGAGAAAATGGCCCCGGAAAGAGTCGCGATCATCCGACGCAGGTACGCCGAAGACCAGGAGAAGCAAGGCCTTCACCAGCAGGCTCTCAAAAGCTACCAGCAGTCCGTCGTGGACGACTCGAAGCTCTCCGGAGCCAAGAGAGACAAAGCCAAACACCACAACCTCCTTTGCGAAGCAGGAATCGCCAGGACGTCCATCAGAACCGAGAACATCCAGAAAGGCTTCGAAATCGCTCAAGAACTCAAGGACAAGGAACTCATCTGGGAAGTCGCCAACGTCTGCGAAGAAACCAAGCACTTCGAAGAGGCTGCAGACCTGTTCGAGAAAGCCCAAGACTACGAAAAAGCTGCTAGTCTCTACATCGCAACCAAAAACTTCAAAAAAGCAGAAACGCTCATCGAAAAGCTCAACTCACCCAAGATCCTCGCGAGTCTCGCCAAGATGAAAGAGAGCGAGGGCAAGTTCAAAGACGCTGAAGTGGCCTACACCAGAGCCAGAGACTGGGAGAACGTCATCAGACTCAACCTGACCAAGCTCGAGAAGACAGACAACGGCTACGAAAAAGCTGTCAAGATCTTCTACGAAAAAGCCCAAACACAAGCCTGTGCCAGCAGCCTCGCAGACTACTGCGACGGCAAGGGAATGAAGGCAGAGACTATCAAGTTCCTCGTGTTGGCCGGTAAGCTAAACGAAGCCTTCAGCAAAGCATCGCTCTATCAGGAGATGGAGAAGTACGCAGAGAGCCTGGAAGAGTTGACCAAACCCGAAGCACTGAAGATCGCGCAGTACTTCGAAGGCGTGAACAAGTTCAAGAACGCAGGGATCTACTACGAGAAAGCCGGCAAGTTCTCCAACAGCCTCGAATGCAACCTGCTAGCAGGCGACGAGGCGCTTGACAACGCGATCATCTGCGTGCAGAACTCACAGAGCGACTCGATGTTCAACAAACTGCTCAGACACTTGGAGGGCGACGAAAGCAACGACCCCAAGGACCCCAAGTACGCCTTCAAACTTCACCTGCTCTGCGGAAAAATCCCCGAAGCCACGAAAATAGCTATCGCGATAGTCAAGATGGAGATGGAAGACGCGAAGTACAAAGAAGCCCACAAGCTCTTGATAGACATGCTGACAGAAATCCTCGAGAGGAAGGCGCAGGTCTCCTTCGAGCTCATGCAGCACATCATCGTGATCCACTCCTACACAATAGTACTCTCCCCTGATGCAGGTCAAAAGAGTGGTCAAGCTCAACGAGCACTTCATCGCGACGAAGCTGCTGGACCGCGTGTGCAACAACATCAAGCTCTTCCCTCAGCACGACGTCGTGCTCATGACCGCTGCAGTCAAAGAAGTAGGTCTCGCTCAAGCAGGCGACTGACGCGAACCTCAAGGCCACTGCTTTCCGCTGGGCCTCTCAGCTGTTCAAACCCGAGTACCGAGATAAAATCGTCGAGAAGTTCAAAAGGAGGATCGAGACCATCGCGCGGAAGCCCGTCAAAGAGGAGCCCAAGGAAGAAGAGACAGCCTGTCCCTTCTGCAACCGGCTATTCCCCGAGTTCTCGCTCTCCTGTCCGCACTGCAACATGAACGCGCCATTCTGCATCGCCACGGGAAAGTAGTTTCGCATGACCAGACACTTGTCTATTGGCAACTTGTCCAAATGTCCCAAGTGTGAGTACTGCGGCTTCCACGACTTCCTCTCGAAGATGATCGACCAGGACGACAACTGCCCCATGTGCGACGCAAAGATATCTTCTTCGCAGCTAGACATCATCAAACCCGAAGACCAGGCAGCCTATCTCCGGACTATATCTTTTGGTAACATAGACGAAGCGGACCACGCAGGCAACTAGGCTAATATAAAAAGTGAGTTAATTTATGGGAGACTTAGTCGGCAGCCTCTTCAGCCGATGCCATTTGCATGTCGGCGATCTTTTCGAGGAGTTTTTTGAGCATCGGATCTTCAGGAAGGTTTTTCTTCTCGCTTTCGAAGCTGTCTTTGAGGGCCTTGAATCGCTTGCCGAGTCCGCAGTGGTCGTAGGCTCGCAGGAGAGTGACGATCAGTTCGAGGTACTTGCGGATTATGGAGATCTTCTTGTTCTTGAAGTCGTCGTGAGAGTGGAAGACCGAGATGAAGATGCGCTTGAGTTCTTTGGAGCTGGCTTTCAAGAAGGTGCAGAGCGAGCTGGTTTCCTGCTCATCTTTCTTCTGGATAATCTTGTATATCGTCTTGGTGATGACTTCGATGCCCTTCAGACGCACGAGGTCTGCTTTCGGGCCGCCTTCGGACTTGAGCTTGATCAGGTCTACGAGGTCAGATTGGAAAAGCTCGAGGTAGGTGACTCTCTGGTTCATGATCTGTGCCACAAACAGCTCGACGTAGGTTGCATCCTTTTTGCTCAGACAGAATCCCAGCAGCTGGGTAAGCGGTTAGCTACCTTCTGGAAGTTTTCGCGCAGCTTCTGCTCGATGGTGTCGTTCTTGATGAGCAGCAGCTTCTTCAAGACGGGGTTGATGTTGCTGTGTGCCTGTTTGATGCGCTTGTTCCTGAGTGAATGGCAGCTACTTCATGATAGAAGTGAAGACCTGGTCGAGGATCGTGCAGAAGTCTTCCGAGGTGTTCTCGATGGACTCTTCGCTGATCAGCTGCTCGCCTTTTTCGTTGAAGTACTTCATGATCATTCCGCTGATTCTCCAGTGAGCAAACCATACCGCTTGGACAACACATGCGAAGAGTGGTCTGGCTGGGCGGTGCAGTAGTAGACCAGGTCGGCCATGAAGGGCAGGACGAGCTCTGGCTGAGTGTTCTTGACCATGGCCACGTGCAGCAGGTCCAGCACTCTGCTCTTGAAGCCGCTGATGTTTTCGAGCCGTTGTTTCTGGTCACAGACAGCTACCAGCGCAGGCTTCTTTTCTTCCAGCACCTTGATGATCTTGTTGTCCGTCTGCTCGTCGTCTTGGCCCAGGAACTCGAGCTGCACTTCTTCGATGCTTTCAGACTCACTCATCGTCGAATGCAGAATTATTCACCTTTTAGTATTCACCGACGATTCACAGCGAAAAAGTTGTATACCGGATTCCGCCGGGGTTTGGGGTTTGGGG
>JFJP01020142.1_pt1 | contig 10474 bp, 9 predicted proteins | sample 431651 | NCBI WGS metagenome assembly JFJP01 (sample SAMN02602958, study PRJNA72255) | Microbial mat metagenome, whole genome shotgun sequencing project. | biome: fresh water; feature: sink hole; material: water; isolation source: purple microbial (photo- and chemosynthetic) mats found in... | reverse complement strand
TTGGACACCAGCGATGTTTGGCGTGTGGTGGTGCCGGCGGCGGGAGTGGATTCCCTGCAGCACCGCGCGGTTCGGAGCGGCAGCGCGACTTGGGTTCCCGCGCCAAAGGACAGCAGCGCGCTGTCCAGAACTCCCTACCAGCCGGCGAGCATCGTGCAGAACGACTTCCGCTGGGGGTGGAACCACCGGACCTCCATGGCTGGAAGCTGGGGAGTCGAGGGGCGCTTCACGCAAGTGAAGAACGATGCTGTGGAGAATGACCTGATGGCGGGCGTCCGATTCGCCCATGCCTGGGGCCCCTGGGGTGTTCGCCACCGCCTTTCGAGCAATGCAGTGGCTTACCGACCGTGGGTGCTGACCTCGCGCGAACAGCGCATCGCAACTCCCGCCGACACGGCGGTTGTCACGACCACCGCCTACGACTACACCAATGCACAGGGGCTGCAGGAGCTGGATACCCTGACACGCACGGTGGTCGACAGCTTCGTCTCCTACGAACGTTGGAGCTGGGTGGAGTTGGCTGCGGGTGAGCTCACGACCCTGCGTACCCTGCAATACGATCTGGGGCTCGACCGGATCGGGAGCCACTTCGCGCTTTCGCTGGACGGTTCGGTGCGGGGGGTTCTCCCCAACACGGCAGGCATCCGCTCGGAGGCGCTGTTGCACGGGGCTATGACGGTGTCGGTCTTCTCGGAGCTCGGCGCACTGAGCGCGGGGGTCTCGCGGGGCGACCTCTTCCTGCTGGACCAGTCGGCGACCTTGAGCACGGTGCCGAGCCTGCGGGATTACGCCGTGGATCTGGGCGCCAGCTGGGTCCCTCGTCCTGGGTTGCGGCTGGGGTACGGCTTCCGCCTGGACCAGCTCGACGAGTACAGCAGCCTGTCGCACACCCTGGCCTTGACCTGGACTTGGATGCCTGCGAAATCTCCTGACATTTCTGTACGAGAAAACCCTGACCGCGCAAAGGTCGGCTCCTCCACTCACGAAGGTGGTTCGCTATGAACACAAGAAACAAGACACTGGCCCTGATTGCAATCGCGTGCATGCTGGCGCTGCTCATCTTGCCCGCAGCGGCGCAGGACACTGCGCGGACGGCGAAAATCACTGGAGCCGATAGCGGGCTGGGGACCAGCGGGATCGCCAAAGTGAGAGTTGCTCGTGACGGAGCAGGCGGAAAGGATGCGGGAGTAAAAACCCTGACCCAACCCGTGATCGCCAAGGCCTATGCCGAGTCCTATCGGCAGGAGGCGGTGGGGAAGTACGTCGAGGCGATCCGCGCACTCGCCGAGGTCCACGCCACCTACCCCAAGACCTACACGGTCAACTACCGCATGGGGTGGCTCTACTACCTGAACCGCAACTACGCCGATGCCGAGGCCAGCCTGGGGCGCGCCCTGCTGTTGGTGCCCAGTTCGGTCGAAGCGCTGAACGTGCAGAACCTGGTGCTGGCGGCCCGCAGCGACTGGCCCGCAGTGGAGGCGCAGAGTATCAAGGTGATCAAGCTCGACTACTACAACCTCTACGCCAACGGATGGTACGCAGTGTCCCTCCGTATGCAAGGCAAGCACGAGTATGCGGTGCAGGTGAGCCGCAAGATGCTTGCGATCTTTCCAACCTCCGTACAGTTCCTGCAGGAGTTGGCCGCCAACCTTTTCCTGATGGGAGAGAAGACGGAGAGCCTGGCCACCTTCGAGGCGGTGACGATCCTCGATCCCAACAACGAGACGGCGAAGGCTTACCTCAAGAAGTATTGAACGTTCCGTCGCAATTCAAGCGCGGAAAAATTCGCAGTCCAACGTGCGTCAAGGCACACGACGGAAATTATCGCAAACCAACCCAAGGAGCAGACCATGGAATTCGAACGACTCAAGGCCCTGGCCATCAGCGACAGCGGTTTCCTCTTCGACCCCAACTCGGGCCACGCCTACACCACCAACGCCACGGGTGTCGCCATCATCTCGGCGCTGAAGGCCGGTGTTGAACCGGGCGACATCGCCCCGCGGCTGATCGAGGAGTTCGAGGTCTCGCCCGACGACGCCGAGCGCGATGTGGCGGACTTCCTGGACGGCCTGCGCAAGCTGATGCTGATCTAAGGGGGATGCGGAAAATGCAGCAACTCACCATCGCCGTCTCGGGCATCAATGCCGTGGACAACCCGGGCCCCGGCACCGGCATCGTGCGCGCCCTGCGCGAGAGCGCCCTGGCCGCCGAAGTCGACCTGCGCATCATCGGCCTGGCCTACGACGCCATGGAGCCGGGCATCTACATGCACGAGATCATCGACAAGAGCTACCTCATGCCCTACCCCTCGGCGGGGCGCGACTCCTTCATCAACCGCATCGCCCACATCCACGAGCGCGAGAACCTCTCGGTGATCATCTCGGCGCTGGACGCGGAGCTGCCCCTCTACATCGACGTCAAGGACATGCTGCGCGAACGGTTCGGCATCCAGATGCTGATCCCCGACCGCACCATGTTCCAGCTGCGCGACAAGACCCGCCTGAAAGAGTTGGCGGAGAAGATCGGGATCAAGGTCCCCGACTACACCGTCTGCTCCAGCTACGGCGACTTCACCGCGGCGGTCCAGGCGATCGGCTGTCCCTGCATGGTCAAGGGCCCCTTCTACGAGGCCTTCAAGGCCTACAGCGCCAGCGAGGCGGACGAGAACTTCCACAAGATCGTCAACAAGTGGGGCTACCCCGTGATCGTCCAGTCCTTCATCAAGGGGGACGAGTACAATGTGATCGGATGCGGCGACGGGAAGGGCAACGACTTCGGCCTCTTCGCCATGCGCAAGATGACCGTGACCGGTCTCGGCAAGGTCTGGAACGCGGTGAGCATCGCCAACAAGCCCCTGCTGGAGGCGATGGTGGACGCGAAGGGGGACATCTACCTGATCGAGGTGAACCCGCGTTTCCCCGCCTGGGTCTACATGGCCTCGGCTGCGGGCATCAACCTGCCCGAGCGCATGGTGCGCCTGCTGACCGAGCGCGACTACCAGAGCCACTCCGACTACGCCAGCGGCAAGCTGATGATCCGCTACACGGGCGAGATGCTGCGGGACCTCGCGGACTTCGAGAAGATCGCGACCGCGGGCGAGTTGTAAGAAACCGACCGAAAATATTGCGGCGCGACCCACGATCGCCGCTCCCTGAAACTCCACGACCAAGGACACACGATGAAGAAGGAATACGTCAAGCCCTCCATCCGCAAGCAGACCGCGGGGTTCATGAACAAGTTCGGCGCCGCCTACGAGAAGGGGTTCCGCGACGAGATCGAAGGGGTGCCGGTGAACGACCTCATGGAGAGGTTCGGCTCCCCGCTCTTCGTCCTCTCCGAGAAGACCCTGCGCCAGCGCTATCGCGACCTCCACTCCCTCTTCGCGGCCCGCTACCCCAAGGTGCAGTTCTCCTGGTCCTACAAGACCAACTACCTGGACGCCGTCTGCGCCGTGCTGCACCAGGAGGGGGAGATCGCCGAGGTGGTCTCGGAATTCGAGTACCAGAAGGCACGCCGCCTGGGGGTGCCCGGCGACAAGATCATCTACAACGGCCCCTACAAGCCCGACGAGCACATGCGCACTGCCTTCGAGGAGGGGGCGATGGTCAACCTGGACAACTTCGACGAGCTCTTCCGCGCCGAGCGGGTGGCCAGGTCGTTGGGACGCAAGGTGGCGGTGGGAATCCGCATCAACCTGGACACGGGGATCTATCCGCAGTGGAGCCGCTTCGGGTTCAACCTGGAGGATGGCACTGCCTTCAACGCCGCCAAGCGGGTGGCCCGCAGCGAGCACCTCTCGCTCCGCGGCCTCCACACCCACGTGGGCACCTTCATGCTGGACCCCCGCGCCTACGGCACCGCGACCAGGAAGATCGTGGAGCTGATGCGCGCCTGCGAGAAGGAGCTGGGCGCAGTGATCGAGTACATCGACCTGGGCGGTGGCTTCCCCTCGCGCAATCGGCTCAAGGGGACCTACCTGCCCCCCGAGGTGGCGATCCCTCCGCTCCACGAGTACGTGCAGGCGATCACCGACACACTGCTCTCCGAGCTCTCACCGAACGAGTACCCCATGCTCTACATGGAGACGGGCCGCGCCATCGTGGACGAGGCGGGGCTGCTGATCGCCACGGTCGACGCGGTGAAGCGGCTGCCCGACGGCACCAAGAGCTACATCATCGACGCCGGCGTGAACCTCATGTACACGGCCACCTGGTACAACTTCAAGACCGAGCTTGACCGCCCGGTGCAGGGGGCCTACGAGAACAGCGTGGTCTATGGGCCGCTCTGCATGAACATCGACGTGGTCCACGAGTCGATCCAGCTGCCGCCCCTCACCCCCGGCACTCGCATGATCCTGAGCCCCATGGGGGCCTACAACATGACCCAGTGGATGCAGTTCATCCGCTACCGGCCGGCCATCGTCATGATCATGGAGGATGGGACCGCGGAGGTGGTGCGTCGCGCCGAGACCCTGGAGGACATCGTGGGGCCGGAGCGCGTGCCGGAGAAGCTGCGGAAGCTGCCGTTCTGAAGGGTAACGCGGGGAGGCCCCGAATTCGTGCGCGAATAATCCTATAATGCGAGGGATGGAACCGATGACGAGCGAAGCCCCCATCTTCCACTACACGGACTACCGCCGCTTCCTCAAGGAGCGGCTGGCCGAGCTCAAGCGCCGCAATCCCAAGTTCTCGCACCGCTTCATCAACCAGCGCCTGGGCATTCGCTCCGCCGGTTGGCTCTCGGACATCCTCGCCGGCCGCAAGGCGCTGCAGCCCTCCTACGCCGTCCCTCTGGGCAAGGTGATGGGGCTGGTGGCGCGGGAACAGGAGTACCTGGAGGCGCTGGTCGCCTACAACGAGGCCACGGGGCTGGCCGAGCGGGAGCGGGCCTACGAGAAGCTGGCGCGGTTCCACGAGGTGCCGGCCGAGCTGGTGGATCGGGACCGATTTGCCTACTTCGCGAAGTGGCACCACGCGGCCATTCGCGAGCTGCTGGTGCTGGAGCCCTGGGACGGACGGGTCGAGAGCATTGAGGCACGGCTGGAGCCCAAGGTGCCGGTGGCGGAGATCCGCGAGTCGGTGGCGCTGCTCGAGCGCATGGGGTTCCTGCGCAAGCTGGCAGCCGGGCGTTGGGAGGCGGCGACGCCCCACGTGCGCAAGGAGAAGTCGGATTTCGGCAAGGTGCACTACTACCAGTTCATCCGCAATGCCATCGAGTTGGGGCAACGGGCGGCCGAGCGGTTCCCCGAGAACGAGCGCGACGTCTCGGCATTGGTGGCTCCGTTGGATGAAATCGCCTTCGCAGAAGTTCGCGAGGAGCTGCGGGCCCTGCGCAAGAAGATCATCGCCCTGTCGGAGAAGAGCGTGGAGCGCCACGGGGCGCGCAAGCCGACCGTTCCGGCGGTCCCCTTCGAGCGCGGCGAGGTCTTCCAGTTCCTCCTCCAGATGTTCCCCGTGACCACGACGGGCGAACGAGCGGTGCGCGCGGGAGGCGTTCGCGCAAGCATCGAGCGCACAAGTGGTGCGCGCGTTCCGGTTCGAAAAGCCAAGGAGTCCCCATGAGCTGCCCCGAACGACGCTTTGGCATAATTCGCGGGCCGCACCTCCGCCCGGCCCGACTCCTGCGGGTGCTGGCTTGCGTCGCGATCGTACACCTGCTCGCCGCTTGCGGGAGCGACTCCGCGAGCACAGAGGTCGAGAACGAGTTAGCCTCCGTCAGCGGAACTGCCGCCGTCGGCAAGGCCCTCGCGCTGGCAACGGTCACGGTCACCTCGGTCCAAGGCGAAGAGGTGGTCGCCGGGATCACCGACACCAGCGGGAATTTCGCGCTCTCCTGGACCGGCCCCAATTCGCTCTCGGCACCGTGGCTGCTGACGGTGATCGGCGAAACCGATTCAGGAGCCGTCGATACTCTGCGCACCCCCTTCTGGCTGGAGCGCTCAGGCGATTCGCTCCACACGTTCCAACTCGTCAACCCCTTGACCGATTGGGTGCTCGCGCGCATCGAGGGCGACTCCGCCTCCCTGCTCACCCGACCCGATCGCTACCGAACCCGCGCCGATGCCCTACTCCAGGGTGCCTTCGCGCCCGGGCTTGGATACGCGGTGGTCTCGGACGATCCGACCTTCATCCCCAGCGGGACCGCGCGCCCCACCAGCCCGACCGACCTCCTGCTCCACTCGCTGGCCGAACAGGCCGCCCTCAACGGTGTGGACCTGCCGAGCTACCTCACCGGTTGGCAGCAGGTAGGTCGTCCCCTGCTGAGCCAGGAGCAGTTCACCCTGGCGATGCTCCGCCTCTCCACCCAGCTCGGCGTCGACTCCCTCCCGCTCGATCGAGCCCTGGAACTCTGGCTGGGACGCCCGCCGCAAGGGCTCTGGGGCCCCGTTCGCGCCGCCGAGGATCACCAATCCGACCCGGCACTGCTCGCGCTCCCCCCGCAGATGCAACCCCTGCTGCTCGATGTGCTCTCCCACGCCGCCTGGCAGGTGGCGAGCGTCTCCCCCGAAGGGGACACGGCTGCGCTGCAGGCGAACCTGTTGCTGGCCGCCGATGCCATCGCCCCGGCCCTCTGGGCGCTGGGGGATTCGCTGGTCTTGGCAGGATGGAGCGGCCCCCACTTCGGCGATGGGGCACCCCCCCTGGCGCAGGAGTGCGGGCGTCGCCTGGCGTGGAGCCTCGCCTACTTCAACCCGAACGAGTGGGGGGCGTTTGCTCCGGGGCTGGCCGACCTCCTGCTGGAGCTCCAGACCAGCTGGTGGCTGGCAGCCGCGCCACCGAGACTCATCCTGCCCGCGGTCGATCCTCGCGCAGCCGTACAAGCCCTGATGCCCGCCATGGACGATGCCGAGATGCGCACGCGACTGACGGCGGCGGGTGTCGGGACCGATCCTGCTCTGCCCGCTGCGGCACTCCCGGAGGCCCCGCTGTTGCCCGGGCCCCCGATGGATGGGTGGATAAATGGCAATCCGGAAATGATCCCTGCCTACCATCCGTGAGCAGTCGATGTTGCAGGTGCACTGATCCTGGAGCAGCCGCTCCGGGTCAGGCGCTCGGATCAGGTCAACTGGTCGCTCGCCAGCCGCGCCCGCTCGGCTACCAGCAAGGCGTGGAGCTCCGCGGTGAACTCCTCGAACTTCAGCTCGGGCCGTTCGCTCAGGCGGATGGGGGGCAGGATGCGCGCCACCACGGGGCGCATACCCCAGTGGGTGCGCTCCTCCCAGATGTCGCGGGTACCGACGATCAGCACCGGCACGATCTGCGCGCGAATCTGGAAGGCGATCTTCAGCACTCCCGGCTTGAAGGGGGCGATCTGCCCATCCTTGCTGCGGGTCCCCTCGGGGAAGAGCACCAGGTTGCGCGTGGCGTGCTTCTCCTGCAGCGCCTTGAGGTAGCGCAGGGCGCGCGAGCTGTGCTTGCGGTCGATGAAGACGCAGCCGATCTCCCGCATCCAGAAGGCCAGGAAGGGGATGCGGTTCAGCTCGATCTTTGCCACGAACCCCAGCACGCGCTGGGTGGCGATGGCCAAGGCGGGGATGTCGGTGTAGGAGCTGTGGTTGGCCACGAAGAAGGTGACCTCTCCCTCCTTCATCTGCGCCAGGTTCTCGGCCCCTTCGGTGCGGAGCTCTCCCCCCATGGTGCGCAGGCTCCAGCGGGCCCAGGCCTGGAAGGTGTCGTGCATGTGGCGTTGCCGCGCCTCGGAACCCAGGAAGGGGCGCTTGGCGGCGTGGAGCAGGATGCGCAGCGCCATGTAGAGGAGCTCGCGGGCGAAGACCTGGATGCGGTAGAAGATGCCAAACAGGCGCGTGAGGAGGCTCATAGGCCGAATTTAGAAATCCCGCGAAATCGGTGATGTTTCCGCGGCAAGTAGGGTTCGTGCTGCAGGAAACTTTCTGCGGGAATCGGGAATAATTCAGCAGTAATTGACGGTGGTCAATTACTTCCGCAAGGCGCGGGGGTACTGTTAGGCGCAGCAAACCGGAGCGAGGTCTCATGCGGCGCATCAATTCTCTACGGCAGGACCTGCTGACGCGGCTCGCGGGGTTGCGGGAGCGGTTCTTCTCCCTGCCGCGCCCCTTCCTGACCGCAGGGATCCTGCTGGCAGGGTTGGCCCTGGGCGGCTTAGGCTACCTGATCCACCTCTCCAAGGCGCTCGCCTACATGAGCGACGCCCCCGAGGCTTGCATCAACTGCCACGTCATGACGCCGCAGTACACCACCTGGAAGCACTCGAGCCACCGCGAGCGGGCCAGCTGCAACGACTGCCATGTGCCCCACACCAGCGCCTTGGCCAAGTACCTGCACAAGGCCCGCGACGGGGCGCGCCACACCACCATCTTCACGTTGCGCCTGGAGCCCCAGGTCATCCGCATCACCGAGTTCAACAAGCGCGCGGTCATCGAGAACTGCGTGCGCTGCCACGCTTCGGTGAACGAGCGCGTGACCACGGCCGAGACGGCGGGCGGACCCCACGTCGAGGCCCACGGCTACGGCAAGCTCTGCTGGGACTGCCATCGGGAGGTGCCCCACGGTCGGGTCCACTCGCTCTCGTCGGTCCCCATGGCCAAGATGCAACTGGAGACCAGCACCCTCCCCCCATGGCTTTCCCCTTACAACAGCAGGAGTCCCGAAAATGAAAAGCACTGAAGGTCAGAGAGCGTCGATCCCGCGTTGGGCCCTGCTCCTATTCGCCGTCGCCATGGCGGGCGCGGTCGCAGTGGGTCTGATGATCACCTCCGTCTCCTCGCGCAAGGCAGAGGCGCAGTTCGCCTACGGCCCGACGCAGGCCATCAAACCCCTGGAGCCGCGCAACGAGGTGTGGGGGGCCAACTACCCCCGCGAGTTCGAACGCTACTACCAGACCGCCGACACCAGCTTCCAGAGCAAGCACAACGGCAACAAGCCCATCGACATGCTGGAGCGCGACCCCCGCATGGTGGTGCTCTGGGCGGGCTACGCCTTTGCCAAGGACTACAACGCCCCCCGCGGCCACTTCTACGCCATCCGCGACATCCAGAAGACCCTGCGCACGGGGGCGCCCATGTCCGACACCGCCGGCCCCCAGCCCGCCACCTGCTGGTCTTGCAAGAGCCCCGACGTCCCGCGCCGCATGGCCGCCATCGGCGCCGAGAAGTTCTACCACGAGAAGTGGGCCGCCGAGGGCAAGGAGATCGTCAACCCCATCGGTTGCGCCGACTGCCACGACAACAAGACCATGGCCCTGCAGATCAGCCGCCCCGCCCTCGTCGAGGCGTTCGCGCGCCAGGGCAAGGACGTGAGCAAGGCGACCCACCAGGAGAAGCGCTCGTTGGTTTGCGCGCAATGTCATGTGGAGTACTACTTCCGCGGCGAAGGCAAGTACCTCACCTTCCCCTGGGACAGCGGCATGACCGTCGAGGCCGCCGAGAAGTACTACGACAACGCCGAGTTCAAGGACTGGACCCACGCCCTGAGCCGCGCCCCCATGCTCAAGGCCCAGCACCCCGACTACGAGATGTCCCAGCAGGGAATCCACGCCCAGCGCGGTGTGGGATGCGCCGACTGCCACATGCCCTACCGCACCGAGGGAGGCCAGAAGTTCACCGACCACAAGATCATGAGCCCCCTGCAGAACGTCGCCAACTCCTGCCAGGTCTGCCATCGCGAGGAGACCGCCGAGATGATCCGCAGCGTGGAGGAGCGCCAGGACAAGATCCTGCAGAACCGCGACGAGCTGGAGCGCCAGCTGGTGCGCGCCCACCTCGAGGCCAAGGCCGCCTGGGATGCCGCCGCCACCGAGGAGCAGATGAAGCCGATCCTCAGGCTGATCCGCAAGGCCCAGTGGCGCTGGGACTACGCGGCCGCAGGGCACGGCTCGAGCTTCCACGCCCCCGTCGAGACCGCCCGCATCATCGGTCAGGGACTGACCCTGGCCCAGGAGGCGCGCATCTCACTCGCCCGCCTGCTCCCCAAGCTCGGCGTGGCGGACACCATCCCCTACCCCGACATCTCCACCAAGGAGAAGGCGCAGACCCTGATCGGCTTCGACTCGACCGCTGTCAGCAAGGCCAAGGGCGCCAAGAAGGAGTTCCTGGAGAAGGTGGTGCCGGAGTGGGAGCGGCAGGCGGCGGAGCGGGAGAAGTTGTATTAGTTGTAAGCGACCTCCCCCCTGTTCCTAGGGTTCCCCCCTCCTTCCACATCGAACGGGACTCGGTTGATCCGAGTCCCTTTTCGCTGCTCAAGGCGGGGGGATCGCTCTTAGCCACAAGCCCGCACGATGGCGCCGGTCGCTCCAAGGCGGGAGGATCGCCTGGTCCTGAATTCCTCAGTCCGAGGGCAGCGCGCAGTCGCCGCCCACGCAGGTCCCGTCGGCACCGCACAGCCCCAGCCGCTTGCGCCGTTCGCAGGTCAGCATCTCGATCCGCTTACCCTGCACCGTGATCACCCCCTCGTCCTGCAGCTCCTGGAAGGTGCGGCTCAGGGTCTCGGGGGTGGTC
>JFJP01012577.1_pt1 | contig 10474 bp, 14 predicted proteins | sample 431651 | NCBI WGS metagenome assembly JFJP01 (sample SAMN02602958, study PRJNA72255) | Microbial mat metagenome, whole genome shotgun sequencing project. | biome: fresh water; feature: sink hole; material: water; isolation source: purple microbial (photo- and chemosynthetic) mats found in... | reverse complement strand
GCGTTTGATCTTGCCATGCTTGGCGAGAGTCTCCGCGATCTTCCAGGCAACATCGGCTGGAATGGTAATTGCGCCGCCATGCCCGAAGCCAGAGGTGTTGATGCCGAAGATCGTACCATCGCCGTTGACCAACGGGCCGCCGGAAAAGCCAGGGTAAGAAACGACATCGGTTTTGATGTAGCTTTCCAACATACTGCCGCGTCCGGTGCGGATTGGGCCGCCGATGGAGTTGATCGTGCCAAAGCTGGATTCGATTCCCTTGGTGGATGGTCTGCCGATTGCAAGCACAAGTTGACCGACGCGCGCGGCGGTCTTTGAGAGTTCAGCGGGAGTGGCTGAGGCGGAGTCTAATTTCAAGACCGCCAGATCAGTTCCAGGGTCACGCCCTGCCACGCGGGCTGTGACTTCCGTCCCATCTGCCAGAATCACTTTGATATCCTCTTCGCGTTCGACGACGTGGTCGGCAGTCAAAATTAAATCCTTGGCGAAGGCAATGCCGCTGGCTGGGAATTTTCGGCGGGCATCGACCAACACTGTGGATTTTCCAGCACGCTCGGCGGCGTCTGCCATTGATTCAGAAAGTTCAACAAATAAATTTTTGCTCATGGTTTATCTCCTTGCGCATCAGTATAGCCAATGCGTGCCTGGAGTGTATCGCCGATTGGGCTAGTTTTGTACTGGACGAATGGGTAGGGCGGGGGGAAAGGATGAGGGATAAAGGATGAGGGATGAGGATGAATAAAGACGATTAGGCTGCCACTTTCCTGCGGACGGGGGCTTTGCGTTCGGACTTTTTCTTCAAGCCGAGGGCTTGGATCTGGTCGGAGTCTTTTCCGTACTGGGCAATAACCTGATCTTTCGCGCCGAGCAGCAGGTTATGAAAATCCCATTCGGCGGCGTTGGCGGCATCGCGCACGGTGGCGAGTGCGTTTTGCGCGTTGACTTCGGCATCTTGAGCGGTTTTCATGGCGGCCAGTTTGGCGGCGAGGGCAGTTTTGGCATAAGCAGTATTGGCGGGAGTGTAGTTAGCGATGGTTTGCAGAGCAGTGAACGCATTACGGTCTTCCTTCAAAACGCTGGGACGGACACGAACTGTTTGATTCTTTGCCATTTTTGCTCCTTTTTTGGCTTTTTGAACGGTTTTATGCTTTGCTGGTGCATCTACATGCTTTGCATAGGCATCAGCAAGGCTTACATAGGCATCTACATACTTTGCATAAGCACAAGCAAGACTTGCATAGTCTCCTACATATTTTGCATAAGCATCAGCAAGGCTTGCATTGACGAAATTATACCTTGCACAGGCATCTACATGCTTTGCATTGGCGAGGGCTTTTTAGAAATTGCCGTGATTCTGTACACAGATTACACAGAAAAGAACGGATTTCCCCATGGAAAATCCGTGTATGGCAGTGCGCGAAGCGTCCGTCAAATTCGTGTTCAAAATGTTTTTAATCACGGCAATTCCTAGAGACAAAAAAACGACTCCCTCACGAGAGTCGTCGAACTTTCAACCTGAAACCTTCAGAGACTGTTTGAAAACTCTTTTTCAACCACAGATAAACGCAGATGAACACTGATTTTTAGATAAAAACCAAAAACCAAGAACAAATCTCTTAAATCCGTTCAAATCCCTTTTATCTGTGTTCATCTGTGGTGATTTTTTGACTTATTAAACAGTCTCTCAAACTTGTAACCTTCTCTTATTCCACAAAAATTTCCACATGCTCGCCGTCTTCCTCATCCACCACGTCGATGATCTTGCCCGTCACGCCCATACGAATCGAATCCATCACGTTCGACATATCCACGCCTTCCACTTCGGGCGCAAAGTGCGCGCCGATCTTCATACCTGCATCCACCAACGCCAGCGGAATTTGCACCGAAGCCTTCGAGCGTCCCGTGCGTGTGTCCGTCACGCGAATTCTCAGCCAGCGTGCAGTGCCACCCCCAGGGGGTCGCGGCGGTGTGGGCATTCCTCTGCGAGAATCGCTTAATGCCGCCAGCAGCTTCGAGCCTTCTTCGATCATCTTCAAAATCTTCATTCGTTCTTCGCTGTTTGCCATGTCACACCTCTTATCCTATGAATACCTGCACGCGTTCGCCGCCGTCGTCATCCACGTGAATGATCAACGGTTCAGTCACAGATTTTGCCAGCGAGACCGCCATCAGCACTTCATCAATGGTTGTCTTTTTCAAGCCTTCGATATGTGAGCCGAAATTTTTCAAAAACCACCCAACCAAACCCAACGGCAGGGGCAGCGCAATTGTAATGTTTTTCGGCCAATCTGCCTGGTGCGAACGGTCCACATTCACATACAGCCAGCGCGACGACCCGCTCCCCGCCCCCAGCGCGATCAACAGGATTCCCAATAAAAACGGCATACTCAAACAAAAGAACCAGAAATTCAAACCCGCATTTTGTTGAACGGAATACATCCACCACGCGCTCAACACCGTCAGGATGACTCCCACCCAAAGCGGAATCATGGCGAAGCGCATCGCCCGCCTGCGGACTTGATCAAACTCTTGGGCATCGCTTCCCGCTCCGCCCGAGCCTGATTCAGCTTCGATGACTTCGATCTCCTCCTCAGCAGATTCCTCCAACGAGCGCATCAACGCCGCAGCCTCCTCCGCGCTGATCTTTCCATCTGCCACCATTTGCAAAATCTTCCTGCGCTCCTCAGCAGACATCACGAACCTCCTTCGAGGGCGGCCAGCAATTTCTCTGCATCTTCGGCAGTGATCTTCTTTTCCTGCAACATCTTCAAAATTGCCATGCGTTCTTCGTCAGTGGCTTGCGGCTTGGGCGGCATCGGCACACCCTTGGGCGAAAGGTCCCAACTCCAACGTCCCATCCCCACATTGACCTTCGGCGCACCACGGCGATTGATGCGCTCTGCAACGCGGCGCTCGGCTTCCGCTGCCTGCTTTGCGGCGTGGCGCGTGGCTTGCTCCACTTGGCGCGAAATCCGTTCGCCAAACCCAGACCAGTCCACGCCGATGCCTGCAAAGTTGCCAAAGTCTTCGGCGGTATCGCCCGCATCTGCCTGGTTGGTCACGCGGATGTCGCCGCCCGCATTCAATGTCACAATGGACGAGCCATCGCCAAGTGTAATCACGCGGCTGGTCGCATCTTCATCATTTACAACGCCCTTCCATTCAACATCAATTTCGTCGGCGTTGAGGGTCAGGGTGGCGTTGGCTTTCGGCGGCATGACCAGCAAAATATCATCGCCCGCTGACACAGCGTAAGCATTACCCGCCTGTGGATTAAGATAAAGTACAACATCACCAGCTATATTGGCGCTGACATTGCCGCGCACATCGCGCAGGGCAAGATCATCGGCAACGGATTCAAGTGAGACGTTCCCATCCACGTCACGAATGGATACGTCACCGTGGGTGCTTTTTACAGATAAATGCCCCTTCGCGCCGCGCAGGCTAAAGTCAGAGTGGATCGTGTCTATCGCAACCGAATCCACATCACGGACGGAAAGATCGCCGTCGATCTCCTTCAATTCAATGCCGCCCATCACCCCACGAATGGAAGCATCCCCGTCAATCTTTTTGATAAAAATTGAAGATGCTTTTGGAACTCGCAGCGAAAGATCATCTTCACATGTAATGCTGACCATCTCGCCGTTCTGGCTGAATTGCATCTCGTCGTCGTCACCTTTGAGCAAAATATCGTCCCCTTCCCAACCAACCAAGCTGAGGTCGCCGGCGATATTTTCGATCACTATTTTAGGTGTTCGTCCTGCTGAGATTGTTTTAGACATGGCAATTACTCCTCTTCACCGCGCAATAAACGTGTGGCTTCTTCTGCGCTAATTTTACCTGCGCTTAAATCTTCGAGAATGCTATTTCGTTTATCTTGTGTAATTTCAACGGGTTCATCCTTGCCAGGTTCATACCCCAGGGCGCGGATAACTTCATTCAAGCGGTTGCGGATGGTTGGATACGAGACGCCAAGTTCCTGTTCGACGCGGTTGATCTTGCCTTCGCAGCGCACAAAGGTGAAGGTGAATTCCAATTGTTCGGGGGTCAAGTTTGCAAATTGACCTGAAGCAAAACGTCCTTCAATCGATGTGTCGCAGGATGAGCAATGCAATCGCGCGACAGTCAATTCAGACTGACAGATCGGACAACGAGTGGGTGCTGGTCGCATAGGTTGTGTTCCTCCATGTTTTATTTCTTTTTTTCCGCTAATCTACACTGATCTTCGCGAATGTTTTTGATTAGTGTAGATTAGCATATTATTTACGATGCCGCAATTTCAGGCATGATTTCAATTTTATCTGTCTCTTTTCCGCGCACGCGATACAAGGCAAGGAAGGCAAATGTGGATAACATGCCGACCAACCCTGCCGCATACCAAAGCAAATATGGCTTCGGACCGTCCATGATTAAGCCCGCGAGGTAAGGTCCCACGGCGAAGGGAATGCCCCACGAAAAACCTGAGACTGCCATGTAGCGTCCGCGCATTTCTTCGGGCGCAAACGAAGCCACCAGCGCTTGCGAGACAGGCGAGACCACCATTTCACCAATGGTGATAACCACCATCGCAACCACGAACAGGATGTAGGTGGAAACAAAGCCATACATCGAAAAGCCGATGACGTACAAGAATGTTCCAATTGCCATCATCAACATCGGCGGATATTTGGTGATGCGGCGCGTGATCGGGAATTGCATCAGCACGACCATTGCTGCGTTGATGCTCAGCAACAATCCATAGCCTGATTCGGGTGTGCCGTGTTCGTTCCGCAAGTACACGCCCAGGGCTGTATTCATGTTCATATAAGTGAATACTTGCAGCATCACCGCGCCGAGGAATAACATGAAGGCCGCATTGCGGAAGACTTGTCCGTAGCCAGCAAAGGTGCGAGCCATTGTTTCTTTGGGAGCATCGGGGTGGGCGAGCGGTTTGGTTTCGGGCAGGAAGATGGCGATCAGGATCACTGTCAGCAGGGAAATAACCGCATCGGACAGAAACAGCAAAAGGTAGGAGCGGGACGCTAAAATTCCGCCAATGGCAGGACCGATCACGACAGATAAGTTGAACGCCACGCGCAAAATCCCGTATCCATCTGCCCGTTTTTCTTCTGGCAAAATATCGGCGATCATGGCTTGGTGCGCGGGACCTGCCACATCTGTTAAAATCCCAACGAAGAGCGCGAGAAAAAAGAAGGCTTGGAACGAGTCGATCAAACCCATCGCCACTGTGCTGAAAGACGAGGCGATCAGACCGAACATGATGATGCCCTTGCGCCCAAAACGGTCGGTCAGCGCGCCGCCGATCGTGGAACCGACAAAACTTGAGGCTGAAAAAGCAGCAAAGAGCACGCCGACTTCGGTCATGCCCACCTCAAATTTACTGGTAATATAAAGCGCGAAGAACGGAAAAAGCAGTGAGCCGCCAATGCGATCAATAAAAGTAATGGCGATCACAACCCAAAATGTGCGCGGGTATTCGTGATAGATCTTTGAAATTTTTTGACGGGTATTGTTCCACATGCTAGGCAACCTTCTTTACTAATTTCGCAGAAACTGCTTCCTGCGAAGAGTGATAACGTTGGCGCAGTTTCTCACCAGTGGAAACCATCAAGTTTCCGAGCAGCGCCAGATTTTTGTCGAGCAGGGTTTTGCCTTTAACGGCTTCCTCCTCCAAACGAATGGCATCCATTTCCTCCATAATGCTTTTGCGATGTAATTCAGATTCAATTTCAGGGTACGTGGTCACGGAAAACTCCTTTCAAATCAACTTAGTTCAACAGTTCTTCAATAAAGTTAAGGTTTCTCGTCTGATTTCTAATAAAATTATACTCACTTTATAAACTTTGTCAATATGTAAATCAATATTTTCAATGTATTTGCAAATATAATCAATTTTTCTCGTCAAAAACATCAATTTCTGCCCGTCTGGAGGCAAATTTCATGATACGAACAATATTCTTTTTACCTGGCAAGCCTGTCCGCACCAATATTTCACCTGCAGAGTTCCCCCATCTCCTTCGAAACGAGAATGGCTTGCTATGGGTAGACTTTACATCCGAGCCGCCAGAGACAGCCGGACCCATTTTGCAAAGTTTCAATTTTCATCCACTAGCCATAGCCGATGCACTTGAACAAACACACGCGCCCAAGATAGATGATTGGGGAGACTATCTTTATATCGTTTTGAATTACATGCATCTGGTAAAAGCCACCGAACCGTGGGACACAGAAATTGATGAGTTGGATATTTTTCTCGGACGCAATTATGTCATCACGCATCACGATAATCCCGTAACATCCATCGAAGAGACCTGGGAAACAAGTCAACGTGATCCGCGGTATTCACAGGACGGCGCCGATCATTTACTTTACAAAATTATTGACGCCATCGTCATGAACTATATGCCGATCATCGAAAAAATTGACGATGAAATAGACTGGATTGAGGATCAGGTTTTTGAGCGCCCCAGTTCGCAAACCCTCGCAAGGCTGTTCACGCTGAAACGCGTATTGCTTGCCATGCGCCGCATCCTACTCCCCCAGCGTGAAGTGCTCAATAAAATGGCGCGCGACGATTACCAGGTCATTGACCGCAAAGACCGCATCTTCTTCCGCGATATTTACGATCATCTAGTTAGACTACACGACGTGAACGAAAGTCTGCGCGACCTCGTAGGCGGAGCAATGGACACCTATCTATCAGTCATCAACAACCGCATGAACGAAGTCATGAAAACCCTCACCATCATCACCACCCTCTTCATGCCTTTGACTTTTGTAACAGGCTTCTTTGGGATGAACTTCTTCGCCGCAAATCCGCCACAGGAGAGTTGGACTGCCCCCGCAATCTTTTACGGCACCCTGAGCCTGATGCTGCTCACCCCCATCATTATGTACTTCTGGATGCGCCGCCGAACGTGGGTATAACATCCGTTTATCCGTTTTAAGTCCGCTTACAAAATCCTTGACACAGAACAGGCGTTCGAGTATTATTCGTAGCACAAATGAGCGAAGAATGCTCCCAAGTGCCGGCTGTGCTGGCAGGAGACTTAAAATGATGATGGTTAGAAAAAGTAAAGGTCTTGGCGAACGCCACCAGAAAATCCTTGATTTCATCGCGAGCTACCAACGCGAACACAAACACCCGCCATCAATCCGCGAGATCGGCGAAGATTGTGATATTTCATCCACTTCTGTGGTTAATTATTATCTTGACCAACTTGAAAAATCAGGCAACATCGAGCGTGACCGCAAAATATCACGCGGCGTACGCCTGACAAACACTGCACCCTTGGGCGATTTATTCCGCGTCCCAATGTATGGCGTGATTCAAGCAGGTGAACCCATCCCCATCCCATCTTCAGATTTCAACGCCTTTACTCCAGAAGACTCCATTGAAGTTGCCATGTCACTCATGCCAGCCAAGGAAAAAGGCAAGGATCTATTTGCCCTCAAAGTACAAGGCGAATCAATGATAGATGCCATGGTCAACGATGGCGATATCGTCATCCTCAAACCCACCCAGGACGCGCGCAATGGTGATATGGTTGCAGTCTGGCTTTCTGACCGCAACGAGACTACCCTGAAATTCTTCTTCAAGGAAAAAGACAAATACCGCCTGCAACCTGCAAATCCCACCATGAAGCCGATTTATATTGATAAAAGCGAAGCGCTGGAAATCAAAGGCAAGGTCGTCATGGTTATTCGCAAAGTGGAACGTTACAACTAAAAAATCAATCAATAAAAAAAGACGCCCCTCGCGAGGCGTCTTTTTTTATTTCAAATCTTGAAATCTTATTCGATAACGATGTTCGCGCCGGCTTCGTCAAGTTTCTTCTTGGCGTCCGTAGCAGCATCTTTGCCAACGCCGGTGAGGATCTTGCCGCCAGCGGTTTCAGCGAGAGCTTTGGCTTCGCCGAGTCCAAGGCTGGTCAATTGACGAATGACTTTGATGACGTCAATCTTCTTGGCACCTGGATCTTTGATGACTACGTCGAACTCAGTCTTCTCTTCGACAGGTTCAGCGGCAACAGCAGCGCCAGCGGCGGCCATGGCTACGGGAGCGGCGGCAGAAACGCCCCACTTCTCTTCGAGCATTTTTACCAAATCAGCCGCCTCGAGGACGGAAAGTGTGGAAAGTTCTTCCACGAGTGTAGCGAGTTTATCAGACATTTTTAGCACTCCTTGCTAAGTAAATTAAAATTTGAATATTTTACAAAAAACTAGGCCGAAGCCTGTGCGCTTTCAGGCGTGCTTTCAGCATGCGCCTTGATAACAGCAGCCAAGCCGCGAGCGGGTTCCGCCAGTGTACGGACGAGTTTGCTTGCCGGGGCCTGCAAAACGCCGAGCAATGTTGCGCGCATAACAGGCAACGGGGGCATCTCAGAAAGCATCTTGACCTGTACGGGGTTTAAGGACTTACCGCCCATCAAACCGCCCTTCACTTTAACGAATTCATTGCCTTTTGTTGATTCGGTCAATGCTTTCGCTGTGGTAGCAGGGTCTTTGAATGCGAACAAGATAGCTGTGGACTTCACGAGATAATCCGCAGGGACTTCCATGCCATTGTCTGCAAACACGCGACGAATGAGCGTATTCTTCACGATATGGAATTCACCGCCAGTATCACGGATCTTGGCACGGATCGCATCAATAGATTTCATTTTTGCGCCGGTATATTCCACAAGAATCACTGCTTCACTACGCTTGATCCAATCTGCGTATCGAGACTGCACTTCTTCCTTACGTTGTTTAGAAATTGCCAAAGGGTATTCACCTCCTTTCAATTAAAAAGTCTTTGCCACTTACACAGGCAAAGACTTTTAGTCCCCGAAGGGAATCAGCACTTGCGTACTGAAATTTTCTATCAGTCTCCACCTGAGCAGGAAATTAAGTCCCAATTAATGGAACACCGGCCTTCATCGGCGAAGTGGTTTTAGGGATAAACGAGTACTACTACTCGGCACCTTCAATATGTTCATTCGGATCGGCTTTTACGCCAGGTCCCATTGTCGAAGTAATTGTAATACGCTTGACGAAATTACCTCGCGCGCCTGATGGGCGGGATTTATTAATCGCATCTACCAAAGCCGCGTAATTCTCAACAAGTTTATTGACATCAAATGAAGCCTTGCCAATGGACACGTGAATATTATTGGTCTTATCAAGGCGGAATTCCACACGACCAGCCTTTGCTTCTTTAATGGCACGTTCCATATCCCCTGCGCTGACAACTGTACCAGCCTTCGGGTTCGGCATAAGACCGCGAGGTCCAAGCACACGTCCCAAACGACCGACTTTACCCATTGCATCAGGTGTAGCGATGGCTACGTCAAAATCCAGAAAGCCACCTTCAATCTTCTTCATTGTCTCGTCATCATCTGCAACGAGGTCAGCGCCAGCCGCACGAGCAGCAACAGCACCTTCACCCTGGGCAAATACAAGTACGCGTACCTTTTTACCGAGACCGTGAGGAAGCACAACTACATCGCGCAACTGTTGGTCAGCCTGACGTGAGTCAAGTGTGGTACGCATATGAACTTCAATGGTCGCGTCAAACTTGGTGAAGGAAGTTTCCTTTGCAAGCGCAACAGCTTCGTGAGCCGAGTACACTTTATCAATATCAACTTTGGCAAGAGCAGCCGTGTATTTTTTTCCGTGTTTAGTCATTTTATCCTCCGTGGTACAAGCGGACAGCCGAGGCCGTCCTCCCACAAAATTAGTCGGTTATCGTAATACCCATCGAGCGGGCCGTGCCTTCGATCTGTTTCATCGCGCCATCCATATCAATCGCGTTCAGATCTTTCATCTTCAGCTCAGCAATTTCCTTCACCTGAGCACGGGTCACCTTGCCAACCTTGTCCTTGTTCGGCACACCAGAACCCTTTTCGATACCTGCGGCTTTGCGAAGCAAAACTGCAGCGGGAGAGGTGCGAAGCACGAAGGTAAACGAACCATCTGTATAAATTGTAATTTCTGCAGGAAGTACTTCACCCGGACGATTGGATGTGCGCGCATTGTATTCCTTGCAGAAGGCCATAATATTGATACCATGGCTCGCCAGCGCGGGACCAACGGGAGGCGCAGGATTTGCCTTGCCAGCCGCAAGTTGAAGACGTACGATTGCTTTTAGTTTCTTTGCCATTTCGACTTAACTCCTTTGTGGTTTTAGCGGGTCATTTGGGAGACCCTCCCACCGCATCAGACCTATCTGAGGTCTGCTACTGTCTAATTAAAATTTTCCAGCTTATGCTTTTTCCACCTGCAAGAAATCCAACTCTACAGGCGTTTCTCGTCCGAAGAAACTGACCATCACACGCACCTTTGTGCGCTCCATGTCGATCTCTGCAACGGTACCACGGAAATCATTGAACGGTCCATCCACAATACGCACACGCTCACCAACCTTAAACGAAACCTTGACCGTGGGCGCTTCAGCTTCCATGCGTTTAACGATCTGAGCAACTTCCTCAGG
>JFJP01006990.1_pt1 | contig 10474 bp, 5 predicted proteins | sample 431651 | NCBI WGS metagenome assembly JFJP01 (sample SAMN02602958, study PRJNA72255) | Microbial mat metagenome, whole genome shotgun sequencing project. | biome: fresh water; feature: sink hole; material: water; isolation source: purple microbial (photo- and chemosynthetic) mats found in... | reverse complement strand
TGGTTTCCCGGGGCGGGCAACAAAATTAGCGTGGAATTTGATTACTACGTGTATGGCGGCGACGGCGCCGATGGTGTCACGGTGGTGTTTTCGGATGCCAACGTGACGGCGGCTCCGGGCGGATTTGGCGGCTCGCTGGGCTATGCGCAGCGTGGTGGCATCAATGGCTTTGGCGGTGGCTGGCTGGCGGTCGGGATTGACGAGTTTGGCAATTTTCCGACCACCGGCGAAGGGCGCGTCGGCTACCCCAGCGGCTACAGCGCGCCCACCGGTGCTGCTGTAGCGAGCGGGTTTTACGCCAACAATATCTCGGTGCGCGGCAGCGGCAGCGGCAGCACAGGCTATGCGCTGCTGGCCAATACCGGTACGCTGTCCACCAAAATTTGGCAAACCAGCAATACTGCCAGCAGCGTGCAACGCTTTCGCATCATCATCGACCACAGCGACAGCACGCGCGCCATGGTCAGCGTCGAGCGTGACCTGACCGGCAGCGGCAGCAGCTATGCGACGTTGATACCGCCGTTTGATGTCAAAGTGCCCGCTGCCGGCCAAGTCGCAGTGCCTGCCAACTGGCTGGTGTCGTTCACCGGCTCCACCGGTGGCTCGAACAATAACCACGAAGTCACCAATCTCAGCATCTGCGCGCCCTTGATGACGGACCCGGGGGCATCTGCCACTGCGGCGAATTTCGATTGTCTGGAAACCGGGCAGAAGAACGTATGGAGTGCGGCTCGCAACCCCTTGTTTACCAAGTTGGTGGGTACCGGATTTGGCTTTGATGTGGTGGCATTGAAATCAGATGGATCCCTGGAAAGCGACTACGTTGTCAGCGGGGGCAACACCAAATATGTTCAGGTCGATCTATACGATGACAGCGCCGCACCCGCCTGTAGTGCGATTACGCCGCTTGCGAGTACCGCGAAGGTGGTTGCATTCAATTCCGCCAATTTGATTGCCGGCGGACGCAGCAATAAGACCAGCGCCGGTAGTGCACTCAGCATCAACGTGCCTGCTGCCTACCCGAAGCTGCGCTGCCGTGTGCGTGAATGCACCGATGTCAATTGCAGCAGTTTTGCAGCGCTGCCAGCGGCTTGTTCCAGTGATCAGTTTGCGGTGCGGCCTGCTGCTTTTCTGGTAACACAAAACACTCCGAACTTGAGTGCAGGTGCGCCATTTACGCTACAGGCAGCGGCTGTAAACAGCAACTTGACCAGCACCTCAACCAACTACTCCGGCACGCCTGTCCTCAACCGCGGTGTAATCGCGGGTGCCCCCGGCTTTACATCGACTGCCTTGTTTGGTGATTTGCCACCAGCCACGGCAGGCATTAGTTTCGCCACGTTTACCTATGACGATGTGGGCAGTATTACCTTGCCAGCAACCAGTCCGGGCACTTATGGTGTATCAGACAGCACATACACCAGTATTGACAGCACTGCGCCTGCTGCGGATTGCATTGCAAACAGCGCTTCAAATGTCGTGTCTGGTGGCAAATATGGTTGCCTGATTGGACAGTCTGCAGCACTGACGGTGGGACCATTTATCCCAGATCATTTTGAAATGCGTGACGAGAGTTTTTCTGTCGGCTGCACAGGTGGTGGCTTTACCTATATGGACCAGCCGTTCAGCTTTGGCTATACCGTGACCGCCAAGTCGATGAGGCGGGTCGCTCCGACTGTCAATCCGCCGGGTAACGTGGCGCTAAAGTTGTACACCGTTGGCAAGCTCAACTATGCGGCGTTGAATGGCAGCACCGACCTGCTCAGCAGAATCTCGCTGGCATCCTCCACGTCTGCGGCATTTGCCAACCCGGTGACTCCCACCTGGACCGAAGGCAGTTATGTCCATCCATCGACCCCCTATAAATTCCGTCGGCCAGACCCCTCCACGCCACCCACACCAGATGGGCCGTTTGACGCGTTGAATATTGGAGTAGCCATTGAGGACCCTGCAGGTGTCGGCTACGACATCGGCACAATGACATTTAGTGCCACACGGACTGTTGCGTCGGCGTGTGTTACTGCGGGGGAATGTAAAGATTTTGCCAGCCTGACGACGGGTGACTTGCCAACCAAAGTACGCTTTGGCCGCCTGCGGCTGCAAAACGCCTTTGGCTCCGAGCGGCTGCCACTGAATGTTCCTATTCAGGCGCAGCATTGGAATAGCAACAGTTTTGTCGTCAATGCCGATGACAGTTGCACCGCGCTGAACATGCCAGAGCCAAAGGGAACTCCGGACGGATCCGCAGGTCGTTTTTACGCTACAAGCAGTAAGAACGAACTTGTTACACCAAATCCTGTTCCTGTTTTTTACAAAGTTGACGGCACGCCCGCAACACCTCCCAAGCTTGGCGGCGGCAAGGCTAACTTGCGATTTCCAGAACCATTGACGCGTGGCTGGCTGGACATTACCGTTGGCGTGGATTCCTGGCTGCAATACAACTGGGGCAGCACAAACCTGATCAACAACCCCTGCGCCCGCGCCACCTTTGGAATCTACAGTTCCAGCTCCAAGTCCCCCATCATCTACCGGCGCGAAAACTACTGATGCCACTTTTATGCTTTTTACCCCTCCAGCCCTTATGCAGAAAGCGCTGGCAGCTATTATTTATTAGATCGATTCGACAAGCTTGGTGGTGGTTTTGTAATCAGCCATGGTGCAACTTGTCAGTCCCGCCTGGCCCCGTCTTGGCGAGGGCGACAGCCATTCCAGAAATGCACACCTCATATTCAGATTTCCTGATCCGCACTGGGCAAGTGCTTGAAAAAAACCAGAATCAGGCTTGGCACTCGTAGAAGCGGCATCTTGCCGCTTTCCCAAGCATCTGCGGCTGGAAGCCACAGCTACAGGACGCATTCAGTGCCATTCAGAATTCCACCCGGATCAGGAAGTCTGAATTTGTACATTTTATCCCTCTAGCCCATACCCAGTCTGCGCTGGCAGCTAGCAATTAAATTGCAAAAACGGTTCGCTTGTCAACCGATATAAATTCCGTGCCAGCGAGCAAATCGCCCTCAAAACCGATCCTGATTGGAAAGAAAGGTCAGTCGCTTGGTATTTCAGAGCGATTCGCGGCTACCGTCGCTCCTACAAAGCGGGTCAGTGCCCCTGGTAGGAGCGGCGGTAGCCGCGAACCCGGCTCTCGTCGCGTCCATCTGTGGGCGGCTTGGCTGTTGAGCATTGCCAGTCAGCAAAGTTTATGCCTTTTGACCCTCCAGCCCTTATTCAGCAAGCGCTGGCAGCTACAGAAAGCATAATGATTGCACTCATGGCTACAAGCCCCCATCCCAAGCTTCCCCCAGCGGGGGCGGGGGCAGCAGCCCCAAGCTGGCGTACCTTGGTGAATCTCAGGGTAAACCAGAATTTTGGTATCCATTTAACCTCCAGCCCTTATTTGACATGCGCTAGCAGCTACAAAAATCATTCTTTCCTGAGGGTTCTGCCAGAACTTTTTGTGACCAGGCCTGGCATCTTTGCCTTTGACTTTGCGCTTTACGGCCGTTAGCCCTTTTATACTTTACGCCTTTAGCTATTGAACTCAGAGCTACTGTCTGCCGTCCCACTTTTTCCTTGTTCGCTTGTCAAAACCTGCCCGATGACTTCCTTGTTTTTCTGTAATTTTCACCCGGCATCGGTACGGAGGTCTGCCTGACCATGCGCTGGCCGTGGCAACGTCGTCGTTCGTCAAACCAGTGGGTGCTGTCCTGGTGTGGGCAGACGCTGGTGTATGTGCATGCCAGGCGGCTCGCCGATGGCCAGTTTGAAGTGCTGGCCATGGGTGCCGAGCGCCAGGCCGGCGAAGAACATCCGGTGTTTGTCAAGCGTTTGCAAGGGCTGGGCCTCAAAGGTGCGCACGCCACCATCATGCTGCGCACCGAGCAATACCAGTGGCTGCAAATCCCCACCCCGGCCGTGCCGCCTGAAGAGCTGCGCTCGGCGGCGCGCTACCAGGTGCGCGACATGCTGCAAACCCATGTGGACGATGTGACGATTGATGTCATTCGCGTGGGCGATGGCCAACACAAGGGCAGCGGTAATTCATTTGTGGTGGCAGCCACCAACGTGGTGGTCAAAGAGGTGATGGACCTGGCTGGCGCGCTGGATTGCCAGGTGTCGGTCATCGACATTCAGGAAACCGCCCAGCGCAACCTGCAAACCGCGCTGACCCGCAGCAATGGCACGCTGGCGCTGGCCAATGCAGCGCTGATTCTGGATGACGCACAGCAGGCGCTGCTGACCATCAGCGCCAACGAAGAGTTGTTTTACACCCGTCGCTTTGATTTGCCCGAGGGTTTTTTGACCGGCACCTGGGGGCAAGACATTGACGTGCAGGCCCCGGTGGATGGCTTTACCCCGGTGGAGGAATACATGCCCAGCTACAGCACCGGCGACGTGGCGTTGGGTGATGACTTTGGCAGCGCGCAGGCGGTGTCTGCGGCACCCGTTTCTGCCAGCCGCCAGGACGATGAACGGGCACAGCGGCTGGTGGTTGAAATTCAGCGCTCGCTTGACGTGTGGGACCGCACCTGGTCGAGCCTGACGTTGAGTGGCTTGCGCGTGTTTGCCGGCGAGCGCAGTGCCGAGCTGGCGCAGTGGCTGACGCGCCAACTGGGCCAGCCGGTGATTCCGATGGATGTCAGCGCGCTGTTTGCCGGTTTTGAAGCCGCCAGCCCGGCCGATCAGAGCCTGTGTTTGCCGCTGCTGGGTGTGTTGTTGCGTGCTGAGGGCCAGTCGCCTTGAGGGCGCTGTGAGCAAGACAACATGGCCCAACAAGTCAACCTCTGCCTGTCGGTACAGCGCCAGCAAAAAAACCGGTTTGCCGCGCAGACGCTGGTGCTCGTGCTGCTGGGGTTGCTCAGCGTGGGCGGGTCGCTGAGTGCAGCCTGGATTTACAACCTGAACCAGGCCGGCCAGGCGCTCAAGGCCAATCTGGAGGCGCAGACCAAAGAGATGGAGGCCTTGCGCGCCGCCATTGAGCAGCGCAGCAAATCAAATGCCCCGGCCGAACAGGCTTTGCAGCAAGAGATCAAGACGCGCCGTGTTGCGCTGCAGCAGCGCGAAGATGTGCGCGTCGCGCTGTCGCAAGGGCTGTTTGAGCCTGGGCGCGGCCATGCGGCGCGGCTGCAACTGGTGGCGCAGAGCATTCCGTCTGACGTGTGGGTGACGCAGGTCAAGGCCGACGAGCGCTTGCTGGAGATCAGCGGCTACACGCTGGAGCCCGCTGCGCTCAATGACTGGGTGCAGTTGCTGGCTGCCAGCCCGTTGTTGCGCGGCCAGACGCTTAGCACCATCAAGGTTGAAGGTGTCAAGCCCGGCACGTCGGTGCTGATGGCCGCTGCCAACCCGCCCAAGCCCGCGCCCGGGGCCTCGGCTGCGGCCAGTGTGCCCGCTGTGGTGTTGCCGCCGATGTGGGGCTTTAACTTGCTTAGCAGCGTGGCACCGGCCAGACTGCCAGCCTCGGGAGCCAAACCATGAAGGCCTGGTGGCTGGCGCAACTGGCGCGCATCGATGGCTTGAGCCTGCGCGAGCGGCTGTTTTTGTTTTTGTCGGTGCTGGTGTGCGCCGGTGCGCTGGTGGACACCCTGTGGTTTTCGCCCGCGCAGACGAACTACAAGCAGACTTCGCAGCGCCTTGAAAAGCAGGCCACCGAGTTGCAGCGCCTGCGCGAGGCGCTGCGTGCCAGCGCCACCCCGGCCACGCAGGGCAGCGGGCTGCGTGACGAGCTGGTGCAAATCGCCGCGCAAACCGAGCAGGTCAACCAGGCGGTCAAGCAGTTGCTGCCAGATGCGGCTGACTCTGCCCCGCTGGAGCAGGCGCTGGTGCATTTGCTGCGCCGTCATGACGGCTTGACGCTGGTGCGCACCAGTGCGCTGGCGCCTGAGCAGGCTGGCCCCGGCAATGCCGCACCGGCCAAGGCTGGCACCACACTGCCGCTGCCACCCGGCTTGACGCGCCAGGGCGTGGCGCTGACGGTCAGCGGCAGTTACGCCGATCTGACGAGCTATGTGCAAATGCTTGAAATCGACATGCCCCGGGTGCGCTGGGGCGAGATGCTGCTGAGCAGCGGCAAAGAGCAGACCGAACTCACGCTCAAGCTGTATTTGCTGGGAGAAGTGACACCGTGACGGGTTGTTTTGTGCGTTTTCGGCGGCGTTTTGTCGCACTGCCGCTGGCCTGGCTGGCGCTGGCCGTCAGTGCTTTTGCCCAGACACAGCGCGACCCCACCGTGCCGCCGCCCATGGTGGGCATGCCAGCGCCGGGTGTTGATGCGCCCACCGGCCTGGTCTTGGTGCCGGGACAGATGACTGTGTTGCAGCGCGATGGCGTGTTTTACCTGGTGTTGGGCACGCGGATGTATGCGCCGGGCCAGACGGTTGGCAGCACCAAAATTGAGCGCATTACCGAAACCGAAGTGTGGTTGCAAGACAATGGCAGCGTGCGCCAGGTGCCGGTGTTTGGCGGCATTACCCGGCGTGCAGTGGCAGAACCACTTGAACTGGGCGCGCCGCCACCAGCGACATCGGCTGCACCAGCTAGGCCGGCGGCTGATTGGCAGCCCGGGCCTGAGTTTGAACTGTGAGGTCTGCCCCCATGAACCGAGAAGCTCTCACCATGAATGATTTGTCACCTGTTTTTCGTTGCGCCGCGCCGCGCGGAGTTGGCCGGGGCTGCTTGGCTGCCTGCCTGCTTGGCCTGGGTTTGCTGGCGGGCTGCGCTGGCGAGCGGCCGCTGCGCACGCCAAGTGTCAGCGAAGCCATCCGCAATGAGGTGCCGATGCCGCCTGAGCCGGTAGCCGCTGCGGCCGTGCAGGTGCCAAAAAACATTCTGGATGTGCTGGCCGAGCCGGCCCCGGTGGCTGTGCCGCTGCCGCCCGAGCCCCGGATTGACCTGCTGATCAGCGATGCGCAGGCGCGCGAGGTGTTTCTGGCCATCGTCGCCGACACCCGCTACAGCATGCTGATGCACCCGAATGTGACGGGCAAGTTGTCGGTCACGCTGCGTGGGGTGACGGTGCTGGAGGCGCTGGAGGCGATTCGTGATGTGTATGGCTACGACTTCAAGATTGACGGCCGGCGCATCACGGTGTTTGGGCCGAGCATTCAGACGCGGATTTTTACTGTCAACTATCCGAATTCGCAACGGAGCGGTAACAGCGATCTGCGGGTGTCGTCGGGCGGCAATATGGCAAGCTCCAGCAGCGCTGGCAGTAGCACCAGCACCACCAGCAATACCAGCACCAACACCACGACATCCACTGGCAGTCAAGGTACGGGCAGCACGGGTCAGGCTGATGTCAGCCGGGTTTCCACCAATACGAGAACCGATTTTTGGAGCGAGCTGACTGCGGCGGTCAGGGGTATTGTTGGCAATGCTGAGGGTCGCATCGTCATCGCCAGCCCGCACGCGGGCATCATGGCGGTGCGTGGCATGCCTGATGAGCTGCTTCAGGTGGATGCTTTTTTGAAAGCTGCACAAATTGCGGTTGAACGTCAGGTGATGCTGGAGGCCAAAATTGTGCAGGTTGAGTTGCGCGATGGTTACCAGAGCGGCATTGACTGGTCGGCCCTTAAAAACAGTAGCAATTCGACCGGTATTTTGGGTGTCATGGGAGGCAACCCGGAAAGCAATGGCCTGATTCGTGGGGTGCACCCCAATGTGCCGGGTTTTGCCACAGGCGCAGCGGTCTTGGCCGATGCCGTTACCTTGCCTACCGGTGGCACGGGCTTGTTTGGTCTGGCGTTTGCAACCGAAGGTTTTCAGGCGGTGCTGGGTTTTCTGGAAACCCGGGGCGATGTGCAAATTCTGTCAAGCCCGCGCATTGCCACCCTGAACAACCAGAAAGCGGTACTCAAGGTTGGCTCTGAAGATTTCTTCATTGTCAACATGACACCTGGCACCACCGCCACCACCACAACTGCGGGAACGCCGTCAACGCCGACTTTTGGTACGTTCTTTTCAGGCATATCGTTGGATGTGACACCGCAAGTTGACAGCGGCAACAACATCACCCTGCACATTCACCCGTCGGTGACTTCGGTAACCGCCCGCGACCTGGTGTTCAACAATGGCACAGGCAGCAATTCGTCTTACCCAATGGCATCCAGCAGTGTCAACGAATCCGACACCATTGTGCGCATTCAGGACGGCAAGATCGTCGCCATTGGCGGGCTGATGCAAATAGAGTCCAACCGCACCGCGTCGGGCCTGCCCGGCTCCACCGAGTCGGTCTTCTCGCCGCTGTTTGGCAACAAGGCCAACACCGGCCGAAAAAAGGAGGTGGTGGTGCTGATCAAGCCCACCATCATCCGCACCCAGCAAGACTGGGACGAACAAAACCGCCGCAGCCGTGCCGCACTCGACGACATGGATGCCGCGCGCGCCCGCGTCATCCGTATTGACGGCAGCGTCAGCACCCGGCTACAGACCGAACAGTAGTTTTGGCACAACAGCCATGTACCTGCGCCATTTCGGCCTGCGTGAAACGCCGTTTTCCATCACCCCGGACAGCAGTTTTTTTTACCCGCACGAGGGCGCGCAGGCCGCGCTCAACACCTTGCTGGTGGCGCTGCGCAGCGGTGAGGGGTTCCTGAAAATCGTCGGCGAAGTGGGCTGCGGCAAAACCGTGCTGTGCCGCCAGTTGCTCAATACGCTGCACGACGAATGCGTGACCGCCTACATTCCCAACCCCGACATGGGGCCTGACGATTTGTTGCTGAGTTTGCTCGACGAACTAGGCATCGACCACAGCAGCGCGCAGCCCATGTCGGCGCTGGGGCCGTTGCAGTCTTATGGCCGCCATGCACTGCTAAGCCTGTTGGGCCAGGCCTTGTTGCGCCACGCCGAGGCCGGTCGGCGTGTGGTGGTGTTTATTGACGAAGCGCAGGCCATACCGCTGGCATCCATCGAGAGCCTGCGCCTGCTGTCCAACCTGGAAACCGAAAAGCAAAAACTGTTGCAACTGGTGTTGCTGGGCCAGCCCGAACTTGATGCCAAACTGGCCGCGCCCGAAATCCGGCAACTGTTGCAGCGCATTACCTTTAGCGAATACCTGGGTCCGATGGGGGCTGACCATGTGCCGCATTACCTGATGCACCGGCTGGCCACGGCCGCGCTCAGCGATGCCACCGACGTGCATGTGTTTGAGCCGGATGCGGCACAGGCATTGGGCCGCCTCAGTGGCGGCGTGCCACGGCTGATCAATGTGCTGGCGCATAAATGCCTGATGCTGGCGTATGGTGAAGACACGCACCGGGTGACGGTCGCCCATGTGCGCCTGGCCGGCATCGACACGCCGGGGCAAAGGCGGCAAAGGCGGCAAAGGCGGGCGCTGGCGCTTTTGGCAATGGTTGTTTCACAGAGGACAAGTAGCATGAGCGTCATCAACAAGATGCTGCGCGACCTGGACAGCCGTCAGGCCGACACCGATGTGCTGGCCTCGCTGGGTGCGGTACGCCCAGGCCGTGACGGTGTGCCGACCGGCGCGCGTGTTGGCCTGTCCGCAGGCAGGGCAACTGTGGCAGGTGGCGTAGCGCAGCCAGTGCGTGCCAGACGTTCCACACGGACGGTGGTGCAGATGGGGTTGTACGGCCTGCTGGCGCTGGCGGGTGTTGCAGCCGCTGGGTGGTGGCTGCTGCACCGGCCCACAGCGCCGACGGCTGTAGCACCGCCGACAGCGGCAGCCCAACCCACGCCATCAGCCATGGCAGCCCAGTCTGCACCATCAGCCATGGCGGCTCAGTCTGCGTCGTCAGCCGTGGCAACCCAGTCCGCCAGTGTCGTGCAGGCGGCTGCGCCGGCCGGTCTGGCTCAGTCCGCTGCCACTGCCAAGCCGCTCTTGGCCGCCTCGGCGGCGGTTGCACCCAAAGCTGCCAATCTGGCTGAACGTCAGGGTTTGCCGACGGCAATGCCGTCAAGCGCACGCCCGGCCAGTGTGGCGGCGCGGGCAGTGCCGCCCCATTTGGCACTGGCGGGCAATTTGTCGTTGAAGCTGTCGCTGGATACCGTGCCGCAGCCAAACCAGATTGCCACGACCACGGCACCGGCCAAAGCGCCCCAGGGTGTTCAGCCGCTGGCAACACCAGCCGCGCCGGTGGCCGCGCCCCAGCCAACAGCCCACAAGCCCGACAGCCTGCAGGCGCTGTTGGCGCATGCCCAGGCGTTGTGGGGTGACGGCGATCGCAGCGCCGCGCTGCAGTTGCTCAAGGATGCCATGCAGCGGCTGGAGGCAACACCGGGCGGGCAGGGCGATGCGACCACCGTGGCGCTGGTGCGTGAATATGCCCGCGTTGGCCTGCTTGCCGGTCAGACCACTGAGGTGTTGGCCACACTGGAGCGGCTGCAGCCGCAATGGTCGGGCGCGGCCGATATTTGGGCGATTCGTGGCAACGCAGCGCAACGGCTGGGCCGCCACACGCAGGCGGTGACGGCGTATCAGCAGGCGCTGTCGCTGAACCCGAACGAGCCGCGCTGGATG
>JFJP01047609.1_pt1 | contig 10475 bp, 6 predicted proteins | sample 431651 | NCBI WGS metagenome assembly JFJP01 (sample SAMN02602958, study PRJNA72255) | Microbial mat metagenome, whole genome shotgun sequencing project. | biome: fresh water; feature: sink hole; material: water; isolation source: purple microbial (photo- and chemosynthetic) mats found in... | reverse complement strand
TTCGCAGCCTTACACTCTTTTAGGAATTCTTCTAACTCCACAATTCGTTTTGGTGAAACGGGTCCGTGTGAAGTAACAGCTTCAATTAGGAATAACCAATTTTTTACAGAGTCATAAATAATAACGTCTGGCAATTTGCCGTGTTGGTCGACTGGAATTCCTAATTGTTTTAACATACTTTCATCAACGTATAAATTTTTTTTCGCCGTATCGCCTAAATATAAAACAGAACCGCCATTTGCAAAACGCGCTGCAAAATTGTGAATAATAGCGGCTTGGACTTCGTTATGTTTTCCAGCGGAAAGCCTTAGAATCTTTCCATTACTGAGTTTAACAGGAATTAATATTTGTTTCCGTTCCCTTTTGTACTTCTTTGATAGATTTCCTTCTTCTGAGATAAATTTTTTAACCGCCTTTTCCCAGTTTTTTGTTCCGAAAGTTTTGATTGTTTCTAATGCTCCTTGTGACAATGCATAATGAGCGTTCGGACTATTCACAGGCAGCTTAGGATTATCGGGGTTGTAGTCTGCAACTCTTGCTTGAACAAATTGATGTAATACTTGTCTACGAAAAGTTTCACGGGTATTCGGCGCATATTCTTTTCCGTATACAGCAGCCACAAAAGCCATTATACCTTTTGTAACTTTTTGACTGGTTCTTGTTGATTTACTCCATTTACCACGTGGCTTAATTCCGCACAACGCTAATAGTGTATATGCTGAAATTTCGTTTTGCTGGGCAATAGGAAGGCCCAATTCTTTTAATATTTTTTTTGCGTCGATTATTTTATTCATAAAGGTTTGCTGTGAGTTCAAATTGTTCAATTACCACTCTATTTGTATTTTCTATCGAAAAATTATTTGAAAGAATGATATTGTTTCCAATCTCCTTTATTGTTGCAAGGGGAGGCAAAGCTATGTCTCTGAGTTCAGTAGCACTCACATTTACATTTCCATTAAAAATTCTGAAGTATGAATTAAAAAGAGCACTATTTAGTAAAGCACATAATCCAATCACTTCATTTCTGTCTAACTGACCTTTGGGGCGGTAAATATAATTTACCTTGTTCTCAATACCGATATATTCTGATTTAATAACATTACAAAAATAAGGGGCGGCGATTAAGCGGTTCTTATCATCTTTACTGCTAAATCGTCTTAAGAAAACGTAGTTTTTATTTGGAATTAAAATTGTTTTAGATTCATTTTCAATTCTTACATATTGTCCTTTGTCGGGTTTTGAAATAGGCCATTCTAGAATCATTTGTTTTACATTGTGCAGCCAAAATAATGGAGCAAGAAAGACTGTCCCATTTTGAAAATCCTCGTGAATGTATTGCTTATTTCTAAAAGCAACAACCGGACCAGTTGAAATTTGAATATGGTATTTGTTTAAGTTACCATCCCATTTTTTGAAAATATTCAAAATTGATTCTTCAAAATCATTAGTTGGTAAGTATAGAATTTTTTCATTGGATGCTAAATCAATCAATATTTTTTGTTTGATTGTTTTAGTTTCTGGAGTATGAATATCTCTTAACCCTTGCGAAGAAGAAATGACAACACTATGATTGGGATTTGCTTTCTCTTTGCGTTTTCCTTTAATAATAACCGTCTCTTGCAATACTTTGTCTCTATTGAATGTGTCTTTACGGGAAACAAATAAATGTACATTATCGATTTCAATTATTTTAAAGAAAAACTCACGAAACAGTTTAAAATAACTACCCGAAGCATAACTTCGAGGAGTTATGAAAATAAGCTCTCCGTTTAATTTTAGGAGTTTAGCTGAAACAGCCATAAAAATTGCGTAAATATTTGGATGACCGTTTACAACATCTTTGGCGGCGATAGCCCGTTTATCATCTATAGGTAGTTTAAAATAAGGTGGATTAGAGATAATTATATCGAATGGCTCTACTTTTTCCGAAAACAAATTCCCATTTTCAGAAAGATATTTTGCATTTTCAAGGATAAAATCTTTTGTAAGTAATGAATAACGAAAATCGATTTTTTTCGATTTCAGCCAATTTTTTAAATAAGCAATCGATTTTTTTGATAAAGGAATCAAAGCGTTGTCAGTTTCATAAACAACTAATTCTATTAATTGTAGTTTACTATTGACGGTTAGATATTCGACTAAAGCACACGTTAAAATTGCAGTTCCACAACCAGGATCAAGAATACGCACCGAACTATGCTGAAATTCAGTAAAAGAACCCATTAATTTCGCAATCTCGAGTGGAGTAAAGAATTGCCCATTCTCTTTTTTATGTTCCTGATTTACCAATGATGTATAAAGCGTTCCCAACCTGTCCGCAAAATGACTAGGAAGCTCGTTGTCTATTGGTTGCATGGATTTATTATTTATTTTTGACAATAGCATTAATTTTCTTTTCAGATACTGATTTGTTTAGGATTTCTCATCACTCAGAGGTCAAACCAGCTCTTCGTCATCTTCTCCAACGCACCGTTCTCATTCTTATGATGATATTCGTTTGAGTGCTGATCGTACGTGTAATCGTTGCTCCAAACAGAAATATTTTTTTCAATCTGCGCAAGAGCATCGGTGATATAATTTACCTCTTCATCTGTTGTTGTAGGGTGAAGCGAGATACGTATCCACCCCGGTTTTTCAGAAAGATCACCCGCGTCAATTTTATCGGTGATGGATTTGGAATGCAGCGGATCAACATGAAGCAGATAATGTCCATACGTTCCCGCACACGAACATCCGCCGCGCGCCTGAATACCAAAACGATCATTCAATAATTTCACCACAAGATTGTAATGAATGTTGTCAAGATAGAAGGAGAACATGCACAACCGATCTTCAATGTTGTCCGCCAACAGATTTAGATGTGGAATTGCACGCATCTTTGTAAACATCAGTGCAGCCAGCTCATGTTCGCGCGCTGCAATATTGTCAACGCCCATTTGGTCTTTTAACTGTACGGCGAGAGAAGCTTTGATCGCCTGTAAAAATCCCGGTGTTCCGCCATCTTCACGCACCTCAATATCTGGAAAGAACTTGTGTTCACCCCACGGATTTGTCCAGAGCACCGTGCCGCCGCCTGGCTGATCGGGCGATGTCAGATTATAGAGATGTTTATCGAACAAAAGAATTCCCGGTGTTCCCGGTCCGCCGAGAAATTTATGCGGAGAAAAAATGATCGCATCCAATTTTTCCTTCGGATCGGCAGGATGCATATTAATTTTTACATACGGCGCGCTTGCCGCAAAATCGATGATCGCAATGCCGCCGTGTTCATGCATGATCGTTGCAAGTTCATGATACGGCGAAAATATTCCCGTAACGTTGGAGCACGCGGAGAATGAACCGATCTTTGTTGTGCGGTGATTATACTTTTCCAAACAACGGCGTAAACTTTCAGGATCAACCGAACCGTTTCGTGTTGGTTCTATCACGCAGACATCGGCAAGTGTTTCGTACCAGGTTGTCTGGTTTGAATGATGCTCCATGTGTGTAACAAATACGACCGGGGTTTCATTTTCAGAAAGAACTATTGCCTTGCGGTGCTGTTCCGGTACTTTAACGCCAAGAATGCGCTGGAATTTATTGATCGCCGTCGTCATTCCTGTACCGACAAAGAGCAGCGCATCATCTGCATTTGCATTAACATGATTCTTAATGATCTCATGCGCATGATGATACGCATGCGTCATCAATCCGCCGGTAACGGATGATTCGGAATGTGTGTTGCCGACGAACGGACCGAACGTATTGAGCATCTTTTGTTCAATCGGTTCGTACATTCGACCGCTTGCAGTCCAATCGGAATAGATCAGCTTTTGTTCGCCGTAATTGGAATGAAAGGTTGCGTCGATACCAACAATGTTCCGGCGGAATGATGAAAAATAGGATTCGAGATTCATACGGTAAAAATACACAAGGGAAGCGCAGGATGCAAGATTGAGATTGCAGGAAGAGCGTTTTAATAATGATAAAACAAAATCATTCTGTTCGTTGAAGAATAATGATCGAGAGATCGTCCGACGCTGTCGTTGTTCCGATGAACCGGTCTACCGCGCGTAATATTGCGAACCCCGTCTGCTCAGGGGTATCATTCGATGTTGATTTCAAGAGATTGAGCAGTCTTTCTTTTCCGAAGAATTCTCCTGTTTCATTTTTTGCTTCAATAAGTCCGTCAGAATAGAGAACGAAATGATCGTTCGTATTGAGCGTAACGGAGTGCTCCAAAAAATTCATTGTTCCCGATAATCCAAGCGCAGCTTCGCCTCGCATGCATTCTTCGACCTCTGCATTCCGCACGATGAGCGCTGGAAAATGTCCGGCGTTGACGAATCGTATCGTTCCATTCAATTGCGAACATTCAAGATAAAGTAACGACGAAAAAATATGGGAAGGACTATCTCGATGTACGATCGTATTGATCCGTCCGATCAATTCGGGAAGGGAAGTGATCTCTACATCTGCCATTGCAATACTGAAACGATCGTCATCCAATTTTAAGAAATCGATCAGATCGCCGCACACCTCATTTGCGGAGCGCGTGAAGAGCCACAGTTTCCATCCGTTCACAACCGGCATTCGTTCCGGCATCAATGATTCCTGGATCTTTCGTCCCGCTTCAAGCTCGTCGTGTGCAAGGAGTTTATCTTTTAATTCCAAAAGAATGACGAGAACAAGCAGCGCTCCGGCAAAGAGTGAACTGCCATCGATATTTAAATTTGTTTCATCGCCGAACGATCCTTGCACCCGAATAAGAAGAAAAATACCGATGACAAACATCAGCCGCCGCATCGGCGTTAGTTTATAGAACATCGCCCGCATGATCCAGCCGAAATGATAGAAAGAGCGTTTACCCGCTTTCATCGCTTTCAACTGTTCGCGCTGTTCATCCGTCAGATAAAAATCGGAGATCTCTTTGGTATCTTTGCGCAGTGAACCGTACGCGTACGATTTTTTGAGATCGTTGCGAAGCGTGGAAAAGAATTTGTTGTTTGGCTGTTGTTCTGATGGTGCCATGGCTGACCGATATGATGTGAAACCGTAGTAAGATACGGTAAAAAGAGGAAAAGGTTCTGGAAAGATTTATTTATTGTCTTTATGTAACAATTGATCGTCATGCAGACGTGTTAGGAAGAATAGTGCAGTTATAGCTCCAATGGTTGCAAAAAGCATGTCGGATTGTGTGTCCCACACATATCCCTGCGTGCTGAGAAATGCGTCGGCGGATTCACCGGTATTGACAACTACGAACCATTCAATGAATTCATACACCGCGCTCAGTGTCAGAATGACAATGATTGTAGATTTTTCGAATGACTCAAAAATTATTCTTTTACCAGCAACGGTCGCTGCAATGCAAAATCATATAATGTTAATCGGCGAAGACGATAATACGTTGTCCAATAGTCCCACAATGTCTGGATGCGTGTGCGGTACGCATTATCTTTTTCCGATTGTGCGAGAAAAAGATTTGTCACATCGATCTTGCCGATAACAAAACGTGCGCGGGTGACATCGAATCGCCGCTGAGCAACCGTATCCGCTTTTGCGGAGAGAAAAACCTGTAACTGTAATTGTCTGAACCGCTGCACCTGATATTTCACTTCCTGTTCCAATGTGAACCGCTGCGATTCAACATTCGTTTCAACACGCGATCGTTCCGCTAACGCCGCTTCAACCGCGTGGCTTCCGGTTCCCCAGCCGACAAGAGGAACTTGTACCTGAACAGAGAATTGCTGCTGATCCAGTAAATTTTCATACGCAGCATCGAACGTGTTTGCCTTTTGATTCAATCCGATATTTGCAGTGATCGACATCGAAAAAGAATTGTTCGATTCTGCCTGGCGAACACTCCGGTCTGCATTCAATTTCTGCACTTCGTAATTCACCATATCGCTTCGGTTCTGCCGAGCAAAATCCAGCGCAACCACCGGATCGATATTCATCGAATAGGTCAATTCATCCGGCAACACTCGAATTGGTGCGGCATTATTGATTCCAATTGAAAATCTGAAATTTTGAAGCGCTCTGTCGTATTCAATGATCGCATTCTCGTACTGCGTCCGTGCGTTCAGCGCTGCGAGTTCGCTTTGCAGCAGATCATTCTCCGCGATCTTTCCTACGTTGAATCGTCCTTTTGAAACCTGGAACAATGTATCGTTCACCGAAAGATTCAACTGTGCGTTGTTCACATTCATCATTGCAAGATAGTACGCAAAGAACTTGTTGGTGATATCGATCGCCGCTTCTTCCATCGCTTCAACAAATTCCCTGTGTGAAGATTGATAATTGAGATCTTCCAGTTTATAGTTCCACGCTATGGTGTTGATGGAAAAAAGAGGCTGGCGTAATGACAAGGAAAGCGGAGTAGAACGATAGAACGATGCTTTCGTTTCGAGATTGTCGAGCCGGTTCAATCCGGAGTAGATCGAGATCTCTGTTCCCGTCCAGGGAATTTGCTGTGATAGCGCAAGCGATAATGACGACTGCGCCTGTCGCTGTAAAAGAAACGAACTGCTTCCATCCGGCTGCGTAATGGGACTGATCGTGCGGATGAATTGCGGCGCATCTCCGGTCAATGCCAATTGCGGATAAAACCGCGCGGTGAACGATCGATAGCGGTGTTTGTCATTGCTGTATGCAGAACGCGCCATCGATGCCAACGGTCCGTTTTGTTGACCCATGCGGATGCAGTCGTTCAATGTTAAAGAGATCGTATCGGCTGGTTCTTGTGAGAAAAGAAATGCAGAAAAGAAAAAAAGTGAAAAAGAAAAAAATGATTTCATAAATTTTCCATAAAAGAGATGTCACAAAAACTTTCATCAACGTCATTCTGAGTCCCGATGTTATTTATCGGGGCGAAGAATCTGGTTTGTGCGATGGGATTGAACTATTTTCCCAACGCCACCCCAAAGGGGTCCTTCGGACTAGCAGATTCTTCCGCCTCGCTACGCTCAGCGTCAGAATGACCAACGCTGACGAGGCATAACAAAGATACTTCAACGACACTTATTCATACCGCAATGATTGAATCACATCCTGATCAGCGGCGCGCTTTGCCGGAAAGAAGCCGAATGCAATGCCGATAGTAATGGAAATTGCAAACGAAACAAGGACCGATATCAGCGTAATGATCGTAACAATGCCGGCCGTTTGTTCAATAATGATACTGATGACGAATCCCAAAATAATTCCGATGATCCCGCCCGATACGCTGATCGTTGTTGCTTCTGCAAGGAATTGAATGACAATATCTCTTCGTGTTGCGCCGACAGCGCGGCGAATGCCGATCTCTTTTGTCCGTTCCATCACCGAAGCGAGCATAATGTTCATAATACCGATACCACCGACGATTAATGAAATGGACGCGATGGCTCCGAGCACAATGTTAAAGATCTCTTTGGTGCGTTGTTCTTGTTTTAATAATTCTTCCGGAACAGTGACTGAAAAATCGACAATGCCGTTGTGTCTTCGCTGCAGCATCCGGCTGATCACTTCCGCAATAGTGCGGATCTGTTCGGTATTCTTAACGCTGACGACCATCCGGTCGATCTGATGATAATTGACCGTTTTCTTCTGCTGGTCGTCATCGCTGTTGTTATTGTTGGAATTATTTCCGCGCGATGCATTCTGAACATCACGCTTCGTAACAAGCGAGCGGTTTTTATACCGCAGCAGAACAGTGGTAACCGGAGAATAGATATCAAAATTATAATCCCGCAGACCGAGATGCTGGATGTTCTGTTTTGAAATGCTCCGTTCTTTCATCACACCGATCACGGTCAGCCATAACTTTCCGCATTTGATCTGCTTGCCGATCGGATCTTCACGGGTAAAGAATTTTGTCTGTATCGAATGACCGATGATGGCAACAGGAAGAGACCGCTCAAAATGAACCGGAGAGAAGAACGATCCTTTTTCCAGCCGATAATCGGAACCGGTAAAGAAATTGGAATCGACGCCGACCAATTTGGTGGAACGCTTCAATCCTTCGCGGATCGCATTCGTTTCGAGCACAACTTCCGGACTTGCGTAATCGACGGAGGGAATTGTTTGTTCAATGGCGGAACAATCCTGAAGCGTTAGACCGGGGGAGAATTTTTTCTTTTCGTTCAGTTTCTGATTGTCTTCTTCTACTTTTCCTTCATCCTGTTCGATGATGGGCGTGATGATGATATTGTTCGCCCCGAGCAGTTTCATCTGATCGAGAATCTCCTGCTGCGCACCGCGGCCGATGGCGAGCATGGAAATGACCGAGGCAACGCCGAACACAATACCGAGCGATGTGAGCATCGAACGGAGCTTGTTCCGTTTGATCGCATCGAATGCAGTGAGAAGATTGGCAATGAATCCGAGGGACGGTTTGAACCGCAGAAAGAATGCAACGATCACTTCTTTGTTTATTACGATCACAGCGATGCTTTCAGCGGCTGAAGTTTTAATGTGGATGCCGATAGCGGCGGCGAAAGGAATATCTCATCGTTCGAATTCACTCCGTCCAGAACGACTGCAGCATTATCGTTCTGCAGTCCAAGTTTTACCTCCTGTTTAACAACGCCGTTCCGTTTCAGATACACAAAGGTTGTTGTTCCCTCGGCGTGAACCGCCTCGAGAGGAATGGAAAGTACATTCGATGCTTTTGCAACGAGAATCTCATTTGCCGTAGTCATTGCCGGACGGAGTGTTGTATCGCGATCGCTGATGAGAATGCGTACCTCGAATACTTTCGAATCGGAGTTCGGCCGCTGTTCGCCGATGTTGGCAACATTCGTCACTGTTCCGGCGAGTTTTTTATTCGGGTCGGCATCAAGACGGAGCGTAACGGTCTGTCCTTTTGTGATCTTTTGAATATCAACTTCGTTCACGTACGTGATCGATTCCATCACGGTCAGATCGGGAAGCGTTGCAACGGTCGGCTCCCAAGGACTGAGCGTTGCGCCGACAACTTTTTTCTTTCCGTTCCACTCGCGCGCATACACCACCATTCCATCCGCCGGTGCGAGGATGGTGAATTTCTGCACCGTCGACAACATAATGGACATCTTCTGCCGTTCTTTCATCAGATCCGCTTCCACCGCCTGGATCTTAGCTATCGATTGCGCAGTTTTTGTAACATAATTTTTCTTTGCTTGCTTCAATGTCCGTTCGGTCCGTTCGTAATCGATCTGAGCTTGGCGTTTCACCGCCGGAGCTTCGAACGACGACTGATCGAGAATGATCTTTTTTTCTTCAAGCGTATAGAACATGTTCACCATTTCATCCCGCGCTTGTGTCAATGCAAGAGTGCTATCCAATTTTGCCTGTGTGTACTGCGCATCCAATTTTTGCACGGAAAGTTCAGATTCTTTGAGTCGGTTTGCGATCTCCGATTTATCAAGATCGGCAACGAACTCACCTTTCTTTACAACCGTTCCCTCGGCGATAAGATTCGAGATCTTCATCTGCCAGATACCAGCCGCACGAGCTTCTTCCGGACCTTTGATCTCGATGGAATTCTTCGCTTCCAATTCTCCTGTTGTGGTGATAGTGACGGTGAATTCTCCGTTGGTTGGCATAACATACAGGTCTGTGGACGATGCGCTTTTTTGTGTAAGAAGAAATAGCGGAACAATGACTACAACTGCAAGAATGGAACCGTAGAGAATTCGTTTTTTAAGCGGAAGCGAATTGAACCGTAAAACAATGTTCGGTAATTTCATAATATTCCTAGAGGTTGTTACGGACTGACAGTATTAGACGGTAGAGAAGGTGTATTCGTTTCCTCGTGGAGAGTGATGGCATCAATACAAAAAAGGTAACGAAGAGTGCCGAAGAAATCAAGCGAAGATTATCAAGGCAGGACGATGTCTGACGATGCTGTTCATCGTCTGACATCTAGCGCTGGCTAGGGTGTATAAAACAAACACTCCTCTGCGAATCGTAGACCAAACAGAGCCTGGGAATGAGTGACGCATCTTCATTACTTCCACTACAATAATTGTGGTTATACATTTGCACCGAGCATTTTCTGTACCAGCTTAATCAAGTCTGTAGGAGTAAATGGTTTTTCAATAATGATCCCGTTACCAAGTCGCTCATGACAATGGTTTTGATCCTTGGTTTTATCGCTACGATCTCTTGAATCACAGTTTCGCCCGATACCGTCGGCAGACCATAATCAGTAATAACAAGATCGATACGGTCGTTATATTTTTTAAAGAGCTCAATTCCTTGCTGACCATCGCCGGCGTGAAGCACGGTATATCCTTTGTTTTTTAAAAGTGCAGATTGCGCCTCCATGAAATCTTCTTCATCGTCAATCAAAAGAATTGTTCCTTTACCCTGGGGAATTGTTTCCACATCAACACGAATGTCGCCGGCGTGTTCTACGGTTGCCGCGATCAACGGAAGAAGAATGATGAACGTGGTTCCAATTTCATTTGAGCTTTCAATTCCAATGTATCCATTGTGTTGCTCAATGATACTCTTAACGACCGAAAGAC
>JFJP01040905.1_pt1 | contig 10475 bp, 7 predicted proteins | sample 431651 | NCBI WGS metagenome assembly JFJP01 (sample SAMN02602958, study PRJNA72255) | Microbial mat metagenome, whole genome shotgun sequencing project. | biome: fresh water; feature: sink hole; material: water; isolation source: purple microbial (photo- and chemosynthetic) mats found in... | reverse complement strand
CATAGAGTTGAAGTAAAAAACTCCCGAGTTGCCACCATTGCATGTGCTTTTTTCATTTATTTGCAGGAGCCAAAAATAAAAAACTCCTGTAAATATTATGCTTACAGGAGTTTGCTTTAATTTGCTTTTTGAAAAAGTGGAGCTGGCGGGAGTCGAACCCGCGTCCAAACGAGGAAGCCACAAGCTTTCTACATGCTTATCCCCAGACTTGTTTTTCGAATAAACACCGGATCAGGGCTACCAATGTTTACCTTATCTCTTTTATTGTCGTAAAAGCGCCAGAGCCTCGCTAAAACTAGCTTCGATTTACTTGCACCGCCTGATCGGACCGCTTCAAAGCATTAGCATCCGGGCGATGTCTCGTCCCGACACCTTGTGTCGGGATAAAGGTAACTTACTTAATTCGGTTACGCAGCAAGAGCGTAGTTATTTTCGCCAATTGTATTTTGATTATTATTTTATAAGGTCAACAACCAAAACCCTGCATGCTTACCTGCCTCTTCTACCCGCTGTCAAAACCAATCAGCCCCGGTAAAAAACCTGTCTACTTTTAGACAGGGCTGCAAAATTACTAATTTTCAATGATCTAAAAAACCAAATTCCAAATAAAACTTTAAATGCCAAATGTTAAATCTCAAAATAGCTGATTTAATTCTGTCATCGGTGTTAAAATACGACTGTATGAATTACAACCCGGTAACGAAATTTTTTAACCACTTTTTTAAAGCATCGCCAATTTCAGGATCTTTCAATCCAAATTCAACATTGGTTTTTATAAATCCCATTTTATCGCCAATATCGTAGCGTTTCCCTGTAAACTTCATTCCGTACATGGTATGGTTTTTTACCATCAGGCGCATGGCATCTGTTAATTGAATTTCGTTGTTTTTACCCACAGGAATATTTTCAAGATAATCAAATATTTCAGGGGTAAACAAATACCGGCTGGCAATTGCCAGATTTGACGGCGCTTCCTCTGGCGATGGTTTTTCAATCCAGTCATTGGCTTTGTACACCTTGTCAGAAATTTGAATACCGTCGATAATTCCGTAGCGGCTCACCAATTCGGGTTTTACTTCTTCCAGGGCAATTACCGAACCTTTGGTTTGGTTGTAAACATCAATTAGTTGTTTGGTAACCAATCCTTCGCTGCTTTGCACTAAAGTATCACCAAGCAGTATAACAAATGGTTCATTGTTTACATGATATTTGGCGTGCAAAATGGCATCGCCCAGGCCATTCATTTCCTTTTGCCAGATAAAATGAATATTGGCCATGTTGGAAATAGCACGAATTTTTTCGAGCATTTCGTAATTGGCTTTTTTTTGCAACGTTTCTTCCAGCAGGGGACTTCGATCGAAATGTTCTTCAATTGCCCGTTTGCCTTTCCCTATTATCATTAAAATATCGGTAATTCCGCTGGCAACAGCCTCTTCAACAACATATTGAATAACAGGTGTATCAACTATCGGAATCATTTCTTTTGGAGATGATTTTGTTACAGGAAGAAAACGGGTTCCGTAACCCGCTGCTGGTATTACTGCTTTTCTTATCATTTTTTTTGATTAACTTTTTACAATGTTTGGTTTAATTATTTCAATCCCGTTTGCGTTTAACTTGTTTTTTAACTTATTGAACATCACATCGTCTTCGCAAATTCCAATAATGGCACCGCCTGAACCGGTAAATTTGGAGCTTGCTCCCACTGAACGTGCAAGTTCAACCATTTCAATATTTCCTTTTGAAATATGGACTGTCTTTTTCCTAAGATCAAAGTTTTCGTTCATCAGTTCATTCATCTTTTTGTAATTACCTTCATTCAGGGCAATTTTGAATTCTTCGGTAATTTCAGCCCAACGCTGCATAGCCAGTAAAACTTCAGGGTCGCCGATTTCAAACCTGGCTTTTAAATTATTATGCACAACTTCGGTTCCTTCAGAGAGATTTCTTCTGTAGGCGATGTAAAACATCGGGAAACTTTCGGTATTAATTCGTTCGTAAATTCCGTAACCTTGTGTTTTCATTATTTCACGGTCGAAATTCATAAAAACCGGTGTTTCGAATGCCTGGGCAACACGATCCTGCAAACCTGCTGCAATTCCAAGTTCATCTTTTTCAACCGATAAAACAAGATTGGCAAAAATGGGTTCGGGTATTTTTACATTATAATATAAAGTAAGGGCTTTCAAGCAGGCCGTAATAATTGCACTCGAACCGGCAAGACCCAGCCTAAGCGGAATGTTTGAACTGTAACGGATTGTAAAATTTCGATCCTCTATTTTTATTTCATTTTTTGCGCAATATTGATAAAACACTTTGATCATGCCCTTTATCAGCCTCATTCCACCATAATAACCAGCGAAATTAACATCTTCGACCAGTTCTTTCATACTGTTAAAACTGGTCAAATCAAGCCGGTCGGGTTTGATTTCGAGCTCGGGTGTTTGATACAACTGCACTTTGGCTATAAAGTTGGAAAACACAAATGCAATGGTTTTTCCAAAGTAACCGTCAGACGGGTTTCCGATTACCGCTGCCCTGGGATAAGAATAAGTTTCAATTATCATATTTAGAAATTTTAGGCGGCAAAGTTAAGAATTCCATTTTTTCAGGTTTGCCAAATTCATATCATTTTCAATATTTTTTGATTGTGGCGTGTAAAGAAATTCGAGTTCCTTGCTGTAATGCTCATTAATTTTTCCACGCACCATCTTTAACAGGGCATTTAGCATTTTATTATCAGCCGAAAAAGGTTCAGGAAGTACAGCAATTGTAGCAGGTAGCCATCTTTCAGGAAACGTCCCTTCATGTTTTCCACCTTTTTTAAATTGATTAATATCGTTTTGAATCATTTTAAGTGATTCTTTGATTCCTTCAATAGTCCCCTTTTCAATATTCCGTTGTTTCAATTCGCGGTTAATGGCTTCCATATCAGGAACTATCATACCTACCGTATAAGGATTTTGATTATTGTGCAACATTACCTGTTGAATGTGAGGTGAATGAATTACAATAGCGTCTTCAATTCCTTCGGGACTATATTTTTCACCGTCGTTTCCAATTAACAGACTTTTAAACCTGCCCAGAACATATAAAAACCCATCGTTGTCAACATAACCCATATCGCCGGTGTGGAGCCAGCCATTTTTTATGGTTTCGGCTGTGGCTGTTGGATTGTTCCAGTAACCAAGCATTACATTGTCGCCTTTAACACAAATTTCACCTTTGTCGCCTTGTTGCAAAATGTTGTCGTCGGCATCCACAATTTTCAGTTCCATGTTTTTAACCGGTTTCCCCGATGAACCAAATTTAACGCACTCAGGCACGTTCGACGAAATTACTGGTGATGCTTCTGTGAGACCGTAACCCTGGCAAATGGGCAATCCAATTGCGTAAAAGAATTGTTGCATTTCTGAATCCAAAATAGCGCCTCCTCCGATAAAAAACATCAAGTTACCTCCAAACCCTTCGCGGATTTTTTTGAAAAGAATTGCATCAAAAACCGAAAGAAGCGGTTTCTGTAAAAAACGTAACCCTTTTCCTTTGTCATAACCGTTTCCGTTATATTTATAAGCTACTTTCAAAGCAAACTGAAAAACTTTGTATAAAGTCTCGCCTTTGGCTCTGATGCCTGCTTCAATATTTTTTCTGAATGTTTTCGAATAAGCCGGAACACTCATCATGATGTGGGGTTGCACTTCCTTAATATTTTTAGGAATGTTTTTCAGTGTTTCGAGTGGTGAGTTTCCAATTTCTACAGAGGCAATACTTGCACCTTTGTACATGAAAACATACAAACAGCAGGTGTGGGCAAAAGCATGATCCCAGGGAAGAATGGCCAGAGTTTTCCAATACGTTTGCAGGTCGAGCAGGCCATTCGACTGCACAACGTTTGCAGCATAATTCAGGTGCGAAAGCATAATTCCTTTCGGATCCGCAGTTGTTCCTGAAGTGTAGGAAATATTGGCCATATCGTTGGGTTGAATATTTTTCCATATGGCATCATAAACTTCTGTGCCTTTTTCCCTGAGTTTTTCACCACTGTCCATCAAATCGCAGTAATTGATATCGTTCTCGCCGGGATTTTCCTTGCCATCGATGAAAACTACTTTTTCAACATCGGGCAAATCACTCCGTATTTCTTCAATTTTGGAAGCATGAAGTTTCGAAACAAAAATGAATTTTGCACCGCTGTGTTTAATCCTGAACGCAATTTCATTTGTTTCGAGCCTGATGGAAAGCGGAACGTTAACACCCCCGGCATACAGCATTCCCAGTTCACTGATAATCCAGTCGTTTCTTCCATCGGCAACCAAAGCGGCGCGGTCGCCCTTTTTAAAACCAATATCAACCAAACCGGCGGCAAGTTTTAAAACCTGGGTACGGGTTTCTTTGTATGTTGTTCCTTCATACTTTCCACCTTTTTTTTCCCATAAATACACTTTGTCGGGGTAGTTCATGACCGTAGTTTCAAAAAGTTCGATTATAGTTTTCATTTTATTTTATGATTTAAGTTGTACCAAATGTATAAAAATTTGGGTTAAAAAAGGTTAGTCATTTATAAATCGAAAAAGCCCGGAAAACGGGCTTTTTCATTATTCTGTTATCAAACGGTAAATGGTTGTTTCGTTGTACTTTTCGCCGGGTTTAAGAATTGTTGTTGGAAAACCGGGCTGATTAACCGAGTCGGGATAATGTTGTGTTTCGAGTGCAATCCCTGAAAAGGAACCAAACTTTTTTACACCATCAATCATTAATTCAGGATTCCAGTAACCGGTGTAAACCTGCATTCCGGGTTGGGTGGTTAAAACTTCAACTTTGCGTCCGCTTTTTGTTTCTTTTAAACAACCAATATATTTTAATTCTCCCGAATTGTTATCCAAAACAAAATTATCGTCGTAACCCATCGGAACCTCCGAAATACGGTGGTTTATTTTTTTTGAAGATGTAAAATCGAAAGGAGTGCCTGCGACAGGAATAATTTTACCCGTTGGAATCTGTTCAATCATCTCCGTCATTTTTGTGGCAGTTAATTCCAATTCGTGGTTCATAATATTTTCTTTACCACCTGTTAAATTGAAATAAGTATGATTGGTTAAGTTCACAACCGTGGTTTTATCAGTTTCGGCCCAATATTCCATGCCTAATTCATTGTTATTGTTAAGGGTGTAAATACAAGTAACTTTTAAATTGCCGGGGTAATTTTCTTCTAAATCAGAACTTAAATAGGTGAGTTTTACTCCAACCAGCTTTTCGCTCTGAAAAACTTCGGCATCGAATAATCTGCGGTCGAAACCAATTTTGCCGCCATGCAAATGGTTTGGGCCGTTGTTAATTGCCATTTGGTATTTTACTCCTTCAATTTCGAGATGGCCTTTTGCAATGCGGTTTCCAAACCGGCCGATAATTGCACCAAAATAGGGGTAGCTTCCCAGATATTCGTCGCTCGTGTATGTCTCCAGTTTGTCGAATCCGCAAACAATGTTTTCTGTTTTTCCTTGTTTATCGGGCATTTCGATACTGGTAACAATAGCGCCGTAATTGGTGATTTTTACCGATATTTTGTTGTCATTTGTTAAGGTGAAGAGCTTTGCTTCGCTGCCATCTTTTAATTTTCCGAAAGAAGTCGTTTCTGATTTCATTTTAATTATGTTTAAATTCATTTGATGTAAAGCTTCAAAAATGCAAAAAATGTGGAAGTAAACTGGTTGGTACTGGTAGTGTTATATAACATGGTTTTTTAATCATTTATCTTTTTATTTTTGCGAAAAGCTTACAAACCTATGACTAAACGAATTATTCAAATCGATTCGAAATCATCGCTGCCAAAATACCGGCAAATTATCAGTTCAGTTTATCTGGCAATCGAAAAAAAGACACTTAAAAAAGGGGATAAAGTTCCTTCAATAAATGAAATCTGTTCTGATTTCGGGTTGAGCAGGGATACAGTAATGCTGGCTTTTAATGAATTGAAGGCCAGAGGTATTTTGTATAGTCAGCCCGGTAAAGGATATTATGTTGTTACCACAGAAATACAGTCTGAAGAAAATATTTTTGTGTTGTTTGATGAAATGAACGCATTTAAGGAAGATTTGTATAATTCGTTGATAACCAATTTAAAAGGTAAAGCAATAGTTGATATTTATTTTCATCATTTTAATTATAAAGTGTTTAAAAATTTAATTGCTGAAAGTGCAGGAAATTACACTTCGTATATAATAATGCCTGCAACCTTTGACAATACGAGTCAATTGCTTTCTAAATTTCCTAAAGACAAAGTGTTTATTTTGGATCGTTTAAAACCCGACCTCAAAAATTATCCGGTTGTGTTTCAGGATTTTGAAAATGATTTTTGTGATGCGTTAAATGAAGGTCATGAGTTGTTAAAGAAATACAGAAAGTTGATTTTTGTTAATGCGGGTGCAAAAGAACCTGTAGAAAGAATAAAAGGATTCGAAAGATTTTGCAAAAATAATGGCTTTGATTTTCAGGTAGTAAAATCGCTGGATGGATTAAGTCCTGAATTATATGAAGCTTATTTTATTACCTCCGACCGCGATTTGGTTGAAATGGTAAAAGTGGCAAAGAATTATAATTTTAAACCCGGAAAGAAATTTGGAATCGTATCGTTTAACGATACAATGTTAAAAGAAGTAGTGGCAGGTGGCATAACAACCATTTCTACCGACTTCGCTGAAATGGGTAAAACATTGGCAGATATGGTTTTAAATAAGAAAAATGGCCAGGTTCGAAATCCGTCGAAACTGATTGTGCGAAATAGTCTATAATTGTAAAAGTGTTTTTTAACATCTTTTTAAGGTGTTCGAAAGCACATTTAAGATTTATATTTGCCCATACTGGTACCTACCAGTTAAACCGATGGCTGGCAACTTTGAAGTAATTATAAAAGATAAAGGTTAATATATTGAAATTTAGTGTTTTAAAAACAAAATCAAAAAATAGATTATGGCAAAAATTAAAAGTTTAAATGAGAAAATTAACGGAGGAAATAATCCATTTTTTCAGGAATTATATGGTGTCGACTCATCGGTATTAAAAGAACAGGCACACAGGTATGCAAGCCTGATGAGTGATTTTGAAAAAACTTATGGAACAGACGATGTTCAACTGTTTACTTCTCCGGGGCGTACAGAAATTGGTGGAAATCATACCGATCATAATTACGGACGGGTTTTGGCAGGAGCTGTAAATCTCGATAATATTGCGGTTGCAGCCAAAAACGGCACAAATACCATTCGAATCAAATCAGTTGGCTACCCTGAATTTCAGGTTGAACTTGCTGATTTTCAACCAAAGGAAGCCGAATTTTATACTTCTACCTCACTTGTAAAAGGTATTGCAGCCAAAATGAAAGCAAATGGATACGTAGTGGGTGGTTTCGACGCTTGTATCGACGGTCGTGTGCCAAAAGGTTCAGGTTTAAGTTCATCGGCTTCGTTTGAAGTATTGGTTGGCGCTATCATTAACGAGCTTTTCAACGATGGTAAAATGAGCGCAGTGGAAAATGCAATTATTGGTCAGTGGAGCGAAAATAACTATTTTGGTAAACCGTGTGGCTTAATGGATCAAACGGCGTGTGCGGTTGGCGGTTTAATTACCATCGATTTTAAAGATCCTGCCAACCCAATTGTAAAAGAAGTTGATTTTAACTTTGTTTCCACAGGTTTTGCACTTGTAATTACCGATGTTGGCGGAGGTCATGACGATGCTGCCTCGCAGGCTGAATATGCATCGTTGCCTACAGAAATGAAGTCGGTGGCAGCAGTACTCGGAGCAAAGGTTTTAAGGGAAGTAACTTTACAGCAAATCGTTGAAAACATACCTGCCATTCGCGAGAAAACAGGCGACAGGGCCATTCTTCGCGCATTTCATTTCCAGGGCGATAATCAACGTGTGGTTGAACAGGTGGCGGCGCTCGAAAGAAACGATTTTCAGGCCTTTCTTAAAATGGTTGTTGAATCGGGATACAGTTCGTATATGTACAACCAGAATATTTTTGATGTTGTACATAAAGACGAACAAGTTGTTTCACTGGCACTGGCATTGAGCGAAATGGTATTGAAAGGCACTGGTGCGTGGCGTGTTCATGGCGGTGGATTTGGTGGTACAATTCAGGCTTTTGTTCCACAGGAAAAACTGGATGAATATGTTAAAACACTTGAACATGTTTATGGAAAAGGAAGTTGCCATAAATTATTTATCAGGGCAAAAGGAGCTGTAAAAGTTGATTTATAAAAAGTTACAGGTTTTCAACCTGAGTTTTTTTATTGCTGAATTTAGAGACAGATAAAATAAACTTTTTTAAACTTAATTATTTTGTATTTTTACGATCAGCTTAAAATAAATAAATCGTAAATGATATCTTCACAAAATTACTTTTAAAACATTTTTTAATAAAATAATCTATTTAAAATCAAACTATTATGAGTAAAAACAAGAGTTATTTATTGCCAATTTTGATGATGTTTGCCCTTTTCTTTATGATAGCATTTGTAACCGGTTTGCCGGCTCCATTTGGTGTAATTGTAAAGAACCAGTTTGGTGCAACCGATTTTATGTCAACCCTTGGCTTTTTTGCCAATTTTATTGCGTATGCATTTATGGGTATTCCAGCGGGTTTGCTGCTTCAGCGCATAGGTTACAAAAAAACTGCATTACTTGCTGTAGCAGTGGGTTTTACTGGCGTTGGAGTACAATATCTGTCGGGTGTTGTTGGTAGTTTTAATGTATATCTTACCGGAGCTTTCATTTCAGGTTTTTCAATGTGTATGTTGAATACAGTTGTAAATCCGATGTTGAACACACTTGGCGGTGGAGGTAAAAAAGGTAACCAGCTTATTCAAACCGGAGGTTCGTTGAATTCAGTTGCTGCTACAATTGTTCCGGTACTTGTTGGATATCTGATGGGAGCCAATGCTGCGGAACGTACAATTGAAAAAGCAAATCCTGCACTTTTTATAGCGATGGGTATTTTTGCAGTTGTGTTTATTGTACTTTTCATCATGCATATTCCTGAACCACGATTGGTTACTAAAGTAAAAGTAAAACACGAAAGCAGTCCTTTTGCATTCAGCCATTTCGTTTTTGGTGCAATTGCCATTTTTATGTATGTGGGTATCGAAATCGGTATTCCTCATTTTGCCAATTTATATATGACTTCTGATGCAGCTCAAAATGGTTTGTCAATCGATCCCACAGTTGCAGGATTTGTAACCGGTACTTATTGGTTTTTAATGATGATTGGTCGTATAGTTGGGGCCGCTGTCGGAGGTAAAATTTCGAGTAAGACTATGTTATCGGTTGCATCGGGTGCAGGAATAATTTTTGTTATACTTGCAATATTCCTGCCTGCTACTACTACTGTAAGCATGCCTGTTTTTCAATCCGATATTTCGTTTGGATTAGCTGAAGTACCAATGGGAGTGATGTTTTTAGTACTTTGCGGTCTTTGTACTTCGGTAATGTGGGGTGGTATTTTTAACCTGGCAGTTGAAGGTCTGGGAAAATATACCGAAGCCGCTTCGGGTATTTTTATGGTAATGGTTTGTGGTGGTGGAATTTTACCGCTTTTCCAGGGATTCATTGCCGATGCATCTGCCTCGTACATTGTTAGTTACTGGGTGGTATTTGCAGCTTTGGCTTATATGCTGTTTTATGCATTTATCGGAAGTAAAGTACATAAAAGAGCAGAAGACGTTGCTTTTGGTTCATAATCAAATAAAAAAGATGTTTATCAGATTTCAATTTCTGAAATAGGAATAGCATCCGTTCAATTCGGTTTTGTAATTAAGCCATTCGTTTAGCAGCGGATGGCTTTTTTTTGGATATTTAAAAATAAAACGTATTTTCGACACTTGAAAACTTGAATTAAATCGGACGGAAAAATTTTAAGAAACAGGATTTTTAACTTAATTAATAAAACAAACTTATGAATTGGAAATCAAATGAATTTATTTGGCTCGATTGGATGATAATTGTGGCCGGGATACTTGCCATTACATGGGCTGTATGGCGTTCGATTCAAAAACACAACCGCATTCAGAAAGGCGCTGACAGCGAAGATTACCTGTTTGGTAAAGGGGAACCATGGTACATTATTGGTGCAGCTATCTTTGCTGCAAATATCGGGTCAGAACATCTTGTTGGGCTCGCCGGCACTGGTGCAAAGTCGGGTGTAGCCATGGCGCACTGGGAAATGCATGGCTGGATGATCCTGATTTTGGGATGGCTGTTTGTACCCTTTTATCAACTAATGAACAACAAGTTGGGGAAAATTATCACTATGCCCGACTTCCTTAAAAACCGTTACACACCTCGTACCGGTTCGTGGCTGTCTATCATCACGCTGATAGCGTATGTGCTTACGAAAGTGAGTGTAACCGCGTTTACCGGAGGTATATTCATGGAGAGTCTTCTGGGCTTACCTTTCTGGTACGGAGCTATTGGTTTGATAT
>JFJP01040904.1_pt1 | contig 10476 bp, 11 predicted proteins | sample 431651 | NCBI WGS metagenome assembly JFJP01 (sample SAMN02602958, study PRJNA72255) | Microbial mat metagenome, whole genome shotgun sequencing project. | biome: fresh water; feature: sink hole; material: water; isolation source: purple microbial (photo- and chemosynthetic) mats found in... | reverse complement strand
AATGATGAAAAGGTGTTTAAAGTAATTTTACCATTAATTGTGCGAAAATGAAAGTAATTATAGTAGAAGACGAAAAGCTTACTGCCGAGCATCTTACTATGTTGTTGCAAAAAACTGACAGCAACATTGAGGTTGTGCAATATTTGGATACCGTAAAAGCTACCATTCATGCTTTCAAAAACGGATTGCAAGCTGATTTGCTTTTCTTAGATATTCATTTGGCCGATGGCAATAGTTTTGAAATTTTCAAGGAAATAAAAATCGAAATACCCATTATTTTTACCACCGCATTCGATAAGTATGCTATTCAGGCATTTAAGCAAAACAGTATTGATTATTTATTGAAACCCGTTTCGTTAAAAGATTTGCAATTTGCTTTGGAAAAATACCATAAACAACAGCAAACCGTAAATAAAAACCTGATTGAAAATATTACATCTGCTTACCAACAACTCAACAAGCAATATAAAAATCGGTTTATGGTAAAACATGGGCAAACTATTGAAACCATTGAAACTGCGGAGATTCATCATTTCGAAACCGAAGACAGCTTATCGTTTTTGGTTACTGCAAAAGGCAATCGGTTTGCCATAGATTATTCGCTGGAGCAGCTCGAAAACCTGCTTTCGCCCAAAGAATTTTTCCGAATTAACCGCAAAATTATTATCCATATTAAAGCGGTTGAAAAGGTAAGCACCTATTTTAACGGCAGGTTAATTATAAAAACCATTTTTTTAGACGAAGAAGCCCGAATTGTAAGTCGCGAGCGGGTAAGCGATTTTAAGAAATGGCTGGATGGGTAATAATGTTATCTCTTTTGTGCTAACACCAAAAAAATATAAAAAATAACATAACCGGCTGAATGATTGATAAAAATGCTAATAATATTGAAAGAACAATTTCTTTGGGCATAAAACAAGAAATTTTAGTTAGCACGTTTACATTAATAAACTAATTTTCAACCAATTAAAAATATTATTCACCGGTTCTGCTTGGAATATACCATACATTTTTTTTTAAGTCAATTCCGCCACCCAAATCCTCTTGAATAACTCTATCAATTATGTATATGCTTTTTGTCGCCATTTGGTAAAAATTATCAATTCCATTATTCGGAAAACCAATTCGAGTTCTGTGAATATTAAATTTAGTTGAAAACGCTCTATTAAAGGCCTTTTCAATACCGTCTTTGCCATTCATAAATCCCAATAACCCTCCCCAAGTTGCCGCAGGATTATCAGAATCCCAACCTGCAAGTACCGCAATTTTTATAGTTTCGATAAAATCACCTTCACCATAAAAAAGGCTAATCAAACTTGAAGCAAAATTAATTCCTGCTGCAAAACAACCGTTACAATACCTGTTTTTCGAGGTCATGTTATAGCCATCTTCTTGCAATACTTGGTACCTCCGATAAACTTCATCTCTTGTTTGTTCCCAAGGTATATTTGCCAAATATCTGCTCTTAACAAAATCGTACATTTTCGACGAATAGGAATTATTGGGCAGTATTTTCCTTGATTCATCAGCCATCCAAAGAATATTTTCTTTTCTCGATTTGTTTTTATCAACAGATGATGCCAAAGAATGCATCGAAACATAAAACTCAGAAATCCACTGAGCATCGAACCGGGCAGTGGTCTGAATTGGCAGAATTGCCATTTTCAGCGCAAAATCGGGTCGTGTTGGAGCAAAAAGACCAAATATTTCAGTCGTTAGCTGGGCATCAATCATTTCATATTCATTATTGTTTGCGGGGTCGCCGGTTGCAGGAGGCACAAATCCGCTATGCATCAAATCAAAGGCTTTCTGATTTGAAACCCACAGATAATTTTCCTCCTCTTTTTTTATATGCTTAATCCAACCATCGCGAATTTGCTCTCCGGTAAGTACAGATTGCTTATTGGCTATTAAAAGTTCTTGATAAATGTATTCTAAGTCTGTATCATCATCAGAACCCCAAATGCTGTCCGGTGCTGCGAAAACAAAATCGATGGTTGGGGACAAATTGCTTGGTACGCCTTGCCCCCAAATACTGGGTTGGTCGGGTTTTCCCCAATCGGCATACGTATAAAATGCGCCGGTTTTTATATCGCCTAACGAGCCAATTTTATCCATTTCGGTAACTAATCCTGTCCAGTTTGCAATGCACTCACCAAGCCAAAATCCGTACATTTTGTTTAGGTATTCCGCCCGAGAAATTACTCGATCGCTCTTTTTAGGTTTATATTTTTTGTAGGTAAATGTTGAATCAATGACGAAATCTTTTGAAGATTGAGCGTGCAAACGATTAATGCACAATACATTTAAAATCAATGCAATAAACAGTATTCTGATAAAAAAAATGTGTTTCATAAAACTAAAGTTGTATATTTCTAAGGTTTTTACCCTTTTATTATCGTGGTATGTTGATTAATGCTAAAAAAAAATTCACCCCCAAATTTAGTCCAAACCCGGCAATGAACACTCAAAAGTATTAAATTTTGGGTTGAAAACAAGACTTTTAAATTAGTCTAAATAAACTTTTATTAATTAAGCGCTAATACCTGTAAACCAATAGTTTGTAAATTAAACCCGTTACAATTTCTACAAAGAAATATTTACCATAAAACAAAAAGTTCCGAAATTTGGGATTCGGAACTTTTTAATGTTTAGTGTTAATCTTTTTGTATGTTAGCTTTATTTTTCATTTTCAATCATTTAGTTCTGGAAATATCTCCAAAATAATTTTATTCAATTCATCATTTTGTATTGGTTTATACGTTTCATAATCTGATTTTTTTTGTTTAAAAGTTCCTTTTTTATCACGATTTACTATGTCATTCCAAACATCAAACTTATGCATCGCTTTGATTATTAAATCTCCGCTTTCTCGATAATGTTGTATTGCATTGTTTGCTATCCCTAATAAATTTGGAAAATTAAATCCAATAGGTTTTTTTTGTTTAAAAGATAAAATTGAAAAAATTACATTATCGTGACGTAATGCGATTTCAATCTTTTCGTAATCATTTAATTTATAGCAAATTCTGAAAATACACCAATTTTCAAATTTTTTTTGATTATTAAGCGAAGTTTTGTAAAATTCAGCTAAAAATTTTTCATCACTTTTGATATTTTTAAATCCCCGTCTGTAAATTGTTGGTAAATGCCAACGTATCATATAAGTTTCATCAACAAAATTTTCAATCATTAATTGAAAAATTGATTTTTGCGTATCATCTAATGAATTAAGTACCAATTTAACATTTGACATTGCGAAAAGATGTAACAAAAAATTATGTTTAGCTTTATTTTGAAGCAAATAATTTACAACTAAATTCTTATCAACTCCAATGATTTTATCAAGGTGTAAATTAGTGTTTAAATAATCAATTTCTTCTTGATTTAAATTTTCAAGAGAATTTTGACCATTCACATAAGGTTTTGAACAATCTTTATAATAATCAGGTAAAATTTTTAAATAATTGTCAATATTAATTTTCTGCCAATATCCAATCATACTATCTTATTGTTAATTCATTTTTTATTAAAGCTAACTTAAAAATATCCGAATTACGTTTTTCATCCATTATCCGAACAAAAAGCTCAATCACGAATACCCAAAAGTACTAAACTTTTGGTTTGAAAACAAAAACTATTCGTGAAGTCGAAGTCTTTAGCCAAAGCAAAAAAGTTCCGAAATTTGGGTTTCGGAACTTTTTAATGTTAAGTGTTAATCTTTTTGTAAGGCTAACGAGAAATAATTTGAGTATGTTGCGGGATTTCAAGGCACTATTGTTTCAAAGTTGCACAAAGTTTCAACCTACCACAAAAGCCCGCAATTATCGCATATTGTAAATTATAGGGTCTGTTATTTGGAATTAAATTTATAGCCAATATTTATACTGAAAAATGGTAGTATAGGCAAAAATTCCGGCATTGGTGAAAAATTCATTTCAAATCCTGATTTTATATTTTCAATATTTGATGAAGAATAAATCGTTAATGGCTGATTTATTCGAAAGTCGTAAATTATTCTATTCTTTTTCCAAGCGTAACCAATTGTCATATTTGTTGTTAAATTGTGCAAATCTGCTTTGGTATATTTGTTATGATATAACCAATATCGTGCAAACCCGCCGATATACCAACCACTTTCATTTTTTTTGAAATAGTCTAAAATAAAAAAATTATAACCGAATTGAATTTGAGGAATAGAATTATAATCATTAGATTTTCCGTAAGTTAAACGAGTTTCTAATGAATGAAAATTCTTGTAATATCCACCGCTTAACGTAAAACCGTATTCTAAATTTGAGACTAATGGAACTAAAACATTGGCGGCTGCACTATTTTTGTTCAATCCTGCAACGGGCGACAACAAATTTGTGCTTAAAAAATACGATTTGTTTTTTGTTTGAGAAATTGCTGCTGTCGCAATGCTCATTATTAAAAGTACGAAATATATTTTTCTCATTTTTTTACTTATTAAAAATTCCTAAATTACGATACACATACGCATTATTACCAATTGCTCTTTCGCTGATTGTACCTGCCGGATTTATGATATGCGTAAAACCTGTATAATCAAAAATGCCTTCTGTTCCAAACCGATTTGCAAATACAATCCAAGTATTCATTTGTGTTCCTACATAACTTATATTTGCATTCATATCGGTTGATGATGTTAAAGAATGTAATATTACATCAACTTTTGCATCGGCTATTTCCTTTGTTATTTTATTACTCTGCATATCTGAACAAATGAACATGGCAACTTTAACTCCGTCTATTTCTGTTGTAACAAGTTCGTTACCCGCTGTAATTTTATTGTCTAAATCGGTTTCGTTAAGGTTTCGTTTTCGATACTTAACCAATTCGCCGTTGGTGCGAATTAATATTTGTGTGTTATACAAATTGTTTGTTGCATTATCGAGTTCTGTCATTCCAAATACAATATTTACATTATTTGTAAGTGCAAGATTTTTGACAAAATCTGTCGAATTTCCGGGTATGGTCTCGCTCATTATTCGTTGGTAGGCATCTTTTGTTTCTTCGTCGTAATACCATTCAAGTATTAGTTCACCAAAAACTATCACCTGAATGTCAGTATGGTCTGTCTTTATTTTTTCGACCATTGCTTTTATCAAGTTTAGTGTTACTTGCTTGTCCAACTTGTCGGGTTGAATACTAACTGCTGCAACTTTCAAATGTCGTGGTGCATTGCTGTCGATGTAATCAATTTTAGCACTATACATATCAATCGGCGAGTAGTCCAGCCAATCTTTCCGGCAACCTAACAAAATTGTTGTCAGAAGAATGTAAAAATAAATTTTAGCTTTCATGTTTTAATAGTTTTGCAGATTATAAAATTATCTTGCAAATAAACTGATTAAAGCATTTATTAGCGACTTCTTTTCGGAAAGTGGGGTAAATATGTACAATAAAAAGCAATAGTGAAAACTAAGTTAGAGTGCAATATGTTGTATTTTAGCAGTTTATGCTATCGGTCTACTATGCTGATTTTTTATAAATTCGGTAGGCGAAATTTTCATTTCGCTTTTGTATGCACGATTGAAAGCACTTTTTGAGCCAAAACCGCAATTAAAGGCTATGGTAAGCAATGTGAGATTTTTGTTTTTTGGGTTTAAAACTTCCCGGTTAAACTCCTTTATTCGAAAATGATTAATAAAATCAAAAAAATTCTTGCCTGAAAGGGTGTTAATTACAAACGATAAATATTTGCTGTGTAAATGTAATTCTTTGGCAAGGTCTTCAAGCATTAGGTTTTCATTTTTATACAATTTCTTTTCTTCTATTAGCATGGTAATTTTTTGCAGAATTAGGCTTGCTTCTTCTTCGTTAATAAGTTCTTTTTTATTTACCGCTGAACTTTTATCGATGTGTTGTGTTTCAATAGGTAAATTGATTCCGGCATTGAATGTTGAAATTTTTTCAAAAACTTTAGTTGAACTTAAGCTGTAATAGCTTATGGAAAAAATAAATAGTAGCGCAATAAAATTTGCATAAACATCGAAATCAGCTAACATTTTAATATTCATTGCCCAAAATATCATAATAAAAAGGTATATAAGGTACGAAATTAAGCCAACTATAACAATAAAGCTAAGCCATTTCAAATCAATGCTTTCAGTTTTAGAAAAATGATTAAGAATAATTGTTTTATGTGCTTTTAGTAATTTTAGCGATATAATAAAATAGACTATGCTGACTATAATTTTTAAACCTATGTTCAGAATAATTGAATTGACAGTTATAACATCAAGTTCGTAATAACTTAATTTTATGGCAATTAAAAAGGGTATAAGGTGAATTAGAATATCGAATCGAATTTTTTTTACTGAATTTATAGAATAAACTACATACAAATAAGTTAAACCGCCAACTAAAGCAGGCAAGGAATTAATACAATGTGCCAGTAGCGGAAAAGGCGGACGGAAATAATTCAAAGAAATAACATAAACTGTTCCAATTAACACAATGCTTAAAAGAGCTAAAAGGAATATATTGACAAAATTATCCTTCAATACTCTAATTGTAAATATTATTAGCAAAAAGTTTAGTCCAATAGAAATACTAAGAATATATTGCATAAGATTTTTTTTGCGTTAAAATTTATCCAATCAAGTTTATGGTTATAGAACGAATTCAATTGCGGAAAGTTTTATTGTAGGTAATAATCTTAAAACTACAAATTAACAATCCGGTTTAACTACATGACAAAAAACTGAATAATTTGAATTCTAAGGTATTGTTGAGCGGGTTACAAACCTTAATATTAAGCACTTTCCCTGCCATTACTTATACTAAGTGTTCACAGTTGTTATTTCTTGTTTTATTCACTTATTACAATCTAATCTTTGCTTTTTTTATGATTAAATCAAATTTTTCAACAATTGATAAATCTTGTGCTTGATAGTCAATAATTAATTCTTTGGCATAGACTTTAGCATTTACTTTACTAAAATGTTTTATTGCTTTCCTATACACCTTTTTTTTATATTCTACTTCAATCTGGTTAAAGATAGGTTGATAGGGATATTTATCCGGATGTATTATTAGCTGCTTTTGTTTTTCATTAGCACCTATAATTGTAAGATACTCCCAATGCTGATACCATGCCGGTATTTGAGCATTCTTGCTTCTCAAAATAAGTCCAATTTTATAAATATGTTCTGTTAATACTTTAAAATGAAGTTCTGTTGATAATTCAAGGAATAAAATAATACGGTCAGTGTAGCTTTGTGGTATCTTTTGACTAAGTGTTTTATCCCAATATATTTTTGTTGTGTTTTTTTCTAAATTCAGAGAAAATGCAAGCTCCATAAAGTTGTTTTCCTGGAAAACTGAAAGAGAATCATTCGGGAATAGGCTTCTTTGAACTAATATATAAAAAAAAGCTAATTCTTTTTGTCCGATTATAATATAACTATTAACTAATTCATTAAAAAAATAGGCAGAATAACGCTCATTTTCAGTAGCGATTAATCTGTTTACAACCATATCTGAATTTTTTAAATTATCTTTTATCAAAGTGCGGTTTTGCTGACAATTTATTAATCTTAAATAGTCATATTCTGTTTTTGTTTTAAACTGGCTAAATGCAGTCAAATAGAATAGACTAAAAAAAAACGCGGTAATTACATGGATTAATCTCATAACTGAAAATTATAGGTTAAAGACAAACAAGGAATTGTATTGTTATAATTATAGGTCAGATTGTCCATTTTTAATTTAATGCTGTATTTGTAACGGATATACTCTTGTTTCTTTTCAAGTTGGTATTTTCCATGAATCCAATCAAATAAATAAGATGAGACAATAAGACTTATAGAGGAAAAAAATATAACCTTATCTGTATTATATTCTGGACCTAAATTTGGAATATCACTTATTTTTAATCCATACTTATTCATGTTATAATAATTTATAGCAAGCCCTGAATATCCCAATAATCTGGCTCCAAGCAGACTATAACCGGTTGCAAAATCTTTGGCTTTAAAATGGACATAACCCGGAACAATAGCACTGTAAGCCATATCCATCATCCTTATATTTCTTGAAAGAAGTTGATATTCATCAAGCCGGGTATTCTCATATAGGTTTGACATCTCGACATTATCATCTTTTAGCTTTGGATAAATATCAAAATCTTGTGCTTTAACAAAATTACTTAAAATAAGTAAAAACAGAATAAATAATTTATTTGTCATTTTATTAGCTTACTTTTCTTTAATAATTACTGTGAACTTAAAAATATCCTTATTACACTTTTCATCCGTTATCCGAACAAAAAGCCAACCTACGAATACACAAAAGTACTAAACTTTTGTTTGAAAACAAAATCTATTCGCGAAGCTGAAACCGTTAACCAAAACAAAAAAGTTCCGAAATTTGGGTTTCGGAACTTTTTAATGTTAGGTGTTAATCTTTTTGTAAGGCTGTTATAGCCGGTTTTTTAAATAGCGAAATAATTTTTTTTACAACAGTTATTAAAACTAATGAAAATATTCCGCCCAGTACACCCAAAATAAATTCTTTTATAATGGTTGGCCACTCGGATAAAAAGTGGTGAAAATATTCAATATTGTGCGCAAATATACCGCCCGATACAAGTAATAATGCTATGGTTCCTACCACCGAAAATGTTTTGATGACCATTGGCAGGGCTTTTACCAATAATAAGCCGAGTGTATTTAAAAATCCCTTTTTATTCGATTTTTCAATCAGACTAACTCCCAAATCGTCCATACGAACAACCAGTGCTACAATGCCATAAACACCTATAGTAGCTATTACGGAAACAGCTGATAAGGTTAAAATTTGTACCGTTAAATTTTTGTCTAAAACAGTATTTAAAGCAATAATTACTATTTCAACAGAGAGTATAAAATCGGTGGTTATAGCCGATTTTATTTTTACTTTTTCCAATTCAGGGTCTTGTTTAATTGCTTCAATTACAGCTTGCTTTGCATGTTCTTTTTTATGAAAGAAGTATTCTGCAATTTTTTCTACCCCTTCAAAAGCAAGGTAAAAACCTCCCAATATCAGTATTACTATTATGGCAGTCGGTAAAAACATATTTAGCAATAAAGCTACCGGCACAATAATTAACTTGTTAATAAGTGATCCTTTTGTAATTGCCCACAAAACAGGAATTTCTCTGGAGGATACAAAGCCTGTCGATTTTTCCGCATTAACGGCCAAATCATCTCCAAGTATACCGGCTGTTTTTTTTGTAGCCAGCTTAACGTTCAAAGCAACGTCATCCATTAAGGCAGCTATGTCGTCTAAAATTGTAAAAAAACCTGATGCCATATCGGTATTAAATTTATTTTGATTAATAAAGTAAAACGTTTTGTTAAATATTTGAGCAAGTAGAAAAACCCACTGACTTTCAAGCACATGTTAGTTTTTCTTCTTATTTTCTAATCGTTTAATTGTTTGTTCAAAATCGCTATCAAGTTGATTTTTGTTTTCTAATCTTTTAGCGTTGAATATTTCATATTCGTTTTCTGCTTTTTCTTTCGCAAGTTCATGCGAAATTCGACCGGAGTGTTCAAGTATTTCCCTATCGTTTAATGTCAAAAAACCATTGAGTTTGGTAATCCAATCTTTCATATACATCGGAACTCTTCGTTTTGCTTGTCCCTCTGCAAATACTAAGTATTGTTCAACAAGGTTATTAAGAGCTTCTAATTCTTCTATTAAAAGATAATTTTTAGCAATTGATACATCTTGTTTTCTTATTTTATCCCCGCGCCAAGTTGTTAATCCCATGTTTTGTTTTTCACTATCAACTCGTTCATATATTATCTCGGCTGCGGTTTTTTCAGTAATGGCCCAATGCATTTTATTCTGAACCGTTTTGAAAAATAGAATACTTTCATCAAATGTAGGGTCATAATCTACGCTTGTTGCATAAATATCCGTAATTTTTCTGTAAAATCGTTTTTCCGATGTTCGAATATCCTGAATACGAAGCAATAATTCGTCAAAGTAATCAAATGGCAAATCCGGATTTTTTAATCTTTCATCGTCCAATACAAATCCTTTCACTATAAATTCTTTCAGATGACCGGTTACCCATTGCCTAAATCGTGTCGCTATTTTAGATTTTATTCGATAGCCAACCGATATAATCATATCCAAATTATAATGCTTAACCGTCCTATTTACTTCTCTATTACCTTCTTTCTGAACTGTCAAGAATTCCTTGACAGTTGAGATTTCATCTAATTCATCTTCTTTATATATGTTACTGATATGTAAACTAACGTTTTGTTTTGTTGTTTGAAACAAATCGGCAATTTGATTTTGTGTTAGCCAAACTGTTTCGTTTTCAAAACGAACTTCAATTTTTGTGTTTCCTTTTTCAGAAATATAAATCAGAAATTGAGAGTTGTTGCTATCTGTTTTGTCTATTTCCATTTTTTGAGTATCTGCTTTATATTCTTGCAATAAAACCTAACC
>JFJP01002418.1_pt1 | contig 10476 bp, 5 predicted proteins | sample 431651 | NCBI WGS metagenome assembly JFJP01 (sample SAMN02602958, study PRJNA72255) | Microbial mat metagenome, whole genome shotgun sequencing project. | biome: fresh water; feature: sink hole; material: water; isolation source: purple microbial (photo- and chemosynthetic) mats found in... | reverse complement strand
AAACCGACTGCACTTCGTTGACGAGGTGTTCCTGGAGTTCCTGGGCGCCGCAAGCTTCGAGCAAGTCGTCCGGAGACACGGGGCCTTCGGTGATTTGATCACCGCGTTTCACCTTGTCGCCATCGGTGACGATGATGTGCTTGCCCATCGGGACCAAGTGGTCCTGCGTCTCGCCGGTCTCGGCGTGGGTGACAACGACGCGTTTTTTACCACGAACGTTGGTGCCGAAGGAAACTTCGCCCTCGATCTTGGAAATGACACAGGAATCCTTGGGCTTGCGAGCTTCGAAAAGCTCGGCAACACGTGGCAGACCGCCGGTGATGTCCTTGGTGCGGGCGACCTTACGGGGAGTCTTGGCGAGCTGGATACCACCGGTGACGATCTGGCCTTCCTTGACGGATAGGTGAGCGCCGACGGGGATCGAGTAGCTGGCTTTCACTTCCTTGGTCTTCTCATCGAGGATGACGACCTGCGGGTGAAGGTCTTCCTTGTGCTCGGTGACGACCATGCCTTTTTTGCCGGTTTCCTTGTCCGTTTCGTTGGTCACGGTGATGCCGGAGATCATGTCGCGGAACTCGACCTTACCGGCTTTTTCCGTGAGGATGGGCACGTTGTAAGGATCCCAAGTGACCACGGTATCGCCCTTCTTCACATCCTCGCCATCCTTGATGGAGATGATGGAACCGATGACGATGACATGGCTTTCAAGTTCGAGGCCGGCTTTGTCGCGGATCGAGACCGAGCCGTTTTTATTGAGCACAACCCAGGTGCCATCGGCGGCCTGGACGGTGCGGAGATCCTTGTAAACGAGGCGGCCGGTGTTCTTGATCTTGATGATCGGTTGCTTGAACGTGGCGGCGGCCACACCACCGACGTGGAAGGTCCGCATGGTGAGCTGGGTGCCGGGTTCGCCGATCGATTGGGCGGCGATGATGCCGACCGCTTCGCCGATTTTCACCGGCAAGCCGGTGGCGAGGTTGAGGCCGTAGCAATTCGCGCAGCAACCGCGCTCGGATTCGCAAGTGAGGACCGAGCGGATCTTGAGGGTAAGAACCCCGATGCGCTCGATGGCCTTGGCTTGCTTCTCGTTGATGACGTCGTCCACATTGACCAGGATTTCTCCGCTGACGGGATCCTTGATCAGTTCGCAGGAAACGCGGCCGTAAATGCGGGTTTCGAGCGAAGCGGATTCCTCATCGCCGTCCATAATGGCGGCCACGGAAATGCCGTTGGCGGTGTTGCAATCCTGTTGGGTGATGATGACATCTTGCGCCACATCGACGAGCTTGCGGGTCATGTATCCGGAGTCCGCGGTTTTAAGTGCGGTATCGGACAGACCCTTACGAGCGCCGTGAGTGGAGATGAAGTATTCGAGCACCGAGAGACCTTCGCGGAAGTTCGAAATAATCGGGCGCTCAATGATCTCACCGGAGGGCTTGGCCATCAGGCCGCGCATCCCGCCGAGCTGTTTGATCTGGGATTTGTTACCCCGCGCACCGGAATCGACCATCATGAAGAGTGGCGATGCCTTTTCCTTGCCTTCGTTGAACTCGATCTTGCGATAGAGCGCGTTGGCAATGGTGTCGGTGGCACCGGTCCAGACGTCCACGACTTTCTGATAGCGCTCGCCGTCGGTGATGACGCCGTTGCGGTATTGTTTCGTGACCTTGTCGACTTCCTCGTAGGCCTTGGCGATGACTTCCTTTTTCTCTTCGGGAATAACCATGTCCACGATTCCGATTGAAGTGCCCGAACGGGTAGCTTCCTTGAAACCAAGAACCTTGAGATCATCGAGGACTTCGACGGTCTTCTTCTTGCCGGAGACCTGATAGCAGCGCCAAATGATATCGCCGATCTGCTTCTTGCCGACGTTGTGATTGATGAAACCGACGCCCGAAGGCCATATTTCGTTGAAACGAACGCGGCCGGGAGTGGTCTCAATGATCTTGCCTTGGCGGAGCGCCGCTTCGAGCGGACTGAGTTCCTTGCGGTCCTTGTCGGTGAGTTCTTCGCCTTGGTAGCCGAAGACCGATTCCTTGCCGTGATCGGGGTTGCGAATGCGGATCCACTGGTGATAGCCGATCTTGCGTGAGGCGATGGCGAACTCGACTTCCGAAGAGTTTTCAAACAAGGGCATGTGCTCTTGTTTTTCGCGGTCCTTCGCGGTGCGGACGGGGGCCCAGGTTAGATAATAAGTGCCGAGAATGATATCCTGCGAGGGCACCGTGATCGGGCGGCCGGAAGCAGGCGAGAAGATGTTGTTAGGGGCCAACATCAACTGACGGCACTCCATCTGGGCTTCGATCGAAAGCGGAACGTGGACGGCCATTTGGTCGCCGTCGAAGTCCGCGTTGTAAGCGGTACAAACGAGCGGGTGAACGCGGATGGCCTCACCTTCGATGAGTTTCGGTTCGAAGGCCTGAATCGAAAGACGGTGGAGCGTTGGAGCGCGGTTCAGAAGGATCGGGTGACCCTTGGTGACTTCTGCTAGAATGTCCCAGACTTCGGTCGTCTTGCGGTCGATCATCTTCTTGGCCGAGCGCACGGTGTGGCAATAGCCAAGCTCCTTGAGGCGGCGGATGATGAACGGCTCGAACAAGGTGAGAGCCATCTTCTTGGGAAGACCGCACTGGCCGAGCTTGAGGTCCGGACCGACGACGATGACGGAGCGACCGGAGTAATCGACGCGTTTGCCGAGAAGGTTCTGACGGAAACGACCGCCCTTGCCCTTGAGCATGTCGGAGAGCGACTTCAGCGGGCGGTTACCAGCACCGGTGACGGCGCGGCCGTGGCGACCGTTATCGAACAAGGCGTCAACCGCTTCCTGAAGCATCCGCTTTTCGTTGCGGATGATGACTTCCGGCGTTTTGAGGAGCAGGAGGTTCTTGAGGCGGTTGTTGCGGTTGATGACGCGGCGATAGAGGTCGTTCAGGTCGGAGGTGGCGAAACGGCCGCCTTCGAGTGGCACCAACGGACGAAGGTCCGGCGGGATCACGGGAAGCACGGTTTGGATCATCCACTCGGGGCGCGACTTGGATTGCGCAAAACCTTGGGTGATTTTGAGACGCTTCGAGAGCTTCTTCTTGTTCTGCTTCGAACGGGTGGTTGCGAGTTCCTCTTCGAGTTGCACGGTGAGCGCGGCAAGGTCTGCCTGTGCGAGCAAATTCATGATCGCCTCGGCACCCATACCAGCTTGGAACGATCCGTCGCCGTAGGTGTCTTCGGCTTCGCGGAGTTCGTTTTCGGTGAGGAGTTGGCCACGCTCAAGAGCGGTGTTGCCGGGCTCGGTGACGACGTAATCTTCGTAGTAGATCACGCGTTCGAGTTGGCGCGCGCTCATATCGAGCATCAGGCCGATGCGGGATGGCATGCACTTGTAGAACCAGATGTGGGAAACTGGCACGGCCAGTTCGATGTGGCCCATGCGCTCACGACGGACGCGGCTGAGGGTCACTTCCACACCGCAGCGGTCGCAAACGACGCCTTTGTGTTTGATGCGTTTGTATTTGCCGCAGGCGCATTCCCAGTCACGGGTGGGTCCGAAGATCCGCTCGCAGAAGAGGCCGCCTTTTTCGGGCTTGAAGGTCCGGTAGTTGATAGTTTCCGGGTTCTTCACCTCGCCCTTGGACCAGGAACGGATGATTTCCGGAGATGCTACGATGATGGAGACTTGATCGAAGGCCTCTGGGCGCTCGTCCACACCGAATAATTCGCGAAGGTTGTTATCGACACTCATGTTGTTAGTAACGTTTTAGGTCAGGTTGGGGTTCGCGGTTTAAATTACAGGGTGAGGTCATCGAGGGAGTAGTCATCCAAGCCACCGGTCATGCCGGAGCCATGGGTGGAGCCTCTGCGACCCGGACGCACATCGAGTCCGAGAGATTGCATTTCCTTAATAAGGACGTTGAACGATTCCGGCGTGCCGGCTTCCAGGTTGTTATCGCCTTTGACAATCGCCTCGTAAATCCGGGTGCGTCCCTGGACATCGTCGGATTTGACCGTGAGCAATTCTTGCAGCGTGTAAGCGGCACCGTAAGCTTCGAGTGCCCAAACTTCCATTTCTCCGAAGCGTTGGCCACCGTATTGGGCCTTACCACCGAGCGGTTGTTGGGTAACGAGCGAGTAGGGGCCGACGGCACGAGCGTGGATCTTGTCGGCAACCAAGTGACCGAGTTTCAAGATATAGATCATGCCGACCACGACTGGATTGTGGAAAGCCTCGCCGGTGCGACCATCATAGAGAGTCGATTTACCACCAACGGTGCCATCTTTGCCATCGCCGATCCAGGTGAAGCCGCGGCGTTCGGGCTCATCGGCACGGCGTTCGCGAAGTTCGCCATTGTCACCGATCAATTTCACGCCGTCCACTTTCTTGGCTTTCGACATGAAGTCCCAGATGACTTCTTCTTTGATACCGTCGAAAATCGGGGTGGCCACTTTGAAGCCGAGCGCCAAGGCGGCGACGCCAAGGTGGGTTTCAAGCACCTGACCGACGTTCATCCGGGAAGGCACACCGAGTGGGTTGAGGCAGATATCGACCGGAGTTCCATCCGAGAGATATGGCATATCTTCCTCGGGGACGATGTTGGCAACGACGCCTTTGTTTCCGTGGCGACCGGCCATCTTGTCACCGACGGAGAGTTTCCGTTTGGCGGCGATGAAGACCTTCACTTCCTTGATGACGCCGGGATCGACCTCATCACCGGACTCAAGGGAATCGAGTTTGCGCTCGCGTTCGGTGTCGAGTTCTTGGAAACGGCTTTCGAACGAGCTGATGATTTCCAAGATCTTGTTACGGATCGGGGAAGGATCGATTTCGATGTGATCGTGGACCGAAGCGAGCTTGCGGAGCAGCGTCTTGGTGATCTTGCGGTTAGCCGGGATGATGATTTCACCGGTTTGCGCGTTGACCACGTCGAGCGGGATTTTTTCGCCTAGCAGAATATCGGACAAGCGCTCGGTGAGGTCGTCAGTGAGTTTGTCCGCCTTTTTCTTGTGCTCGTCGTTGATCTTTTTGAGCGTCTTCTTGAGTTCGACAGGATCGACCTTTTCCGCACGCTTCTTGGCGAATCCGCTTTGGGAAACGCGGACATCTTGGACGATGCCGACGCAACCTGAGGGCACGCGCAGCGAGGTGTCTTTAACGTCGGCGGCCTTTTCGCCGAAGATCGCACGGAGGAGGCGCTCTTCGGGGGCAAGTTCGGTTTCCGACTTGGGAGTGATTTTACCGACGAGGATATCGCCGGGTTTCACTTCCGCACCGATGCGGATGATGCCGTCGTGGTCGAGGTTGCGCAGGGCGTCTTCGCCGACGTTCGGAATATCGCGGGTGATTTCCTCAGGGCCGAGTTTGGTGTCGCGGGCGGCGACATCGAATTCGGAGATGTGGATCGAAGTATAAACATCGTCCTTCACGACGCGTTCGGAGATGACGATAGCATCTTCGAAGTTATAGCCGTTCCAAGGCATGAAGGCGACCAGCACGTTACGGCCGATGGCGAGTTCGCCGTCTTCCGTGTTCGGTCCGTCGGCGAGCACTTGGCCCTTTTTGATCTTCTGGCCCTTCTTGATGATTGGCTTCTGATTGATGCAAGTGCCGGCGTTCGAGCGCATGAATTTGCGCAGCGGATAGGCCATGATACCCTTATCGAGGTTGGTGCGGACCGACTCGGGATCGCTGAGGAACTTCTCGTCAGAGACCGGCATTTTCCCGTCCGGTGTGGTGACGATGATTTCCGCGGTGGCGGCGGCGACGATGCCGTCCGCTTCGGAAACGATCACGGCGCGTGAATCGCGGGCGGCTTTCCCTTCGAGACCGGTGCCGACGAGCGGCGATTCGGAAACGAGGAGCGGCACACCTTGGCGCTGCATGTTCGAGCCCATGAGCGCGCGGTTGGCGTCATCGTGCTCAAGGAAGGGAATCAAACCGGCGGCAACCGAAACGAGCTGCTTCGGAGAAACGTCCATGTAATGCACGTCCGCTGGTAAGGCTTCGATGAACTCGCCACCTTTTTCACGGGCGGTGATGCGTTCGGTTTGGAAAGCACCGGACTTGTCGATCGGATTGTTTGCTTGGGCGATGAGGAAGTTTTCCTCTTGGTCAGCGGTGAGGTATTCGATCTCGTTGGTGACCTTGGAATTCTTCACCCGGCGATAAGGAGTCTCGATGAAACCGAACTCGTTGATGCGGGCATAGGTACACATCGAGTTGATGAGACCGATGTTCGGACCTTCGGGAGTTTCGATCGGGCAGATTCGGCCGTAGTGAGAAGGATGGACGTCGCGGACTTCGAAGCCGGCGCGGTCACGATTGAGACCGCCTGGTCCAAGCGCGGAGAGACGACGTTTGTGCGTCAGCTCGGCGAGCGGATTGGTTTGGTCCATGAATTGCGAGAGCTGTGAACGGCCGAAGAAATCACGCACGACGGCGGACAACGCCTTCGGGTTGATAAGTTTCTGCGGCGTCATGCCTTCGATGTTCACATCGAACAAAGTCATGCGCTCTTTGACCAAGCGCTCGGTGCGGGCAAGGCCCACGCGGCACTGGTTGGCAAGGAGTTCACCGACAGCACGGACGCGGCGGGAACCAAGGTGGTCGATATCGTCGATGACACCGTCGCCCTTTTTCAACTTCAGGATGTAACGCACAGCGGCGAGGAAATCCTCGGGCACCATGATGCGTTGATCGGAATCCACTTGGATGCCGAGCTTCTGGTTGATCTTGTAACGACCGACGCGGGTGAGGTCGTATTTCTTGGGGTCGAAAAACAAGCGCTTGAGTAATGCGCGGGAGTTCGCGGCAGTCGGCGGATCTCCGGGGCGGAGTTTCCGATAGATATCCTTGAGCGCGGATTCCTCATCCTTCGCGGGATCTTTGCGGAGTGATTTGAGGAGGATTTCATCCTCGCGGCCGTCGATGACTTCCACTTGCTTATGACCGAGGGCCAAGAGTTGGCGAACGATGCCGATGGTGAGTGGTTCGTAGGCTTTCGCCACGACGAGTTCGCCATCGAGAATATCTTCGAAAGGCACTTTGTGGCCGAGTTCGCCTTCATCCATTTTCTCGCTGAGCGCGAGCGCTTCGGGCGAATAGAAATGGCTGACGATGTCGCGGTCGGTCGGATAGCCGAGGACGCGCAGGAAGGTGGTGGCAAGGAACTTGCGACGGCGGCGGCGGCGGTCGAGATAGACATACAACAGATCGTTGGTGTCGAACTGGACTTCGAGCCATGATCCACGGTCAGGAATGATGCGGAACGAATGGAGCAACTTGCCATTGAGATGCTGCGAAGTTTCGAAGCAGATACCGGGCGAACGGTGGAGCTGGGAAACGATGACCCGCTCGGCACCATTGATGATGAACGTGCCACGGCGGGTCATCATGGGCAGTTCGCCCATGTAAACACGCTCTTTCTTGTTTCCGGTTTCATCCTTCAACTTGAAAGTCACATAAAGTGCGGCGCTGAAGCTCTCGCTGTTGCGCAGCGAATCCAGCGACGTGATTTTCGGGTCTTCGATGTCATAAGTGACGAAGTCGAGTTCGATCGCCTCATCATAGCTCTTGATCGGAAAGACTTCCTGGAAGACGGCCTGCAAGCCCGCGTCGGCGCGTTCGCTCGGCGGCACTTCTTTTTGAAGGAACTCGTCATACGAGCGGCTTTGGACCTCGATGAGGTTGGGTGGTTCGATAACCTCTTCGAATTTCCCGAAATAGAGACGTTCAGCCATGGCGTTGTGTGGTATTCTAATGACAAGTTGAGCCCGAGCCGCGAACGGTCTCAGGCGGGGTGGATCTTATGCGTTGGAAAGAGGAGTCGGAATCGGCGCGAAAACCTATTTGGAGAGTTAGAATCTCGCGCCGGTCACGACGGAAGATCCCGGAACGGATTGCTCCGTTCCGGGAAAAATCCGGTGAATGTTACTTGAGTTCGATTTTGGCACCAGCCTCTTCGAGCTTCTTCTTGGCGGTTTCGGCAGCGTCTTTGGCAACGCCTTCGAGGACCTTGGCAGGAGCGCTTTCGACGAGCTTCTTCGCATCGGCAAGACCGAGGCCAGGAGCGACTTCGCGCACCGCCTTGATGACGGCGATCTTGTTCGCACCGCATTCGGTGATGACGACGTCGAATTCGGTTTTCTCTTCGACTGCTTCAGCAACCGCGGCAGGACCGGCGGCAACAACAGCTGCAGCGGCGGAGACGCCCCAGGTTTCTTCAAGTTTTTTAACGAGATCGACAGCTTCCAGAACGGTAAGTTTGCCGAGTTCTTCTACGAGTGTTTCAATATTAGCCATTTTGTTTTTCCTTGTTCGGTATCGTCGCCTCCAGAGCCTCCGGAGATTTCAGTGCGGCAGCCGCCGCCCCGACGAGGAACCATTGTGGGTTCAGGCGGCAGCGGGAGACGCCGACGCCATCCATTCAGATTGTTTATTCCGCAGCGGCTTCGACCGGAGCAGCAGCTTCTTCAGCAACTGGGGCGGTTTCGACTTCGGCGGCAGGGGCGGTTTCTTCCTTCGGGCTGGAATCTCCGTCTGGATTGAATTTGTTGTGAACGATGCGAGCGATCCGAGTCGCCGGTTCGAGGATCGTTCCCAAGAGTTGGGAAAGAACCGCTTCGCGGGATGGGATGTCGGCGATGGCCTTGAGCTTGTCGGCATCGAGCACGGCATTGCCGAGCAGACCGACCTTCATTTCCGGCTTTTTGAATTCCTTCTCGAAATTCTTAATGACCTTGGCAGCGGCAAACACCTCGCTATCGCCCATGACGAACGCGGTCTGGCCGACGAGGCCTTCACCGATGTCGGGGAGGCCGGCTTCGGTCAGGACCTTGCGCATGTAGCTGTTTTTGGCGACGGTGCAACGGGCGCCACCGGTATCGAGACGATTGCGGAGCTCAGTGAATTGCTTCACGGTGAGGCCGGTGTAATCGATGACGATCAGGTAGGGCGACGCGTTGACGCGATCCAGCAGACCGTTGATGATGATTTTCTTATCGGGATTCATGGTCGTTGGCGTGCTGGGTTAGGCGGAAGCTTTGGTGTAGGTGGCAGCTTCCAGCGGGATGCCGGGAAGCATGGTCGCCGCGAGAGTGACCGCTTGGATGTAGTTTCCTTTGGCGGATGCGGGCTTGGCGCGGACCACGCCGTCCACGAAGGAGCGGGCGTTTTCAGCGAGTTGTTCGGGTTCGAAGGAAGTCTTGCCGATCGAGCCTGAAACATTGCCGTTTTTATCGAGTTTGAAGTCGATGCGGCCGGCCTTCACTTCGCGAACCGCCTTGGCGGTATCGTCGGTGACGGTTCCGGTTTTCGGGTTCGGCATCAAGCCGCGCGGTCCGAGGACGCGGGCGATTTTCCGGACTTCGGTCATGGCGTCTGGAGTGGCGATGGCGGAATCGAAATCAGTGAAACCTTCCTGAACTCTTTTGATCAGGTCCTCATACCCGACGTGTTCGGCACCAGCGGCAATGGCCGCTTCAGCGGCAGCACCTTGGGCGAAAACGGCGACGCGGACGTTCTTACCGGTGCCGTGAGGCAGCGAGACAGAACCGCGGACCATTTGATCACTCTTGCGTGGGTCCACGCCGAGGTGGAACGAAAGGGTGACGGTCGGGATGAATTTAGGCGCCGGGAATTGCTTCACGGTGCTGATTGCGTCGTTTAGGGAGTAACTCTTGCCGGATTCGACGAGAGCTACTGCCTTTTGGTAGCGTTTGCTGCGATGTTTGGCCATTTTGGTAGTGGTTTGCAGTTCGTTCGGAAATTGCGGATTGCGTTTCCCTCCTGCGGGTGCCTCCGGGTTTGAATCCTTTGGCTGAGAATTTAGAAAAGAGACCCGTTGGCGAGATGCCAACGCTCCTTGATTACATGCCTTCGATTTCGAGGCCCATTTGGCGAGCGGTGCCAGCGAGGATGCGGCAAGCGGCTTCAGGGTCCTTGGTATTGAGGTCGGGCATCTTGATTTTGACGACCTCCATCAATTGCGCCTTGGTGATTTTACCCACCTTGATTTTGTTCGCTTCCTTGGAGCCGGATGCGAGACCTGCAATCTTCTTGAGAAGGTTGCCGGCAGGTGGCTTTTTGGTGACGAACGAGAAGGACTTGTCCTTGTAAACCGAGATCACGACGGGAAGCACGTCACCCGCTTGGCTCTGGGTAGCGGCATTGAATTCCTTACAGAATCCCATGATATTGACGCCAGCTTGACCGAGGGCGGGACCTACGGGTGGTGACGGGTTGGCTGCTCCGGCTTTGATTTGGAGCTTGATGATTTTGACGACTTCCTTGGCCATGATAAATGCTTTGTTACGTTCGGGAGAAGGGTGGTAGGGTAAAGCTGGGATGCTGAAAAGCTGAAATACTGAAATCTGCGATTAGGCACGTTCGACTTGCCAGTATTCGAGTTCGACCGGTGTGCTGCGGCCGAAAATGGTGACGGAAACGCGAAGTTTGCCGCGTTCCGGGTCGATTTCCTCGACAATGCC
>JFJP01048073.1_pt1 | contig 10477 bp, 4 predicted proteins | sample 431651 | NCBI WGS metagenome assembly JFJP01 (sample SAMN02602958, study PRJNA72255) | Microbial mat metagenome, whole genome shotgun sequencing project. | biome: fresh water; feature: sink hole; material: water; isolation source: purple microbial (photo- and chemosynthetic) mats found in... | reverse complement strand
CTGTCAAAAATATTGGTATTCTAATGGATATAGAACTTAGAGATTATAAAAGACTCAATAGTATTGTTAATCAAAATATCCCAAAAAACTCAAGAGTTATAGGCAATGAAGTTTATTTTTATACCGTAGTTCAAAATAATTGTGATTTTCAGACCATAGAGCGTGGTGGAAATTGGCTCGATAGATATGATTATCAAGCAAAAGTATTTGATTTTGACTATTTGATTTTAAATGAGCAGTTTATAGAAGATCATAAAGGCATATTGAGCATATATCATGTCGATGAAATGGAAGTAATTCAACGGATTAAATTGGGTGACGAAAAAAATTCGATTACTATCAAAATTTCGAATTTATTAGATATTCCAAATCCTATGTATTCTTACAATGGAGTTATTTATAAACGGAAAAAAATGAATGAATAATTTTTAAAATTAAAATGATTAAAAACGTTAGTTATAGAATAAGTTTTGTAGTTTCGTTATTTACTTTACTTTTCTTCTTTTTATTTACGACTATTCCTGTTTATTCCATGCTTGGAATAAGTTTGTTCATGTTTTTTTCTGTAAAATTCTTTTTCGACATGTCAAAAACAATTGACGTAAGAGATTTAATGATTGTTTTTGCATTATTGCAATGGATTATAGGACCTATATTAGCATACCATTTTGTTACCGAAGACCCTATCTTTTATATGTCGGTTGATGAAGAAACATACATGGGATTTATTTTCCCTGCTACTTTATTTTTTGCCATAGGTATGTATATTCCGATTTTTAAGAAAAAAATTAATGAAAAAAATATTTTAATTTTACTCGAAAAGATTACCGCTAAGTACCCTAATTTAGATCTAATTTTATTCTTTTCAGGAATTGTTATTATTAGTTTGTGGGAAATAGCTCCCCAATTTTTAAAGTTTTTTATTTATTTGACCTCTAATATTCGTTTTGTTGGATTGTATTTAATTTTCATACACAATCGTCCTTACAAATGGTTGTATTTCATACTTTTTATGCTTAGTATGCTTGCGGGAGCTGTAGAATCGGCACTGTTTCATGATATGGTTCTGTGGATGGGCTTTTCGATGATGGCACTTGCATTTATTCTAAATTTTTCTATTACTCAAAAATCTACAATTTTAGTATCTGTTTTATTGCTTGTTTTATTGATTCAAATAGGTAAACCAATTATTCGAGACTTAAATCCAGAAGAGCGAGATGTGCAACTTTTTTATGACGAAACAACTGAAAAATTATATCAAGAAGAATACATTTTCTCTGAAGGATTTATCAACTATAATATATCAAGAATGAATCAGGGCTGGATTATTACTCGAATTATGAGTTTTGTTCCTACCTACGAGCCTTTTGCCGATGGCGAAACCATCTGGAAGGGAATTAAAGGAAGTTTACTTCCCCGTTTTTTAGATCCAGAAGGAAGGGTATCGGCTGGAAATAGCGAATATTTTTATCGTTTTACAGGGTTACAGTTAGCTGCTGCTACTAGTATGGATATTAGCATAATAGGCGAAGCTTATGCTAATTATGGCATTAATGGCGGAATTTTATTTATGTTTATTTTAGGTTTGTTTTATAATTCTGTATTGCATTACGTTTTAAATTTATCTCAAAAATATCCACTTCTTCTTTTAATGTTACCTATTTTATTTTTTCACGTTGTAAAAGCAGAAACCGATTTTACTAGTTCTATGAATTATTTAATCAAAGCTTCTATGAGACCCCTCAAAAACCTCATAAAGCGCACATTGTTTGTTATTTACAAACTTGGGCTAAAATTTGGCTTTGTGATTATTCCAAAGCATTATTATTCGGCTTTTGCCGATTTAGATTATTTGAAAGCTACCAAAGAAACTTGGCAAAAACCTTCGCAAATGATTGGTATTGATTCAAATGTGGATAATCAATTAATTAATTTGACCCAAATAGTTGCTAATTTTCAACACGAATATAGCGGAAATCCATTTTATAAAGAAGGAGTAGAAAAACATTACGGACCTGGTTTTGGATATATTGAAGCTCAAGCACTTCATGCCTTTGTGCGTGCACATAAACCACGGCGAATTATAGAAGTAGGAAGCGGTGTTTCCACTTTTTGCAGCATTAAGGCTTGTGAGTTGAATCAAAACAATGCTAAAATTACTTGCATAGAACCTTATCCATCAAGTACTTTGAAAAATGAAAAGCTTGTCGAAGTAATTCAAAAACCCGTGCAACAAGTCGATTTGTCAATTTTTGAGAAATTAGAGGCTGACGATTTGCTTTTTATCGACTCTTCGCACACTGTAAAACCCGGAAGCGATGTTAATTTTGTAATTTTAGAAATACTCCCACGACTCAAAAAAGGTGTTTTCGTGCACTTTCACGACATTTATTTCCCGTTCGATTACCAGCGAGACTTAATGACCAATTTCTTTCAGTGGCAAGAAACTTCTTTACTTAGAGCTTATTTAACTCAAAACCAAAGTGTTCGCATTTTGTTTAGTTTAAGCATGTTGCATTATACAAAGAAAAACGAACTGAAACTTTTTTTCCCAGAATACAACCCGCAAGACGACTTTTTTGGCTTCAATGCCAATGAACAGAAGGCTTTTGAAAATTTAGAAAAACATTTTCCGTCGTCCATTTATTTAGAAATTATTGCTTAGAAAAATCAATAATTCAAATTCAATATTTTCTACTAAAATAGTGTCTTTTGTTTCTTCTTTTTAATTGTTTCTTTATTTTCGTAAGGAATCGTGCAAAAAAAACAGTTGATTGCAAATGCAACCAACTGTTTTTAGTTTTCATAAAATACACGGGTATTATTTTTTCATCTTTTCGGCAAGCTCTAATGCTTTGTAGGCATTTACAATAGCACCGGTATTTGAAAGAGTGCTAAATTCGGCTTCCGTTTCAGTTCCTGGAATATTTATTTTTTGAGTTTTGTAAGGAATTGCAGATTTTAAAAGAATTGCTTTAATTTCGGCGGCAGTAAACTCGGGATAATACGACCAAACTAAAGCAGCAACGCCCGCTACAACAGGGCAAGCCATACTTGTTCCGCTTGCATCTTTGTAAACAGAACCCGGAGCACTCGAATAAATATCCACACCCGGCGCAAATACATCAACCGTTGTAGCACCATAATTTGAAAAATCGGCAACAAAAGCATCGCTCCAATTGGCTGCGCCTACTTCAATCCAGTTTTGTGCTTCTTTCTTTTTCAAGTACTTGCGATTTGGAAAATTGCCTATTTGGTCGTTATTTTCCGAATCGTTTCCGGCTGCATGTACAAACAAAACGCCTTTCTTTTGTGCGTATTTTACTGCATTGTCCACCGCTTCTTTTTGTGGCGAATACGCTTTTCCAAAACTCATATTAATAATGTTTGCACCGTTGTCGGCTGCGTAAATAATCGAGTTTGCTACGTCTTTATCGCGCTCATCGCCGTTAGGTACTGTGCGCAATACCATAATTTGAACATCGTTAGCTATTCCTTTAATACCCAAATCGTTGTTACGACAAGCACCAATAATACCAGCTACGTGTGTACCGTGAAATGCGTCGGGTCCTTCTACCAAATTATTTCCGTAATATTTTTCTAAAGTATTGCTGTAATTATCACCAACAATAGAACGTGGGTCAAAATCTACATTCAAATTATAATTTAGTTTTTCGTCAAAATGTTCTATTGCTTCGGTTAATGCTTCGTTGGTAAGTCCTTGCAGAGCAACAAAATTCAAAATGCCTTTTGCTTGAGCTATATCACCATCTTCCGATTCGATGGCATTTACTTCTTCTATGGTAAAATCTTCTTTTCCAAGATGTTTGCTAATAGTAATATTTGCTTTTACTATCATTTCTTGAATACCTTTTATGTTGCCAACAATTTGCTCGGCTTCATCAAATTCTTTTTTGTATTTTTGTTCTATTTCTTTGAATTGAAGAAACTCTTTTTTGTCGCTTTTACCAACTTCAGCCTCTGTTTTGTTTGCAAATTTCTTCAAACCAATCACATACAAACGAGTCATTTCTAAATTATCTTGATTTACCATGCCGCCTTTAGCATTACCAATAAAATTCCAACCATTAATGTCGTCTATATATCCATTTTGGTCGTCATCTTTACCATTTCCAGCTATTTCTTTGGTATTTACCCATATTTTGCTCTTCAAATCTTCGTGCTCTATATCAATGCCCGAGTCAATTACTGCAACAATAATGGTTTTTTTGGCTTTTTTGTCCTTCAAAAGCTCTAAATAAGCTTTTTCGGTACTTACACCTCTTGTATTATCTTGCACTGCGTCAAGATTAAACCAATTGGCTGGAGCTGAAGTTAAAAGCCCTTGCCCAAAACTTGAAAATGCGCTAACCAGTATAAGCGCAAAAAATAAGATTATTCTTTTCATATAAATGATATTTTTTTATGAAACAACTCGTTTTTATCAAATTTAATTGATTTTATTGTCGGTTGTTTCTAATTAATTTTTGTTCAGTTTATTTTTGATAAAATGCGCTGAATTTTAACGATTAAAATTGCTTCTACAAATTAAATTTAAAACTGATTTTGAACAAAGTAGAATCAAGTAAAAGTAATTGATAAAAGTCTTGTTTTGTGGTTGTTGGCTTTTTTTTTGGTTATTCAATCGGTTATTGAAATGAAACACAAAAGTAATTCATTTTCACAGAAAAAAAAATATAGCGTTCTATTTTTAATTTGTTGGTAGTGTAAAAAAATGGTGACTTTTTGAAAAAAAACGCTAAAATTGTAAATTTTCCAATTTTAAGTGATAAAATAACAATTGAACAATGTAACAATGTAACAATTTACTATTAGAATTTGAGGAAAAATGCGTAATTTTACTTTTCTTAGAATTTCAAAATCAATATTTTACCACAAAGAACACGAAGAAGAACACAAAGAACACAAAGAATTAGCCACCTTTGTGTTCTTTGTGAACTTCTTTGTGTCTTTGTGGTGAATAATTTTTTTTTATTAAATAGCTCAATTTATCTAATTTATTGATTATTAATTTAAAACAAGTCTATTAATTTTCAAACATTGTTTTTGCGTAATTGTTAAATTCAATAAGCGAATTGTTGTTGATTATTGAATTTTGTGAATTTGCCAAAAAATCTATTCGATTAAATTTTATCAGACATTTATTCAATACAACTGGCTTTCCTTCAACAGCAAATAGTTTATTTACCGAGTATTGTGCATATTCGCCCAAGCCCCAGTTGGTATTGTCTTTTATAACGCAACTATTAAATACAACATCTTGGCAATTAGAAATATAAAAAATATCCAAACTGCTATTGTCGGTAAAAGTACACTTATTAAAGGTAGCTCCTAGCATATTCACTAGCGAAATAGCTCCGTAAGTGCAACTTCTGATGGTTGTATTTTCGCAAACAAGCCCGCTCGATTGCAATACGCTTTCAATTCCATAAGTACCGCTTCCGTAAAGCACACAATTTTTGATGCTAACACCATGAGTATTAGCCAATCCTATTACTGCACCTATGCAACTTCCCTTTGATGCACCATGCCCAACTTCCAAATTCTCTAACCGAATATTTTTACATTCGGTAAAATACATAACCGTTGCAAGCTCATCATTCGAAACAAGCAACTCCGAAGGGTATTCGCCTATTCCTTTGATGGTTAGGTTTGACATATTATCGATATAAAAAGCATTTTGCCCATAACCATCGGGTGATACAAGCCCTTCAGCGACATAATTATCGAGCAAATACACGCCGTATTCGAGCTCTATAATTGTATTTGAGGCAAGAGCTTTATAAAACTGTTCCATGGTTTTAACTCGCACTGTTTTTTGAGTTTGTGCAAAAATAGTAATGCTAAACACACTTAAAATAAGCAAAATAAGAAAATGTTTCTTCATAATACATTGGTTTTGGTTGTTATCAAATTTTTGTTTAAAATATAAAATCAAAGATAATTGATTCTTTTTTCAAATCCAAAAAAAACAAAATAAAAAGATAGTTTTATCTTTTTTATATTTAAAATGTAAGGGCAAATTAACATTTCACGTGTTTTTATTTTAGATAGTGTTTGAAAAACAAAGCCAACTTTAATAAGTCCAAAGGCTAATTAAAGTTGGCTTGTGATGTTGCCAAGTTTTGATATAAAAAAGTGTGTGAAAATTAGAATTTTATTCCAACTCAAACACAACAGCACTTTTTGCCGGAATTTTTATTTCTGTAAAGTTTGAAATTTTCTCACCTGTTACTACATTCTTTCCTTTTTTATACTTTCCGAGAACTTCCATGTAGCGTTGCACGTTTCCAAGCTTTTTGTCTTCTTTGTCGTGATTGTTCAAAATTACCATCACTGCTTTTCCATCAAGCTCTTTGAAATAAACATACAAATTGTTTTCGGGCAAAAAATGAGTCAGCTTTCCATAAGCTACCACTTTATTTCCTTTACGCCAATTCAATAAAGTTTTCAGGTAATCGAAATATTCATTTTGCAAGTCGTTGCGTCCGGTTTTAGCAAAGGTATTGTTTGCGTCGCCAGCCCAGCCGCCTTCAAAATCTTTGCGTATAAATCCATGTCCTTCGTGCTCATTGCCAAAAGAAAGCACTTCGCCGCCATAGTAAAGCTGTGGCACGCCGCGCGTGGTAAGCAAAAAAGCAGTTGCCATTTTCATTTTGCGAATATCTTGCCCAATAACGGAATAATAACGCGAAATATCATGGTTGTCAAGAAATATCAACAAGTCATTAGGTTTTGAATACAAAAAGTCTTCACCCAAAAGATTGAACAAACGCAACAAACCGCCATTCCAACTATCTTCCTCATTAAAAGCATACTGAACAGCTATTTTCATAGCAAAATCGGTTAAACTGGTTAAGTTCGATTGGTATCCGTCAAGATTGTTTGCATCGCTCTGAAAGTAAGAAAGATGAGAAGCTTGCTCAATCCAAACTTCGCCAACAAGCGAAAAATTGGGATATTCGTTTCGCACGGCTTTTGCCCAATCAGACATAAATTCTTTGTAAGGATAAACTTGCGTATCCATGCGAATGGCGTTAATTCCCGAAAATTCAACCCACCAAATACTTGCTTGTATTAAGTAATTAGCAACTAGCGGATTGCGCTGGTCTAAATCGCCCATGGTGTAATCGAACCAACCGCCAAGCATTGTGCTTTTGTCGGCTTGCGAAGAGTACGGGTCGGCTATGAGCGAACCACGATAGCTTGTACGCTTAAAATCAGGATATTCGTGAACCCAATTTCGCATGGGGCGGTCTTTGAGAGTAAAATGCTCAGTGGCTAAATGATTAAAAACTAAATCCATAACAACCGACAGTCCTTTTGATTGTGCTTTTTTCACAAACTCCTTGTACAAATTGTTGTCGCCAAAGCGCGAATCTATTTTATACATATCGGAAATAGCATAGCCGTGGTACGAGTATTTTGCCATATTGTTTTCTTGCACAGGATTAAGCCAAAGCGAAGTAACTCCTAAATCAGCTAAATAATCAAGTTTTTCTATTATTCCTTGCAAATCGCCGCCATGTCGTCCGTTTGGGTCTTCTCGGTTTGCTTTTTCGAGCATTCCGGGCATATTGTCGTTGTTTGGGTTTCCGTTTGCAAAGCGGTCGGGCATAATGAGATACACTACATCGGAAGCATCAAAGCCTTTGCGCAATGCCGAATTGGCTTCTCTAGCTTGCAGTACATAATCGTAGCTTACGATTTCCTTTTTGCTTTTAGTAAACGTGATTTTGAATGTGCCGGCTTTGGTTTCGGGCGCAATTACTAGATTTAGAAATAAGTAATTCGGGTTTTCTACCTTTGTTACCGATTCTATTTTCACTCCTTCGTAGTTTAACTCTACTTTTGAGTCTGCAATGTTTTTTCCATAGACCAACAACTGCAAGTTTGGATTTTTCATTCCAACCCACCACGAAAGCGGTTCAACTCTTTGCAAATCGAACGTTTGAGCCACCGAAAATTGGCTCAAAAACAGCAATAAACTTAAATAAATATATTTTTTCATGTGTGAAAAATTAATTATTTGAATATTTTGATGATTTTATTGATTTTGAAATTTAATAATTTATGTCGCCCAAGTTAAGATTATTTGAGTATCAGCCCTTCAAGGGTTTAAAACCCTTGAAGGGCTTAACTTAACGACATTGATTTAACAATTATCAATTAACAATTACCTATACTCTTGCCAACTTTTGATGCTTAGCTTTTCGATAGGCTTTTTGTAAATTGCATAAACAAAAGCACTTGCAAGTCGTGCATTGGTTATGAGCGGAATGTTGTAGTCAATAGCACTGCGGCGAATGGTGTAATCGTTTGCCAACTCGCCTTCGCTCAGGTTTTTAGGAATATTGATAACCATATCGAGCAAACCGTTTTTCATGTAATCAATCACGTTGGGCGATTTTTTCTCGTCGGGCCAATGCAGCATAGTGCTTTCGATGCCGTTGCCTTTCAAGAAATCGTGTGTGCCTTTGGTGGCGTACAAATTGTAACCACGTTCAATCAACATGCGGCAACTGTTTACCATTTCGAGCTTTGAGCGAATAGGTCCGCTGGAAATCATAATGTTCTTTTTCGGAATGCGATAACCTACCGAAAGCATGGCTTTTAAAATGGCTTCGTAGTAATCGTCGCCTATGCAGCCTACTTCGCCCGTTGATGCCATGTCCACACCTAGCACAGGGTCAGCCTTTTGCAAACGTGAAAAGGAGAATTGCGAAGCCTTTACTCCAATATAATCTAAATCGAAGATAGACTTTTCGGGCAATGTATATTCTTCATTGAGCATTACGTTGGTAGCAAGCTCTATGAGGTTTGTTTTCAATACCTTTGATACAAACGGAAAGCTACGTGAAGCCCTCAAATTACATTCGATTACTTTTATTTCATTGTCCTTTGCCAAAAATTGCATATTGAAAGGACCTGAAATGTTTAAGCCCTTAGCAACTTTGCGAGCAATGGATTTTATACGTCTAACGGTTTCAAAATAAATCTTTTGTGGTGGAAATACCAAAGTAGCATCGCCCGAATGTACGCCCGCAAACTCGATGTGTTCGGAAAGTGCGTAAAAGATTAAATTTCCATTGTCGGCTACGGCATCTATTTCTATTTCTTTTGCTTCTTGCAAAAACTCGGTAACTACCACAGGGTATTGCTTGGAAACTTTTGCAGCTAAGGATAAGAAATGTTGCATTTCGCTTTTGTTCGATACCACATTCATAGCAGCACCCGAAAGCACATACGATGGGCGAATCAATACCGGAAAACCTACCTCATCTACAAAAGTATAAATATCGTCGATGGTAGTAAGTTCGCGCCATCTAGGTTGATTAATTTTCAATTCGTCTAACATCATCGAAAACTTATGACGGTTTTCGGCTCTGTCGATATCTTCGGGCGAAGTGCCCAAGATAGGAATTTGCTGGCGATGCAAGCGCATAGCCAAGTTGTTCGGAATTTGTCCACCTACCGAAACGATGATGCCTTTTGCATTTTCTAAGTCGTTGATGTCCAAAACTCTTTCCAACGAAAGCTCATCGAAATACAAGCGGTCGCATACATCGTAGTCGGTGCTAACAGTTTCGGGGTTGTAGTTAATCATTACCGAACGGTAGCCACGTTTATTTACTGTATTCAAAGCATTTACGCTGCACCAATCAAATTCCACACTGCTACCTATTCGGTAAGCACCCGAACCCAATACAATAACCGATTTGCCATCGTTTTCGTATTCTATATCATGGCTTTCGCCCGAATAAGTAAGGTATAAATAATTGGTTTGTGCCGGATATTCTGCCGCCATGGTGTCGATTTGTTTCACGTAAGGCAAAATATTATGCTTCTTTCTAAAATTACGTACCGAAAGTAAATCGGTATCTATGTTGTCCGTTTCGCTTTTTAATACAAATCGTGAAATTTGAAAATCGGAAAAACCTCTTTTCTTAGCTTCTTTTAGTTTTTCCAAAGGAAGAGCTTCAAGTGTGTTGTAGGTTTGAAGGTCGTTCTTTATGTCGAAAATGTTTTTAAGTTTTACCAAAAACCATTTGTCTATTTTGGTCATATCGTGCACTTCGTCCACGGTCAATCCTTTTGCAAAAGCAGAGGCTATCACAAAGATACGCATATCGGTAGGTCGTGTGAGTTCTTTTTCGATGTCGTCGAACTGCAAATCTTTGTTGCCTACAAAGCCGTGCATTCCCTGACCTATCATACGCAAGCCTTTTTGAATTGCTTCTTCAAAGTTTTTGCCTATTGCCATTACTTCGCCCACGCTTTTCATGCTGCTGCCTATTTCTTTGGATACGCCGTTGAATTTGTTCAAATCCCAACGTGGAATTTTGCAAACAATGTAATCCAAGGCAGGTTCAAAAAATGCCGAAGTAGTTTTTGTGATAGAGTTTTTCAATTCGTGCAAGCCGTAGCCGAGAGCCAATTTAGCTGCCACAAATGC
>JFJP01040903.1_pt1 | contig 10477 bp, 16 predicted proteins | sample 431651 | NCBI WGS metagenome assembly JFJP01 (sample SAMN02602958, study PRJNA72255) | Microbial mat metagenome, whole genome shotgun sequencing project. | biome: fresh water; feature: sink hole; material: water; isolation source: purple microbial (photo- and chemosynthetic) mats found in... | reverse complement strand
CCAGGATAGTCAGTCCGAATATAGAGTATTCCGGTATAAAAATCTTTAAATCCAATCCAAGAATTAGGTTTGAAAAGAAGAAGGTGATGGGGATGGAGGCAATCAGGAAAATCAGTTCCAGATACGACAGTGTTTTTCTCACGCAGCCCGGATAGCGATTGTTTATGCTTTCAATTTTTCTAATTAAGGATCTCATATCAGCTAATATTTCAACCCGATGAGAACTGAAAAATCGTGTAGTTAACAGTTTACATACGCCATGTAAAAGTTATATGCAAGAAGCAGGGGGGTTTTAATTATAAACTTTTTATCAAAATTATTAACCGATACATTAAAATTCAAGTAATTTTTGACTTGAAACCACACCTTTTGATAGAGGCTTTTATTATGTATGTATAGTTAATAATTTCATGGACGAAACCATTTTATTCTATTCCCAAGGGATATCTAAGATTGGTGTTTACGTGTCCCAATTATTTGAAAAAGATTGGCTCCGTCTTTACTTTACCATTGTAATCGTTTAAATTGCAGTGAGATATGATTTCTGTGGGTTGCTTTTTGCAAAGAATGGGATTCGAAAGGTGAATTTATTGAAAAATGGAATTAGACATCAATTTGTAATATCTTTACTCATTCCTCAGACGAATTGTTTTTTGCATGCGAACTACCAAAATTTATTTTATTATGCAGAAACTCGTTATTAATGCCACACCAAAATCCTTTGATGTAATATGTGAACAGGGACATATTGAATTTAAGGGTTGTTCAGTTGTTAGTGATCCCAAAGTTTTTTTTAAGCCGGTTCGCACTTGGATTGATGAGAACATGAAGAACGCACCGGAAGAAACTATTGTAAACCTTAAAATTGATTATGCCGATTCGGCTTCCATCAGGAATATCTATGAAATCCTGCAATCCTTGGGGAAATTGAATGAGTATAAAAAATCAATTAAGGTAAACTGGTACTATGATATCAATGATCCTGAAATTCTCGAGATTGGAGAAATCCTTGCCGGAAGAGTTAAGGCCCCTTTTCACTTTATTAAATCGTATTCTTCTGATTTTAAAGTATTCCAATAATTGTTTTCAGGTTGTCAACCTCCGGTATATGTATTAAGCAGAAAAAGGATCAATTCGATCCTTTTTCTGCTTAATACAGCAGTGTAACGGTATGAGTTCCGACAGAATTATCAAAGGGAGCCAATAACTCTTTTGAGTTTCTCGGTTATTTCCGCAGCCAGGGGTTGCAGGTCGGTATTACCAATGGCCATCATCGATGCCAGTGGGTGCACGGCGGCTACTTCCGTGGTTCCGTTCTCTTTGTCAATTACGAGAACATTGCAGGGAAGCATAGTGCCAACTTTTTCCTCAACCTGGATTGCTTTATGGGCAAAGCCGGGATTGCAGGCACCAAGAATGGTGTATTTCTTGAATTCTACTCCCAGCTTCTCTTTTAGGGTGTGTTGCATGTCTATCGTGGTTATAATTCCGAAGCCCTCTTTCTTTAGGGCATCGGTTGTTTTTGCAATAACCGCGGGGAAGTCTTCTCTAACAACCGTGCTGAAATAGTATTCCATTCCTTGAAGTTTAAATTTCCTCGGTGAAAACAATTTTGGCAAGGATCTCGGAATAGGGGAGAATCAGGTATTTCTTTCCCCCAAATTCCACCTCTGTGCCCGTGTATGGCTTGAAAAGAACTTCGTCGCCGGGCTTGATCTCGGCATTTTCGATTGTGCTCATGGCCACAATGGGCGCTGTTTTGGGTTTTTCTTTTGCGGTTTCCGGAATGATGATTCCTGAAGCTGTGCGCTGTTCATCTTTTGATTCGGTAATATCCAGGATTACCTGTTGGTTGATGGGTTGTAACTCTTTCATGGTATTTTTATTTTAGTTGTTGTTTTGTTATTCGGGATAAACATTTTACTGAAAAAATGAGGGTTCAGTTATCCAAATCCATCGTTTAAAAGAGACTGAACTTGAAATTCATGAATCTGAGCATTTCTTCCACTTCCAGTGAAACTTTCTCAATAAGATTTTCAGTTTCGCCTCCAAAAAGTTTACCCATTACAGCTCCATTGGCTGTTGAAACATATACTTGCCCATCGGATTTTTCATACACAGCAAAGGCTTTGGGCATCATGGCACCCATGGGCTTTCTGTCGTCACTCATAAGCATTTCCGAAGCGTATTTTCCGCTGCAATATTTGATTATGCTATATTTTCCAATGGCTTTACCTCCGTTTTCCATTACCTCTTTATTCATGTCATAAACGGTTACGGTGTGCCATTCGGGCATTAAATTAACCCTGTTCACTATGGTTTCAACGGTTTTTTCATAGTCGTAGGGGCTTTTCATCTCCTTAAGCATCATTTTCCCAGCCGAAGCGTTGATTGCAATCCCTGTAAAAACGATACCTGCAAAAAAACCAAATATTGTGAAGACCAGTGCTATTAATTTTGTTTTCATTATGGAGTTATTTTTCCGTTAAATAATTAATCTTCCTTGATGCAAATATCGCCTTTACGCATATATTTTACGGTTACAAAAGCAACGATCCCTATTGCTGCGATCAAAGTAAGAAGAAGCAACCAGGCTGCAAATTTAAAGAAGGTGTAATGGGTTATCTGAAAAGCAACGGTTGAGGCTATTGTTGCTGCGGCCAGCGGGAAGGTAAAAGCCCACCAGGACATATAGAATTTAATCTGGTAGAAGCTTTTGTACATTACCCCGAGCAGTATGATAAAAAAGTAGGTCAGCAGCAGCAAGAGTACCGAGAAACTATCCCAACTCTGTGCAATCCTGATGTAAGAAATAAATCCTATTGCCGGAGGGGCGAGAAGGATGAAAAAAGTTGGGATGAATCTGTCTGGAAGCTGCGCGTGAAATATCGCACGATATAAAAAAAGAGTAAATAGCACGATCCAGAAAAAGAAACCCACCGCAAAATAGAAATAAGAGAAAAGGATTGGCGCAAAATCCACACCGCTTACCGGTATCAGGATATTTCCCACAACGGGGATAAACCAGGCCGGGTTAAAGTGGTGTATTTCGAAATTGTGTTGAATCCAGAAACTTATGGTTTTGAACATGAATATGGTATGCAATAATACACCCAACCACCAGAATGCGATTGACAGCATTGGGTAGAAAGCGTAAAAAGCTATCGAAAACAGTAAGAGGGAAATACTTATGACGGAAAAAAAATTGATGCGGATCCGGTGGTGGAAATCTGCTTTAACCTCCTCAGGGAACAGGGCTAGTTTCAATCCATATAGAACCGTGAATATGAAGAATAGCCCAAGGACGAAAAAGAGTGATACATCGAAAAACGCTTTTGGCAGCCATTGCAGGTGGTAAAATTTTCCAAAGGCAATGCTGAGGCCAAGAAGCCCCATGATTACTGCGAAACTTGTGACCGGGAAATACTGTATTTTTTGTCTCATTTCGGTTTATTGAATTTCGAGAAGTTCCTGCAGCTTCGATTGGTTGAATCCCACTACAATCTGTCCGTTTATCTCTGTTTGGGGAACGCCTTGCTGACCCGATCGCCTAACAAGATCCTGAGCAGCTCTTTCATCCCTTGAAATATCAACCTCGCTGAATTGAACATGATTTTTTCGCAACCATGATTTCAGGGTGTTGCACCAGCTGCAGGTAGGGGTTGAATAAACTGTGACGCGTTTTGCCACTTTTCCTTCTGCCTTTGCCTTTGCTTGAAAAAACGCACTCTCCATAAGGGCCTTGTAATAATTGCTGTCCTGGCATCCTTTTATGGTGTTTTCAAACTCCCCGTTACCAAACACCAGGAGGGAGGGAACGCTGGTGATACCGAATCGGAGATGAATATCATCAACATGACTTACATCAGCCATAAACACAGGAACCGTGTTTTCTCCCGACCCGGCGCTGTTAAGACTGTGAATTGCACACTTGCTCTGCTCGCTGCCCGACTTGTACAATAGCAGGAAGGATTTATCTGACCCTGCCGACTTTTCAATAAAATCAGAGTATGAACTTATGCTTATCATGATCCTATGCGCTTTGGATTTGTTTAATCAGAAAATCTTTTGTCTTAACCCCCACAAAGCGGTTTACTTCTTTACCATTCTTGAAAAGAATGAAGGTTGGAATGCTTCTGACCTGATACTTTTGTGCGAGGGATTGAAACTGTTCGATATTCACCTTCCCTACATGGGAATTGCCCGATAGCTCATCGGCTACCTCATTTAATACAGGTGCCATCAACTTGCAGGGAGCACACCAGCCTGCCCAGAAATCCACCAACATTACCTTGTTTTTGGCAAGCGTCTGGAAATTTTTGTCCGTAAGGGTAAGTATCTTCTTATGATCCTCTACCTCAGGGATATTTTTCATCGCCGAACGCGCTTTTAATACAAGGAGAACAAAAGCAACAACAACTACTGCTGTAATAATAAGAGCGGTTTGCATATATTATATTTAAATGATATTCTTAACCCAGAACCAATTGTTTACGCTTTTCTTTCGCATCATGAACGTAATTGGATGCAGCCAAAGCAGCAATGGTGCCATCTGCAACAGCAGTAGTAACCTGCCGGTAGCGCTTTGCAATGCTGTCGCCAGCGGCGTACACGCCCTCAATGCTTGTCGACATATCCGGTTTCACAAGGATCTCACCCCATTTGTTCATCTCAATCTTACCCTGTAAAAACTCGGTGTTAGGCACATAGCCTATGAAGATAAAAACCCCATCGGTTTTGAAATTCGAAGTCTCCCCGGTCTTAAGATTCTTTATGTCAACATTCTCCAGATTTTCACTGCCGTAAAATGCCGTGATTGAGGATTCCATTATAAAATGAATCTTAGGGTTGTTCTTTGCCTCTTCCACAGCATGTTCAAAGGCCTGAAAATGATCGAACTGGTGCACAATGGTAACCTTGGTGGCATATTTGGTGAGAGATACGGCTTCCTCCAGTGCTGAATTACCTCCCCCTACAACCACAATCTCTTTTCCCGTGAAAAAATCCCCGTCACAAGTAGCACAATAGGAAATACCCTTTCCCTTGAAACTGTCTTCACCGGAAACACCTAGATTCCTCGATCTGCCTCCGGGAGTTATGATCATGCTTTCAGCCGTGTAGCTTGCTCCATCAGAAAGAGTAACGCTTTTCGACTCTCCCTCCAGCGAAAGGCTTGAAATGGTAATATTCGATTTGATCTTGCATCCGAAGGATGTAGCTTGCTTTTTCATTATGTTGGCCAGCTGGTAGCCGCTTATGTTTTCCACCCCCGGATAGTTCGCTATTTCGTGAGTCAGCACCATTTGCCCTCCAACTGTACCTTCATTAATAATAAGGGTTTTCAGCCTGGCCCTCGACAGGTAAATTCCTGCCGTGAGGCCTGCTGGCCCTGCCCCGATCACAATTGCATCATAATGATTTTCCGGATTCATAGGTTTATGCTTTTACGGTTGCAGCAAATTCTTTATCAAGTATGCTTGTAACCTGTTCTTTGGACTGAATGCTGGAAGTAGCCTTTACAACTTTTCCGTTTTTGTAATAAATTGTGAAGGGAATACCCATAAATCCGCGTACTTCAGGTAATTGACGAATAACATATGATTCGGGATTGTCGAATTCCAGATCGTAAAATTTAACGTGGGAGTATTGTTCTTCAAGTTCTTCGGCTATTCCGTAAACGGGAATACACATCGGACCCATTCTGCCGCATATTACCATTACATTTTCGTTTTCGCTGATAATCTTGTTGTGGTCAGCTGCTGATTCGATGTGTTTTAAATTTGTGTATAACATATTGTTTTTTATTAATTATTAATTGTACAAAAATACCCTGATTAACAATATCAGTGGAAAAATCATGCCGGTAATTGGATAAGCCCCGAATTGAATTGGGACAAGTTTTTAATTGATTTTGGTTAACTTTATGCGGGATTTTTGAAAAAACAGAAATGAAAACGATACTCGAAACCGATCAGGATTTTATTTGCGATATTCAGGCAGCTTGCTTTCAGTTGCTCTCTCAGGACGAAATGGAACTGGTGCGTGAAAGTAAAACGCAGGTGCTGTTTCGCAAGGGCGACAACCTTACCAAGCAGGGCGCTTTCGCCTCCTACGTTCTGTTTATTATCAGGGGATTGGCAAAACAGTACATTGAAGGGGATGGTACTAAAAATTATAACCTCCGTATTCTGCATCCCGGGGATTTTATTGGCCTTTCTGCTGTTTTCACGAAAAGCACATTCACCTATTCAACCATTGCCTTAACCGATTGCCAGGTTTTTCTCATTGAAAAGGAAGCGATCGCTAAAGTTGTCAAGCAAAACGGAGAGTTCGGTTATAGTATTATCAAGAGATATTGCGAACAGAACTCAGACCTCATTACTGTGGTGAATAATCTGATGTACAAGCAGATGAACGGCCGTTTGGCTGATACACTCCTATATATAGAGGGATTAAAACCCGAAAGCCCAAACGTTTTCCAGTTGCTTTCGAGGAAAGACATTGCCGATTTTGCCGGGATTTCTACGGAAAGCGCAGTCAAATTGCTTAAGGCATTCGAAAAGGATGGCATCATAAAACTGGATGAAAAAGACATACTGATTGTTGATGCCAAGGCCCTGACCGAGATCAGCAAACGGGGATGAGGTTTCGCTTTACCAACCAAATTCAACCATGTCCGACAGTGACGTAATAAAACAGGTATTGCAGGGCGAACGGGATATGTTCCGACTTCTTGTGGAACGTTACCAGCATATGATATTCCGCACCTGTATCGGCTTTGTGCATAACAAGGAAGATGCTGACGATCTGACTCAGGAAGTTTTTATTCAGGCTTTTCAGTCTTTATCGGGATTTAAGGGAAACTCCAATTTTTCGACGTGGATTTACCGGATAGCTGTTAACGCCTCTTTAAATAAGGTACGTCGATCAGCTGGGGCTATTATCCTACAGCGAATCGATTCCCTTTTAGGTACTGACAAGGAGCACAGACTTCCTGCGAGCGACTCCGAGAACCCTGAAGATCTTCTTATTGGAGAGGAGCATCGCAAGTGGGTTCGCAGCGCTATCGACCAGCTGCCGGAAAAGCAGCGGGTTGCCATAGTGCTGAGCAAATATGAGGACTTGTCGCAGAAACAAATTGCAGAGATCATGAATACTTCCGAGGGAGCTGTAGAAGCCCTTATTCAGCGGGCGAAAGCAAATCTCCGAAAAAAATTATCCCCGTTTTGGAAAAAAAGTTAAAATATACCGTAGGAAAAAAATAAGTTTTGTTTCTAACCATAAAAATCAATTAAAATGAATTGTCAACTATGCCAAAAAGAACTGGACGCTTATTGCCAGGGCAACTTGCCCGGCAATATCAGGACTCAGGTTGAAAACCACCTGAAGGGATGCGAGAGTTGTGCCTCTGCTTTTGCACAAACCCAACTTCTGAACCGGGTAATAAACGAGGAGCGGGAAATACAGTCGAATCCTTTTTTAGTAACAAGAATAATGGAGGGGATTGAAAGTTCCAGTGTAGAAAGGCCTGTGCACCAACCTGTATTCATGAAGGTGCTCCGGCCGGCAATCATAACGACTTCATTGGCGGCGGCTGTTTTTGCGGGAGTTTTACTGGGAGGCTTCGCCAATACCTCCCCCGATCGAATGCCTGCTGAACTGGCAATGATGGACGATATGGCAATCGAATCCGTTTCAATGCTTTCTAACGAATAAAACGAAAGAATATGAAGGCAACGAACAATTGCAAGTATATGATCTGGGCTGTTATTGTATTGGCCGTCTTGAATCTGGCAACCATATCTTCTATTATTTATCACCGTTATCGCCCAATGGAATCAGTTATTACCGACTCACAAGGCCTGGTGCAAGCCAGCGATGAATCGATCCGCTACAGCGGTCGTTTTTTCAGGGAACAGCTTAATTTGAGCCGTGAGCAGATGAATTGGTTCTCGGAATACAATCCGGTATTCAGGCAACAGATCCAGCAGATTAACGCTGAACTTTCCAGAAAGCGTTATCAGATGCTGGAAGAAATGTCGGCAAGTAAAAGCGATACTTTAAAACTGAATCAGTTGTCCGATACTATTGGGATTTTGCACGCATCTCTCAAGAAAGTAAGCTTTGAATATTATTTGAGCCTTAAACAAATATGCGACCCGGATCAGCAGGCAAAGCTTGAATTATTGTTCAGCGAGATGTTTGCCGGCGACGAACATATGCAGAATTCGGGCAGGGGCGGACCTTATGGCAGACAATATGGACGAAGAAATCGAAATTAACGTATTTATAAACAATTTAAATTTTATGGCAATGAACACAAAACTTATTATTTCAGGATTAGCATTAATCGCAGTAACTACAATCACCAGCGCGCAGAACAATGAAGTTCAGCCAAGGCAAAACACTACCACAGCCAGAGGCCCGGCCTTTGTTGATGCCAACAACGACGGGGTTTGCGATAACAATGGCATGGGTAAAGCTGTGCGAGCCAACAGGAATGGACGCGGAAATGGAAACTGCTATGCACAGGGGCAAAGGCAGGGTCAGCGTCAGGGACAAGGCCAGGGGCAGGGTAGAGGCCAGGGACAGAACAGAGGCCGCAACTTTGTTGATGCCGATAAAAACGGGATCTGCGACTTTAATGAAACTCCCGCCTCAAAATAATGATTAATCTTACCTGAACCTGCAACAAGGTTCAGGTTTCCAAAAATCTTAGTGTTGGTTAATTAACAGTCGGGCTTTTTTAAGGCCAGTGGCTGAATGGGAAACGTATGTATAATATTAAAAAAATTAAAAAGATGAAAACTATATTCAGAAGCTTTATTATCAGTGGATTAATTTCCATGCTATTTGTCGGATTCAGTGCTTGCGAAAAGAATCCCCCGAAAGAAGATGACATTACCTATGCAAGTATTCTAAATGTCAGTGATGACGGCACCAGCTCGTTAATAGATGCAAACTTAAAATCAGGAATCGTTGAGACCGGTCCTCTTACGGATTCAGAGCTGGCTGCGCTTCAGAGCCTGAAGGAAGAAGAAAAGCTGGCAAGGGATGTATATATGATGTTGTATGAGAAATGGGGCAGTCCGGTATTCTTGAACATTTCAGGAGCAGAAACCAATCACCTCAATGCGGTGAATTACCTCCTTAGCTATTATGGTGAGGCAGATACCCTGATCGGAGCAGTGGGTGCTTTTGTCAACCCTGCTTTCACGGAATTGTATAACGAATTGCTCGAAACGGGCTATGAGTCACTCGAAAGTGCCTTCAGAACCGGAGCGTTGATCGAGGAAATGGATATAAAAGATATCCGGGAATTGTATGAGGTAGTTACGAATGAGAATATAATTATGGTTTTCGATAACCTCGAAAGAGGATCAAGAAACCACTTGCGCGCTTTTAACCGCCAGTTAACAAGCCTGGGCGTGAGTTATGAGCCCCGGTATATTTCTTTGTCCGATTTTTACAGTATTGTAAATTCCCCAAATGAAAGAGGCAAGCAATACAGGATGAACGGAAACTGTCTCTTGAATCAGTAGGCCCTTTGCCTTTTAGGTTAAGGAAATGCCTTAAAAATATCACCCATAATAATCATCAGCCGGCTGAAATTTTCTGTCCGGCTGATTTTTTTTTAACTATCGGTTAAACCTTTTTGGAATTGCGACATCAAACCACACGAAGGACAAAAATTAATTTCTTGAAATATTTATTTTAAAACCAATAGTTATGAAAACGAAAATTGTATTAATGGGACTTATGGTATTTGCTTCGGCAGCATTGATTTTCACAAGTTCATGTGCCAAAGAGGAGGAAGGCAGCATTTCGGCATCGGATCTTTCCCTGGCTCAGGATGAGACTTATGCCGATGCTTTGTATGAAGAGGTTGACAACCTGGTTTCTGATGAGCTGGCAGCTCTCGATGTAAGTGGTTATTCTACCGATGCCAAAAAATCTTTCAGTGATAATGTATGTTATACCGTTACGGTTGATCATCCTGATTCCACCTTTTTTCCAAAAGTGGTAACCATGGATTTTGGTGACGGATGCGCAGTAGTTTTTAACGGAGACACGATTGTTAGGACAGGCCAGATTATTGTTACCGTTACCGGCAGGTGGTTTGTTGAAGGATCGCAACACATTGTAACTTTCAACGATTTTTACATGAATGGGATAAAGATTGAAGGTACACGTACCCGTACCAATCTGGGAGTTAACGAGCAGAATCACCTGGAATTGGGAATCGAGCTTGAAAACGGCAAAGTAATTTTCAACGATACGGCATCGATGACCCGCGAAGCAAGCCATGTGCGGGAGATTATCCGCAGCTTCAATCCCCAGAACGACACAATCCTGGTTACAGGTTCAGCTAGCGGTGTTAACGTACTGGGTCAGTCGTATACCCGCGAAATTATTGAGCCCCTTGTTATGGTTCATTGTGCACAATACAGATGGCGTTGGGTAATTGCCGACGGAA
>JFJP01040902.1_pt1 | contig 10478 bp, 9 predicted proteins | sample 431651 | NCBI WGS metagenome assembly JFJP01 (sample SAMN02602958, study PRJNA72255) | Microbial mat metagenome, whole genome shotgun sequencing project. | biome: fresh water; feature: sink hole; material: water; isolation source: purple microbial (photo- and chemosynthetic) mats found in... | reverse complement strand
GGATTGAATACCGAAATCAAAAGTGTCTCAGGAGATACCGGAGATAATGTTGTTGGAGGTAAAGAAGATTATTTTGTTGTATGGGATGTTCTTAAGGATGTTGCAGAACTTAACTCAGCTGAATTCATTGTAAGAGCTGAATTGGTCAAGGACCTTAAAAACAGTAATATTCAGGGAGGAAAGGATTTTCTTCTAACTGAAAAGTGGTCGAAAAAGCGGTTTTTTGTAATGCTTGCAACCGAGGTACCCTCTGAGCCTAAGATAGGGTTTCGGATTGGTTACATGGGGAGCTTTGGCATTTCGTTTCAGTTTGTTAACGGAAAAGTTGCAGTCAACGATCTTGCCGTCGCTGTGGGATCAACTACTTATAATCCTCCAAATACGCCATCTTTTAGTATAAATATCTCAAAAAGAATTGTAAACAATAATGCGTTTCAGATGCATATTCTTGCAGGATTTCAGAAAACAGAAATTGCTTCAAGAGATCCAAATGCCATGCTAACCCCCTTTCACAGGGAAAAAGTTTTTGGTCCTGAGCTAGGGATGGCATTTGGGATAAAACGTATAGCTTTTTCATTTTTGGCTACACATTTTGATCCCGGTAAGTTTGAGCAAAAAGATGACAGAATAGCAATATCTCCGCTGAATTATGTTTCAACATGTATCGGTATTCGGTTTTAATTTTATCCAATATATAAGTTATGAAAAAGCTTGCTTCAATGGTTTTGCTTATACTTATTAATATCTCACTTTTTTCGCAGGTTTTTGAGAATAAATCCGGCATCAAGAAGTTCTCAATCTCAAGGACCGGTACCGAACAAAAGAAATTTACCGATCAGAGCCGTGCCCAGAGCGATGTTGTACCACCCGTTATAATTTTGGAAATGCCTGTATTTGATGTGGATTCGCTTGCGAAGTCGACAACAAGAACTCTCCTGGTTAAAGGTAAAGTTGAAGACCCTGGTGGCATCTTTGCGGTAATGATAAATGGTATTGAAGCAAAAGTATCTGCAGACGGACAGTTCCTTGCGGAGATTCCACAGGCTTTTGGAAAAAACACAATAAAAGTTGTGGCCACTGATGTGGCTCTTAACAGCTCCAAAATTCAATTCTACTCAGAAAGACAAACTCAAACCATTACAGAACCTGTAGCTGAGCCTGTAGCTGTGGTGCCTGCCAAACCTGTGAATAAGTATTCTATTAATATTACCTCTCCGGCAAAGGATAATTATACAACCGGAAGTGATAAGTTCACACTTCAGGCTTGCGTTAAAGCCACCGCTCCGATAAAGAAGGTTATGATATCCCGAAACGGTACGTTTGTTAACGGATTCCTGCCAAACAGCATAGTGTCAAAGGGAGAATGTGCCTTCCAGATTGATGAGCCTCTTTCTCTCAAGCTGGGATTGAATGATCTTAAAATTGAGGTATTTGCTGTAGACGATACTATAAGCAGCACAGTAACAGTGGAATATAGCTTTTATGCCGCGCGTAATTTTGCCTTACTGATTGGCAATCAGAGTTATGATGATCCGAATATTAATGAACTTGATGAGCCTGTTAAAGATGTAACCGAGTTATATAATACCCTCACAAAAGATTATAACTTTGATCCTCAGAATGTTATTCTTCTTAAGAACGAAACAAAAGCTGCAATAATCGGTAAGTTGCATGAACTGAGATCACTGATTACTCCTAATGATAACCTGCTGATATTTTATGCAGGCCATGGTTACTGGGATGAAGGGATGGGAGTCGGCTACTGGTTGCCAAAAGATGCTGCAAAAAATAATCCGGTCAACTGGATCCCCAATACTGATCTTACCAATTACCTGGGAGCTATAAAAACAAAACATACCCTTCTTATTGCCGATGCATGTTTTAGTGGGGGTATCTTTAAAACACGGGCTGCATTCTCTGCAACTTATGCTATAGAGATGCTCTATCAGCTGAATAGCCGCAAAGCAATAACAAGTGGTTATCTGAAAGAGGTTCCTGATAAGAGTGTATTCTTTCAGTATCTGATTAAAAATCTGAAGGAGAATCCAAATGATTATCTTCCTGCCGAAGAGTTATTTGCCAAGATGAGAATGGCTGTTATGAGTAATAGTGAGACTGTTCCTCAGTTTGGTACTATTCAGAATGTAGGTGATGAAGGCGGTGATTTCATTTTCATTAAACGGAAAGCAGGCAACTAGAAGAATTTATTATGTGTAAAAAAGTATCTTTTCTTTTTCTTCCGGTTCTCTTCTTTTTAATATTCAGTTGCACAAGGAATACAAAAATTGACCGTTATGCCCTGGTTACAAGGCATAATATTGAAAATTCTGTAATCGACAGTCTCAATTCCCTTTCGGTGGGCAACGGAGAGTTTGCTTTTACTGTTGATATTACCGGATTACAGACATTTCCTGATTCTTACTCAAAAGGCATTCCTCTCGGCACTATGTCGAACTGGGGCTGGCATACAGACGAGAATCCTGAGAATTTCAAATTGGATGATGTTTATAAGAGGTATGATGTTCACGGAAGAAATATTGAATATGTAACCCAGTTTAAAGCAAATGACGATCAGCAGAAAGCCAAAGCTTCTGAATGGCTTAGAGCTAATCCTCACAGGATACAGCTTGGCCTCATAGGTCTTCAGATTTTTAAAGAGGATGGAACTGAAATTGCTATTACTGACATTAAGAATCCGGTTCAGAAACTTAACCTCTGGAAAGGAGAAATAGAGAGCCGATTTGAAATAGAAGGAGAACCTGTTCACCTTGTTACTGTTTGTCATTCCGGTTCTGATATGGTATCTGTTAAGATCATCTCGGGACTGGTAACTAATGGCCGGCTGAAAATAAAACTAAACTTCCCGGCAGCTAATCCGGCATGGAGCGGATATAATTTCTTATCACCTGAAAAACACACAACTACACTTTTAACAGACACAAATAATATTTCAATTTTTAAAAGAAGTCAGGACAAAGACAGTTATAATGTACTAATTAACAGAACAAGCGGGAATTTAACTGAGGGTACTGAGCATGTCTACTTTATTGAACCACAGGTTACTGATTCTGTTTTTTCTTTCTCATGCCATTTTTTCTCTGATCCGGGAACAGGATATGTAAGATCCTTTGACGAAGTACAAGCTGACTGCAATAAAAGCTGGAACGATTTCTGGTTGTCGGGCGGAGCAGTTGATTTCTCAGAGTGCACCGATCCCCGTGCAAATGAACTCGAAAGAAGGGTAATTCTTTCCCGGTACCTTACCAAAATACAGTGCAGCGGAAAATTGCCACCTGCTGAAACAGGTCTTACTTACAACAGTTGGTACGGTAAGTTTCATCTTGAGATGCACTGGTGGCACGGGGTTCATTTCGCTATGTGGAACCGTGCAGATATCCTTGAGAAACAAATGCAATATTATTTTGATATTTATGATAAGGCTAAGTCAACAGCTGAGCATCAGGGTTATGAGGGTGTACGATGGCCCAAGATGGTTGGACCCGATGGGAGGGAGAGTCCGAGTAATGTTGGTACATACCTGATCTGGCAGCAGCCGCATCCGATTTTCTATTCAGAACTGCTTTACGAAAATGCTGCCGACAAAAATGAAATTCTCAAAAAATACAACAAACTTGTCTTTGAAACGGCTGAGTTTATGGCCTCTTATGCCTGGTTTGACAGCACCGGCAAAAGATATGTTCTGGGTCCGATTTTGATTCCTGCCCAGGAGAGTCTTAAGCTAGAGACGACGATTAATCCTACATTTGAACTTGTATACTGGTACTGGGGATTGAAAACGGCTCAGAAATGGAGAACCAGGTTGGGACTCGAGCCAGTTCCCTTATGGAATGACATAACTGAGAAGATTTCCGGTCTGGCAGTGCAGGATGGCCTGTACCTTTGTTCGGAAGATACAAAGGATTCATATGAAAATCCAAGATATATGAGCGACCATCCTATTGTTTCAGGAATATCAGGTGTGCTTCCTGAAACGAAGTTAGTAGATAAGGTTATCCTGGGTAATTCACTCGATACTATTATGCGAAAGTGGAACTGGAAGTCGACATGGGGATGGGATTTTCCGATGCTTGCCATGTCGGCTGCCTCGATCGGAAGAGAAGAACAGGCTATTGATTTCCTTCTGATGGATGCCCCTAAAAACCGGTATCTTTTAAACGGACATAATTATCAGGATGCCAGATTGTCGATATATCTGCCTGGTAATGGGGGCCTGCTGACTGCAGTGGCTTCAATGTGTGTAAGTGATCAATTCCCGCATAACAGGAAGTGGAATGTTAAATGGGAAAAACTTAACTCTTATGTTAAATAATTAACAATAAAATCTAATGTCTGAAAATATGAAAAAAACGATAATCCTGTTCTTCCTGTTTGCTGCCTTTTATCAGGGTAATGCCCAGACAACTGCAGATGGTTCAATGCCGCAGTTTTTGTTTCAGGAATTTTCAATGGGCAGGGTAAAAATGAAGAACGGACAGGTGCAGAATAGTATGCTTAACTATAATATTGTAACAGAGAAAATGGTATACGAGAACGGTAAAGATTTGTATGATATAACAAATACAGAATTGATTGACACCGTTTATATTCAGAAAAGTAAGTTTGTTACTTCCGGAAAGGTCTTTTTCGAGGTTTTGCTCGTAGCCCCGGTTTCTCTCTTTGTGCAGCATACAGGATCGGTAGTTCCCCCGGGAGCACCTGCCGGATATGGCGGCACATCACAGGTTTCAAGTACTAAACAGCTGAGTGGGGTGGAATTATCAAGCGGATATTATAATCTTAAGCTGCCCAAAGATTTTAAGGTACAAGTCAATCCTGTATATTGGATCAAAACTGGAAAAGAATATTCCAGTTTCATTAACGAAAGACAGTTTCTTAAGCTTTTTCCGGATAAGGAAGATAAGTTAAAGAAATATATAAAAGACAGCAGGATTAAGTTTTCCCGTCAGTCTGATATTGTGAAACTTACGTGGTATTATAACGAAATAATCAAATAACAGGATCATATGAATCAGTATAACGGATAATTTAAAATATTTAGCTATCCTGATTTTTTGCATTTTGAGTATAGTATTCTCAGGATAATTATTAATTTTATGCTATTGGATATAAATATTCCCGGATAAGGTAATAATTTATGAGTATGAAACGATCTCTAACATTTGTCTGTTTAATTATACTGGTCTTCCAGTTAAATGCACAGCAAGGTAAATCTACTAATAATCAGGTTGATCCGGGCTATTTTGTTACTCGCACCCGAGAGGAAGTTATAAGTAAACTTGTTGACCTGCCATTAGGAATAAAGAGTGATGATCCGGTAAATGTTATTTTTCAGAAGATTCAGACTTTTCTTGTAGCATTTCAGCCAGAAGCTGAGTTTAGTGATGATATTTATGCCAAAGAAGCTAATATGCAGGCTCTGAAAAGTTGTATTCAGGGTGGGTATGGTATCGGATCTGTTCTTATAAATCAGGAAGGAAAGATTATTGCAGCTGCACATAACAGCCAGATTCAGAAACACAGATCTGACCTGCATGCGGAGATGACCCTCCTTACGAATTTTGAAGAAAGCAGGAAGGCAAAGCAATATGTTAATATATATGTTTACAAACCCGGATTAATTGTATTCAGCTCAGCAGAACCATGTCCGATGTGTTTTATAAGGATTAATACTGCAGGAGCAGACACTAAATATTGCACTCCCGGTCCGGATGACGGCATGGTTAGCCGTACAGATTTTCTCCCTCCGGCATGGAAGGAGATGGCTCTGAAACGTAAAGTTAGTCTTGGCGATTGTTCTCCGATAATGCAGAAGTTATCTCACCTTTTATTCTACTCATACCTGCTGGATAACAGAGGACCGCATTAAGATGAAATTTTCGAAGCTTATTCAGATTTGGCTGATTATAGCTGGCATTGTCACACCGGTCTGCCTGAATGCGCAGCCCGACACTTCAGCGGTGCTCTCACAATATCTTTATAAGGATTTTTCAAAAGGGGTCGTTCAATTCAAAAATGGCACAGTTACAAGTGCCCTGATGAATTATAATACGATTTCCGGGAAAATGGTTTTCGAGAAATCAGGAAAATACCTCGATCTGATTAATACTGAAGCCATTGACACCGTGTATCTTCAGAACAGGAGGTTCATACCATTCGAAGAAATATTCCTCGAAGTAGTATCACTATCACCAATTCGCTTCTTTGTCCAGCATAAGGGCGATCTTATGTCTCCTGGTAAACAGGCAGCATATGGAGGTACTTCCCAGACTACTTCATCAACCTCATACTCAACAGTATTTACAGATAGCAAAGCTTATAATATTAATCTGCCTGAGGGATACAGAGTCGACAAATCAACTGTTAACTGGGTGTTCGTGTATGGCAAAATGGAGAAATTTCTTAATGAGAAACAGTTTCTCAGGATATTTAAAAACAGAGAGAGTGAGTTAAAAAAGTATATCAGAGAAAATAGTATTAATTTCAAAAACAGAAGCGACCTGTTAAAATTGTTATATTTTTGCAACGGAATTTGAATAAATGAAATTAAAAAGAGGAATTTAATTGACAATTGTCGTTAAATACTCCGCAAAGGTTTATTATGATGAAGAAGTATTCTCTCGATAAAAGTAAGATTAAGGTTCTTTTGCTTGAAGGAGTTCATGAAAACGCACCTGATTACTTCAGGGAAAATGGCTATAGTGATATTGAATGCATTAAGGAAGCACTTACAGATGATGAACTGGAAGTGAAACTTCAACAGACACATATTATTGGGATCAGAAGCCGTACAGAGTTACATAAGGATATATTGAATAAGGCTCCTAAGTTAATCGCTATCGGATGTTTCAGTATTGGTACAAATCAGGTCGATGTAATGGCTGCCAAGAAGCTGGGAATTCCGGTGTTCAATGCTCCTTTTTCTAATACCAGATCAGTTGCTGAACTTGTTATAGCAGAGTGTATTATGCTGATGAGAGGTATTCCCGAGAAGAATGCAATGGCTCATAATAAAATTTGGATGAAATCTGCCAGGGATTCAGTTGAAGTAAGAGGAAAGACACTTGGTATAATAGGATATGGTCATATCGGTTCCCAGGTTTCAATCCTTGCAGAGAGTATGGGAATGGATATTGTTTACTATGATATTGAAAAGAAACTCAGTCTCGGAAATGCAAAACCAATGCCTAATCTGAGTGAGCTTCTGAAGGTATCTGATACTGTTACCATTCACGTACCATCAACAGACTTATCGCGGAATATGATCTCAGCCAACCAGGTTGCCATTATGAAGAAGGGCGCCTGTCTTATAAATGCATCAAGGGGAGATATTGTAGACTACAAGGCAGTTGCTGAGGGACTAAGACAAAAGCACCTTGCAGGAGTTGCAGCTGATGTTTTCCCGGTAGAGCCCACATCCAATGAGGAGCCATTCGAAACTGAACTACAGGAGTTTCATAACGTTATTCTTACGCCGCATATCGGGGGAAGCACTCTTGAGGCACAGGCAAATATTGCTCTGGAAGTAGCGGAAAAGCTTGTCAAATTCAGCGACACAGGTTCTACAATAGGAGCGGTTAATTTTGTAGAGATCTCTTTACAGGCTAATGCTTCAAAACAGAGGTTTCTTCATATACATCATAACGTTCCCGGTGTTCTTCGCGAGATAAATAACTGCTTTACTTCAAAGGGTATAAACATATCGGCCGAATACCTTCAGACCGATCCGGAAATCGGTTATGTCATTATCGAAACTGAAAGTGAACTTGATAGCTCAGTTCTTAAGGATCTCAAAAATATTCCTCATACTATTCGTGCAAGGATGGTTTATTAACCTTTGCATAATCGGAATAGTTGATTATTTTTGCATCTCACTTTACGTCATTGGCGGGCAAAGAACACTTTCGCCAAGGCTTCAGTGTTCAAAGCGGGGTGTGGCGCAGTTGGCTAGCGCACTTGCATGGGGTGCAAGGGGTCGTCTGTTCGAGTCAGATCACCCCGACAGATATTGAGAAGCCTGCAGGTTAATTACTTGCAGGCTTTTATTTTGTATATACCTGTTTGAAAAAGGTTATTTCCTGTTCTACTTAAATAGAGTATTGCTGGTTGATAATTCAAAGTTGAGTATATTTGCACAAAACTGAAACACGTTATGGAAATATTTAAACCACTCGATCTGCAGAGTGATAATCAGAAAAACACTATAACCGGAAATAGCGAAAAAGTAAGATGTCTGATAATTGGATCCGGACCAGCAGGTTATACCGCTGCAATCTATGCCGCAAGGGCTAACCTGAATCCTGTTATGTATACCGGTCTTCAGATGGGGGGACAGCTTACAACTACTACCGAGGTAGATAATTTCCCCGGTTATCCTGAAGGTGTAACCGGACCGGAAATGATGGAAGATCTGAAGAAACAGGCTGAAAGATTCGGAACTGAGGTTCGCTTTGGAATAGCTACCGCTGTTGATTTCTCGGGAAAAACTCATAAAGTCACTATTGATGATAATAAATTAATCGAAGCCGATACAGTTATAATATCCACAGGGGCTACAGCAAAATATCTTGGTCTTGAAGCTGAATCGAAATACGCCGGAATGGGTGTCTCCGCCTGTGCTACCTGCGATGGTTTCTTTTATAAAGGAAAAGATGTTGCAGTCGTGGGTGGTGGCGATACCGCCGCCGAAGAGGCTACTTACCTGGCAGGTTTATGCAGAAAAGTGTACCTTATCGTACGACGCGATGTTCTCCGCGCCTCAAAAGCTATGCAGGACAGGGTTGCCAATACTAAGAATATCGAGATTTTATGGGAACATCAGACTATTGACCTTTTTGGCGAAAATGGTGTTGAAGGTGCAACTCTTGTAAAGAAAAAGGGAACACCGGCTGAGGAGATTGTAAAAATTAAGATTGATGGATTCTTCCTTGCTATTGGTCATACTCCAAACTCTGAGATCTTTAAAAAGTACCTCGAAACTGATGCAGTTGGTTATATAAAAACAATACCTGGTACATCGAAGACCAATGTTGCCGGAGTATTTGCTGCCGGCGATGTTCAGGATCCTCATTACCGTCAGGCTGTAACTGCAGCAGGGTCAGGTTGTATGGCAGCTATAGACGCAGAACGATATTTGTCTGAACTTAAGTAAGTTCTTCTCTGTGTCTCTCTGTGGTTCCTCTGGATTTCCTCTGTGTAACAATTTTTTTAAGAACTTACACAGAGTTACACAGAGTAGGCACAGAGTTCCACAGAGATTAATGGTTTAAATAATTTTCATTATGAAGACTTATAAGAAAACCTTCAAAATAAATGCTGAGCCTTCAGATGTTTATTCAGCATTGACAAATCCTTATACAATTGAGCTGTGGACAGGTTATCCGGCTCAGATGAGCACAGAACCAGGCAGTGAGTTCTCTCTTTGGGAAGGAGATATTACCGGTAAGAATATCGAGTTTGTCCAGGATAGAAAAGTTGTTCAGGAGTGGTATTTTGGTGACCAGACTGAGAAATCAATGGTTACAATCACAATAATACCCGACAGGGAAAATTCACAGGTTACTGTTGAACACTCAAATATTCCTGATGAAGAGTTTTCTGATATAGCAGAAGGGTGGAAGGAGTACTATATCGGCGCAATTACCACTTTCTTTAATCCTAATTTTTAAGGTAAGTCTCCGAAAGATCTTCAGACTGATCCTGATCAAGTAATGACATTATATCTTCAGTACATGCCTGTATGAGTGTTCCAATACCCTTGAAACACAGCGTATTTGAATATGTCTGAATTTTTATATTCCATTCAGGGATCCACGAAAGGATATGTTGTCTTATAAACCTCTGAATTTCTTTTTTCATTTCTTTACGGCAGGCTTCGTCATCAAGTACGATGTACTTATCTACCATAAGTGTAAGAAACAGAAGCTCGACTCCAAGGTGATCATCGCTTATCTTCCCCCTGAACTTTGATTCCCATCCATAAGATTTATAAAATTCTGATACACTGGGATACGATTTGTTGTCTGCTGTTAACTTTTTTCCTGTAAAACGCGATTCATATGCCGGAGCAAGGGTATATTCTTCCCTGGCAAAAAGGCGTATATAATCATCCCGCAGCATTTTGCCGCAAAGTTTTTTGTCAACACATGATTCCCTTAGCTGAGCTGCTGCCTTTATGAAATTAGGATTCATACTTGTCACAGGCAGATTTTTCAATACTCCTTTTGTCCAGAAATCTGTAACACACTCTTCTGAAGGTTCATACATTATCATGCTTCCTGCAAAATAGAGGAGCATGTTGTAACCTTTTAAAATGCTATGCTGCTGGCTCTTGCTATCCATCGCAATTGTACTGCTTTTCAAAATTCTCAATTATTCAAAATGAATTAAAATACAGGAAATGGTTATCGTTTTGATAGATAACCATTAAAACAGGAGATTTGTTCGAATTGAGTAAAAAA
>JFJP01024745.1_pt1 | contig 10478 bp, 1 predicted proteins | sample 431651 | NCBI WGS metagenome assembly JFJP01 (sample SAMN02602958, study PRJNA72255) | Microbial mat metagenome, whole genome shotgun sequencing project. | biome: fresh water; feature: sink hole; material: water; isolation source: purple microbial (photo- and chemosynthetic) mats found in... | reverse complement strand
AGAGTCGATGGTTTTGGGAAGCAGAGGCATCGAGATCCAGGCCGGCTACTATGCGAGGTGCAAGCACGTGCATCTAGCACACAAGTACCACCTGTTCCCTAATTTCGATGAGCTGGTCTTCGAGCTACATCCTTGTCTGAACTACGAGGCGTTCCTCGAGTACAATGAGTGTGGAAGCACTGACCCAAACAAAGAGATACTGCACAAGCGCATGCTGCTGGAAGAAAATCTTAACGCTGCTAAAATTGAAGAGAACCGCGGCAAGCAAGTCAAATTAGGAAGTGTCGTGCAAATCTTCCACGTGAACTCCAGGACTTACCTGTCCTTCTCGCCGCAGAAAGTCAGCGATAGCGAGATGGGAGTGATCGGCTGTTCGCGCGAAAACAGCGAAAGTGTGCAGTTCGTCATTAATTCTCCCTTCGATTTCTTAAAGGAAGGCTCGCTGATCAGCTACGAAGACAAGTTCGTGTTCGTCGACAGCTACTCAAAAACGCTGGCCTACCCGCTCTCGAGCGAAGACCGCGATAAAGTCCGCATGCAGATCGAAGTCAAGGTCGAGCGCAGCTTTATGCAACTGTTCAACTCTACTAAACCGAAAGACCTGAAAATGCCTGGTATCCTTGAAACTCAGAAACTCTACGAAACTTACCAAGCAGGCTACGTGCACCAAAAAAGCATCGGCAGCCAGTTTTTCAACCAGTTTGAAGCCACGAACGTGGACGACGCCTTCGACTCCAACGAGATGAAAGACAACGACCTCAAGTGGGGCGACACAGTGTACGTCAAGAAGGTCGACAGCAAGGGAAAGGTCTCCATGTTGATGAGCGAAGTGAACAAGGCAGCACTCGGAAACTCTGTGCTCTACCGTTACTATGAAAACGATGCGCTTCTTAGGACCGACGGAATCGAAGGCATGTTCCAGCTCATCCACGTCAACCTCAAGACTTTAGGCACGCGCATCAGTTTCGACCGCTTCAACTGTGTCTGCGTTTTGCTCAAACACGTCGTTTCGGGCAAGTTCCTCGTGGTAGACGACCAGTCCAAGAGACTCGTGCTGAGCAAAGACTTCGACGAGATGTTCGAAACCATAAAATCAAACAGAAAGAAGATCGAGTATGAATACTCGGACAAGTACTCTGCGTTTGTGAAACTCAAGGAACTCAAGAAAAACGAAGAAATCACCAAGAAAGACTCAGAAACCCTAACGCAAAACGACATCGACTTCATGACGACCAACGGCAAGACGCTCCTGGGATCAGAAGAAGACTACTACAAAGCGTACATCATGATGCACACTTTCATCCTCGAGAAAGTGTCGAGTGACGAGAGCATGAACATGAACAACTCTACATTCTTCAAAATCCGAACAGCGTCGAACAAGCACCTGCAAACCACGAGAGACGACGACTGGCTGAACCAGCAGCTGCTGAAGGAAGTGAACGAAGACGAGACAAACTACGAGAACAACTACTACAGAGAGATGAAGTCGAGGTTCGTCCACGACGTGGTCGTCGAGCGAGAAGAGTTCGACGTGTTCCACCTCGAAAAAAGAGACAAGCAGACCATGCGGAACTTCAACATGTTCAACAGCTTCACTCCCTACCTTTGCAAGACGCTGCACACCACCGAAGTCAAGCAGTCCCTCGTCCTGCAGTTTATGTCTCTTCTCGAAAATCTTCTCGCGCAGTGCTGTCAGCTCGTAGCGACGAAGCAGCTTGCGAAGCCGCAGATCCAGTCACTGCTGCACCAGATGGGAGTGGTCGACCTGCTGATGGGCTACCTGATCAAGATGAAAGTGGTGAGCAAGGAGAACGAAGACATAGTGGGCCTGATCTGCAACAGCTGCAGCATCAGCATCAAGGTGCTGCAGTACCTCTGCGAAGACAACTTTACCACCTGCAGCTACCTGTTCCAGTGGCGGCAGTTCTTCACCTCTTCGATCGTGCGCAACGACAGCGTCATCTACAAGAAGATCAACATCGACGTGCTGCTCTTCGAGATGGTTGATGTCCTCAAGTGCTACTTGATCTACATCGATGACTACCTCTCGAACCTCTGCAGCAGCATCAAGTTCGAATCGCTAGACATGAAGAAACTCAACATCCTGCTGCAGATCACCAAAAACTTCCACAATATGAAAGATGCGGTGAGCGTCGGCAAAGTCTACTCCAAGCTCTTCGACCAGTCTTTCAAGCATGAGATCTTCCGAGGACCGACTTTCGACCGGACAGCCATGGATTCGCTGGTGCTGCACTGCGGCCGAGACCACACCGTCGATATCGACGAGAAGTTCAACGGAGAAGACCCGGTCTACCGCTACTTCATCCAGACCCTCAACCTGGCGGTCTACCTGGCCGAGCTCGACGCAGTAAAGACCTCGAAACACCTCTCTGAGGTCTACTCTAAGCACGTCTGCATCTCCATCATCACCAACGAAGGCTATTCGAGCCAGCTGCGCGCAGTGATGCTCAAACTGTTCGCACTGCTCTACATCATCAACAACTTCCAGCACGTGGGACTCATCGCCTACGAAGAGCTCATCACCACTAAGAGCACAGGCCTCAACCGCCAGCTCAGCGACGCCGCCAAAAACATCGAGAAGATGAAGGGTTCCGACGAAAACAAAAACTTCCTCAATAGCATGCTCAACAGCATGAACAACATCAACGACGAGTTGTCGCTCGCGTCTCTCAAGGTATTCAACATCCTCATCGGATACCGCTTCTTCGACGATGACTTCATGCGGACTATCAAAGAACGCTTCGAAGAAATGATTCTGAGTGGTGTTGGTGATGACAACAAGATCGAAGACGTAGACACCATGATCGAAATGGTGCAGATGCTCATCAAAATACATGAGTCAATGCTTCGCAGCAAGATCGTCGAGATGATTGCAGACGAGAAGCTGCACAGACTCGAAGTCGGAGAAACCACCAACATCGACGACGCACTGAACAAGCTCTACGACGAAGAAGTCAAGTCGTACGTCGACAAGATGTACGAGAAGAGTGAGCAAATCTGTGGAGTAATCTGCGAGTGGATGAACTACGGAAACGCGCAGCTGACTTCCCTCATTCTAAAGTACGTCAACGACACTTCGTTGCTGAAGTACAAGTTCATGGACAGGTACCTTGAGTACCACCAGATCGAAGACAAACCCGACGAAGAGATTTACGTCAGGCTCCGCACCTACCTCAAGTCACTGTCCAGACAACTGCGCGAGGTGCTCAGCGAGTACACCACCTGCTCGTACAATACGCTCGTCAGCAGGACCCGGAAGATGCTGCAGGACCTCAAAGACTTGTGCGAGTTCTTCTACCTGGTCATGGAAGAGAATGACCGGCTGAACAAGTTCGAACTCAGCGTCAAGGAGCACCACTGCACGTACAAAAACTACGAGATAACCGGAGCGCCAGACGAACACCTTTACCTCAACGTGCTCAACATGTTCATCCTCAAGTGCGACCGACTCAAGAGCAAACAAAACATCTACATGAAGAGCGGCATGCTCGACATCACCTTCAGCATCTTCTCGAGCTACCACAGCAAGATATTCTCGTCCTATGAAGCCTTCAAGAACGAGAAGACCACAGCTCGCTACGTGGCTGACGGGACGATCAGCAACGAGCTGATGATGATGGCCTGCATGTTGATCTATTGCTGCACCATCTACAACGACGACAACATCGGCTACATCTGCAGCAAGTACGACCTCGAAGTCCACGACCTGATACTCCTCTCGCTGCGGTCCGAAGACGACGGCTTGAAGCGGATGGCCATTTCGCTCTGCATCGAACTCTACCGCGACAATCTCTTCATGCTGCTATCGCTGAGGTCGAATCGAAGCAAGTTCTACTCTTCGTTGCTGGCTATCGTCCAGAAGGAGATGAACAAGAAGCGGTACTCGATTCTTATCAACTACATTGAGCTGTTCGATGCGCTCACGCACTACGACGATGCGATCCTCGAGGAAAACGCGAAGGAAGTGTTCAACTGTCTCTTCAACGAGAACGTGGACGACTCAAAGACTGTCTCGTTCATCATCAGCAGAGAAGTGCTGCCTGAACTCAACTCCCAATACCAGAACCCAGCTCAAGCGAAGAAGCTCGACTTCTCGCACACGAGAGACGGCTACATCTTCAACAAAGAGGTGCAAGACATGGACGAGATGGACGAGCGCAACAACATCTTCCTCTGCTTCGAAGTGTCCGACAAGCTCATGTTCGTCAACCTCTTGTTCAAACTGCTCGCTTCTTTCGGCAAGTCTTGCTCGCTGGACTTCAAGAACAAGATGCAGAAGAAAATCAGCATGAACAGCATCGTCGAGATCGCCATCGCCTGCAAGTTCATCTTCTTCTTCAAAGAGAACTGCATCAACGTGCTCCACAACATCTTCATCACCACGAAGATCGACCAGAACAGCAAGAACTTCGTGCTCGAGCTGGTCACGTCCATCCTCATCAACGACATCAAAGACTACTTGAAGAACAAGACCACCAGCAGCATCACTTCGAAAGAAGTCTACTTCATAAACAGATCTAGGATGTCTGGAGTCGTGCTGCTTGAAATGGACCTAAGAGCGCCAAGTCCATGCTGTCCTGTTTTCAGCCTTTCAGAAACAGCACTGAACTACCATGTGCGATCATCGACTCCACTCATCAGAAAGTTTCTCGAAATCTGCGGCAAAGACAAGAACCTCGTATTCATCGAAAGTTTAAGGCGGAAGTTGGAAGAAGTTGATCGAATCATCGCAAGGGTCAATCAGAACCAAAATGGTGTTGGTCCTTACTATGGAAGAATAGGCAATAGAGAATCGCATTTCAACTCAAGAGACGAGATCACAGATTTAGCTGGAAATTCGAGCATCGCCATTCGCGACTTCACACCATTCGTAAACAGTCCCATAATCTCCGAAGAAGACCGAGACAGCAACCGAGAATACTCAAGGAAGATCTTCGAAGAAAAGGACAATGAGCAGCTAGTTATGAGATTTCTCGAGATGGCGAACATGAGCATAGAAGAGATAATAACCCTATTAGAATCTCACATGAACCAAAAAGCAATAGGATTCGATCAAGCAGTCAGCAAGACTCGGATGCACCTCAAAACAGAAAGAGCTAACTTGAAACTGCAGAAGGAACTGAAGAAAACCGTCGAAGTGGCTTACTTTGAGAACCTGACCAAGATCATACTCTTCAACAAGAAGCTAGAGAAGGCAAATCAAGCTGATGTCGCTGGTTTAGAGCACAAGACAAGAATCCTCAAGCCTGAAAACCAAGATGCGAGTCCTGCTCACATCTTCGAACGCAACAAGAACGCCATCTTGAACAAAGGCTTCCTCACTTCCCGCAGAAACAGGCAGTCCACAGAATCCGCTCAAGGCGTCCCACAGCTATCCAGCCAACTTGCTCGAGGTCCTCAGATCCAAACCATCAAGATAAACACTCCGCCGAGAAAGAAGTCAGTCTATCGGGTCCGAAGGACGGTTGTGAATATAGACCCAAGCTCGCTGATCTTCAATACAAAGGGCAGCTTACTCGACCGATTTTTGAAGTTTCTCAAAAAGGACTTCAAGATCCAATACCACGACATGTTGACCGCCAAAATTGGCAAGAAGTTCTATCCTTGGGATAACTGGAGGATCAACGGATCGCTCGATTACTCGAAGTTCTCAGAGCTGCTCGATGTGATCCGAGATCTCTTCGAAAAATCAGAGACAGACCTCCAAATGCTCATCAATTCAATAGACTACCTAAAGTATTGCTTTAGGTCTGAGGTCTTGGAAAAAATGATCGTCGAACACCTGAGTCAAGGCAACATGGTCAGACACCTGATTAAGCTTGTGTTCAACGGAAAGAACTTTGTGAAAGTAATATCATTTTTGAACTTGCTGTTGGCCAAACGACCGGAAATCCAGGTTCACTTTTTGCAGGAGTTCGTACAAGACAATGAAAGCAAGTTTTTGAGAGGCTACTATGAACAGACTTCGAACATGCTCTCGCAGTACCTTGAGCTGATTGACCTCAAGGATCAAATCTACTACTTCGAGGAGCAGGAGGCAGGCATCTTCAAGTTCTCCTGCCAAATCTATCAAGGTCTCAAAAACCAGCTACTTGAGACTCTCTCAAATTTGGAAAACGAGTTCTGCGAAGTTCTCAAATTTCCTCATCAGTTGTGCCTTGGCAGCAACCAGCAGATGCAGAACTACTTGCGGTTTCAGGCCCACAACGGTTTTGCGAAGGCTTTCCAGATAAACATTTTCGAGAGGATGCGCGACATCCTTAAGCTGTACATGAGGAGGATGGCAGGCGACAACCTAAAAATCCTGGTCTGCATCCTCGAAGTCTTCATCGCGCTGATGATGGGTCCGTGCCAAGACAACCAAAAGGAGATGATCCTGAAGAAAGTCATCGGCTTGATCGATGAAGTCTACGCAAACCTGTTTAAGTTCAACGACGCCACTGCGCCGGACAAAGGAAGAGCCATGCTTGCACTGCTCAAACTGAGACTAGGCATGCTTGAAAACTGCACGGACAACGTGATCCTCAAAACCCTTTCTCTATCTTTCAATCCTGATCTCCTGTGGACGAGGATCAGTCAGATCTACGATGTCGTATTTTTGCCTCAGCTGACGAGCAAAGAGCTCAAGAAGCTCAAAGCAGAAGACCTCTCAGAGTCTTTCGTAAGCGACAAAAAGTCTCTGCATCTAAAAAGCGAAACTCGAGATTCAGAGTTTCAAAGCAGTCTGACATTTAAAACCGGCGAGACGCATTTACTGACCAAAAGAGAAACCAGCTTGATGAAGAAGAACCGCCTCATGTACCAAGGGGACGACTACACGCCGATCATCAAAGAAGGACTCTACATCATCATCTACATGTTCCAGCTGTCCGAGTACGAAACCGCCATCAGTGACAAGATCAAGGACTCCCACGAAAAGCTATCTGCGACCTTCAAAAACCTCAAAAAAGCAGCGGCCTTCTTTAGAGACAACATCGCCACCATAGAAATAATCGACGAGCACAAAAACCTGCAGACCATCTACTTCTACCTTCATCCGATCACCAAATACCTCAGCACCTACTCGAAGCGAAAGTTCGAGTTCGACATCGACAGGAAGAACAGCTCGACAAAACTGAGCGGATTGATGGACTCGGTCGACCTGTTCTACTTTGAAATGAAGCACTTCTCAAGAATCAACAAGATCGGGATCAAGGCCAACCTCAGCTACCTGTTCTACCTCAAGCTCTTCAACTTCGTCCTGGCAATCTTCCTGAACCTCACCATGCTGCTGCAAGGAGACATCAACAAAGAAGAAGACAACGCAGCTCCGTTCCTGTCCTGGAGCCAGAGCACTCCGACTGAGCGCTTCATCCAGTTCCTCGGTTACATTATAATGTTCAGCTACCTTGGGACTTTGGTCGTGTGGTTCGCTTTTGACTTCTTTGTCAAGAGAGAGCTGTTCCTCAAGCGAGCCAAAGAAGCGATGAACGCAGAGCTGAGAAACTACCTGCAGGTAAAGGGGCTGCTCAAAGTCCCCAAGGACTACCAGTTCTACAAATCGATCATGCAGTACCTGAGAGTGGCCTGGAACTTCCTCAGCAAGACCAGCCTCACAGTCATCTTCCTGTACCTGCTGATCACGATTTTGGGACTCGGGTCATCCAAGTTCTTCTTTTCGCTGCTGCTGCTCGAGGTGGTCTACATCTCTCCGATGCTCTGGAACGTCATCAAATCGATGACTCTAAACTTGGCTTCGCTCAGCGGTACCGCTCTCTTCGCGCTCATCATGATGTTCATCTACACCAGCTTCATCTTCTACAGCAGCGACTCGATCGTCACCAACCTGGGCATCGTCGACCAACCAGACGTCGAGTTCTGCGAGTCTTTCAGCATGTGCTTCTTGAACATCGTCAGCTTCGGCATCAAGGCAGGAGGCGGCATCGGCGAAGTCTTGGTGCTTCCGAGCAACACCAAAGAGAAAACCAGGTATTTCTACCGAGCAGTTTTCGACATAATTTTCTTCGTCACCATCGTACTCCTCGTTCTGAACATCATTCTGGGCATCATCATCGACTCTTTTGCAGAGCTGAGGAACAAAAGAGACCAAATCGGTCAGCTTCTCTCACCCAGAAAACGACATCGAAAACATCTGTTTCATCTGTGGCTACTCGAAAGAGAACTTCCACGCTTCGCAGGAGACCTTCAACAGCCATGTAAAAAGAACGCACCACCTCTGGAACTACATCGCATTCCTAGTCGGCCTTCGCGAAAAGGACATAAACGAAGCGAAGACCGGAGCTGAGGTGCTTGTGTCCAAACGAGTGCAGCAGAACGACCTCATGTGGTTTCCGCTCAAGAGAACCAGGCTGGTCAAAGAGCTGACAGAAGAGGACGACTTGCTGGATTCGAGCTGTGCAGTGAGGGTGTTTCCGTCAGACGCGTCTCGTTGCGAAAGGAGCTGAGATGCGTCTGCTTTCGTGACGAGATTCTTGTCGGTTTCCGGCGGGTGACTGTCCAGCTGCTCGTGCTCGTGGTGGGGTTCGGGGTACAGACTGAGCTTCCAGTTGGGACTGAGGTTCATGATGAGGGAGAGCACCAGGGCGACGACGGCCATGGCTCCGAAGAGATAAAACATCATTCCGGAGTCGTCGTTCTTCGCGTAGAAGGCGTAGAGGAAGTATTGGCCGAAGCTCGATATCCGGTAGGCGATGAAGAACACGGGGTAGAGTTTGGTCCCGTAGACCGCGCCGAATACCTTCGAGCTGAGCGTCGGCAGCGACGTGACGGTGGTGCCGAGCACGAAGTACATCACCATGATGTACAAGACGCCCATGCCGTAGTTCTTGAGCAGACTGGGGAAGGTGAAGGAGGCGAGCGCAGTGACGGCTGAGATGCCGACGAGGACGGCCTTGAGGTTTATCTTCATCAGCAGCACTCCGACCAAGATCCGTGCGAGCGCGTTCGCGATGGCGCCGAAAGTGATGACCAGAGAGAGCTTGCCGTCAGAGACCTTGACGCCTTCTTGTGCGAAGACCTTCGTGTAGTGGCTCTTCCAGTTGCTCGTGATGAAGAAGATGAAGGCCGAGACGCCGAGCGATATGAGGAAGATGAAGAGGAAGCTGAGCGAGAAGACGCCTTGCCGCAGCGAGCTGCAGTCTGTTTGGCGGATCTCCTGCAGCTTCTTGTAGATGGCTTCTCCGTCCGGCACGATTACTTTTCTCTTGGCCGGCTGATGCGAGAGGTCGGGGTTGCTGACCACGCCGTTGACGTGCTCGTCTGCCTCGTTGTCTCCGCGGTGGGGTCTGAGGTGGGCCTTGCTGTGCGGGTGGTGCTTCTTGCGGCCGGCCTTGCCCGGACCGCTCTTGGCGTGCAGGTGTTTTTTCTTCCTGCTGAAGACGTGCAGCGGGTGGTGCACGGAGTCCTCTTCTTTGTGGTACTTCATCTTGTGGAGGATCATGTCCTGCAGACGGTCCCAGCTGAGCGACTCGATGAGCACCGCGTTCAGTCCGTCGCCCACGTGCTGCACCTCGAGGAGCAGCTCGTGCTTGATGACCTCCATGATGTCTTCTTTGCTCAGCTTGAAGCCTCTGTGCTCCGCGAGGTGCAGGTCGCGGTAGATGACTGCGTGAGCCGCGGCGTGGTGCTGCTCGTCGAGGTGGCCCAGGTCCTTGAGCACTTTGCGCGCCTCTTCTTTTTCTCTGAAGTGCTGCGAAGTCCAGGGAGCAGGGATCACCAGCCAGGCCAGCAGACCGACCACGGCGTACACGATGGCGTAGAACTGGAACAGCCAGGGGAGTCGCTCGCTGTACTCCGGGTTGCCGACTTCCGCTTTGTTGGGGTTGATCACGCTGGCGGAGATGGGCGCAAAGAGCGACGGGAAGATGCCGAAGCTGAACAACACCAGTCCGGTGACGACGCTCTTCTTTTCCGGCCAGTAGGTCCATGCGATGAACAGCGAGATCAAGTAGCCGGCTCCGGTGAAGAGGCCAGCGACAGTGGAGTAGACGAACATGAAGAGGTACACGCTCTTGAAGAAGCTGGCGATCAGGTTCAGCAGTGCGAAGCCGGCTAAGAGGACGAAGATCGTGAGCTTGAAGCCGACCTTCTCCGCCACCCTGACTCCGAAGACGCAGCCGACCGTGTCGAACAGCTGCCAGACCTGCAGGGTGACGATCGTTGACTGCGGCTCCGACTCGAAGTATGCTGCGATGTACGAGTTGTTGTTGCTGTAGTAGTTTATCGCGGTGACCACTGCGTGCACCAAGATCGCACCGACCAGCGCACGCCACTTCAAGAGCGTCGACGGCTTGTCCAGAGCTGCCTCGTGTTCCATTTAAACTAAGATTTATCGACCGATGGTGCGCACCTCATATCTCGCTTGTTAAATTAAGTGAAACTTTTTAGAGAATGGCGGCAGTCGCCAGGGGTTTGGGGTTTGGGGTTTGGGGTTTGGGGTTTGGGGTTTGGGGTTTGGG
>JFJP01030649.1_pt1 | contig 10479 bp, 8 predicted proteins | sample 431651 | NCBI WGS metagenome assembly JFJP01 (sample SAMN02602958, study PRJNA72255) | Microbial mat metagenome, whole genome shotgun sequencing project. | biome: fresh water; feature: sink hole; material: water; isolation source: purple microbial (photo- and chemosynthetic) mats found in... | reverse complement strand
CTGAAAACGGTGCCGGCGGTGGTGCTGGGCCGGGGAGCGTACTGAACCATGCAAGCCGTTATTTTCGCGGACCGGCTGGGCCGGGAACTGGAGCCGTTGACCCACCGGACCTGTGTAGCGCTGCTGCCGGTGGTGGGCAAGCCGGTGCTGGAGCATACCCTGGAGGCGCTGGTCGCTGCCGGATTGCGCCGGGCGTTGATTGCCATTTCCCCCTTTGCGGATGAAGTGCGGGCGACTATCGGCGATGGCTGTCGCTGGGGGATGCGGTTGGAGTATGTGCTGACCCAGGGTGAGGAAGAACCGGAAGCGGTAGTGGCGCGTTGCCAGTCCCGGTTGGCGGATGAACTGCTGTTGTTGCGCGGCGATGTGCTGCATGGTGCGGCAGTAGCGGAATTTCTGCAACGGACGGATGACGTTGCCGGGCCGGTGGTGCATGGCCAGGTCACGGGTGCGCCGTTAAGTCTGTGTCGGCATCGCGCCGGTGGGCAGACCGGGTTGGAACCGTTGCGCTGGTCGGTGGAGCCGGTGGATGCGCCGCCGGTCTGGCCAGTGGTGGAACTGTCAGATGCGGCGCTGAACCGGCTGGAATCGTGGCGGGCTTATCATCGCGCCAATTTGGACGCCGCTGCGGGCCGCTTTCCGGGTTTGATCCTTCCGGGACGGGTGATAGCGCTGGGCTTGACCGTGGGATTGCGCTCGAAAGTCTCGCCGCGCAGTTTGCGGCAGGGTATGGCCTTCATTGGCTGGCGAGGTGGTCGTGTCCCATGGGGTGATGATTGACCGCTACGCGACGCTTCAGGACAGTGTCGTGTTACCGGACACCTATATTGGTGAACTGGTGGACGTGCGCAACGCGATTGTCCAAGGGAATCAGTTGATTCGTGTTGATACCGGGGTGGTGTTGCCAGTGGTGGAGACCTTTCTACTGGCCGATCTGCGGGATGTGACGCTAAGGGGGACGCTGGCCGAACCGCTGAATCGGTTGCTGGGATTACTGGCGCTGGGGCTGTCGCTGCCGCTGTGGCCCCTTGCTTTGGTATTGTCGCTCACGGCCAATGTGAACACGCCCTTGCAGGAGGTGAAACTGCGAGGCAACCGCTTGGGGTTCGATGAGTGGGGACGTCGGCAGCGCCGGAGCTTTATCGCTCGGGAATGGGCGGTTTCCGTGCCAGTGTTGCGCTATTTGCCGCGCCTGCTGGCGGTGGTCAGTGGCGATCTGCGCCTGGTGGGTGTGGTTCCGCTGACCCCGGAACAGGTGGACAGCCGGACGGAAGACTGGGAAATGGTCGGTGATCAAGGGCCTGCCGGGTTAATCGGGCCGACGCCATTGAATCTACCGCCGAATGCGCCCTGGGAAGAACGGTTGCTCAGCGATGCGTTTTACGCCCGCCAACGGAGCACCGCTGGCGATTTACGCTGTTTGTTACAAGGTCTGCGGACACTGTTCACGCGCCGAGCCTGGTGGCCAGAGACTCCGCTTTAGCGAATTTAGCCAATTTAGCAAACGAAGGTATTGAAGCGTATGGAACTTTCATTCTGGCATGAACGTTGGGAACAGGCTGAGATCGGCTTTCACAAGCCGGACATTAACGCCCATCTGCAACAGTTCTGGGGTGCCTTGGGTTTGCAACCGGGTCAACGGGTCTTCGTGCCCCTGTGCGGCAAGAGTCTGGATTTACTGTGGCTGGCCGGGGAAGGACATCCGGTCATGGGCGTGGAAATTAGTCCCATTGCGGTCGAGGCATTTTTTCAGGAGAACGGTCTGCAACCCCGTCAGTCGCGGGACGGGGCGTTCGAGATTTGGGAGCAGGATGAAATTCGCATTCTGCTCGGTGATTTCTTCGCCCTGGAACCGCGCCAGGTCGCTGATTGCGCTGGCATTTATGATCGCGCTTCACTGATTGCCCTGCCGCCGCCGATGCGGGAACGCTATGTCCAGCATCTCCATACGCTATTGCTGCCCGGTCTGCGGACGCTGCTGGTGACGCTGGAATACGATCAAAAGGTGGTGCCGGGACCGCCCTTTGCGGTCGACGAAGCGGAAGTGCGTCGGCTGTTCGCGGCGACGCATGAAGTCGAAGTGCTGTATGTACGCGATACCCTTGAGGAATCTTCCCGCTGGCGGGAGCGCGGTGTGACGTGGCTGTTTGAGCGGGTCTACCGGCTGGTTCATCGCGAATGAGCAGCGCTACCCCTCTGACGCCAGCCGCCGTTGTGCTGCGGGTGTTCCTGCCCTTTGCCGCCGGTTATTTTCTGTCCTACCTCTACCGCACCATCAACGCGGTGCTGTCGCCCTATCTGGCCGCAGAACTGCAGTTGGATGCAACGGATTTGGGGTTGCTGACCAGCGTGTATTTCCTGACCTTTGCCGCCTTTCAATTGCCGCTGGGAATGTTGCTGGACCGGTTTGGGCCGCGCCGGGTGGAGGCGCTTTTGCTGCTGTTTGCCGCTGTCGGTGCCGGACTGTTTGCGATCAGCCATCAGGCGACTGAGCTGATTATCGGTCGGGCGTTGATCGGTCTGGGGGTGTCGGCCTGTTTGATGGCCAGTTTTAAAGCGTTTGTGGTCTGGTTTCCGGCGTCGCGCCTGCCTGCGGTCAATGGCTGGGTGCTGGCGGCGGGCGGGTTGGGCGCACTGGTGGCGACGGCTCCGGTGGAAGCGGCGCTGAAGTTGATGGATTGGCGCGGATTGTTCCTGATCCTGGCCGGGTTGAGTTTCGCAGTGGCTGCCGCGTTGATCTGGATCGTTCCAGAACGTCGCCATGAGGGGCCAGTGGAGGGTCTGCGTGAGCAATGGCGTGAAGTCGTGGGGATTTTCCGCAGTCCGATCTTCTGGCGAATCGCACCGACTGCGGTGCTGTCGCAGGCGGCGTTTCTGGCGATTCAGGGACTATGGGCGGGACCGTGGTTGCGCGATGTAGCCGGTTTGGATAAGGCCGCCGCGGCTGATTATTTATTCTGGATCGCCGCCGCGATGGTGGCGGGCTTCCTTGGCCTCGGGCAATTGACCTACCGATTGTCACGCCTGGGAATGCCGCCACTGGGCGTTGCCGTGGGCGGTCTGGCGCTGTTCATGCTGGCACAACTGGCGCTGCTGGCCGGTTGGGGATGGATCGGCCTGTGGTGGACACTGTTTGGCTTCTTTGGCACCGCCGGTACGCTCACCTACGCGATTCTGACTCAGGCGTTTCCGCCAAGCGTGGCCGGACGGGTGAATACCGCGCTGAATCTGCTGGTGTTCGTGGCGGCGTTCGCCGGGCAATGGGGGATGGGCGCGATCATCAATCATTGGCCACAGGAAAGTGGCGGATACGCGGCTGCCGGGTATCACTGGGCGTTTGGACTGGCGCTGGCCTTGCAGGCGCTGACCTGGGGTTGGCTGCTGATCAGCATGGGGCGAACTCATAGCAACGGCGACAGTAATCGAGCCGTCGCTTCGACCAGGCGCTGACCGAGCGTGGCCCGCCGACCCGGTTTGATATAGCGGGTGGCGCGGTGCAGATCAGTGGCGAAACTGTGCGCCAGTTGCGTCGCCAGTTCCGCATCGTACAGTACGGCCATGGCTTCAAAATTCAGCGTCAGGCTGCGGTTATCGAAATTGGCGCTGCCGACCGCTGCAATCTGTTCGTCGACAATCAGCACTTTGCTGTGCAGCATCGGCGGGCCGTATTCATAAATTACGACCCCGGCACTGGCCAGTTCTTCGTAGTAACTACGGGCGGCGGCCGTGACCAACCGCGAGTCGCTCTTTTTGGGGACCAGAATCCGCACCGCAACGCCACGCAGCGCCGCCGTGATTAAAGCGATGGTCAGCGCTTCATTCGGGACGAAATAGGGCGTGGCCAGTAATATCTGGCGCTGCGCACCGGTGATGGCCGCGAAATAGAGTTTGGCGATGGCGTAGCGGTCGTTATCGGGACCGGATTCGACAATGTGCAGCCAGGGACGAGTCGGAGGGTCCGGGAACGTCGGGAAGAATTCTGGTTTCAGCGGCGCGTGGTCGGTGGCGAAATACCAGTCTTCGAGGAAAATGAATTGCAGGCGGCGTACCGACTCGCCGTCGATGCGCAGATGGGTGTCGCGCCAGGCGTGGGCATCGTTATGCGTTTGGCTGTGTTCGGCGCTGATGTTGACGCCGCCGGTAAAGCCGATATGTCCATCGCAGACGACAATTTTGCGGTGAGTGCGGAAATTGACATAGCGCCAACGGAAGCGGCGCAGGCTGATGGGATTGAACCAGGCGGTTTCGCCACCGGCGGCTCGCAGGGGTTGCAGGAAACGGCGGGTGATGCGGTCGGAACCGATGGGATCGAGGAGCAGTCGCACCTGGACGCCAGCACGGGCCTTGTCAATCAGCAGATCGCGAAACCGGGTTCCCACCGAGTCCGGCTGCCACATGTAGTATTCCAGGTGAACATGATGGACGGCGGTGGTGATGGCCGTTTCCAGCGCGGCGAAGCAGGCATCGCCGGTGTCCAGCAGGGTAACGCGGCGAGCGGGCGCGGGTTGTCCCTGACCGATGCGGTCCAACAGGGTTGCTAACTGCCAGGCCAGATCCGCGCTGGGGAAGTCGGGGAGGGCGGTATGATCGCGGCCCATGCGGTGCGTGGTGGACTGAATCAACTGTTCCCGGGCGCGGCTATAGCGGCGGCGGCGACGGTGCAGGCGGCGCGGGCCGAGCAGCAGGTACACGATAAAGCCGAAGTAGGGCATGAACAGCAGTGCCAGTAGCCAGGCCAGGGTGGCAGCAGGCGAGCGGCGCTCCAGAATCAGCCCTGCGGCGACCAGACCAATCCAGACCAGCCAGGCCAGCGAGAGGAGGGCAGTGAGGTGTTCAGTGAAAATTTTCAAGGGTTTTTCTAGTAACAGATTGGTTTATGAAGAATTGTAATCGAGTTTTGATGAACGCTAAATACAAGATTAAACTTCTCGCAGTTAAAGAGCGGCAAACCCAACCGGAGGAACAGCCATGACCACCTACCAATCTGATTTCTATCTGTGGACGCAGCAACAGGCTAATCTATTACGCCAAGGGGCGTTATCGGCGCTGGATGTGGAAAACCTGATTGAGGAAGTTGACGATATGGGTGCAAGTCGTGCGCGTGAATTGGAAAGCCGCCTCAGCGTTTTGTTAGCCCATCTGTTGAAATGGATCGTACAACCCGAACGACGCGGGAATAGTTGGCGATTGACGATTAAAGAACAGCGTCGTCGGGTTCATCGTCTGCTGGAAAAGAATCCAAGTTTACGACCACATTTATTAGAAACCATTGATGATGTTTATGGGGATGCGGTGCTCATCGCTGCCCGCGAAATGAATAAAGAGGAAAGCGAGATACCCGACGAATGCCCGTTCACTGTGGAACAAATCACCGGGGACTGGTGGCCAGAATGATTGACGCTGAAACGCAATGAACCAGCAAGCCATCCGCAATTCAGCCTGGTCAATGTCGCCTAAAGCTGCTCCGAGGCAAACTCCGCCAGTCGCGAGCGTTCTCCGCGCCGCAGGGTGACATGACCCCCATGCGGCCAGTCTTTGAAACGGTCGACGACATAGGTTAGACCCGAGGTGGTTTCCGACAGATAGGGCGTGTCGATTTGCGCAATATTGCCCAGACAGATCACCTTGGTTCCCGGTCCGGCGCGGGTGATCAGCGTCTTCATCTGTTTCGGCGTCAGATTCTGCGCTTCGTCGAGAATCAGATATTTGCTCTGGAAGGTGCGGCCGCGCATGAAATTGAGCGAGCGAATCTTGATCCGGTTGCTCAGTAAATCAGCGGTCGCGGCGCGGCCCCATTCCCCGCCTTCCTTCGGCACCAGCACCTCCAGATTGTCCATTAACGCGCCCATCCACGGCGTCATCTTCTCTTCCTCAGTACCGGGCAGAAAGCCAATATCTTCACCCACCGGCACCGTCACCCGGGTCATAATAATTTCCCGGTAGCGCGGAACGTCCAGCACCTGCGCCAACCCCGCCGCCAGGGTGATTAGCGTTTTACCGGTACCCGCTGCGCCGAGCAGGGAGACGAAATCAATCTCCGGGTCCAGCAGCAGGTTCAGGGCGAAATTCTGTTCCCGGTTGCGGGCGGTAATCCCCCAAACCGCATGATTGGGCGCGGTATAGTCGCGCAGCACTTCAATGACGGCTTCCGCACCTTGAAGCTGGCGGACGATGAAATCGGCCTGGTCATCCACGGCAAACAAGCCTTGATTGGGATGCCACTGGGCGATTTCGGGACCGCGCACCCGGTAAAAGGTGCGCCCACTCTCTTGCCAGGACGCCAGTTCCTTGCCGTGAGTTTCCCAGAAGTCTGCGGGCAGTTCGCGGATGCCGCCATACAGCAGGTTGACATCATCCAACGCCTGGTCGTTGTAATAGTCCTCGGCGTGGATGCCGAGAATGGCGGCCTTGATCCGCAGGTTGATGTCCTTGGACACCAGCGTAATTGGCCGCAGCGGATGATCCTGGCGCAGAGTCAGCGCCATGCCGAGGATGTCATTATCCGGAGCATTGCCGGGCAGGGGAATGGAGGGAGTGAGCCGGGTGGGACGGGTCTGGAAGTACAGGCGACCACTGGTGGGTTGACCCTGTGGACCGGGTACGCTGGGCAGCGGCAGACCCTGTTCAATTTCTTCCTGGCTGGCTCCGGCCACCAGGTCGTCCAGAAACCGGCTGGCTTGCCGGACATTGCGGGCGACTTCGGAAACACCTTTCTTGGCGTGATCGAGTTCTTCCAGCACCATCATGGGCAAGTAAATGTCGTGTTCCTGGAAACGGAACACGGCGCTCGGGTCGTGCATCAGCACGTTGGTGTCGAGAACAAACAACAGGAAGCGGTAACCCAGGTTGCGTTCGGCCTGGAGGGGGAGTGGCAATCCGCTGAGGCGCAGGACGCGCTCCCGCAAGCGGCTGAAGATCACTTCGATCCGGTGCTTGTGATAGTCCTCCGGTTGCAGGTGCAGGGCTAACGCTAACTCGATGTGCGGGCACGGCGCATTCGGTTGCTGGAAGAGGGCTTTCATTAACTGGTATTCGTTGGCCGACAGGCGAATTCGGGTCTGATTGGGGGTGATGAGGAACGCCGGGTTGTCTTCGAGACGCCATCGTCCGTCATCGGGGTACCGGGTTTCTGGATTCGGCGCGGCCAGGAGGCGCTGGCCCAGGCGCTTCAAGGTCAGCGCCAGTTCTTCAATATCAATCGGTTTGATGAGATAGGCGTCCGCGCCGAGATCCAGACCTGCGAGACGGTCGCTGCGCAAACCGCGGGCGGTGACGAAGACAATGCCGATGTTCAGGTCACTGGCTCGCAGATACTGGCAGACCGATAAACCGTCCTCGCCAGCCAGCCCGATATCCAGCACCACGACGGTTTTGGGATGCACGGCGAGGTAACGGTAGAACTCCGTGGCGCTGGCAAACGACGCAACGGTAAAGCCGAGGCATTCCAGTTGGAAGGCTAGTTCCTGGCGCAGGATGGCTTCATCTTCAACAATGGCGACGGTGTAGGCGGGTGGAGTGAGGGGCATGGGTGGGAGAGCGGGTCAAAGGACGTGGCAAGCGGGCGGGTTATCAATGAGTTCATAGTATTCTAGCGAAGCTGCGTAGTCTATTGAGTAATAACGTGAAGGGGGCATCGGCATGGGGGGCGGATTTTGATTGATATTCCTACATTATCGTTAGCCATGGGCCTCGGCAATCTGGCCTTTGCCGGACTGGCGACGGTGTACACCCGGTCAGCCAAAACATCTAATGAACCCCTGTCGATCTGGCGCTGGGCGCGGTTGATCAGCAGCGTTGCTTTCCTGTTGATCTGGCTGCGGCCCGTCATTCCGCCGTGGCTCTCGCTGACTCTGTCGCATCTGTTGCTGGTGGTCGCCTGGGCGCTGGAATATGGAGCCTACGCCAGCCTGCTGGACCACCGACGCAACTGGCGAACGCCGCTAGTGCTGCTGACGGGAATGGCGGTGGTGACGCAGCTTATCCTGCATGGCATGGAGGTGACGCGCCGCATCGATCTGATGTACTTCTCGCTCGTGAATAGCATCTTTTTTGCCGCCATGGCGCTGCTCTTGCTGACCAACCGCCAGCATGGGCTGCTGGTGCGGCTGATGGGTGTAACCAATGGTCTGACCGGCGGGCTGTTTCTGGGCCGTATGATGTCGTTAATTGGCCTGGACGACCTGACCCACCCGACGTATCAGGCGTTCCACATTTCGCTGTTTGTGGTCGGTTATCTGATTATCATCATCAATGGCTATGGCTTTCTGCTGCTCGCCAAGCAAAATGACGATCAGGTGCTACGCGAGGCGTTGGCGGATGTGGCGCAAGCTGAAGCGGAGCAGCGCCAATTGCTGTCGCTGGCTTCGCATGAATTCCGCACCCCGGCGGCGATGATTCGCGCTTCGCTCGATTCGCTGAAATTCCTGGCGGACACTATTCCACCGGCGGTCGCGCTGCGGCTGGATAATATGCGACAAGCCACGCAGCGCCTGATTCATCTGGCCAATGCGCTGATTGCTCAGGATCGACTGCGTGAATTGCGTTTCGGCTTGATGTTGCAGGAGGCCGATATTCTTGCAGTGGTGAATCAAGTGGTGGACCGTTATGCAGTGCCGATCATCTGGCAGGGGCTGGATCACGGGCGGGTGATGGCGATGGACGCCGATTTGTTAATGATTGCGCTGCATAATTTGATTGATAACGCCCTGCGCTACAGTACAGCCAGTCAGCCGCCGGAAGTTCGTTTGCAGTTGATGGAGGGTGATGTGGAAATTACGGTCGCTGATTATGGTCCTGGAGTGCCGGATGCTGAAAAAGAGGTGATTTTTGAGCGGTTCTATCGCCGGGATGCCGGTCCCGGCAGCGGTCTGGGGTTGTCTATCGTGCGAACCATCGCCCGCCTGCACGGTGGCGATGCAACAGTCCGCGATAGTAGCCCGCAGGGGGCGGTGTTCACGATTCGCTTGCCGTTAGCGATGGCGAAACTGCCGACTGAATAGGGCCTTTCCCGATGATAGCCAGAGATCTTTGTTCCCCTCCTTGGCCAAGGAGGGGTGGCGCGAAGCGCCGGGGTGGTTCGGAATGTCCGCTGATCTGGTGGAAAGACAATAACCGCTGGCCGTTCAGGTTACTGCCCGTCTCCCGTTTTCAGCGCCGCCTTGGCCTTTTCGCGCTCGGCCTGTTCTTCGATGAGGAACTGGTAGGCGAGGTAGTATTTGTAGATGTTCGCCACGTAGGTCACGGTCTCCCGGCCAATTTTCTCGGCGGCGATCTGCTCCACGTTGTTGAACCAGACGTTGGGATTGAGGCCGCGCTTGGCGGCTTCTTTCCGTAGTTCCGCGATGCGGCCCGGCCCGGCGTTGTACGAGGCGAAGGTGAATAAGCCTTTATTCAAGGCGTCCATCGGTTCCTGGGCGAAGTAGCGGTCGAGCATCGTGCGCATGTATTTCACCCCGCCGTGGATGTTCGGTTCAATCTGGTGAATGTCGCCAACCGCTAATTCCTGGCCGGTGGCGGGCATGATCTGCATGACGCCCACCGCGCCGACCTTGCTTTTTACATTCTGGTCCAGCCGCGATTCCTGATAGCCCTGCGCCGCCATCAACAGATAATCCAGTTCATATTGGCCACTGTATTGGCGGAAGAGGGCGATGGCGCGCTCGAATTTGGCGCGTTCGCTCTCGGAGGCGGCGTCTTTCACATAACCGACGTTCTTCCAGTATTCTTGCAGCAACTGATTGCGCCGGGCGGAACCCGCAGGATAGCGGGAGAGCAGAGCGTTGAGCGCGGCCTTGAGTTGGGGGCTGTTCTGGCGAATCATCCAGGCGATGTCGTCGCCGGTGCGCAGCGGGGCTTGGGCGTTCACCACCAGTTTCGGGAAGATGTGCTGCCAGAATTGGGCGATGTAGTCGTCGGCGATGGTGATTTTGACCAACCCGGCGTTGACCATTTCCAGCATGTCCTCCAGCGCCAGGTCTTCCGGGGCGAAGCGCAGTTTGACTGGCGGCTGGCCGGCCTGGGTCAGTTCGGCGTTGAGCCGTTCCAGACTGGCGTGGAAGCTGGAGGAGCGGTGAATGTAGACCTCTTGGCCAGAAAGCGCCTGTGGGGTGGCGATGGGCGGGGAGGCGGGACCGGTGACGATGACTTCGGCGACGTTGCGGCGGGTGGGTTCGGTGAAATCGACCTGTTGCTGGCGGTCCGGGGTGATCGTCAGGTTGCCCATGGCGATGTCGCCGCGCCCGTCCAGCAGGGCCGGGATCAGGTGATCCCGCGTGACGGGGATGTAGATGACGTGAACGCGAGGGCCGTGCTGTTGGGCGTTGAGTTGTTCTTCCAGCACCTGGCCGATGTCGTAGACCAGCCCGCGCTGCGTCCCTTGGTCGTTGAAATAGAAGGTTTTGGAGTAGGGGACGAGAATCCGCACTTGCCGCCGCTGGAGCATCCCGTCCAGATCGCCCGTCCAGAGGCGGGCGGTGATGT
>JFJP01030619.1_pt1 | contig 10479 bp, 7 predicted proteins | sample 431651 | NCBI WGS metagenome assembly JFJP01 (sample SAMN02602958, study PRJNA72255) | Microbial mat metagenome, whole genome shotgun sequencing project. | biome: fresh water; feature: sink hole; material: water; isolation source: purple microbial (photo- and chemosynthetic) mats found in... | reverse complement strand
ATGGTCGGCAAGACTGAAGCGCAGGCGCGTGCGGAATTGGAGAAGCAGGGTCTGAGCGGCGAGGCGTTGGAAAAACTGTTGCCGTACAAGATTTTTCCCGGCAACCGCCCCAGCACCAGTCTGTTCTATCGCCGGATGACCCCGAAGGTTCTCGGCTCATTGCTGGCGCTGTACGAACACAAGGTGTTCACGCAGGGCGTGATCTGGAATATTAATTCCTTCGATCAGTGGGGCGTCGAACTCGGCAAGCAGTTAGCCAATGCGATCCTGCCGGTGTTAAAAGGTGAGAAGCCAGCGACCGGCCATGATGCGTCCACGACCGGACTGATCGAGTTCTGCCGGGCGGCGGATTAACCACGGTGTCACTACCGCTCCCGTCCCTATCGGGGGGCGGGTTTCGACGGAACCGGCAAGCTGGCTTCCCTGGGCAAGTTCGGCGTCCGCCGCCGCCGAATCGGCGGGCGCTCGAGGTCAGGTTCGGCCTTGACGCGCCCCCGGCGTAACCAACTTAAAACGCGCCGCTCAACGGCATCCTGACTGGCTGGCGGCAGATCCCTGAAGATGAACGCGCCAGCGCCGAGCAACAGGGTTAATCCCCCCAGAAAGGTCATCAGCGGTTGCATGAACGCAATCGCCAACAGAGCCGATAGCGCAAGCAGAATGTGGCGGATTTTCAAGGGAACACCTCCAGCATGGCGAGAAATCAGTCGGAAGCGGGTGCCTCTTCAGCCTGGATCGATGATTGACGCACTAGCATCACCGTACAGTTATCATCCGGCTGGCTTTGTTGCTCGTGGAGAGCCGTCACCAGTTCGGCCAACAAGTCATCCAGCAGTTCCTCGAGCGGCCGCTGAGGATGCGCCAACAGGGCTGGCCACTGGCGAACGAACGCTTGGGGATCGCGCAAATGCCAAAGGCCATCGCTGGCCAGCAAATAAACCCGATCCGGTTCCAGGGTCAGACTGCGACGGTCGCTCAACCCCTGCAGAAACAGCGGTAGATTGCCATCATGCAACTCATAAAGTTCTTCATCAATCGCTTCAACATAGAAATTCGGTGCGCCGAGGGTGCTGCCCAGAATGAATGCCTGACTGATCTGGGAACTGGTCTGCACATGCACCTGCTGCAACCACTGGGCGCTGTCCAACAAGCCCAGCAGAGCCAAATGTGTCGCGGGGACATGATCCACCGTCAGGCATTGCACATGGTCCGCGTCAATGGCATAAAGGCGCGAATCGCCGACATGGAACAGCAGCGCTGGCGACCGGGGCGGAATTTCCAGCAGAACCAGCGTACAACCGGTTTCCAGCCCGGCATCCTGAAATTCCCGGTACAATCGCCGATGCAACCGGTTGAGTTGATCGGAAATCTGGGTGAGATCCGTCATGGCCGACAACTCAATCAGACCCGCAGCGGCTTTTTCGGCAGCCTGCCGCCCGTGGCTGTGGCCGCCCATGCCATCGAGCACTGCCAGACGCTGATGACCCTGCGGCCACCCCGTCACCGATAACCGGGTTTCCTGTTCACGCCACAGGAACCGGGCATGACCGTAGCCGTCAATCCATAAAAAATTATCCTGATTTTCCTTGCGCCCCTGGCCCGTCGGCGACAGTAGCGAACGCACGGCCACTTCCAGTTGAGGACCACGACAGCGTGATGCGCCATGCGGCGCAGGGGTTGAAAGCGGGGGTTGAGTAGACATCGGAAGTTGGGATATTGTCGTTAAGAAACCGGACGGATTGCGATTACCGGATGGGCGCAACTCCCGTCATAGCGACAAGGTTTCCGTATGATCCAACACCCGGCAGTTTCATCGTTCTGCTAGACTAATCATAATGCGCCTTACGGCTGTTAATTCAAACAAATCTTTTGGCACCCTGCGAACAATAATGGCTTATGGATATCGAAACGCGTCTTGAGGAGCTTGCACAAGCTTATGCCGCCGGTCAACTGAGCGAGACCGATTTGGTACGTCTCCAGAAAGAAGCTCTACGTGAAGCAGGAGGCGGCTCAGCGATGGGAAAAAACGATTCGAAAGCATCGTTTATTACCGGGTCCGCCAGTTTGGAGGCGTTATCCGCGGGAAAGATCATCGGTCCTCCTGAACGACCCATGCAATTAGTGCATGATCTCAGCGGACGGCGACGCGTTTGGCTGGCGCAACCCACTTCGTCGGCGCAAGGCAGAGAAACTACTGAAGAATTCCGGGCCATCAAGATGCTTCTGCCCGTCGGCCAGGAAACCGGGTCAGGCGAGTCAGTGCGCGACGAACGGGCCTCACGGGCCGATATGATTAACCTGCGTTCCTACCTGGCCAAGGCCAACGCACGGGTTCAACTGGCCACCAAGCTGAGTCATCCAGTCATCGCCCGTATTTATGGCTGGCGACAAGGCGCAGATGGCTGGCCCTTCGTGGAAATGGAGTACATTAACCCGCGCCATGGCCATACCCTGGCGCAATTGCTCGCAGAACCGGGGCGAAACGTGTGGCCCTGGGAGACGATTGCCCAGTGGCTGCGGCCCGTCGCAGCAGCGCTGGACTACGCGTATGGCGAACATCGCTTCGCTCACCAGAACATCGATGCCGATATGGTCTTTGTCACCGATCAGGGAACGGTCCGCTTGTTAGGCTTCGGCCTGGCCACCGAAATTCGGGAACCGCGCAGCGTCCTGTTTAGCACCGGCGCAGGCCGCGATGCCTCGGGCGACGTTTCCGCCGATGCGGTGTCTGCCGAAGTCGCCTTCCGCCGTGATGTCTTCGCTCTGGCCTTGTTAATCTACCGGCTGTTGGCCGGACGCAGCGTCCAGGAAGCCCAGGGCCAACCACCCGGTGCCGTACCGCGACCACCCGGTCTGAAGGATGAGGCTTGGCAAGTTTTGCGCCGAGGACTGGCGTATCCCAGCGAACTATGCCCGACCAATGCCGGCCAGTTCATGCGGATGCTGGACGCAGCGCAACTGTCCGCCATGACAACCGCCAGTCGTGGCCCCCTGCCTAAATGGATCTGGGGACTGGCAGCGGCTCTGATCGTAGTCGTTGGCGGCGGCATTTACTGGTTCAATCGACCGGTTGACCGGACTCCGGCTTTGGCAGTTACCCCTAGTGAACCCACTCCAGAGGTAAAAACCCCAGTCAGCGAACCGGTCGATGAAGGCGTTTCATTACAGGCGGCGGAACGTGAAGTCGATCAGCAGGCCTTTGAAGCCGCCGGACGGGTTGACAGCATCGCCGCTTATCAGCTTTACCTGCAACGCTGCCCCCAGTGTGGCTACGGGAAGGAAGCGCGGATTGCTATCAGTGCGCTGGAAAACCGAAAAAAAATCGAGAGGCTCAAGGCGGACTTCGCTGCTCTAGCCCCGGTGTTTGAAGACGGCAACGAAGAGCGTGGCAACGAGGCACTAGCCCGGTTGGAGGCGCTGGCCGAACTGGTGCCGGATGATCCCCTGATCCCTGAGGGTCGGCAGCGCCTGGTGCGCGGTTGGGTCAAAATGGCGCTCACCAGCCTGAATAAATCCAACCCAGAGGATGCCAGAAAATGGTTAAAAAAGGCCGAGGCCATCGACCCGGCACTGCCCGAACTGGCGGCACTGAGCCAGGCGCTGATTCAGGCTGAAACGGTAGCGCTGGTCCGACAAACCGATGTCGAGGCTTTCGCATCCGCCCGGCGCGTCGATACTCGCCGGGCTTACTGGGACTATCTCGACCGTTGTGGGACTCACTGTGGCCACCGTACCGAGGCGGAAACCGCCCTCGCCCGCCTGATGCCCGCCTACGCGGTGCTGCGCGACCGGCTCAACGATGGCTCGCCGGGTCCGGAAATGATCGCGATTCCCGCTGGCGGGTTTCAGATGGGATCGCCCCCTGCTGAGACCGGTCGCTATAGCGATGAACCTCTGCAACCTGTGCGCATCGAAAAACCTTTTGCCATCGGCAAATATGAAGTCATGTTTCACGAATACGACCGATTTGCGACGGCGACTGGAAAACCATTGCCCAGCGACCATGATTGGGGACGGGGTCGACGCCCGGTCATTAACATCGACTGGAACAGCGCCATAGCGTATGCCGAATGGTTATCCCAGCAGACGGGGCAGCGCTATGGGCCATGACCACGACCAGCCGTTACTGGGGCAACGACCCGAACGAGGGATGCGCTTACGCCAATGCTGGCGATCTGGACGGGAAGAAAGTGTTTGTCGGCTGGACAGCGATGCAATGCCATGATGGTCAGGTTTACACTGCCCCGGTTGGCAGCTATCGGAGCAATGAATTCGGTTTGTACGACATGCTGGGCAATGTACTGGAATGGACCTGTTCAATTTACAACAAGGAATCGAAAGCGCCGATCCAGCGCTGCCAGAAACCGGTCGGCGAACAGGAAATCGTCGTGCGTGGTGGTTCCTGGAGCGATGAACCGCGTAACGTGCGCTCCGCCGACCGACATCGTAATCGTCCAGAGTTCCGCGATTATTTTCTCGGATTCCGCCTGGTGCGAGAATTGCCCTGAGATTTCTGGACCGGACAAAATGATCAAAAAATCCAACACACTGCCGATGGGCTACCGTTTGCATCAGTACCGCATTGAATCGGTGCTGGGCGCGGGGGGATTCGGGATTACCTACAAAGCGGTGCACGAAGCGCTGCTCACCCGGGCCGCCATCAAAGAATATTTCCCGGTCGAATGGTCCTATCGGGATCGCGACGAGGTCAATGTTCTATCGAATACTCAAGGCGGTCAGCCGACTTCAGAAGCGGGCGAGGATGCCTGCTACACCTGGGGACTGGAACGGTTTCTCACGGAAGCCCAGACCCTGGGTCAGGTCAACCACGTGGGCGTCGTGCGGGTCCGGGATTTCTTCGAGGCCAATGGCACCGCCTATATCGTGATGGATTATGAGGATGGGGAACCGCTGAGTCAGCTCCTCCAACGGGATAAGACCTTACCGGAGGAACAGGTTCGCCGGTTAGTCGAGGATGTCTTACCCGCACTGGATGCCGTACATGCCCTGGGCTATCTGCATCGTGATATCAAGCCCGCCAATCTGTACCGGCGCTCGGATGGGCGAACCATTTTGATTGACTTCGGCGCCGCCCGCCAGGCGCTGGGGCGACGGAGTAAAAGTGTCACCAGCGTATTCTCGCCCGGCTACTCACCGATTGAGCAATATCTGGTCGATGGCAAGGGCTATGGTCCCTGGACCGATATTTACGCCCTGGGCACGGTGCTTTATCACTGTGTAACCGGGTTGGCACCCATCGAAGCACCGGCGCGCGTCCTTGATGACCCCCTGCAACCCGCTGAAAAAGTGGCGGCTGGACGCTATAACCCCGCTCTATTGCGCTTGATCGATCGAGCGATAGCGGTTCGCCCCGAGAAGCGGTTCCAAAGCATCAGCCAGATGCGCGAGGCGCTGAACGCGCCGCCCATGGTTGATGATGATGATGAGCGCACGGTTAAACTGGAACTCCCGTTGCGCCCGGATCAGCATCGGAGTGGTGAAAAACCGCGCCCCGCCGCCGTGGGCGAACTATTTCAGGCACCGCCCAGAGTGGCACCGCCTTCCCAAAAATCGGGACTGCCCTGGAAGCTCCTCGGGGGGCTGGCGCTGACCGTCGCCCTCGTCGCGGTCGGCATCGGCATCTGGATGGCGCTGCCCCCCCCTTCTCCAAATGAGCCTCCAACAGTCGCGCCGCCGGTTAAACCTGCTTTGCCACCGGTTAAACCTGCTTTGCCACCGGTTAAACCCGCCACCAGTGGGCCGCCTGCCGATCCCCAACCCGGCCAGATTTTCGCGGATCCCACAACGGGAATGGAATTCATCTGGATGGTGCCTGGCTGTTTCAATATGGGCAGTCCGGAAAACGAACCGGATCGCAGCGCCAACGAAGTGCTGCACCAGGTGTGTCTGAAGGGCTTCTGGATGGGCAAGACCGAAGTCACCAATGCGCAGTACCGGCAATTTGCGAGCAATCACGATAGCGGTGCTTATGAATCCTACCGCCTGAACGCCCCCGATCAACCCGTAGTCCGGGTCGGTTGGCAGGAAGCGAGCAGCTATGCGGACTGGTTATCCAGCAAAGCCCCTGGTCTACGCTATCGCCTGCCCACCGAAGCCGAATGGGAATATGCCGCCCGCGCCGGTCAGACCGGTTCGCGCTATTGGGGCAACGATCCGAATCAGGCCTGCCGTTACGCGAATATTTACGACGAAACCGCCCGACAAGCCAAACCGTTCAACTGGGCTAACTACCCTTGCCAGGATGGCCAGGTCGCCGCCGCATCGGTGGGTCAGTACGCCGCCAATGCATTCGGCTTGTATGATCTGTTAGGGAATGTTGCTGAATGGACCTGTTCCGAATATGACAGCGCCTATGCCGGCGGCGAAACCCGTTGCGCCATCCTGCAGGCCACGACGGGCGGACGGCGGGTATTGCGCGGCGGCTCCTGGTCGGATTATCCCGGACTAGTGCGCTTCGCCTACCGGTTTCCCGCTGCGCCGGAGTATGGCAAATGGCGGTCCGATATTGGATTTCGCCTGGTGCTCGAACCCTGAATCGGCAAGTTGACGGAGGAAACGCCATGTGCAAGACGGTTATGAGCGGACTGGGGCTGATCTGGATATTGTGGATGACGGGACTGGCTCCGGCGGTGTCGGCGGCCCCCGAAACGCGCATGAACGTGGCCGTCGTCGAATTCAGTGTCATGGGCGACATGCACGAACAATCCGGCGCCATCATCGCGGATTTGATGATGTCGGCCATCGCCAACAGCGGGCGTTTTAACCTGAAGGATCGGTTGTCGCTGTCCGCCGTCACCAAAATCGCCAAAGCGCAGGACCAGGAACTGGGTTATACCGGGCTGCTGGATCCCCGGACGGCCGCTGATCTGGGCCAGCGTTATGGTCTGGACGCGGTCGTGATCGGGGCGGTCAGCAAGCCCGGCGATCTGATTACCGTCACGGCGCGACTGATTGACACGAAAACCGCGTCCCTGCTGCGCAGTGGCCAGATTCAGGGTCAGGACATTGACACCATTCAAATTAAGGTCAATGAACTGGCGGCGATGATTACCACGCCCCCGGAAGCGCCCTCCACCTACGCATTGACCGTGCGTGCTGAACCGGCCGACGCAAAAATTCGGCTGCTGGATGACTCCTCCACTTATCAACCGGGAATCAAACTAGCACCGGGCCGCTATGAAGTCGAAGTGGCGAAAGAGGGCTATGTAGCCCGCATGATCCCGGTGCAGATCGTCGATAGTGCGTTAACGATCCCGGTAACGCTGGAAAAACACCCGCCCCCGCAGTATCGCCTGACGGTGCAAGCCGATCCTCCCCAGGCCACGGTTCGGTTGTTGGAGAACAAGATACCCTATCAGCCGGGGGTCACGTTGCCACCGGACAGTTATACCGTGGAAATCAGTCAATCCGGTTACGAAGCGCAGCAGGTCACGGTGCAGATCGTAGACAGCGACGTGACCCTGCCGGTGAAGCTGGTTAAATCGCCTGAACCGGTGAAGCCCGCCGAGTATCGACTCACCATGCGGCCTGATCCCCCGACCGCCAAGGTCAAAGTGCTCGGCGTTCGCGCCGCCTACCGACCCAGTATGGCGTTGAAGCCAGGCAACTATACGGTCGAAGTCAGTCAGTCGGGCTATGAGACGCAGCGCATGACCGTGCGGATCGCGGATAACGATGTGACCCTGCCGGTCAAGCTGGTTCGGGAACCGGAACCCCAACAATACCAATTAACGGTAAGGACGGAACCATCAGATGCCCAGGTGCAATTGTCGGGAATCCGCACCGCGTACCGCCCAGGCGTCGCACTGGCTCCAGGCCGTTATACCGTGCAGGTATCCCGATCCGGCTATGAATCGCAGCGAGTCCCGGTGCAGATCGCGGATAGTGACGTAACCGTGCCGGTGACGCTGATCAAGTCCCCCGAACCGGTCAAGCCGACACAATATCGGTTGACCGTGCAGACCAGTCCAGCGAATGCCCGGGTGCGGTTGGTCAATTCGTCGTTCACCTACCGGCCCGGCGTGTCGCTACCGCCGGGCAGCTATACGGTTGAAGTTAGCCGACGCGGGTATGAAACCCGGCAAACGTCGGTCAGGATTGCCGATAGCGATGTGACGGAGTCGGTGACTCTGGAACAAACCGTGAGTGCGAGCACGAGCGCCACGCCGCCCCCTCAGCCGGCCACACGACCCGGAACATGGCGCATCGGTTCCGTACAAGTGGACAGCGCCATCAGTGGCGCAGACCGTTCGGAGGTGCAGCGGGTATTAAGCCGTTATGTCGGGCAGAGCGCGACTCGCGACAGCTTGCTGGAGGCCGCCATGCAAGTCTATCGGTCGACGGGCATTACCTTGCGTTTCACGGTGCGCAACGCCGTGTCAGGATCAGCCGAATTGTCCGCACGGGTCAGTCAGCGGCTACGGAGGACTCATGAAAGTTCCGTCCCGCTGGTGACCCGCAGCCAGTTGGAAAGCTCCGGTTTCGGGGTGTCGGTCGAATAGCGAACCGGGTACCCGGTTCCCCTACTCCGCTTTCGGATAGCCCGGATGATCGATCATCACGGTGTGGTCGCCGCGCACAATGGGCAGATAGCGCGGCTTCCAGAACCGGGTGCGCAAATAGGTATCCAGATCGCGCCCAGCCAGGTCGGTCTTGCCCGCTACGCCTTCCTGCAATGCCTGTTCGATCACCCGCGCCCCGACCCGGATACTCACTTCGTGCAACTCACACACCGGTGGGTAGATGCGTCCGGTCTGCAAATACGCGACCGTGGTGTATTCCGCCAGCGCATAAGCGGCTTCCAGCACCATGCTGTCGGTAATTTCCCGACACTCGGCCAGTACCACGCCGAAGCCCAACCCCGGAAAGATAAAGGCATTGTTGCCCTGACCAATGTGATGGGTTTGACCATCGCGAACCACGTCAGGAAATGGACTGCCGGTCGCGACGATGGCTCGCCCGTCGCTCCATTCCAGAATGTCTTCGGGCAGTGCTTCGCAAGCTGAGGTCGGATTGGACAGCGGGAAGATCATCGGGCGAGTGGCGTTACGCGCCATGGCCTGCACGATGGGATGATTGAAAGCGCCAGTCTGACCACTCAAGCCCAGCAGGGCCGTGGCTTTGGTGTGTTCTATCGTTTCCAGCAAGGTGGGGACTTCATTGGCTATTGACCAACCGGCCACCCTCTCACGCGGTTGCCGATAATCCGCCTTGTAAGCATCGGTATTGCGCCCTTCCACCAGTAGGCCATGCGAATCGAGGACGCAAACCCGGTCGCGGGCTTCTTCGCGGCTCAAGCCTTCGCGCATCAAGCCCTGGGTAATCGCCCAGGCGACGCCCACTCCGCCCGCACCCGCGCCATAAATGATGATCCGCTGATCGCACAACGACTCGCCTTTCAACCGACTGGCGGTGATCAGGCCCGCCAGCGCCACCGCTCCCGTTCCCTGAATATCGTCATTAAACGAGGGGATTTGTTTACGGTAACGCTCAAGGACCGTGAAGGCGACATCCTTGGCCAGATCTTCCCACTGGATCACGGCCCGGGGCCAACGGTCGCTAATGGCTTTGACGAATTTGTCCAAAAAGGCCAGGTAGCGTTCACCACGCAACCGTCGTTGCCGAACGCCGAGATAAAACTCATCGTTGAGCAACTCCAACCGGTCGGTGCCGACATCCAGCTTGACCGGCATGGTATGGAAGGGATCAATGCCGCCGCCAATCGTGTAAAGCGCCAGTTTACCGATGGCGATGGCCAGTCCGCCGTAACCCTGATCGCCAATACCCAGAATGGCCGAGGAATCCGTAGCGACGATCATCCGCACATCGTTCCACGGGAAATTGCGGACTACCTTGGCGGCGCGGTCGATATTGAGCGGCGAGAACGACAGCCCGCGCGGATTCTGGTAGAGGTGGCTGAACTGTTGCACCGCCTGACCGACGGTCGGGGTATAGATGATGGGCATCATCTCTTCGAGGTGCTTTTCCAGCAGGGCGTAGAACAGTGTTTCAGCCCGCTCCTGCAGCGCCCGGAGATACTGATACTTGGAAATGGGATCAGGTTCGCGCAGAAAACCGCGATAGACCCGCTCGACCTGTTGCTCCAGCGTATTGACCTGCGGCGGCAGCAGACCATCCAGCCCCAGGGCGACCCGTTCGTCCTCGGTAAAGGCAGTCCCCTTGTTGCTGAGTACTAACCGCAACAGGGCAATGCCTTCCAGGTAAACTTCCATGTACTCACGGCCTTCGGCGTCTCGCCGAATATCGAAATAGGGGCTGATCGGTTCTCGTTTCATCTTGCAACTTTAAAGTTATGGATAGGATTGAAGTCAGGATTAGAATAGTCGGGACCATGCCCAGGGTGATGAAGCGCGGCAATATGGCATTTAAAAACGACAGGGTCAAATCACGCTTGTCTTGAATCTTATGAAGCGAGACACTGAGAAAAATATCAACGAA
>JFJP01024511.1_pt1 | contig 10479 bp, 13 predicted proteins | sample 431651 | NCBI WGS metagenome assembly JFJP01 (sample SAMN02602958, study PRJNA72255) | Microbial mat metagenome, whole genome shotgun sequencing project. | biome: fresh water; feature: sink hole; material: water; isolation source: purple microbial (photo- and chemosynthetic) mats found in... | reverse complement strand
TACCCCAGCCATTTTAAGTATTTTCCTTGGTCACCGCAGGATGGAGCAGTCCGGTAGCTCGTCGGGCTCATAACCCGAAGGTCGTAGGTTCGAATCCTACTCCTGCAACCATATTTCATCGGACTTCAAGCCACTTTTAAAAAATCACTAAAATCTTCAGGGTACACCACAGGGTACATTTCTAAAAACATCATTTTGCATCTTTGTGTTTAAGATTTGGCGCAACTTCTTCAAATTTTTTCAAAACATTATTTTTGATTGCCCAGCTTTTTAGCTCTTCAAATTTGTATTTGAGTATCTCTTCGGCTCGTTTTGGCTCATTTATTTTGTATCTTTGGATTAACTCTTTGTCGGCGTTGTGAAATTCGGCTATTTTAAAACTATCGTGGATATATTGCCACACCTCTACGATTTTGGCTCTGTTTTTGTGTCCATTCGCAATTTCGTTATCTGTCAGCATATAAACATACCGCAAGCTAATATCCTCGCAAAATCTTTTAAATAGGCTCTCCGCTCTCGCCAAAAAATCATCTAGCGTTTTGATATTGTATTTTATAAACTCCTCCCGTTTTATCTGAAATTCCACATTACTTATCGGCTCGCTCAAATCAAAACCGTGATGCAAAAAATATCCATACATCCTCGTTTGTTTCTCGTCACTTCGTTTTAGCTCCAGCTTTTTATCATATATTCGCAGCCTCAAAGAGCCAGCCCCGATATAGATAGTCTCTGTCCGTCTCGTGCTTCCGTGTTCGTCGGAGATGATGCGCCATTTTCTTTTTTTGGTTACAAAATCGTTTGGGCTAAACTGAGAAAAATCATAGTTTATAAAGCAGTTAATATCCGCTCTCGTGATATGCCGCTCTGCCGTCAAAGTGCCGAGTATGCTTGACTGCACATAATCAATACAACCTTGTATCCCAAGTGTATATATGCCGCTATTCTCTAGCTGTATGAGTATATTATGCAGATTTTTTTGCTTGTCTTTATGCTTAAAGCCTGCACGAAAAAATCCGTTTATATCGCTTAGATAGCTAAAGCCCTTTGAATCACCACGATAATAAAAGCCCAAATCGCCTATTTGGATAAGTCCGCTAGGCATCCAATCTATCTGCATTAATTTTTCGTTTATCTCGTCGTAAAAATCCAAATAATCGTAGTTTGTTTCGATAAAGTAGTAGAGCGTATCTATTCCGCAAGCGATTTTGAAGTCATTATTTGATTTTATATGCTCGTTTGGCAAGTTTTTCTCCTAGATAGACAATGAGGAAAAATGGCGTAGATTGGGCATGTGTTACTATTACATGCCCATTTGTTGTTGAGGCTGGCTCACAAAACGAGTTTGCTCCCCGCAAGCCTCGTTTTGTTCACACAGCCAAACTGTTAAAGTCCGTAGAATGAGATGTCTTTTGAGATTATACCGACCTCTACTTCTACATCCTGCCCCGTCTTTGGCTTGAGAAGCAACGCTTTTTCTTTCGGTATCGTCAAATCCACAAGCTCGCTTTTGCTCTCGCCATTTGATAATTTTTGCATTATCATTATTTGCGCCCTGCTCTTTCCTGCTTTTATCTCGCCAGTCTCTTTGTTTGTAAAGTCTGGAGACTGATAGATACCGAATAATTTACCTTTGATATAAAATGACATGTTTAGTCCCTTTGATGTATTTTGTTGTTTTGCAAAAACGCCTCTATCTCTTCGGCTTTGTAAAGCACTTTTGATTTTACGAGATAGTATGGCAACTCGTTATTCATCCGCATTTTTGCGGCTTGCGATTTTTTGATGCCATATTGCGTTTCTAGCTTGTCGGCGTCTATATAAGCCGCGCCTTCGTTTGACTTCGCCGTAAATTCTCTTATCAAACAAGAGACCGACTGATACAAAATAGCCTTCAAATCATCTTGTGTTATGTTGATAAGAGAAAAAGTGTTTTGCATGATTTTCCCCTCGCCGTTTGTGAAATATTGTCTATTGCGCAATGACGGGGAGATTTTAGAAGTTTTTGAAGATTTAAAATAGGGGTAAAATTACGGGATTTGGAACTTCAGCCTATGTTTTATATTTACTGTATTAAAATCTAAGAAGCGGGAATATTTTTGAGTGCGAGTCGCATTCGTAAAAGCGTAAATTACAAGCTATGTCCTATTCCCGCACCAACATAAAATAAAGAATTAAGTTGACAGATATAAACTTCGAACAACTAACAACATTAAACTCCATAGCGCAAACATTCAACATAGACAAAAAACTTTTAGAACACATAGTAGATAATGATATTGCATGCGCATGCACAGAATTGCTAATCGCAAAAAAAAATTTGCAAGGATATAGAAAAGTATACAAAGCATCAAGGGTTTTAGCGTTATTTCATAAAAATTTACTAGTAAGTATTGAAAATTATATTGTCAATAACAAACTTGGGCTTATTCATAATTTGGCACATGGTTTTGTAAGACGCAGAAATACTTTTAGTAACGCCATGGTGCATCTTGATCAGCGCATTTTAATTCAGCTAGACATATCCGATTTCTTCAAATCAATAAGTATTAATGCCGTTGAAACAGTTTTTTGCAAACTTAACTGTGCTGAAAAAACAGCAAAAAATTTTGCAAAGCTAACAACAATAAATGGCTATCTTGCAGAAGGTTTACACACAAGCCCTATTTTGGCAAATATATATTTTAGAGATTTGGACGAGAGTCTTTCTCAGCTTGCTTCAAAATTCAATTGCTTATACACTAGGTATGCCGATGACATAACATTTTCTACAAACTCTGCTACGCATGAAATTGACATTCAAGCTTTAATATCAAAGGTGGAAAAGCTTTTAGGTAACTCATCACTTGAGTTAAATCATAAAAAAACACGCATACATAAAAGTGGGCAACCACAATATGTAACCGGACTAAGTATCTCAAATGATAAATATCCAAGGATTCCAAGACATATTAAACGCAAAATTCGCCAAGAGCTTTATTACATAGAAAAGTTTGGTTTCAAGGAACATTTTCAAGCAAAACAAGAAATACTAGAGCGTGGATACCAAAGGCTACTTGGATGGATAATGTACTGCAATGCCATAGAGCCAAGCTTGGCAAAAAAGTTTATATCAACATTTTTTAAATTTGCAGATACAGAACCAATTCTGTTTAGAAGGCTTAGAAAGACGAAAGAAAGTAACACATCTTTGTCATTCTATTTTGATGAAATGCATTATGAAAATTTTTTTGGCTTGGTATGCGTATTGATAGAAAATGATCGCATAGCAGAAATTAAAGAAGCACTAACCGAATTATACAGCGATATAATCGATGATCAACTAACAAAAAAAGCGAAAAAAATTTTTCATTATTGCGAAGATAACACAGATATAAGAAATAGAGTGATAGTCAAATTAAGGCAACTCAACTTTCAGGCATACATAGCTTTTTGCAAATTAGATGCGAAAGATTATTCAGAAGAGGATTATTTATCATTATTTTATGTTTTGATTTTTGATCGCATACATTCACAATATGATAATAATATTGAAATATTATATGAAGAGAACACAAAAATAAAAAATAAGGCAATTCAAGAGAGCGTTGGTGCTTGCGCATCCCTATTTGCCAATGAATACTTAAAAAATATAAAAGTAACAGCAAAAAAAACAACAAAACAAGATTTAATCAGCGTAATTCCAGACTATGTTCTAGGATTGTTTAAGGATGCTTTTTTAAAACAAGAAATAAAAGAGTTTGAAAAAGTAAACTACAACAAAATTAGAAATAAGGTTAGATTGGTTTTTGATAAAGACAATAAAAAGCGCTACACTAGATACAATCAATTTAAAGGGCTAAATACTTGGGGCACTTTTTCGTAAATAGGGCTTTATCTATTTCTGCATAGCAACTCTAATGGATACATATCCAACTCCAACCGACAAGTATTATATAGCAACAGATTATGCCACTCACTCGACACATTGCCACTGCAAACATCATTTGTAATCATTGTAGCCAATACTCTTAATTGTGGCTCATCAGCCCTATATCCAAGCTTATTGCTTCCATATATCGGCACACCCATAAGTACGGATTTTAGGTATATGTTTTTGAATATCTCCGCTTTGCTTATTTTAAATTCTACATCATAGAAAAGATTTCTAAAAATATCTATTATCTTGCCGCCCGCCTTATCCATAGACAAGTCGCATCTATGCCTCAAAAACTGCCCAAGCACAATGGCAAGGCTTTTTATAATGCTTTGCACCGACACATAAGAGTTCCACAAAAAATACAATCTATCGTCAAACATATCTCTAAGCTCTTCCGACGCTTCCAAGTACTCTCTCGAAAAAAACCAAGGCTGATAATATGCAAACAATGTCGTCAAAAATTCAAGCGGTTTTTTGTGCTTATATGAATGTCCGTAAATGTACTTACCAAGCTTTGTTTTGTCAACTGGTCTGTAATTGTAAGATGTGCCATTTAGCAGGGTTCGGAATTTATTTCTAGTTTCTTTCTTGTGCTGTTGATGATGTATCCAAATTCCGTTTCTATCCCTGCAATCATCACTCACAAATTTAATAAGCTCGGCAGACTGCCAACACCAAGCAAGTATTCTGTATGCGCCCAAAGCGATAATACGACCGTCAATACAAACAAAATCTTTTTCGCTAGTTAGCTCCATTAGGTCATTTTCAAGAGCATAAAAGCGTTTGTAATCTTTTGGTTCGTGATGCTCTTTGAACATTTCAAATGTATTTTTGATTATTTGTGCTTTGTTGTGAGTGCCTTTTGAGGGTTTCCATTTTGGCGAAAACCTATCAAGATAGGCTTCCTTGCTAAGAGCATCTCGCATTTGGTTTAATATGGCTATGTTTTCAGGGGTTGGTGTGGGGTATTGCATATTAATCCGTCGGCTCTGTTTCCCATTCATTTTCTTTGAATATGCCAAAGACAAATATGCAACCATTTGCCTCGTCAATATAGTACGGAATTACATAGCCCTTGAATATAAGGTCTCGCACCTGCTCGTCGTTAAAACTTCTAGATTTTCTGCATTTATACGGCTGATTTGGAAGTGAGGCTATCTTTGTTTTGAGGGCTTTTGCAAACCGCCTTGCGTTTGCGGCGCTGTCTTTTGTGATGAAGCGGACTATATCGCTTAGTTCGTTATTAAATCTTTCTTGAAGTTTTACTCTCATTATTCCTCGATGCCTGCTCGATTACAGCATCTATGCCATCCCAAAATTTTTCATCCATATCAAATGTTTTTAGCTCGCCTCTTTTGTACAATTCCAAATCCCTCGCTACTTGTTTTTGGGCTTTTGACATTCTTTGCGCTTCCATCTTTACCGCTTTTTTTGGCAATGACTGTATAAAATCCATTACTTTCGGATAGTAGGCATCTTCTATTTTTAGAGTTAGAGTTTGCATTTTGCACCTCTTTGAAATTTTATATATTTTATCGCAATTATATCGTTTTTACGGATATTATTTTTTAAGCTTATCAAAAACTCTCTCGATAACTCCCGCCGCCGTAGCTACTTGCACATTTGAATATCTTGCCGTTGTATTGGAGTTTAGATGTCCTAGTGTTTTGCCGATAGCCTCCAAGCTTTCGCCGTTGTTTACCGCTATAAAGCCGATAAGATGACGCAAATCATGCAGTCTCATATCGTCTATTTCGGAAGCTTCCAATATTTTCGCCCATTGCTTTTTGGGGTTTGTTATCGGCTTTCCAGTTTGAGGATTGGCAAAAACCAGCTCAAATTCTCTCTCCAAGTTTGCCAAACAATCCAACAGCAATGGAGTAAGCGGATATTTCATTGATTTTCTAGCTTTGTTATTTTCGGAGCGTATCGCATAATATCCAGCCTCGATGTTTATATCAGACCACGCAAGATGGATTACTTCCGATAGCCTCCTGCCATGAAGCAAAAAGGTAAAAAGTCCACGATAAAACAGGCTTTCATGCGTCGTTATAACTTGATACAGTTTTTGCGCTTTTTCCATCGGCAAATCAAAATAACGGCGATTATCAAATTTTGGCATTGATAGTTTCGTCGCAGGATTGGAGACTAGCAGTTTGCAGTCTATCGCATAGTTAAAAAGCGGACGCAAAACCTCAATAAGCGTTTTTGCGGTTCGTGGTTGCTTGCCGTCAATTAACAGCTTATTTATCACGCCTTGCAAATCTCTTTGCGTTATCTTTTTTATATCCAGCTCGCCAAGGTCTGCTCGTATATGATTTTCAAAAAATGAACGGTAGGACTTTGCGGTATGTGTGGCTAATGCCAAACTCTTTTTTTCCATGTAATCGTCAAAGAAACTTGAAAGCTTAATTTTTTTATCGGAAGCTATATTGCCGTTTTTATACTCTTCTATCAGCTTAACACGCTCGATGCTCGCTTTTTTGGCTGTCGTGCGAAATATATCGTTTTCATAGCCGACAACTTTTTTGTATTGCTTGCCGTTTATTTTGAAACGCACAACAAAAACCTTGCCTTTTTCTTTATCGGTTTTGAAATAAACGCCGTCATATTGAGTTTTTTGCCAGTCGTCAGAAAGTGCCATTTTTATACTCCAAAATTGCTATTTTCGACCATCGGATTTTCACGCCGAAGGTCTTAGTAAAAAAGCTGGGGTACACTTTAGGGTACACCTTTTTATGAAATATTATCAATTTTTGGAAAAAATAGCAATGGATAAAACCCTTAATTTACAGGGCTTAAGAAGCATTATGAATTTTTAAGAAAAGCTAAAAAAATCGGCTCATAACCCGAAGGTCGTAGGTTCAAATCCTACTCCTGCAACCATACAACCCTTACAAATCCAAACTTCCTAACACTTTTTAGTTAACACCAACTCAAACATTAACCACAACACATTCATTGTTTAGCTACTTACCGCCTTACTATCATCACGCCCAACCAACACCTCAAGAGGTATATGAAGCCCTGCGTATAGTTTTTTTATCATTGTTAGTGATAGTCCTGTTTTTTTGTTTAGGACTTCCGAAACTTTGCTTTTTGAGCCGATATACGGTGTCAAATCTTTTTGCGCTAGCCCCATCTGCTCCATACGAAACTTAATAGCCTCTATAGGGTCAGGCTCGGATATATGCCAGTGTTTTTCTTCGTATTTTTCGACAAGCAAAGCCAAAATCTCAAGCTCGTCACTCTGTACCGTACCAACAGACGGGTCAAGCTCCATGAGCGTATCTATCCTAGCCAAAGCCGCTTCGTAGTCTTTATCGTCTCTAATCGGATGTATATTCATTGTCAAATCTCCCTCGCATCAATCTTGTCGTATTCGCTATGAGTCCCCACGAACTTTACCCTCACGATACGCCTTTTGTAGTCTATGTGGACGATTAGGCGGTAGTCGTTACCCTTGATATTAAAAACAACCCTGTTGTCTTGCAAAAAAGAGGCGCTCGCATACTCTCGCTTTATATCATCAGGCGTTTGCCACTGAGCTTTTCTAGCCTCAGCATACCAAGCCTCCAAAGCCACCCTAGAATCCGCATGCTTCTCATAAAACAAAACCAATGTCTTTTTGCTGATTACATTCATTACGGGAGTATATTTTTAGTTCTCTAAAAAGGAACTTAAGTTTTTTTGATTGGTTGCCCCAATACTTAAATGACTTCCAAGTGAATTATGCTACAATATTTAACTTTCCCATGGAAAGAACGGATGCCCTTTTGCTTTGTGTGAAAATACAAAGGTTGGGACTTGGCGTCAAACCCAATTAACCAGATGAAAACTTACTTTTACTGTGGTTGCATTCCGTGTGAGCCTGTTTTTCAGGCTCTTGTTGGAGTATTTATGAGCTTAGAACTACAGTTAACTCGTTTGATAACGAATGAAGCCGATAAATTAATTGCACGCTATCATGCCTACCATAATTATCTTCATTTAGAACATGCAAGAAATAAAAAGCGCTTCGGAACTATTGTTCCAAAAATAATTGAACAGCCAGATTATTGGAAAATAGACAAAAAATTTAACCCATTTTATGTCAAGAAAAAAGCAAGAAGTATTGCGAAATCTATTGCTAAAAATATTGAAAATAAAACTTATGAACCAAATCAACCATACTTAAAAACAATCCCAAAACTTTCAGGCGGCGAGCGAGTATTATCGATTTATCAAATACCAGACGCGGCAGTATCTAAGCTTTTTTATTACAGACTACTGGCAAAAAACAGACACAGATTTAGTTCTTTTTCTTACGCATACAGAAATGATCGAAATGTCCATTTTGCAATTCAGGATATATGGGTTGATATTTCATTAAATGCTCGTACATTTATTGCCGAGTTTGATTTTTCAGACTTTTTTGGATCAATTTCGCATGATTTTCTTAAGCAGCAGTTTGAGCAAAACGGTTTTTTTATAAGTGATGAAGAGAAATTCATCATAGACGCATTTCTAAAAAACAGAGTAAAAGGTATCCCTCAAGGCACATCAATATCTTTATTTTTAGCCAATCTCGTATGTTGGAGATTAGATAAAGATCTCGAAAGGGAAGGACTTCGTTTTGCAAGGTATGCGGACGATACAGTGATCTGGTCACTTGATTATAATAGTATTTGTAAAGCTTTCACCATTATTAATAATTTTTCTAAACTTGCAGATATAAAGATTAATACCAAAAAGTCTGATGGAATCAGTCTCCTGTCAAGAAAAGGACTGCCGGCAGAATTGGCAAATGCTAAAACTAATCTTGATTTTCTTGGATACTCTATTGGAGTTGACAAGGTAGCAATTAAGAATCAGTCAGTCAAAAAAATTAAAAAACAAATTTCATACCTATTATATAGAAATTTAGTTCAACCACTTAAGACACCTATGCTAAGAAGCATGATGATTCCAAACAATACAAAAGACGAAGCATTTTTGACTGCAATGTTACAGATTAGAAGATATCTTTATGGTGGCTTAACAGATCAATACTTGATTAATTACATCAATGGTCGAACCACTAGGATTAACTTTAAAGGGATTATGAGTTTTTATCCATTAGTTAATGATGAAGAACAGCTCAGACAATTAGATGGCTGGCTATTATCTATAATTTATAGGAGTCTACAATTAAGGGCAAAACTTCTCTTAAAACACAGTCATAGCGTTCACACCTTTTTTCCTTTTACAGAAACAAGAGAAAATTTATTACAAAAATGCAAAAGGAAAAAAGTTCATGGTAAGCCATTATTGCGAATTCCGAGCTTTATCCTTATCTATAAAGCGTTAAAAAAGGGGGTTTTAACTGGCGGTATTGAAAAAACTATGAATCCTGATTCAAATAACTATAATTACTAAATTTTCAATAAAACAAAAAAGAATAACGGCAGAACTTTTCCACTTATTTAACCTCCATGCCAATAAACTAGCTATTTTTTTCTTTTTCAGTTTTTATTTCATCCAAAAACTCTTTCAAATAGCAGTGGCTACTTTAGCCACCCACCGCTAATAATGATACCGACACTGCGCAATCAAAATAGAGTCATTTTCGACAGCATAGACTATTCTATGTTCACGGTTTATTCTCCTCGACCAAAACCCGCTCCAGTTGAATTTGAGCGGTTCTGGGTCTCCGATGCCTTCAAACGGCTCTCTGCTTATGGCTTTTATCAGCTCGTTTATTCTTTTTAGCGTCTTTTTGTCGCTTTCTTGCCAATACAGATAGTCAGCCCATGCCTCTTCGGCAAAAATGAGCTTCATTATATTGATAGCTCTTTTTCGACGCCTTTGCCGCCTCTGAGCGCTTCTATGGCGTTGTTTAGTCTGACGGCGTTGTTGGTGCTTTGCATGAGGTATGCGGTCTCTTCGTAAGAGCGGAAGTCGTCTTCTGACATGATTACGGCGTTAGCTCCGTTGCGTCTTGTGATAAGTATCGGCGTGTGGTTTTCGACTGCTTGCTCTATCGTTTTTGCGAACTCCGCTCTTGCGGTAGTGAAATTGACGGCGGTCATTTGGTGTGCCTTTTGATAATATGTACAGATTATAGTACATATTAAAAAACAAGTCAATAAAATATATAGGCGGCGCAGTGAGGCTTATGCCACAATCACCTGATTCTTCCCCGTTCTCTTAGCCTCATACAGCGCACTATCGACTTTATGCACCAGTCCATCTTGACTCTCCAGACTACTCAGCTCTCAGCTCATTTAGCACTCCGTCTTCCCTGACTACTTCGCAAACCTTTTGAGCGATTTTGGTCGCATCTTCTAGTTCCACATCGACTAGCAACAAGGCAAACTCTTCGCCGCCCCAGCGTGTTATCATGGCGGAGTTGCAAAGCTCGGCTCTGAGTATTTCGGCCATGCGTATCAACACTTGGTCGCCGACTAGATGTCCGAAGTAGTCGTTGACTTTTTTGAAATCGTCTATATCTATTAGCACGAGTGTGAGCTTGTTGACGCCTTTATGATAGAGCTTGTAGAATTTCTCAAATAGCTCATTAAATTTTCTTCGGTTAGCCAGCC
>JFJP01015176.1_pt1 | contig 10479 bp, 9 predicted proteins | sample 431651 | NCBI WGS metagenome assembly JFJP01 (sample SAMN02602958, study PRJNA72255) | Microbial mat metagenome, whole genome shotgun sequencing project. | biome: fresh water; feature: sink hole; material: water; isolation source: purple microbial (photo- and chemosynthetic) mats found in... | reverse complement strand
TTGTGGAAGTATCCGAGGAATTTTAGGAACTAAAAGTATTTGAGTCAATTCCTCAAATGTAAATAGTCGTAATGCTTGCCCCTCTGTCAAGATCAATTGACTAACCGCTACTGTTAACGGAATGCCAAAAATATAGGTGGTGCAAGCTCGTTCGGGCGCTTCCCAGGTTAGCAAATATTTGGGTTCGGGTGGTGTCCAGCAAAGTTCTTCTTCGATTTCTCGCTTCATGGCTTGGGCTGGAGTTTCCCCTTGATCAACAGTACCGCCGAACAGTCCCCAATGATTGGGGGCGATAATCTCAGGTATATTGTCTCGCAGTTGTAGTAACAGGCGATTTCCTTGGTAAATGAATGCTTTGGCAACCTGAAGTTTCTCTGGGGAAGGGGAATTCTCTAGCATAAATTTCAGGTTTTCCCCAAATATTCAAACCATGCTTTTGTGGCTTCCTGAATGGAATCCGGTGTCCAAACTGGCGCTTCTTGCCACAGGTCCACTTCAGGAGAGTTTGGGCCTTGGTGATGTCTCCCCAAGTGCAGTCTGGCTCTCCGGGGCGTTTGGGGATGTGGACGACAGGGCCGCCTAATAGTTCCACGAGGGTGAGGACACTTTGAGGATTACCAGAGCCAATGTTGATAATTTCACCCGTTACATCCGATGCTGCTGCGGTGACAAAGGCTTCTACAACATCGCTGACGAAGGTGAAGTCTCTGGTTTGGGTGCCATCGCCGACAAGGGTGAAGGGTTTTCCTGCCAATTTTTGGGCTAAAAACACACCAAAGACAGCACCGTAGGCTCCTGTTGTTCGCGAACGAGGTCCATAGACGTTAAACAGCCGCAGGGAAAGGGCGGGGAGTTTGTACACTTTTGCCCAGTGCATGACCATTTGCTCGCCTAAATACTTAGTCAAGCCGTAGGGATGTTCGGGAGAACAGGGATAGGTTTCGGGTGTGGGATATTGGTCGGGGATGCCGTAGCAGGTAGATGATGCGGTGTACAGGAAGCGTTGGATTTGAGCGTGGCGACAAGCGTCTAGCAGGCTAAAAGTGCCTTGAACGTTGGAGTGGTAGTATTGGCTGGGGTTTTCAATGGACGGTACTAAGTCTGCCAGCCCTGCGAGGTGAAATACCCAGTCAATGTCTTCTAAGGTCGCGGGGGTGATGGTGGCTACGTCTTGCTCAATAAAGTTAAAGGTGTTGTAGGTTTTGGCTTGTTCTAGGTTGGCGAGGCGACCTACTATTAGGCTGTCGAGGCCGGTGACGGTGTGGCCGAGGGACAGGAGGCGATCGCATAGGTGGCTGCCGATGAAGCCGGCGGCACCTGTTACTAAGCAGTGTTTGGGTGTAGTCAACATCAATTATTTAGAGTCTTCCTTTAACTTATGGGTAAAAGCAGTAAATACTTCACGCATGGAAGTAAATTGCATCCCTGTGGCCTTCAAGAACTTAGTCGAGTCTAAGTAATTATTTTCATTCCGCTTATCGGCAAAGTTAAATGCTTCTTGAGGCTTACAGATAATTTGCGCTTCTTGACCGAGGGCCAGCGCAAACTGTTTAGCTAGTTCTTCTCTGGGGAAGAATACTGGGTTAGCCATATTATACAACCCAGAAATCCCTTGTTGACAACTCAATAAAATTCCCTTAGCAATATCTTCAACAAATGTAGGGCAGAATACCTGTCCAGCAATACAAGTAATAGGTTTATTTGTTTCCATCCACTGATGCCACTCTGAAAAAAGATGGCTTTCTTTGGGGTCGTCACCGACAATTTTACTTAATCGTAAAATCAGAGTTTCAGGAGACATTTGCTGAATATATCTTTCCACTGCTAACTTTTGTTTGCCATATTCATTCACCGGGTTAGGCTGATGTTCCTCACTATAGTACCCGGTTGTACCGTCATACACTGCCTCGCTAGAGATAAATATTGGCTTGATTCCAAGATTTTTAAAGTCGTCCAAAAGTTGGCAAGTCTTCTCTACGTTAACTTTGTAGCTTAATTCCCGTTCCCGCCAACAGCGATCAATCGGGGTAATAGCTGAAAATATTATGCCAAAAACTTGGCTATCTGTCTCCAAGTAAGCTGTATCTAATTGCCACTCGATTCTATCTTCTAAAAGATCGAATTTAACCAAATCAGGATTCTTTGCCTTAGCCTGTGTACCCACAGCTTCATATCCAAGAGACTTGATATAATGCAGAGTATGCCTGCCAATAAATCCAGAAGCACCAATCACTAAGAATTTCATAAAAAAAAATTTGATATCAGACTTTATAGAATTTTTAAACTGTCGCTGCGGTAGGCTGTTTTATTACAACCTCTGGGTCCCAAATACTGCATCCACGACACATTTCAATCTTATTACGCTGCTTGTTGGCATGAAAAAACCGTACCTGGGTGAAAGCTTCGCCATTCCAAATTTCTTGGATAGACTCCTTTGAGAAATCTCCCATCAATTCTTTCACATTGTAATCTATGTTACACATAGGAACTTTTCCATCAACTTGAATGACCATTGATGAAAATGGAAATATACAGGGCTTCTCGGCATACTTCGCGATCATTTTTTCTGCTTCTCCCGTTAGTTGATTTCCCCAAGTATGGGCGGGTTTGGCATATACATCATCTTTTTCAGGGGATATTTTTGAATTCCAGAAAGACGACCATTCCTCAAGTTCATGTTGATTAGATTCCATTAGCACCATGCGAATTCTAACTTTCAAAGATGAATTTCTTTCGTTGCGGATGCTAATCAAATTGAGAGTATTTTCCAAGACTACATTGTAGTTTAATCTCAGACGAATGGCTTCATACGTTTCTTTGGTAATCCCATCAAGAGAAATCATAATGTCGTCTAGCCCAGCATCAATCAGTTGATGCACAAGTTGGGGAGTTAGTAATTGTGCATTTGTTGCAAATGTCACCTTTTTCATACCTACATCTTTTAGCATCTTAACTCTCTGGGGCAATTTTTTGTCGAGCGTCGGTTCACCATCTCGATTAAGACAGACAGTATCTACCCAGTCGGCATACTCGGCGACTTCATCGACAAATTTGGCATACAATGTATCGCTCATTATCACATCTTTGACTTTCTCCCAGTCGTTGATGGTACACATCGTACACCGGGCGTTGCAGGCGTTGACTGTTTCGATTTCAAAAAATTTCGGAAACTTAAGTGCTTCTTCTAAAGAGTTGATACTCAATCTTTGGGCTACCTTTTGATTTTCTTCGTGCTGCGGGAAGATATTTTTTTTCATCACGATTTTTCTCTTGACTATTTTTGATTTGACATCCTAATTGGCAATTTTAGATGCACTAGCTAACTGTGCATTGTTGAAAATTTCCGCGGCTTCTGTCACGACAGAACGACTTAGCTTTTCATAGTAACCTGCCTTGAGAGAGGGATTCATCGGGGCTAGGGCATTAGCAAGTCTAATATCAGAACTCCACCGGGAAATATTACCTTTATTCTCTTCACTGCCATGTATTGTAGCAATATTGAAAACTAAGGCTTCTCCCAATACTAAAGGGATAGGCTGCATATCTACAAGGCAGGATGGATCGATTACTTTTGGAGCATAGAGAAAGCCTAGCTGATTTTTGACCGAACCCTTTGTCACGTCTGGACTTTCTACTTGGGTTGTGGGAAACTCTGAGTCGGGACGAGTATGAGATCCTGGTATAATAGACAGAGCACTCGCTGCTGGTACATCTACATAGGGAACTAAAACAGACAATTCAAACGGACTGTTGCCATAAAAGGTATCGCGATGATAACCAACATTGTCTTGGGTTTTGCCGGGACGAGTAATTCTTAAGTAGGGTTGGCTCTGTACATTTATATCTCGACCTAAGAGTGCGGTAAAAAAATCCAACTGGGCTGCAACAATAGTCTGACCAAGCCGATGATTACGGAAGAATTGAGTTAACTGAAATTGTAGCTCTGTGTGGTTTGTGTCCTCATCTATGAATTGATGATACTGCTCTAGGGTGATTTGGGTATTTCCAGTTAACCTTTGTAGTTCCTGCTGTAGAGCAATACGAGTCTGATAGACTGGCTCTGGGTTGGGTAGTTTTACAACCATCCAGCCGTGTTCATAAAAGTGACTTTCTAGTTGCTCTAGGTTATTGATTGACTGATTCATTAGACATCTCCAGAAATTAGATTTTTGTTGAGATAGGGCAAGGGTTTAAGATTCTTTTTGGGAGATGTCTATTAACGGACACCTACTCCGATTGCAAGCAGATAATGAGCCATTGGATAAAAGCCTGTATGAACAACTTCATCATTCATGGAGAAAATGAAGACGTTATGGAAATACTGCTGCATAGCTGTTTTCAAACTGTCAGCAGACTTTAAGTTAATGTGTCCCTCCTGACTCCACTCGGAGGCATAGGGGGAAGCCGTGATATTGGGAGTACCGACGATGAATACTCCATGAGGTTCCAGAACTTTGCAGATATTTTCCCAGTAAAGATGTTCTTTTTCAGGCTCAATGTGTTCTATCAAGTCTAGGGAATAAGCCGCCTCGTAAATTCCGCTGGGGGCTTGCTCAGTAATATCGACTACAGAAAACTTACAATTCAATGCTTCATCTTGTGCGTGTTTGGTTCCCCAATTGATAAATAGAGGGTCAAAATCGACACCGTGAACGAAATCGACAGTTTGCAAGAGAAGGCGCATCCCGTACCCGTCGCTGCACCCTATTTCTAGCACGTTGGATTTGCCTGCTAATATTTTGGAGCAGAACTTATACCGTGCCAACAGGAAGGTTAAGCGTCTGGGATCTGAGCGCCAGCTATGGCTGGCGTAAGGCCCCATTTGTACTGGTCCCATCTCTTGTAAAGTATCGAACTGAATTTGATACTGGGCCTCTTTGCTGCTAGTTTTATCAATCATTTCTTGAGCATTATCAGTTTGGTGAAATTGTGTTGTTGGCAACTGATCTGACTCTTTTTCAATTAAGTTTTCAATCAAGGGGGTTGCTTCAACAATCTTGCTATCTAGTTTTTCTTGACTATCTTCCGTGCTTTCTTCTTTCAATGGGGGTGCATTTGCTGTTTCACCAGATTGGTAGGAATATTCATTTTGTAAAAGACTTACTTTTAAATATTGCCCATCGTAAGGAATCGAAAAACTACTTTCTATCGTTTTTTGCAGGACTACAAACAACCCCATATCAGGTTTGCCACCAAGATTGCATAAAGTTTGCAGTGCTTCCGCTGTGTAAGGAATTAAACCTGGCAGGCTTTTGGGCAAACTATCAGATGACTTGTAGGAACCTAAATAGACATTAATTACCTTGTAATGATTAGCCGCAGCTAGGTTGTAAAAAAAAGAAGGTTGATAATTATACAGTCCGTGATTTAAAAACCCTTGGATTGGCAGTACATGAATCATCAGTCCGCCCACTGCACATAAATTGTGGATATTCATAAAACAGCGGTACTGATCGAAGCAATGCAAATTGTTCGGTAAATCCATAAACTTGTTGAATATCTTTATTTAGGTCAAATACTAGAGCATTGTGGCGACCATCTGCATCAATACATTGGTGAAGTTCTAATCCCATACTTTGATAAAGGATTTTAGCTGTCACAGGTGTTTCTTGAGTAAGCGTGTAGCCAAAAAGGTGCTCTAGCAGTTGAGAAATATGCTCTCTATCAACAGTGATATCCTGCGAACCTAATTCTATCACACTCTTAAAATTGTTGAAGTAACTATTTTGACGCAAGTGGTGATAAAGATAGAAAACTGGAACTCCTATTCCCATTTTTTTAGACCTCGTGTAAGAATGGTTTAATTTCTAATGCCTTACCCCAGACATTCTTGGCTTCTTCCGACCTACCTTGCTGATGTAAAGCTTGACTTTAGATTACAATAAGCTTCAGCCAAGGTAGGGTCAATTTCAATGGCTTTATAATAGTATTTAATGGCCACATCAAGCTGACTTTTATAACAACATAAGCTACCCATATTTGCATTGAATTTAGCATTATTTGGCTCCATTTCTACTGCTTTTAAGTACAATTCGTATGCTTCTTCTATTTTTGTTATTTTAAAAAAATCAGATCCAACTTTTGCGTACTCTTTCGCAAACTCTGGTGCTACCAAGGGGATCTGTTCTCGATTTTCAGTTTGAGCTAAATACTCATTATAATTAGGCAAAATACTGTGATTTATATAATGATTATCATAGGGCATAGAAAAGGTGTTTTCCCACTTTTTTTGCAAAACCACATACATTACCATATTTGTGTGTTCACTATCTATGAAAAACAAAAAATCCATAACTTTTTCCGTATAAGGAATGAGTTTGGGAATACTATAAGAAAAAATATCTCCAGGTCGATAAATACTTAAGTAAACCTTAATTATTTGATAGCAATTAACAGCCGCTAGATTGTAGAAAAAAGAAGGTTGATAGTTATACAGTCCATGATTGATCCATCCCTGGATTGGGAGTACATGAATCATTAATCCTCCCGCTCTACATAAATTATGGATATTCATAAAACAGTGGTACTGATCGAAGCAATGTTCTGTTGTACCATGATTTGTAACTAAATCAAATTGTTCGATAAATCCATAAACCTGACCATCTGCATCAATACATTGATAAAGTTCTAATCCCATACTTTTATAAAGGGTTTTAGCTGTCACAGGTGTTTCTTCAGTAAGAACGTAGCCAAAAAAATCCTCTACCAGTTGAGAAATCTGTTCCTTATCAAAAGGGATTTCCTGCGAACCTAATTCTATTACACTCTTAAAATTGTTGAAATACCCTTGTTCGCGTAGGTGTTTATACATTAGAATAGTTGCAATTCCAATTCCCATAATGATTACTGGTATCCTTTTATGTATTGATCGTCTCTCTTAAAAGAGCAGTTAGATATAACAGCCCTTCCTACTCTACCAGATTCTAAATCTCCTAGAGCAGAATTTATTTCATCCAAAGAGTAACTATCGGTAATCATCTTCTCAAGTGGCAGCTTTCCAGCTTGATATAGCGTAACATATCTGGGGATATCTCGATCCGGGTTCGTTTCTCCCCCCCAAGTTCCCAATACTCTTTTACCGCGAATTAGGTCAAAGGGGTCGAGGCTAATCCTCTCCCCTGCTGGCAAGTTTCCGGCTAGCACAGCTAATCCTCCTGGGGCGCAGACGGAAGATATCGCCATTTCCATCGTCTGTCTCCTCCCAGCGGCCTCGATCGCATAATCAACTCCCTTACCCCCTGTTAGTTCCTCCAATACCTGCTGTACGTCCTGAGTTTGGGCATTAATGGCGTGTGTCGCCCCCAACGCCTTGGCCTGTTCTAACTTGTGGTCAAAAATATCCACTGCAATAATCAAAGTAGCATTCATCAGGTTAGCGGCTAGAACGGCACTCAACCCAATACCACCTACCCCAAAGATTACCACACTGCTGCCCGGACGTACTTGTAGGGTATTTAATACAATACCAGCACCAGTAGGAATGGCACAGCCCAGCAAAGCGGCCTCTCGCAGTGGCATGGTTTCAGGGATGGGCGTTAGGCGATTTTCGGAAATGATACCATACTGTAAAAATGTACTGATGGCTCCTGAATTGACAATGCCGTGACTACCTTGGTACTGAGTCGAGGGAATATCTGCACCTGAACCTTTGATCCAGGAAAGAACGGCGCGATCACCCTCCCTTACCTTCTTCACACCTGATCCTACTTCCCGAACGATACCAGCACCTTCGTGCCCCATTGTGTGGGGTAAGAAGCGATCTTGTCCCCGTTTCCCCCGCGCTTCCAACAGTTGGCTGTGGCAAACTCCACTATGGGTGATTTCTACCAGGACTTGACCAGGTTTAAGCGTCGGTAAGGTTAACTCCTCAATTTGGAGGGGCTGATTAAGTTCGTAGAGGACGGCTGCTTTAGTTTTCATTCTGCAATAAACCAGTAGTAATCGCCTGTGTAGCCCACTTCTTCAAATAGCTTAACCCAATCTTCAGTAGACATGAAGGTTTTGGCTGTTAAATACCATTTGCTCATGGCCTCTTTTTCAGATTCATTCCGCCAAGAATCGACAGTAATAAAGGCATGACCGCGAGTGACTCGCTGAATTTCTCTGAGGGATTGCTTACATTCTTCTAAAGGTAGTTGGTGAACGGTATTGATGCAAATTACCAAATCGAAAGAGTTATCTGGATATGGTAACTCTTTGGCATTGCCAAGCTGGAGATAGGATTTGACTTCTTCTTTGGCATTGGCTAAGGCATACTCGGAAATATCAATACCAGTGATATTGAGCTTCGGCATTAGCTGTTTGAAATCGTACAGCATGAAACCTTTGGCACAGCCTACATCCAATAAACTGGCATCTTCAGCTAAGTTGTAATAGTCTCTAAACCGCTGGACAGTGGCTTGCCAGAAGCGGGGGTGGTAGTCGTAGCCACCGTAGCCGTAAATGCGATCCCCGTCAAAATATTCCTTGCCGTACTGCCCGGAAATGGAGCGTAGTTCTTCTGTTAACTGTTTACCCCGCTCTTCGATGGGGCGCTTGGTGCGGGGGTACTGATCCATCAGGTTGATTTCGGTCACTTTATTGATATCTCCTTCTCTCCGGGGTTAATTTGTTCATTAGACATCTTGCGAAACTAGCTGAAACGCTTATAATTCCGTACATAAGAATCAGGGTTTGAAGGACTTTCGCAAGATATCTATTGTTTTTGGCGAGTTTGTGGTAGTAATCACGCTGAAATTGGCTGGCAAATCTATAAGAAATTGATTTCCTGATTTCAGCATGACATCAGAACAGCTTGATTTGTCGCTCAATCACATTTTACCAGTATTATGCAACTGTGCGTTCGCGCTTCTGGGCTGGCAAATCTACTTCAGCAAATTCTAACATCTCTGCAAACTCCTGAATTCGGCGTTGCCAATAAGAGGATTCTGAGACAATGCTTAGAAACTTCTGTTGATAAAAGCTCATTCTTTCTTGGTTGCCCAGTAGCTTGTAGCCTTTCACCAAACCAGCACACATTGACGCATCATAGGGATAACCCCAATGAATAGACTCAAACCAGCGAACTATCTTGGCTGGATTTCCCCCTGGAGCAAAATTGGGATTGTCTAGGAAGTTGGCGACAAAGTTGAAGGTAAACCAAATCTCTTTTAACTGTTCGCGACTGGGTACTGAGTCGTAGGGAAAGTTAAAAATGTCTTTGCCTGTGAGAATATGCGAAGTTCCCTTACCAGCAAGTATGCCAAATTCGCCGCGTTTGGACGAGCGACCGGGGTTGAGGGTTTTGTCGTAGTTTTCGACTTCACAGCCGTCATCTCCCAACTCTTGGAAAGCCGAAAACATTTCTGTCCCTTTTAGGGGTTGGCAGATGTAGATGCTTGCCCAGTCCCAGTTGAGTTCGCGGGCAAAGTTGTAGGTATCCATCATTTGCCCAAAGGTTTCGTTGGGAAAACCGATGATGAAGTTGCCACTGAGGAAGACTTCGGGATACTTCTTAAAGAGTTTACTCTTTTTTAGTAGGGCTGGCTTGGTTGTGGGCTTCTTGACCAGTTTGAGCATTTCGTCATTCCCGGTTTCAATCCCAACTTTAAATGCCTTGAGCCCGGATTTGACCATCCAGTACATGATCTCTTCCGTGACGGCAACGGCAATGAGCCCGTTATTGCAAACCCATTCTAGTTCGGGAACTTCTTCGGCCAGCCGCTTAAAGAGTTCTAGGGAGCGATCGGCATTAAACAATAAGTCATCGTCAAGCCAGTCAATTTGTTTGATGCCTTTTTCCCGCACTAAAAATTTTATCTCCTCAATTACGCTTTCTACTGAGCGCTGTCTCACCCCCTGTCCGTTAAAGTCGCGAACGGTACAGAAAGTACACTGAGCACGACAGCCACGATTGCTCAAAACTGTGGCAAAACTTTTTTCTTCGCCGTTGTAGCGGGAGAAGGCAGCTAAGGAACCATACTTGTGATAGTTTTGGATGTCTAGGAGGTCGTAATAGGGTCTAATGTCTCTGTCCCAATCTTCTACGCCAGGCCCTGGTGTACCCAGTTCATAGACTTGACCGCCATATTCAAAAGCTGCTCCCCAAGGGAGAGACACGGCTTTCCCTGTTAGACAGGACTCCATAAAAGCCTTGAACTGGGTTTCTCCCTCTTTGCGGAAGAGAATATTGCAAAGCTTTTTAGTCAGTAGTTCTTTATAGTCATAGCTGGCTTGAACGCCGCCTGAGAGAATAGGGAGATTCGGAAAGTTTTCTTGAATGAACCGCACTAAGTCAACAAAGATGGGCATCGTGCTGCCAAACATACAGGTGATGACAACATAGGGGTCATTTTCAGGATTAATGTTGTTGAGGAGAATTTCTTGCCAAGTGCGTTGGTAAGAAAATTCATTCGATTGAGCAGCCCGCAGGATTTCATAGTTGAGGTCTATCACCTGGATATCTATTTGGGGATTGACTTCCCTGGCGATCGCTGCCAG
>JFJP01002417.1_pt1 | contig 10479 bp, 5 predicted proteins | sample 431651 | NCBI WGS metagenome assembly JFJP01 (sample SAMN02602958, study PRJNA72255) | Microbial mat metagenome, whole genome shotgun sequencing project. | biome: fresh water; feature: sink hole; material: water; isolation source: purple microbial (photo- and chemosynthetic) mats found in... | reverse complement strand
GCGGCGGTGTGGAGCCAGAGGGCGAGCTTGGTGATTTCCACGGACTCCTGGTTGATGTCCACGCCGTAGATATTGTGGGAGAGGATGGAGCGGATGATGGAATCCTGATCGAAAAGCCTGCGCTCGCCGGTGATGCGTTCCTCTTCGGCGACGATCCAGCGGTATTCCTCGACGAGGCGGTTGAGCGCCTGAATGAGAAAGGCACCGGAGCCGCAGGCGGGATCGACAATGCGGAGCTGGCCGAGGCAGAGGCGGTATTTGTCGAAGAAGGCGATCCATTTTCCGGCGGTGGGAGCGGTGCGGCGTTTGTCTTTAAGGTAGGCGCGGTATTCGGCGATGGCGGCATCGTCGAGCGGCGGCAGGATATCGAAACCCAACTCGGATTTAATATCCTCCAGGCGCGCGCCGACGGTTTGCTCGACGATGGTGCTAACGGTCCACTCGGGCGTGTAATAGACACCGTCGGTTTTGCGTTTGCTGAGTTTGTTGATGGAGACGCGGCCATCCGCCTCCGCCTCCATGATTTCCAGCTCGGTGATCGATTGCTCGAAAATGCGGCCGAGCGTGTAAAGCGAGATGGCGCGTTCGCCAGCGGCGGAGCTGAGGCCGAAGTTGTAGGCGGCGGAGAAGTAGAGCAGCGTGCGCTTGTGGTCTAGCAGGCAGGTGGCCTGACCGTGGGCGCAGAAGACCTTGGCGGGGATGTGGAGAGCGTCGAATTCCGGGTCTTGCTCGAAGAGGCCGCCGTTGAAGCGGTCGATGGCGTGGGAGCCGAAGTTTCCGCCGTCGCGCATGGCGCGGAAGATAGCGCGCATTTCGTCCCACGGGCCGGAGCCTTCGGGATCGTAGAAACGGCTTTGGCTTTTTTCGCTGAGGATGTCGCGAAGAAGAGCGGGCGGGTAGCGGAGGACGCGGCCCATGTCCTCGCAGAAGAGAATGAAGATGCAGCGGTCGAGGAAACGCTGGGTGAGGCGGACGAGTTGGCCGCGCGTACCGGTGAAGTTCGGGTTCGCCTCGACGAGAGTGTGATAGACGAACTCACGGTATTCCCGGTATTCGCGATAGAAATCCTTCTCGATGGCTTTCTCGCGGACGACTTGGTCGCGCAGCAGGCGGTCGAGAGGGGGAGCCCCGCGGTCGGCGAGCAGCATGTCGGGTTGGAAGAGTCGCCAGAAGACGAAGCGGCGGAACGCGCCGGCCGGGGTTTCTGAAAGCAGGGTGGGCTCGGTGGGGGTGTCGGGACCGGAGAGGATGAAGCGTTGGTATTGGCCGCGCCCGAGGCGGCGGGCGTAGAGGCGAAATTCGTCCATGTCCGTGACGAGCGCGAAAAACGGCTCGGTGAGGCAGTCGCGGTCGCGCGATTGCCAAGCGGACTGGAGGTAGTCGAAGCATTGCTCGACGGGCGAGCGGTTGTTGCCTTTGCGGGCCTGTTTGGCATCGAGACCGGAGCGGATGTCCTTGAACTCGCAGAGGACCTGCGGGACGCCGTCGGAGCCGAAATGGCCGAGGGCGAGGTCAGCAAAGCCCTTGCCGCCAGTCTGCCCGGCACCTGCCACTTCGAACTGCGGGCGGCAGGAATAGGCCGGGGTTTCATGACCTTGCAGGCGATAATCCCAGGTTTCCGCAAAGAATCGCTGAATGAACGCAGTTTCGGAGGCGCGTTCGTTCAGCCGGTCACGTGAGGCCCATGCGCGTAGGCGGTTTAGAAGTGCTCCAGATTCCGGCCCAGTTTCAAACGCTTCGAAATCCGCAGACCACTGAGCACGAAGGAATGTGTCGTCTAGTAATGGTAAAGAGGGCATTAATTGAAAATACAGTGAGGAGTTGGCCTTATACGGGATGTCGTTAGCTCGAATCCGTGATCGCGTTTCACCCGAGTGCCTATTCGGCGCTGTTTGAAAGCGAAACTCGGCGTGCGTTTGTGCCAAACGTCGGAATACCGATCGGCGAAGTTGGCCTCGTAGCGGAAATAGGTGCGGATGAGTTCCTCGAAGTAGGTGCCCTTTTCCCGCTCGGACTGGTAGGTGGCGAGGATGTTCTGGAGGGGACTCATGGAATGCAGAGAGCCTAACGAGGCCGCCAGGAAGTGGAAGCACTATCGCGCCGCGCATCAACTGTCTCTCCCGCCGCCACGGGCCTAAGACGTGGCGCATGAGTCCCATTACCTCGCGCACGGGCACCCATACCACGCGTAACGGGAGGCCGTACATGAGGAATAGCGAAAACACGGGACAGCGGCGTAGGGATCGAGTTTTTTGCGCCGGTTTCACGCGTGTTTCCGCTGCGCACACGGTGGGTGTGGGTCGTAGTGGAGGTTTCTGTCGCCCTCGGGGGTGGCGAGGCGGGCGGGTTGTTCGCACTACGGGGCGGGCACGTGCGGGATGAATCCCAATGACTTTAAGGATTCGTCGATGGGCGCTAATCACCGAGGAGGGGCGAAACGTGTTCGCCCTGACCATGAGGTGACCATGAAAAGCGCTTTGCTCACCTCACTGGCCTTTCATGGGCATCGGCGGACAGATTCCGCCGCTCCTTGAGTTTCCGATCCGCAAAGGTATTGGGATGAATCCCGCGCTCCAATTTGCTTACGCAAGGATGCCTTTGACGATCTTGCTGCCCGGTTTGGTGATGTTCGTCAGGCGTTGGGGGACGCCCTGTGAGGGGAATGTCAGTTTCTCGTGATCGAAGCCCATCAGGTGCAGCATGGTGGCGTGGAGATCGTGGACGGAGACCTTGTCGGTCATCGCCTCGTAGCCGATGGGGTCGGTCTCGCCGTAGGAAACGCCGGGCTTCACCCCGCCGCCGGCCATCCAGACGGTGAAGGCGCCGGGGTTGTGGTCGCGGCCGACGAAGGCCATTTCGTTGCCGCCGCGGTTTTCCTGCATCGGCGTGCGGCCGAACTCGCCGCCCCAGACGACGAGCGTGTCTTCCAGCAGGCCACGCTGCTTGAGGTCTTTCAAAAGCGCGGTCATCGGCTGGTCCACTTCCTTGCATCGGTCGCTGAAGCCCTTGTTGATCGCCTCGCTCGCGCTTGCGCCATGCGAGTCCCAACCCCAGTGGAAGAGCTGGATGTAGCGCACGCCGCGCTCGGCGAGGCGGCGGGCTAACAAACAGTTGTTGGCGAAGGACTCCTTGCCGGGCTCGGTGCCGTAGAGTTGGTGGGTGGCTTCGTTTTCCTGCTTCAGGTCGAAGGCGTCGGTGGCGTGCATCTGCATCCGATAGGCCATCTCGTATTGGGCGATGCGGGTGACGGTCTCGGGATCGCCGACGTCCTCGGCGATTTTCTGGTTGAGTCGGTCGAGCGTGTCGAGCGAGCGGCGGCGGAGCGATCTTGAGATGCCGACGGGGTCGTCCAGATAGAGCACCGGCTCGCCCTGGGAACGGCACTGTACGCCCTGATAGACGGACGGCAGATAGCCCGCGCCCCAGACGGATTTGCCCGCGTCGGGATTTTTTCCGCCGGAGGTGAGGACGATGAATCCTGGGAGATTCTGATTCTCCGAGCCGAGTCCGTAAGTCGCCCACGAGCCGATGGACGGCGCGCCGAGGTTCTGGGTGCCGGTGTGCACGAGCAACTGCGCGGGGCCGTGGTTGAACTGGTCGGTGTGCATCGACTTGATGAAACACACGTCATCCACGACGGAAGAGAAGTGCGGCAAGCGGTCGGAGACCCATGCGCCGGACTGGCCGTGTTGCTTGAAATCGAACTGCGGGCCGAGCATTTTCGGCACGCCCTGGATGAAGGCGAACTGTTTGCCTTCGAGAAATTCCTTGGGGCATTCCTTGCCGTTGAGCTTGTGAAGCTCCGGCTTGTAATCGAAGAGCTCGTGCTGCGAGGGCGCGCCGGCCATGTGCAGATAGATGACGCGCTTCGCCTTGGTCGCGAATTGCGGCATCGCGGGGGCGAGCGGATGGGCCGGGTCTTTTTTCAAGACGCCGGAAGCTCCCCACGCGCGGCCGGCCGAGCTGGCGAGCCACATCGCGCCGAGGCCGGTGCTGCACTTCGCGAGGAAGTGGCGGCGGGTCAGGTGTTCCAGTTGCGAGTGCTGGAGCCGGGCGAAGTGTTCGGGGTTCATCGGGTGAGGGCGGAGTCCAGGTTGAGAATCGTGTTCGCCACGAGCACGAGTGCGGCGGCTGCCGGTGTTTCCGCGAGCTTGGCGGATCCGGCGGGATCCTTCTGATAGTCGGAAACGCAGTCGGCGTGGAGGGCGGCGAGTTCGGCAATCATCGCGGGCGAGGCGGCTTGCTGGGTGGCGAGCATGACGCCGAACGCGAGCTGCGCCAGAAGCTCTGTGGAGTGCGCGGCCAAACGCTTGGCGAATCCCTGCGCGGCCTCGATGTGGGCGGGATCGTTGAGGGTGACCAGCGCCTGTAACGGCGTGTTGCTCACTAACCGTCGGGCGCTGCACAAGTCGCGGCTCGGCGCGTCGAAAGTTAGAAATCCAGGAAACCCGCTGGTCCGCTTGGAGTAGGTGTAAAGGCCCCGGCGATAGCGGTCCTCGCCGGTCGATTCCTTCCACTTCGCGCCGCTGTAAACCGAATTCCAAACTCCCTCAGGCTGCGGCGGATAGACGGGCGGGCCGTGCATTTTCGGCGACAGCAGTCCGGCGACGGCGAGCGCCTGGTCGCGCACCATTTCGGCGGAAAGCCGGTTGCGCGGGCCACGCGCCAGCAGGCGGTTGGCGGGGTCTTTTTCCACGAGTTCTTTCGACGCGCGGTGGGTCTGCCGATAGGTCGATGACAGCACGATTTCACGGAGCATCGACTTCACCGACCATTTGAACTCGCCCTCAAAGCGCAGCGCAAGATGGTCCAACAGTTCGGGATGACTGGGCGGCGTGCCGGAGGTGCCGAAATCCTCCGCCGTCTGGACGAGGCCGGTGCCGAAAATCTCGCCCCACAGGCGGTTCACCATCACGCGGGCGGTGAGCGGATTCTCCGGACTGGCGATCCAGCGCGCCATGTCGAGCCGGCTCATGCCGTCCTTGGTGTTGCGGTTGGCTAACAATTCCGGCACGCCGGTCGTCACCAGATTCTCTTTCGACAAGCGGTTGCCGCGGGCGAAGACGCGGGTTTCGCGGGCGGTGCGCTCGATCATGACCGGGACCATCTTGCCTTCGATCGCCTTGTAGCGCTTGGCCATCTCGTCGCGGGATTTCCAGGTGGCGACGCGCCGCGGGTCTTCAACGAGCGCCGACCATTCCGGTCTATCGGAAACTTCGAGGGCGAAGCGCCGGACCGGGGTGGCTTGGGAGCCCGCAGTTTCGCCATTCTGGGTCATCGAGATTTCCAGGCGCGCGCCGGGGGCTGGACTCACCGCTTTTTCCGGAACGAAGACGAACCAGCGCGGGCCTTCGAGTTTCGGAAATCCTCCGACATTGCCGCCGGGTTCGGGTTCGACGGGATCACCCAGATGATCGGCGATAACCTCCTTCATCGCGACGGGCGTCACCGCTCCGGCCGGATCGATGAGATCCACCTGGAACTTCGTGACCAGCGAGCCGCGCTCGGGCCATTTTTTCGGGTCGTCTTTTTCCGGCAGGATTCCGAGGCGCAAGGCGCTGAACGCCGGTGCCGGACCGGATACCTTGTGGATATTTCCCTTGGGCAAGGTGCCTTCGCTGCGGATCGTGCCGTCGTCGGAAACCGCCAGTTTTCCATGGGTCGGGGCGAGGGTGTCGGGCGTGAAGGGTTTCCAGTCGGCGGTGGATTTCGCTAGATCGTGGCCGGTTTGGTTGAGTTGCTCGCGGAGGATCCGCATGTCGAGTTCAAGCGCCGAGGCTTCGGCGGACTTGGCGGGATCTGTCGGCACTTTCATGCGCGGAAAATCGTTGTCCTGGTCAAAATCCGCAGTGCTGTTGAAGAAGGCCATGAACTTGTAGAACTCGTCGTGCCCGATGGGATCATACGGATGCGAGTGGCACTGGACGCAGCCGAAGGTCGTCGCCTGCCAGGTGGTCCAGGTGGTGCTGACCCGGTCGATGACAGCGGCCACGCGGAACTCCTCGTCATCGGTGCCGCCCTCGGTGTTGGTCTGGGTGTTGCGATGGAATGCGGTGGCGAGGCGCTGGTCGGGAGTGGCGTTAGGGAGCAGGTCGCCGGCGAGTTGCTCGATGGTGAACTGGTCGTATGGCATGTCCGAGTTGAAGGCGCGGATCACCCAGTCGCGGAACGGCCAGACGTCGCGGTGCGGGTCTTTTTCAAATCCGTAGGTGTCCGAGTAGCGGGCGAGGTCGAGCCACACCGCCGCCCAGCGCTCGCCGAAAGCGGGCGATGCTAACAAGCGATCCACGACGGCGGCGCGATCATTTTCCAAGTGCGCCAAATCTTCCGCCGCCGGCGGCAACCCTGTGAGGTCGAAGCTCACCCGCCGCAGCCATTCGGCGGGGCTGGCTTCGGGCGATGGCTTGAGGTTTTCCCGGTCGAGCCGTTGCAGGATGAAACGGTCGAGCGGTACGGTGGGCCATTTTTCATCGGAAATTTTCGCCACCGGTGTTTCCTTCGGTGGCACGAACGCCCAATGGTTCTGCCACTCCGCACCCTCGGAAATCCAGCGTTCGATCAGCGCGATTTCGGCGGTGGCTAACGGCGGACCGTGTTTCGGCTTGGGCATGATTTCGTCCGGATCGGTGCTGCGCAGGCGGCGCAGCATGTCGGACTCGGCGGGCTTGCCGGGGACGATGGGACGCTCGCCGGACTTGCCTTTTCCCAGCGCTTTTTCCCGATAGATGAATGAAATTTCACCCGCCTCCTTCACTCCGCCGTGGCAAGCGGTGCAGTGCTTGGTGAGGATGGGCCGGATGTCGCGGTTGAACTCCACCCGCTCTCCCGCACTGGATGGGGAAACAAGCAGCAGGGTGATGGCAAGGCAGTTCAGGCGGATCATCGGGCGACGGCAAAATACGTCATGAGACCCGGAAGGCTATCATTCATTCAGGGGATCTCGTTGAGGGTGTAGTAGGCGTCCGGGTGCCAGAGGGATTGGCCGGTGGCGGAGGTGACGCCTTTGGATACGAGGTGGTGGACGTGGCCGCGGACGAGACCGTCGATTTTCAGGCGCACGGATTTTTTGTCGGCGGAAACGGTGGCGGCGGTGATTTGCGGGGTGGCTGGGTCCACTTCGGGGCTGCCGTAACCGGACTGTAGGATGTAGGTCCAGGCCTTCATCGCGTAACTCGCGGGATTTCCGGCGGTGGCGGGATCGACGGGTTCGGTGAAATTCAGGGTGAAACCGTCAGGGTTGGCGGTCATGGTTTGGATTTCAAAGGGGACTTTGCCGGTCCATTTCACCCGCTCCAGGGTGAAAGGCTTGCTGCCGCGCGAGGCCCAGCCGCGGTTGGAGCCGCCGGCGAAGAGGATGCCGGCTTGCTGGTCGAGGCGGATGGGGATGAGGCCGGTCTCGAAGCCCTCGAGGAAATGAAAGACGGCTCCCTGATAGAGGCCTTTGACTTGCTCAAGGCAGACGCGCTGGACCTGCGAGTGGGTTTGCTCGCCGATGTAGATCTGGTTTTCCCAAGGGCCGAATTTGCCGCCGCTCTGGTCGCAGGCGATGCCGGTCGGCGATTGGCCGACTTTCGCGTGGGGCAGAACGACGGAGGGCGGGGTGAAGATGGGGAATTTCAAGCGCTCGGCGAGCACGCGGGATTTGTTGGTGACATCGGGCGGGGCGGGAAGATTGGCGAGCTTGTGGTATTTGTTGCCGTTGGGATTCCCTTGGAAGGAGCCGGGTTTGAGCCATTTGAGCGAGGATGAGCCGTTCCAGAAGCCTTGGTTGTCGGTGTAGAAAACGTCGCCGCTGGCGTTGAAGCCGATGCCGCCCGGCGAGCGGATGCCGGAGCAGGTGGGGATCATTTTCCCGTCCGGGGTGACGCGGACCGCCCAACCGCGCCAATCCGCGTCGGCATCGGAGGAACCGGTGAGGCAGAGGACGACCCAGATGTCGCCGTTTTTGTCTGGTTCGCTGCCGAAGGCGTATTCGTGGTAATCTCCGCTGATGCCCCAGTCGGAGCAGATCGTTTCGAAGGAGTCGGCGAGGCCGTCGTGGTCGGCATCGGTGATCTTGGTGACTTCCGGGCGCTGGGTGAGGAAGAGAGAGCCGTTTTTCCAAAACATGCCGAGCGGCTCGTGGAGGTTTTGGGCGAATTTCTTCCACGTGACTTTGCTGAGATCATCGGCGTAGGCGCCGGAACAGATCCAAAGGTCGCCGCGGCGGGTGGCGACGGCGATTTTCTGCTCCGGCATCAACGCGATGGAACTGATTTCCATGACCTCGCCGGGCGGCAGCGGGATTTCCTCGCGGAGGTAATAGTCGCTCTGAAGACCGGCTGAAGCCGGGACTACGGACGAAGAGAGGAGGAACATCGAACATCCAACGCGGAACATCGAACGTCGAAGGGATGAGGAGAGGGTGAGGCGCATGGTTGAGTGGGAAGAAAATGTGGCGGCGGTCTGTCGGCGGATGGGGCGCGGCGGTTTTGAAATGGAATCGCCGTTCAACTCAGCGACGCTCAACGAGTGCCTGATTACCACCTGTTTTCAAGGGATTTAAGCGATGGCCGGGGAAAACAACCGGGCTGAAACAACCGATGCCCGTCCAACGTCGCCCGCCTTCGGGTGCGTTCGGATTGTTTGTGATTTTCGGGAGGTCATTCATTTCAGCAACGCTTGAGTGCTCGTCCGGGAGCGATTGAAAGGAAAATGGAATGAGTTTGAGTTGCTTATGGTCCGTCAGGAGGCACGGCTTCTTGTTCGCTTTGGACTCTTGGATACACGGTGAAGGCGATTGATGCCCCCAATGCCACAATCCTCAGTTGACATCTATTCTTGTTCGGCCAGGGAAAATTCATGCGGGATAATGACTCATCCGTAGGAGAAATCAGGCATTTCATGGATTCTTAATTTTGTAGGAAACCACTAGTATAAAGCTTCCCATAAAAAGTATAATTAGACCGATAAATGCAGAATCATTTCCATCAAAGACTGATATCGGGATGGGTCCAGATTTCCCCATCCCGCCTGGGGAGACATAAGAAACCGGTTGAATAATCATGGACAACCCAACGCATGCAAAAATAAGTCCGGCGAACACCAACCCCTTTATGCCACATTTAGTCTTTTTAGGCTTATGCATCTGGCTACTCTGGGTATTAATTTTTTAAGCCGAACAGGATTTATTCTTAGGATGTCGCGGAGTGAAATCCAGGTTGATTCCGCTGAGAGGATCGTTCATCAATCCTTGATTTGACAAGGATTATTCCGTGGAGGGTGCGTATATCCGGTTAAGCCGTGGAGAGCGTTGGCAAGCGAGCCGGCCTAGCGGATATCACGTGGAAAGCGGACGGAGACTTGCCGTTCCTGCGGAACCTGCGGGTCGACTCGGATGGGGCCGGACGGTCTCAATCCACAAATGCGGGGCCGGAACCCGTGGGGAATGGATTGAGGAATGACGGTTTTTGATTTTCGATGGGAAGAGGGTGGGGCGCAGGGCGGAAATTTCTGGATTTTTGTAGGTAGTCCCGGCTTTAGCCGGTCTTGTGCGGAAGAGAAGACCGGCTGAAGCCGGGACTACTTACGAAGAGAGGAGGAACATCGAACATCCGCGCAAGGCGGTCGAGTGGGTGGTGATTAGAAATAGGGAAAACTATTTTTTCCAGCGGTAGCCTAACGAGGTGCTTTGGCCGGGAGAGATCTTCAAGTGGGTTTTACCATCGCGAGTCTCGAGGCGGGGTTCTCCCCCGACGTGCATGAAGAATTGATCGCCGAAAGAATATTCCTGGTCGTCGTAGAGCTTGGCCGCGAAGTTGTCGGAGATGGGAAGTTCCAATGCCGGACCCTTGCCGGTGAGGGTGATTTCCCTGAGGATGGCGGGTTGACGGGTGGAGGATGTGACATCGGGTGCGTCGGTCATGCGCCATGAGTCCAAGAGGACTTGTCCGCCGATTTGGACGATGAAGGTGGGATTCCCGGCGGGGTCGAGCTTGTAGCCTTTGAACCGGGCTTCGGCGGGGAGGGACTTCGAGTTGCCGAGGTCGACGACGTTTTCCCCTGCGGGCGGATTGTTGGCGGTGCCGCGGTTGCGCCACTTGGCGGCGCCGTCGAGGAACGCACCGGTCCAGAGAAGCTCGGGACCGAGGTGGTCGGCGGACCAGGCGAGGTTGAGCCCGCCGGGGAAGCCGACGCCGATGGCGCGGGGGGTGGTGCCGGTGATGAAGTTCCGATAGATGACGGGCCGGCCATCGACCGGGCCGATGGGGAGTGGCTCGCGGGTCTTGGGAGTGGTCTTCTTGCTGGCGGTGAGCCACCGGATTTGTTTTTCCTCGAACGGCCGCCAACCGATGGAAATGCCTCGATTGCCCTTGTTTTGGAGGTATTCGACGCGGATGGGATGGAGGCCCTGGGTGAGCTGGATCCTGGAGCCCTGGATGCGTGAGCCGTCCATCGGGCCGATGCCGTGGACCTCGAGGATGTGTTCGCCGTCGATGA